>Ga0208916_10000469_pt1 | contig 19112 bp, 19 predicted proteins | sample DEB19_08_DNA_5_FD_184523 | JGI IMG/M metagenome (GOLD analysis project Ga0208916, IMG submission 184523) | Aqueous microbial communities from the Delaware River and Bay under freshwater to marine salinity gradient to study organic matter... | ecosystem: Environmental > Aquatic > Marine >... | reverse complement strand
GATGCTGATTCCTTAGCTTTCAACGAGACGACCGCCAGCCTCTTTCGCCATGGAAGAGGTGGTATCGTTTGGGGTTTGAGTGGCACCAGCCAGCACATTTTTAGGCCAACGCATTGATTTCTAAGGAAAAAATTAAGTCAGACACCTCGGGCAAAGAGGCATCTGGTCACACGCCCATGATGCAGCAGTACCATCTGCTGAAGGCCGACTATCCGGACACTTTGTTGTTCTACAGGATGGGCGATTTCTATGAGTTGTTTCATGCCGATGCTGAAAAAGCCGCCCGGCTGCTCGACATCACACTGACCTCGCGCGGGCAGTCTGCGGGTGAGCCGATTCGCATGTGCGGCGTGCCTTTTCATTCGGTTGAAGGCTACCTCGCCAAGCTGATCAAGCTGGGCGAGTCTGCGGCTATTTGTGAACAAATGGGCGAGGCCACGGGCAAGGGCCCGGTCGAGCGCAAAGTGGTGCGCGTGGTCACGCCCGGGACGCTGACCGACAGCGCGCTGCTGAGCGACAAAACAGAATCCATCTTATTGGCTGTGCACCAAGGCAGCCGCAACACTTGCGGCCTGGCTTGGCTCAGCGTGACGCAGGGCGAGATTCATCTGGCCCACTGCGCCAGCGATGAAGTCGAAGCCTGGGCAGCCCGCATTGGCCCGAGTGAGTTGGTCTACAACATTGACGTCACGCCTGCCTTTGAAGCCCGCCTGACAGCATTGCTTAAAGCTGGGCAAGCAGGCCACGCCGCCACGCTGACGGCCCGCCCGGCTTGGCAATTTGATGCATCCTTGGGTGTGCGACGCCTGCTGGCGCAACTGCAAGTGGCATCACTGGCAACTTACAGCGCTGAATCACTCAATGAAGCACATGCCGCAGCGTCTGCGTTGCTCGGTTATGCCGAACACACGCAAGGCCGCGCGCTCAGCCATGTGCACAGCCTGCAGGTGGTTCGCTCGGGCGAGATGATCGAGTTGCCGCAAACCACGCGCCGCAACTTGGAGCTGACGCAAACCCTGCGCGGCGAAGACTCGCCGACTCTGTTTTCCTTGCTCGACACCTGCACCACGGGCATGGGCAGCCGCCTACTGAAAAACTGGCTGCTGTCGCCCCGGCGTGACCGCGCTCAAGCGGCCGCGCGCCTAGACGCCATCACCCTGCTGCGCAGCGGCTTGCAACAAACCTTGCGGGCGCGCTTGAAAGGCAGCACCGACGTCGAACGCATCACCGCACGCATTGCGCTGCGCCAAGTGCGTCCGCGCGAACTGATTGCGCTGCGCGACACGCTGCACAAATCCGAGCAATTAAGCCCGACCCACAACTCGCCAACTGAATTACCGGGCCTGCTGCAACGTATTTTTGAAGACCTGCAAGCCCCGCCCGCTTGCGCTGCGCTGCTGAGCCGCTACGTGATGGACGAACCCGCCGCGTTGATCCGCGACGGCGGCGTCATCAAGCACGGCTGCGATGCCGACCTTGACGAGTTGCGCGACATTCAAACCAACTGCGACGCCTTCTTGCTCGACCTCGAAGCCCGCGAAAAAGCGCGAACAGGCATCAGCAACTTGCGGGTGCAATTCAACCGCGTGCATGGTTTTTACATCGAGGTCTCGCAAGGCCAAGCGTCCAAAGTGCCTGACGATTACCGGCGCCGCCAGACCCTGAAAAATGCCGAACGTTTCATCACGCCCGAACTCAAAGCCTTTGAAGACAAAGCGCTGTCAGCGCAAGAACGGGCCTTGGCGCGCGAGAAGTTTTTGTATGAAGAATTGCTCGATCAGCTGCAAGACTTTGTGCCTGCGCTGAGTCGGTTAGCCCGCGCCATTGCATCGCTTGACGCCTTGTGCGCGCTGGCCGAACGCTCGCTCACCCTGAACTGGGCTCAGCCGGTGTTTGCCAAAGAGCCCTGCATTGACATCGTCGGCGGCCGGCATCCGGTGGTCGAAGCGCGCCTAGCTGAAACCGGCGGTGGCAGCTTCATCGCCAACGACTGTGCGCTGAGCCACAAGAGCCGAATGCAGGTCATCACCGGCCCCAACATGGGCGGAAAATCTACCTACATGCGGCAAGTGGCGCTGATTGTGCTGCTGGCCTGCGTCGGCTCTTACGTGCCCGCCACCGCCTGCCGGCTCGGGCCGATCGACGCGATTCACACCCGCATTGGCGCGGCCGATGACGTGGCCAACGCGCAGTCCACCTTCATGCTGGAGATGACCGAGGCCGCGCAAATTTTGCACGCCGCCACGCCGCATTCCTTGGTGCTGATGGACGAGATTGGACGCGGTACCTCCACCTTCGACGGCTTGGCGCTGGCCAGCGGCATTGCGGCTTACTTGCACAGCAAGTCGCAAGCCTTCACCTTGTTTGCCACGCATTACTTCGAGCTGACTGAGTTTCCAGCCAAGCACCACGGTGCGGTGAACGTGCATGTGAGCGCGGTCGAGTCGGGCTCGAACATCGTCTTCATGCACCACATCGAACCCGGCCCGGCCAGCCGCAGTTACGGTATTGCAGTGGCCAAGCTGGCGGGTGTGCCGGCGGCGGTGGTGAGCCATGCACGGCTGGCGCTGGGAGCGCTGGAGATGCAGCAAACCGAAGCCCGCGCGCAGGTTGATCTTTTTGCACCGCCGCCAGATTTACCTGCCTCTGAAATGAGCCTGCTTGAAAAAGCGATGGACAATATTGACCCTGACGCGCTCACCCCGCGGGAAGCGCTCGATGCGCTGTACCGGCTTAAAAAATTACTCGCTCCCTCAACTTGACCCCCCTTTTGTTCTCATGACTTATTGCGTCGCTATCAAACTCAACGCCGGCTTGGTGTTCTTGTCAGACTCCCGCACCAATGCGGGTCTGGACCACATCAGCACTTTCCGAAAAATGATTGTTTACGAGCGCCCCGGCGACCGTTTCATGGTCTTGCTGTCAGCCGGTAATTTATCGGTCTCGCAATCCATCCGCGAGATCTTGCAAATTGAAAAACTGCCAGACCCGGACGGCGGTGAACCCACCACCATTTGGAACGCCAAAAGCATGTTTGACGCAGCCCGCGTGCTGGGCTCCGCGGTGCGCCGGGTCTATGAGCGCGATGCCGCAGCCCTGAAACAGGCCGATGTGGACTTCAATGTGTCAATGCTGTTTGGCGGACAAATCAAGGGCGAAGGCATGCGTCTGTTTCAGATGTATTCAGCCGGCAACTTCATTGAGGCGACCAGCGAAACGCCGTACTTTCAGGTCGGCGAATCGAAGTACGGCAAGCCTGTGCTGGACCGCGTCATCACCCCTGAAACGCCGCTGAAAGAAGCTGCCAAATGCGCGCTGGTGTCGATGGACTCAACCATCAAGTCCAACCTGTCGGTCGGTTTCCCGCTCGACTTGGCGGTCTATGAAGTCGACCAGCTGCAAAGCGACAAGCTGGTCTGCATTGACCAGAGCAACCCGTATTACCAGATGATGCACAACAACTGGGGCACCAAACTGCGCGAAGTGTTTGACAGCATTGCAGACCCGGTGTGGGACGACGCTCACAGTGACACGCCATTGAGGATGCCGGTAGAGCGGCATGACGCGCTGAAGAAAATCCGCACGCCTGAAGAAAAGCTGATTTAAGCTCAGTCGACCCAGTTGACCCAGCCCATCTGGGCGGTCAACAAGACCAGCAGGCCAAAGACGATGCGGTACCAGGCAAACACCACAAAGCTGTGTGTGGCGATATAGCGCAGCAGCCAGCGAATGCAGACCCAGGCGCTTAAAAATGAGAACAGCAAGCCGACACCGAACATCGGCAGGTCGGCCAGCGACAGCAGCGCCCGCTCTTTGTACAGGCTGTAAACGCCCGCGCCAATCAACGTGGGAATCGCCAGGTAGAAAGAAAAGTCTGTTGACGCCTTGCGTGACAGGCCGAGCAACATGCCGCCAATGATGGTGGCGCCGCTGCGGCTGGTGCCTGGGATCATGGCGAAGCATTGCACCACGCCAACCTTCAGGGCGTCCATCAGCGTCATGCTGTCGGCGTCCTCAACACGGGCAGATGCCGGGTTGTTTTTGTGGCGGTTTTCAGCCCACAAAATGATGAAGCCGCCGACGATGAACGCAGACGCGACCACCACCGGGTTGAACAAATGGGCCTTGATGGTCTTGCCAAACAGCAGACCCAAGATCACCGCAGGGACAAAGGCTACCAACACATTGAGTGCCAGGCGCTGCGCTTGTTTTTCTGTCGGTAAGCCGACCACGGTGTCGCGAATTTTTTGCCAATAAACCAAAATCACAGCCAAGATAGCACCGGTTTGAATGGCGATGTCAAAGACCTTGGCTTTGGCATCGTTCATGTCCAGCAAAGCACCCGCCAAAATCAAATGACCGGTTGAAGAGATCGGCAAAAACTCGGTCAGTCCTTCGACAACGCCCATCACGGCGGCTTTGATCAACAGTGCAATATCCAACTCACGTTCCCCAAAAGTTGGCCTGATTATGCTTGAGGCTTTGGCGCAAACGCCCCGTTAAGTCGGCTCACATTGGCAGGGACAAATCAACGTCCGTGACCAAACCCCGACGGGCCACGGCCCTGCTCCCGGTGACCATGGCGATAATCGTGCCGTTGATCCATGCCATACCCGCGACCTTGTGGCGCCCAGCCAGACCGGTAGATTGGGGCCGGCTGGACATAGATCGGCATTTGCGGCATGTAGATCACGCCCGGTTGCATGTAAAACGGCGCAGCTTGCCCGTAGTAGGGCTGAGGCTGCACAAAAATGGGCAGTGGCCGCGCATTGGTCATGCCGATGATCACTCCGGGCGAACCCATGCCAACCGACCATTGCACGTTGTCTGCCCGCGCACTGGACGCAAAGCCCACAGCGCCGATCAACAAAGCCGTCGCGGCCATGACCTTGGCCAAGTTGCGGGAAGGGAAGCTGATGATTTGCATGAAAAACGTCATTTTTGATCTCCTGATGTGGGCACGACGTGCCCCTATAGTCATTAACGGCGCTCAGCCGCAAAAGACTACCGGCGCTCGCGTGAAGTGCGTTGCGAAACGTAAGTACAAGGTGCCCCGTCTAAAATGCCAGTTATGAGTTCTACGCCCCATTCTGCGCCTCCCACACACCCGTCACACAACGCTTCGGCCAAGGAAGTCGTCAAGCCCAGCAACTTCTTGCGACAGATCATCGAGAAAGATTTGGCTGAAGGCACGTACGCCAAGCGCCACTGGGGTGGCTCGCCCGGTGACGCGGCGCACCACGCCGCCGGCCCAATCGACCCGGCCAAGCTGCGGCTGCGTTTTCCGCCTGAGCCGAACGGCTATCTGCACATCGGCCACGCCAAAAGTATTTGCCTGAACTTCGGTTTGGCACGCGACTACGGCGGCGTGTGTCACTTGCGCTTTGACGACACCAACCCCGAAAAAGAAGACACCGAATACGTCAATTCCATCATTGACTCGGTCAAGTGGCTGGGCTTTGACTGGCAGGCCCAAGACGGGTCCGGCACCACGCATCTGTACCACGCCAGCGACTACTTTGACTTCATGTACCGCGCCGCCGAACACCTGGTGCAAGCCGGCTTGGCGTATGTCGATGAGCAGAGCGCTGAAGACATGCGCATCCACCGCGGCGACTTCAGCCACCCCGGCAAAGACAGCCCGTATCGCAGCCGCACGTCGGCCGAAAACCTAACGCGTTTCAGACAAATGCGGGACGGCGAACTGGCCGACGGCGCTGCCGTGTTGCGCGCCAAGATAGACATGGCGTCGCCTAACATCAACCTGCGCGACCCGGCCATCTACCGCATTCGCCGCGCCACGCACCACAACACCGGCGACAAATGGTGCATCTACCCGATGTACACCTTTGCGCACCCGATTGAAGACGCACTGGAACAAATCACGCACAGCATCTGCACGCTAGAGTTTGAAGACCAGCGGCCGTTTTATGACTGGCTGCTGGACAAGCTGGCCGAAGGCGGTCTGATCGCCACGCCGCACCCGCACCAATACGAATTTGCCCGCCTGAACCTCACCTACGTGATGACCAGCAAACGCAAGCTGGCGCAACTGGTGACTGAAAAACGCGTCAACGGCTGGGACGACCCGCGCATGCCCACCCTCGTCGGCCTGCGCCGCCGTGGCTACACCGCCGAAGCATTGCAACTCTTTGCCGAACGGATTGGGGTCACCAAAAGCGACAGCTGGATTGACTACAGCACGCTGGAAGGCTGCCTCCGTGAAACGCTGGACGGCTCAGCAGCGCGCGCCATGGCCGTGTTGGACCCGGTCAAACTGGTGTTGAGCAACTGGGACGAGGTCATGGGTGTCGGTACGTTGGACGACTGCAGCGCCCCGATTCACCCGCACCATCCCGAACTCGGCAAGCGCCACTTCAAGATCGGCAAAGAAGTCTGGATTGACCGCAGCGACTTTGAAGCCACGCCGCCGAAAGGCTTTTTCCGGCTCTACCCGCCGCAGCCTGCAGCCGATGGCAGCATGTCGCCGGGCAACAAAGTGCGCCTCAAATACGGCCACGTGATTGAATGCACCGGCGCGACCCTAGACGCCGCAGGCCAAGTCACCGAAGTGCAAGCCCGCTTGATCCCCGACACCAAAAGCGGCACGCCCGGCAGCGACGCCGTCAAAGTCAAAGGTGTCATCACCTGGGTGGGCGTGGCCGACGCCGTGCAAGCCGAAGTGCGCCTCTACGAGCGGCTGTTCAGCGAAGCGCACCCTGGCACGGGCGACACAGACTTCTTGACGCAACTCAACCCGGACAGCATTAAATTCATCACCGCTTACGTCGAGCCGTCGCTGGCCGCCGGTGGCGCCATCGATGCCCAAGCCGACGACAAGTTCCAGTTTGAACGCCACGGCTACTTTGTGGCTGACCGGGTCGACCACACCGCAGCCAAGCCGGTGTTCAATTTGGCGGTGGGCTTGAAAGACAGCTGGGGCAAGTGACCGTCAACATGCTTGATTTGTCCCATGTGTCTTTTGCCCACCCGGACTGCGTGGTGCTGCGTGACTTCTCTGCGCAGCTGGCGCCCGGCGTGGCGCTGGTGCTGGGCGGTGACGGGCGCGGCAAGACCACGGTTCTAGAACTCTTGGCGGGTGTCTTGTCCCCTGTTACCGGACGCTTGCAACTGGGCGGTGTGTTTTTGGACGAGCAGCCCGAGGCTTACCGCCAGCAGGTGTTCTGGATTGACCCGCGCTCAACCGCGCATGACGCCCTCACGGTGACCGACTACCTGCAGTCTGTGCAACGTGCCTACCCCGACTTTGACGAAGCTTTGCTGGCCGAGGAGATTGAAGGGCTAGCGCTGGCGCCGCACCTGCACAAAAACCTGTTCATGCTGTCCACTGGCTCCAAGCGCAAAGTGTGGATCGCGGCGGCAGTGGCATCCGGTGCCAAGCTGACGCTGCTCGATGGCCCCTTTGTTTCTTTGGATCAAGCGTCGATCAACTTTGTCTTGCAACTGCTGACCGAAGCAGCCAGACAGACAACGCGAATGTGGCTGGTGGCCGACTACGTTGCGCCGGTTGACGTGCTTGCCACAACGCTGATCGACCTGGGCGATTAAGCCGCAGGCCTTCGCCGCCAGTAAGGGTTATTTTTCGACCGGATTGGCCGTCAACCAGTTCGCCGGGTAGGCCCGCATGAACTCTTTGGCCTTCTCGTGACGGGCGTTCAGCCAAGCGTCGTAAGTGCCCTCGCCCAAGATCGCCGGCATGCGTTTTTCGTTGCCGCCTTGTTGGTAGCGGTGCAGCAGCGCGTGGCTGTTGGCGTTGACGGTCAGCAAGGTGAAGCTGATGATTTCCTCGCCGTCTTTTTCCCAGCGCTCCCACAAACCGGCCACGCCCATCGGCTTGCCGTCGACGCGGGTGATGCGTGTGGGGACGGCTTTGCCGCTGCGCCAGTCGTCTTCAAAAAAAGACATCATCGGCACGATGCAACGCTGCCCCTTGAGCCAGGTGTCACGAAAATTGGTCGAGGTGGTGACGGTTTCTGACCGCGCATTGACCAGCTTGGTCGAACGCAGTTTGGCATCCGATGCCGACTTGACCCACGGCGGCACCAAGCCAAACTGCCCGACGCCCAGCTCGCGCACGCCCTTGTCGGGTGTCGCGCCCTCTGTCGGCTCAGCGATTGAATCTGGGACGGCGCTGGCGTCCAGCACTGCCGGCGCTTTGCGGATAAAAACACCCTGCTTGCGCGGCCAAATATGACGCTCCAGCGCAGAAGCAGGGGCAGCCACCTGAAAGGCTTCGGGGTAGAGCGTGCCAGTTTGCACGCTGTCGTAGTGAACACTCATGCAGGGATGCTAACTCACTGCGCTGGGAGGAGCGGATATGAAATGCTATGCTGCGCCGCCATGATCATTTCCAACCCCACCCGCCTGATCTGCTTCAACAAGCCTTACGGCGTGCTGAGCCAATTTACACCCGAGGGGCGTTGGCGCGGCTTGAAAGATTTTCTGAACATTCCGGACGTCTATGTAGCTGGCCGGCTTGACGCGGACAGCGAAGGTCTGCTGCTGCTGACGAATGACGGCCAATTGCAGGCGCGCATTGCGGACCCTCGCTTCAAGATGGAGAAGACCTATTGGGTGCAGGTCGAAGGCGAACCCGGCGAAGCAGCGCTGGCGGCTTTGCGTCAAGGCGTGCAACTCAACGACGGCATGACGCGCCCTGCCCGCGCTCACCTGATGAGTCCCCCACCGGTCGTGTGGGAGCGCGACCCGCCTATCCGTGTGCGCCAAGCCAAACCCACCGCCTGGCTGGAGCTGGGCATTCGCGAAGGCCGCAACCGGCAGGTGCGCCGCATGACCGCCGCTGTGGGTTTCCCCACACTGCGCCTGATTCGCGCGGCCATCGGCCCGCACACCCTGGACGGCCTGTCACCCGGGCATTGGTGTGACGTCGACAGCGCACTTTGACACTTGGCATGGCTGAGCGCAGTCGGCGTCTTGGCTGACACGCCGAATCCGATTTTCGGCTCTTGATCGACCGTTCTCAAAACAACACACTGACGAAGCTAATTCCAAATTTCTCAATTGTTTTCTGTGTCTGTCAACGAACGATCAAGGAGCTCTTATGTTCAAGCACGTCTTACTGCCCACCGATGGATCGCCGCAATCGGAAGCGGCTATTCGACAAGGCATCGAGTTGGCCAAAGAGACACAAGGCCGCGTCACAGGGATTCACGTGGTTCCCGCATTCCACGTCTTCACCTACCAGCCCGACATGCTGGAAGACACACGCGAGCAATACGCCAAGGACTCACAAGCCAAAGCGGCCAAGATTCTGCAGTCCGTTGAAAACGCAGCACGTGCAGCCGGCGTTCCGTGCGACACCGTCTGCGCCGTGAGCGATGAACCGCATGAAGCCATCATCCGCACGGCCGAAGAAAAAGGCTGCGACCTGATCGCCATGGCCTCGCATGGGCACAAGGGCATCAAAGGTTTATTGGTCGGCAGTGAAACCCAAAAAGTGCTGACGCACAGTCATCAGCCGGTGATGGTGTTGCGCTGATGCTGGTGTCGCCAAGCCCCGAAGGCGCACAGCAAGGCCAGCAAGCTGGTGCCCACGGAGGCCCAGTAGACACTGACCAGCCCGAAATGCGTGCTCAACACGCCACCGGCCAATCCGCCAAAAAGCCCGGGGAAGCCATAAGCAATGACGGTGTAAAGCGCTTGGCCCCGGCCGCGCAACCGGCCACTGAAATGCTTAGACAGCAAGGCGATACAAACGGTGTGGTGCGTGGCAAAGGTCAGCGCGTGCAGGGCCTGCGCGACCAGCAACAACACCAGCACCTGCGCGCTGCTGGCCGTGATGCCCATGCGCAACACCATCGCCGCAGAGCAGACCATCAGCCAAGCCGTCAGACTCAAACGCGGCAGCCAACGCGATTGTGTGAAAAACCAGCCAATCTCAACGATCACCGACAAGGCCCAGAGCAAACCGATCATGGTTTTGCTGTAGCCCAATGAATCTAAGTACAGCGAGAAAAAAACGTAGATGCCAATGTGCGACAGCACATGAAAAAACGCCGCTGCAAAAAACCACTGCACTGCGCGCTGCCGTAAAACCGGCACCATGTTGACGTGCTGCGCGTGCTCGGGCACGGCTTCTTTCAGGTCGGGCAAAAACCAAACACTCACCGTCACAGCCAAGATAGTGACCACCGTCCAAGCCGGAAATTGGTGCATGCCATCGTGTTCAAACCAAGCCCCCGCCGCCAGCACCGTGACCAAAAACCCAAGCGATCCCCACAAGCGGATGCGCCCGTAACGCCGCGCATCAAACACGCCGCCCTGCGTCACCAAGTGAGCCATGGCGGCTTCGCTCATGGGCATCATGGCGCTGGTGTGAGTGAACATCACCAGTAGCACCAAAAACAACCACTGCACGCCGCCATCGAACCACAGGCCGGTCGACGCCAGCAAGGCCGCGCAAGCGCTGTAGCGCAGCAGCTTGATGCGCTCGCCAGTGCGGTCGCTCAGCCAGCCCCAGCCGTAGGGCGCAAACAGGCGTGTGGCAGCCTGCACCGAGACCAACACGCTGATGGCCAGAATGCTCAAGCCCATGTCTTTCAGCCACAAAGGCAAATACGGATTGAAAAATCCGATGTGCGCAAAGTAGCTGGCCGACAAGGCGGCGAAGGGAACGAGTTGGCGGCGGCTGCTCACCGGTAGCGCAAGCTCAAGCCGCGCCGGGGACACGTGCGGGGATACGCTGCATCGGCGCACGCACATCACCGCACTGGGCGCGCTGCTGCAACACATGCTCCATCACGACCAGCGCCAGCATGGCCTCGGCAATCGGCGTGGCACGGATGCCAACGCAAGGGTCGTGGCGGCCCTTGGTCACGACGCTGGTCGCCTGCCCGGCCATGTCAATCGACTCACGCGGCGTGATGATCGAGCTGGTCGGTTTGATGGCGATGGAGACTTCCAAGTCTTGCCCGGTGCTGATGCCACCCAACACACCGCCGGCGTTGTTGCTCTTGAAACCGGCGGGAGAAAGGGAGTCGCCATGCATCGTGCCGCGCTGGCTGACGCTGGCAAAACCAGCGCCAATTTCAACGCCCTTGACGGCGTTGATGCCCATCATGGCGTAAGCAATGTCGGCGTCCAGCTTGTCGAACAAAGGCTGGCCCAAACCCACTGGCATGTGGGTGGCGACCACGCGAATGCGCGCGCCGCAAGAGTCGCCCGACTTGCGCAACGCGTCCATGTAATTTTCGAGGGCCGAGACATCGGCTGCCGGGGCAAAAAACGGGTTGTTCGGCACATGGTCCCACGACTCAAACGGCACGCTCATGTCGCCAATTTGCGTCATGCAGCCTTTGAAGCTAATGCCGTGCTGGGCCGCCAGCCATTTTTTGGCGACAGCGCCAGCCGCCACCATCGGCGCCGTCATGCGGGCCGACGAACGACCACCGCCGCGCGGGTCGCGCAGGCCGTATTTGTGCAGGTAGGTGTAGTCCGCGTGACCGGGGCGGAAAGTGTCGAGGATATTGCCGTAGTCCTTGCTGCGCTGGTCGGTGTTTTTGATCAGCAGGCAAATCGGCGTGCCGGTGGTCTTGCCTTCGTACACGCCGGAGAGGATCTCGACTGCGTCGGGCTCGTTGCGCTGCGTCACGTGCCGGCTGGTGCCGGGGCGGCGGCGGTCGAGGTCGTGCTGAATGTCGGCCTCACACAGCGCCATGCCGGGCGGGCAGCCGTCGATCACGCAGCCAATGGCTGGGCCGTGGGATTCACCAAAGTTGGTGACTGCGAAAAGGTGTCCGAAGGTGTTGCCGCTCATGGGGGCTGATTATCCCTGACTGAAAGATCACTTCTGGAACAGTTTGTGCTTTGCTGCATTGCACCATTTCATCCCTTAGATTTAACAGGAGCCCCCATGCTGGACCGCACCAAGACTGAGTTTTCACACGTCAAACCCGCCGACACGGCATTTTTGCCGGGCGGCCTGCGCGATTTCTTTTTGTACCGTGATCTCGGCGTCGCTGATGCCACCCACGGCAAAGTCATCGCGCACCTGGTGAAGGCGAATATGGCACCAGAAACAGGCACCGGCTGGCACCGTCATGAAGCAGATTTCCAAATTGTGTTCATGCTCAAGGGCTGGGCACGCTTCATGTACGGCGACAAAGAAACCTTGGTCGAAGCCGGTGACGTGGTGCATCAGCGCCCGGGCATCAGCCACTTTTTGTTCGACTACTCGCCTGACATGGAGTACCTGGAAATCGTCTCTCCAGCGGACTTCAAGTCGGTTGATGTGGAACCGGTGTGCGCCATTCCGGCGCCCACACCCTGGACAAGCTAAAAGCTCTTAAAACTCCGCATCCAGCTCGTCAATATCGTCAGGCTCTTTCTGAGCCTCGGCGATCCATTCCTGCAGGGCAGGCAAGGCCATGATGCGCTTGACATACGCGGCACTGACTTTGTCCAGCGGAATGTCGTAGGTCAAAAAGCGGGTGACCACCGGCGCGTACATGGCGTCAGCCAGCGAGACTTCTTTGCCGAACAAATACGGGCCGCCGTATTGGCTCAGGCATTCCGTCCAAATCTCCAGCACGCGGTCAATGTCGGCTTGCGCGCGCGACCACACCTTGAAGCTTGGGAAATGCGCCTTGATGTTCATCGGCAGGGCTGAGCGCATGGATGAAAAACCAGAATGCATTTCGCCGGAAATGGCGCGGCAATGCGCCCGCGCTGCTGCGTTGGCTGGCAGCAGCTTGGCGTCGGGTTTGATCTCGTTGAGGTATTCGCCAATCGCCAGCGTGTCCCAGACCTTCACACTGCCGTGCTGCAGCGACGGCACCAGCATGCTGGACGACAGCAGCAGCATCTCTGCCTTCATGGCCGGGTCGTCGGGAGAAATCACTTTTTCAGTGAACGCCAGCCCGGCGAGCTTGGCCATCAGCCAGCCGCGCAAGGCCCACGCACCATAGTTTTTGCTGCTGATCGTCAGAACGGCTTTGGCCATACGGTCTCCTGAAGGTTGGTGAAGTGAAACTCGCGCAGCACCCGAAATTCGTCCTCCCCGCAGTGCCGATAAGGATTTCCAGCAAGGGCTGTGCCAAGCCGCGCCCGTGCTTGCGCTGGCCCGTTACTTGCCTGCTCATGCACCATCTGGGTCACAAGCCCGCCACCGGAAGATTGCCCATGCTGTACCAAGCCTTTCAAGCCCACTCCGATCTGATGTCGCCGTTCAGGCAGATGGCAGAAAGTGGCAGCGCCGCTTTTTGGTTCAGCGATACCGAGGGCAGCTGGCTGCGCAAAATGTCAGCCTCGATGGACGTTTTTTCACGCCTCAAGGTCACGCATGCCAGACCGGCTTACGGCATCAGCAGCGTCAAAATTGGTGAGCGTGAGCTGGCAGTGACAGAAGAATCCGTCTTGAGCCTGCCGTTTGGCACCTTGCTGCGCTTCAAAAAAGAAGCTGCCGCTGATCGCCCGCATCAGCCGGCTGTGCTGCTGGTGGCGCCGCTGTCAGGGCACTTTGCCACGCTGCTGCGTGAAACCGTGCGCACCTTGCTGCAAGACCACGACGTCTACATCACCGACTGGCACAACGCCCGTGATGTCTCTCTTGCACATGGTGGTTTTAGCCTCGACGACTACATCGACCACATGATCCGCTTCACCCAGACCATTGGACCCGGCACGCATTTGGTGGCGGTCTGCCAACCCTGCGTGGCGGCCTTGGCGGCCACCGCCCTGATGGCCGAAGACAACGACCCCGCGCAGCCGCGCAGCCTGACGCTGATGGCCGGCCCGGTCGATTGCCGCGTCAACCCGACCGAAGTGAATAAGCTCGCCACCAGCAAGCCGATCGAATGGTTCGAGAAAAATTTAATCAGCCGTGTGCCGGCGCCACATGCCGGCCAGATGCGCCGCGTTTACCCTGGTTTTGTGCAACTCAGTGCGTTTTTGAGCATGAACCCGGAGCGGCACAAAAAGTCATTTCAAGACCTTTACCAGCACTTGGTCGATGGCGATGTGGAGAAAGCCAACATGATCCGGGTGTTCTATGACGAGTACCTCGCCGTGAACGATTTACCGGCGGAGTTTTACCTGGAGACGGTAGAAAAAGTCTTTCAAACCTACGACTTGGCTGAAGGCAAACTGCAATACCGCGGCCGGACTGTGAAACCTGCAGCCATCAAGCGTACTGCATTGATGACGGTCGAAGGCGAACGGGACGATATTTGCTCAGTTGGCCAGACGGTGGCCGCCCTTGACTTGTGCACCAGCCTGCGCCCGTCTTTGAAAACGCACCATATTCAAACCGGTGTAGGCCATTACGGTGTGTTCAGCGGGCGCAAATGGAACCAGCAAATCTACCCGAGAGTGCGCGAGATGATTCACGCCAATCAAGGCTGATCAAGGCTGGTTAAGAGAGTTCAGGCCTGCTTGGCTTCGTCCTCAGCCGGCCAGTCGCGGATGTAGGCCTTGAGCATCTTGTTCTCAAAATTTTGGCTGTCGACCACCGCTTTGGCGACGTCGTAAAAACTGATCACGCCCATCAGCATTTTTTGCTCCATCACCGGCATGTAGCGCGCGTGGCGCTCCAGCATCATGCGCCGCACGTCATCGATTTCGGTGTCGGGCGTGCAGGTCAAGGGCTGGTCGTCCATGGCTTGGCGCACCAAGGCGCTACCAATCTCGCCACCGTTTTTCACGATGCACTGAATGACTTCTCGAAAAGTCAGCATGCCGACCAAATTGCCAGACGCCATCACGACCAGTGAACCGATGTCTTTTTCGGCCATGATATGCGTGGCGCTGGCCAACGGCTCGTCGGGTTGCACGGTGTAAAGGGTGCTGCCCTTGACCCGCAAAATATCTGCAACTTTCATGACAGGTCTCCTGGTATTTTTATTCGATGCCAATATAGCCCACAATCGGCCCGATCGATGGACTCTTCAATCGAATTTTTCGAGTGGTTTGCCCCGTGGATCGTCAATCTGACTCAAGGTGCTGTCGAGCAAGCGCTCGAGCTTTTCGCAGGCGCCGGTCAAGGCTTGGTCGAGGTTGCAGGCAACGTGGGTGACCGCCAAAGGCTGCAGGCCGCGCGGCCGGGCTTCCATGACGCAGCGCTTGTCGTCCCCGCCGGATCCTGACTTGTGGCCGTTGTCGTCGCTCAAGTGCGCTTCAATGCGGGTCAGCCGGTCACGAAACCGGCGCAAGCGCGTTTCCAGCAAAGCCTGCACATGGTTGCTCAGCGGCAGGCCGCCTTTGATGTTTTTGTCGGTGTTGATCTGGACTTGCATAGCGGTTTCTCTCCTGTTGAGGGGTGAAGATTCATGCTATCCCAAAGCAGGGCTTCACAACGGGATCCGCGCACGCTTGAGCGATTGGATGACAGACATCCGGGTCTTGTCCTACAGCTTAAAGAACCTCACGCAGTCGGGTCTCTGCCCAGCCGGCCCGCGACCACAGCTTTTGCGTCGCGTCTGTTTTGTCGAGCAGCAGCTCATCCACCAGCGGCTCAAGGTGCGTACGGTCCGGGTCAACCAGCAGGACATAGCGCGGCTCGTTGTCACCTTCAACGTCGGCCAGTTGACCGATCCATTGCAAGCGAATCAAGGCCTTGAGCGACTGTTCCAGTTCCAATAAGTCGACGCGCAGATGTTGCGCTAACTCAGACGCCAGCTGGCCTCGCGGCATACCGTTGCGGGTGGCGTCTAATTGCTGCAGCAACTCCAGCGCCAGCTGAAAACGCCAGCCATGGGCGCTGGCTCGCCGGGCCACACCCGCCAACAGGCTGGGCAGGTAAGCCGCGATCACGGCGCCCATCAGCACAATGATCCAAGCCACGTAAATCCAGACCAGCAAGATTGGCAAGGTAGCGAAGGCGCCGTAAACGACGGAATACGTCGGCACCATGCTCAGGTAGACGGTCAAAATTTTCTTGGCCAGTGCAATGCCGACAGCCACGAACACCCCGCCGGTCCACGCATGCGCCCACTTCACGTAGGTGTTGGGCATGTAGTGGTAGAGCGCCGCCATGCCACCCGCCAAAGCCACAAATTCCAGCGAGTCCAGCAAGACCTGAAGAAACTCTGAAGGGCCTGGCATGCCGTTGCGGGCGAATGGCAGCACATAAGACGTCGCGGCCAGACTGGCTCCCAGCAGCAACGGCCCGAGCGTCACCGCCGCCCAATAAATCAACACCCGCTGCGCGAAAGGCCGGGGATGGCGCACGCGCCAAATGCCGTTGAAGGTGCGGTCGATGGTGAAAATCATGGCCACAGCCGTCATCACCAGCACCGCCAGGCCGGCCACACCCAGCTTGTTGGCCTGCCGGCTGAATTGCGTCAGGTAGCCCAGCACCTGCCTTGAAATATTGTCGGGAATCAAGCTCTCCACCAGCCACATCTGCAGGGAACCTTGCAGCTTGGCAAACATCGGAAAGGCCGTGAAGATGGCCAGTGCCACCGTGAAAAATGGCACCAGCGCAATCGAGGTGGTGAAGGTCAGGCTACTCGCGGTTAAACCCATGTGGTCCTCGCGAAAACGCTTGCGCAGGGTGATCGCGGTGTCCCGCCAGGGGAAACGAGAGAGGTCGGCCAATAGCTGCTTCAAATTCATGCCGGTATCATGCCATCTGCATGAACAAAACCCGAAAAATTGATCTCACACGCTGGCTGGCCACGGCCAGCTTGACAGGGCTGATCGCCCTTGGCTTGGCTTGGGAGATGTGGCTTGCGCCGATCCGGCCCGGTGGCTCGCTGCTGGCACTCAAAGTGCTGCCGCTGGTGCTGCCGCTGGCAGGCGTCCTCAAAAACCGCATGTACACCTACCGCTGGCTCAGCTTGTTCGTGTGGATTTACTTCACCGAAGGCGTGGTCCGCGCCTGGGGCGACGCAGCCCCTGGCAACTACCTAGCCATGCTCGAAATTGCGCTGTGCCTGCTGCTGTTTGTGGCCTGCGCCCTGCATGTACGCGTGCGCTTGAAAAAATCTGATGAGGCCGGCGTGCTACCCGCCGAAACACCATGAACACCAATTTTTTACAAAGCCTCCGCAGCATTTGCGGCGATGCCCATGTTTTGACGGACGGCGACCTGCAAGCGTGGGAAATGGACTGGCGCAAACGCGCACGCGGCAAAGCGCTCGCCGTCGTGCGCCCCGCCAACACCGACGAAGTGGCACGCATTGTCAAAGCCTGCGTCGCAGCTCAGGTGAGCTTGGTGCCCCAAGGCGGCAACACCGGTTTGGTGGTGGGTTCGATTCCCGACGACAGCGGCCAACAAGTGGTGCTGAGCCTGCAACGCCTGCGTGCCGTGCGCGAGATTGACCCCGCGAACATGACGATCACGGTTGACGCTGGCTGCGTGCTGCAAAGCCTGCAAGACACCGCGCGGCAAGCGGGGTTTTTGTTCCCCTTGAGCCTGGCCGCTGAAGGCAGCTGCACCATCGGCGGCAACCTTGCCACCAACGCGGGCGGCACACAGGTGCTGCGCTACGGCAACGCCCGCGACTTGTGCTTAGGCCTCGAAGTTGTCACGGCAGCTGGCGAGATCTGGCACGGCCTGTCGGGCCTGCGCAAAGACAACACCGGCTACGACCTGCGCGACTTGTACATCGGCAGCGAAGGCACTTTGGGCGTCATCACCGCCGCTACCTTGAAGCTTTACCCCTTGCCAGCAGCGCGCCTGACGGCTTGGGCTGCTGTCGGTTCGATGGATGACGCCGTCAAGCTTTTGGGCATGGCGCACCAACACCTGGGCGCAGGCCTCACAGGCTTTGAAGTCATGGGCCAATTTGCGCTCAGCTTGGTGGCCAAGCACTTCAGCCAACTCAAAGTGCCGCTGTATGAAAACGCTGCGTTTTGCGTGCTGCTCGAATGCTCAGACCAAGAGTCTGAAGCCCACGCCCGCGTGCAGTTTGAACGCATGCTGGAAGCCGCGCTTGAGAGAGGCTGCGTGAGCGACGCCGTGGTGGCCGAGAGCCTCGCACAAGCCAAACAGCTGTGGCATGTGCGCGAAAGCATTCCGCTGGCTCAGGCCGAAGAAGGACTGAATATCAAACACGATATTTCAGTGGCGGTATCGCACATGTCCGAATTTGTACGCAGCACTGACGCCCTGCTTCAGCAAGAAATTCCGGGCGTGCGGCTGGTCAACTTCGGCCATTTGGGCGACGGCAACTTGCACTACAACGTCCAAGCCCCTGTCGGGAGCGACGGCCCAGCTTTTCTGCGCGACTGGGAAGACCAAGTCAACACCTTGGTGTATGAATCAGTGCAGAAATTTGGCGGTTCCATCTCGGCCGAGCACGGCGTCGGCAGCCTCAAAGTCGAGAAGCTCGAAACCCACAAATCCCCCGTCGCGCTGGGTCTCATGCGGGCCCTGAAAACCGCGCTGGACCCGAACAACATCATGAATCCGGGGAAAGTCCTGCGAACATAATGACTGACATGACACAAGCCATCCGCTCCCAATACGAAGATTTCATGCGCCACGTGGACACGCATGGCGTCTTCAAGGCTGACCGCACTGGCACCGGCACCAAGAGCGTGTTTGGTTATCAAATGCGCTTTGACCTCAACGAAGGTTTTCCGCTGGTGACCACCAAAAAAGTGCACCTCAAATCCATCGTTCATGAGTTGCTGTGGTTTTTGCAAGGCTCCAGCGACAACAACTGGCTCAAAGCGCGCGGCGTCTCCATATGGGACGAATGGGCGCGTGAAGACGGCGACTTAGGCCCGGTCTATGGTGTTCAGTGGCGCAGCTGGCCAACGCCCGAAGGCGGTCACATTGACCAGATCGCCGAGGTCATCAAGACACTCAAGACCAATCCGGATTCGCGCCGCATCATCGTCAGCGCTTGGAACGTGGCTGACCTGTCGAAGATGGCGCTCATGCCCTGCCATGCCTTCTTTCAGTTTTACGTTGCACCCTCCGAGGTGATCGGCCAACCCGGCAAGCTCAGCTGTCAGTTGTACCAGCGCAGTGCCGATATTTTTCTCGGCGTGCCTTTCAACATTGCCAGCTACGCGCTGCTCACGCACATGGTGGCGCAGCAGTGCGGCTTGGCGGTCGGCGACTTCATCTGGACTGGCGGTGATTGCCACATTTACAGCAACCACCACGCGCAAGTGGCGCT
>Ga0208916_10000468_pt1 | contig 19117 bp, 18 predicted proteins | sample DEB19_08_DNA_5_FD_184523 | JGI IMG/M metagenome (GOLD analysis project Ga0208916, IMG submission 184523) | Aqueous microbial communities from the Delaware River and Bay under freshwater to marine salinity gradient to study organic matter... | ecosystem: Environmental > Aquatic > Marine >... | reverse complement strand
GACGCGTGCCACCAAGTCGGTCGGACCGCCGGGTGGAAACGGAACAATCATCGTGATCGACTTGGACGGAAAATTAGACTGTGCTGAGGCAGCGGTGCTGGCCAACGTCGCCATGCCAGTGAGCGCGGCCAGGGCGGTGGCGATGGCCATACGCCGAGAAAAAGGATGAGGAAAGAAGGCTTGCATGGGAAGAGTTCCGCTGTTGATTGAGATGATTAAATTTTTTGTGGGCTTGAACAATGAATCCACGATGGGATGAGCCCAATTCATTCCGGCTTGACACCCGCATCGATGGCCACTTTTTGCCAGCGCGCAATTTCTTCTTTGATATAGCCACTGAACTGCTCGGGTGTGGACGCTGCAGTGACCGCGCTGTACTGCGCAAAACGCTCCTTCATTTCCGGCGTCGAGAGAACTTTGACGAGGTCACGATTCAGACGCTGTATGACTGATTTAAGTGTCCCGGCCGGAACCACAATGCCTTGCCACGAACTGATGTCGAAGTTGGCATAGCCGGTTTCGGCGACCGTGGGTAGCGTGGGGGCTGTCGCTGATCGCTTGTCCGTTGTGACCGCGAGCGCCCTCACCTTGCCGGAAGCGACATGTGGATAAATGCTTGAAAAGGGATCGAAGAGCACCTGAATCTGCCCACCAATCAGATCAGTCAGTGCTGGCGCACTGCCCTTGTAGGGGATGTGATTCATCTTGATGCCTGTGGCAGAGCTGAAGAACTCCACCGCTAGGTAGATAGAGCTGCCGGCTGTACCGTAGTTGAGTTTGCCAGGTTGGCTTTTAGCGAGCTGAACCAGTTCGCCTAACGACTTCGCAGGCAGCGATGGGTGAACGGCAATGATCAGCGGCTGGATCGCCACCATGCTGACGGGGTCAAAACTGGCGATCGGATCGTAGGGCAGCTTGGCAAAGGTCACCGGGTTGATCGCCAGCGTGCTGATATTGCCCATCACCAAGGTGTAACCATCGGCGGGCGCACGGGCACCCGCTTCTGCACCAATGGCACCACTGGCGCCAGCGCGGTTCTCTACGAGCACCGATTGCCCCAACTCAATAGACAGCTTGGCGGCCACAGCACGGGCAACGATGTCGGTGACGCCACCCGGCGGAAATGGCACGACCATGCGCAAGGGTTTGGATGGGTAGTCCTGCGCGCCAGCTGCTAGCGAGATCAGCACGCCTAAGAAGGCAACGCAGGATTTCAATGAAGTAGACAACATGGCTTTTCCTTTTATGGGTAAACCGACGCCTTGCTCGGGAAATGCAGAACCAGCACTTGCAGGCCACCCTTGCCAACGTTAAACGGTGGCAGGATTTCATCCGCAGAAACAAACAAACTTTCCCAAGACTCAAGTTGTGTGTCGGCATAAACCAGTGTGCCAGCCATCACCACCAAGAAAAAGCCAGCGCTGGCAGGATGGCGCCGCGGCGACAGCGTGCCGCTGGCGGGCAGGTGGATGACTTCTGCACCCAATCCATCGTCGGACAACGGGATCACAGCGTCGGTATGAACCTCGGTCAATCCCTGCAAATCGACGTTACTGACCACATTCAAGGGGCCAAACTGCGCGTGGCGTTTGGGACCACGCAGCATTTTTTCACGCGCATCCGAAATTGGGACCAAACCAGTTTCACAGACCGATCGCATGGTGAAATATTTAATTCCGTCAGGTCCTGCGACCAAGGGTCCGTAACCGGTGAAAGCGCCAGCGTAGTGAATGCTCAACGGCGCCAGCGCGGTTGCCCCAATAGAGCCCGAACCGTCCACGAACAGCTGAAACTGATTTTGTCTATGAAAGTGCGGCACCAGAACCGAATTGGGCGGCTGCTCAATCAACGCGACCGTTGGCGAAAGCGCAGGGTCATCCCCAGACTCCATCCACTCACCTTTGAAATAGCTGTCGTCCAGCACGGGAATAGTCCGACGTCTGAGGTCGCCGTTTTGTCGTGTGCCAAGTCTGATCATGTGGACCTACCAATCAATTCAACTGACTTATGCTTGATCACAAGAAGTCGCGCCATGTTTGTCTTTTATGTGTTGTGACCCGCCAGCATGCGCTTGGCGGTGTAAGTCATCACCGTCTCGTCGTGCTGATTAAATACCTGAACTGATGAATCGACAATGGCTCGCCCACCAGTGGAAGTCGGCCGAACACCGGTCACCTCAATGACAGCATGAATCGTGTCACCAACCCGGACGGGGGCCAGAATTTTTTGGGTGAGTTCCAGCATGGCCAAACCGGTGCCCTGGATCATGGTCTGCAAGATGAAGCCTTCAATGAGCGTGTATGTCAACGCAGCGGGCACAGGCCTGCCTGCAATACCGCCATGCAGCGGGGCGGCATCAATGAACATGACTTCGACCATCCCCGTCACGCCGATAAACCCCACAAGATCAGCTTCCGTCACCGTACGGCGAAAAGTCTTGAAACGCTGGCCAAGGGTCAGATCCTGCCAATAAAAGCCTTGGCCGAGTTGCTTAATGCTGGATGGTTGGCTCATGAAAATATGATCCTTCAAGTTCACTGCTGTTCGATTTTGGCTTTGACAGCAATGCGCTTCCAGAGGTCAATTTCAGCACTTTGAAAAGCACGCATTTCCTCAGCGCCACCACGCATCACTTCGCCGCCAATTTTTTCGTAGAACTCGCGTGTTTCAGGTAAATTTTCAATTTTCGACATGAGCGCTGCGAGCTTTTCTGTCTCAGCTTTCGGCGTTTTGGACGACACCGCCGCGGCAACCCACACATAAGCACTGAACCCTGGCAGTCCGGCCTCCGCTGCCGTCGGGACCGACGGCAGCGCAGAAACACGGCTGGCTGACGCCACAGCCAATGCCCGCAATTTGCCACTTTTGACCAATTCTTGTGCGCTGGTAATTTCAACGAAAGCGAGTTCGACTGTCTCTGATGCCACTGCAACGACCGAATCTGTGGCGCTCTTAAAGGGAACACCGTACGTTTTCACATTGGCAGATTCATTGAACAGTTCGGCCATCAATTGGTAACCCGCTGATCCAAACGCGTAATTGAGTGCGCCTGGTTTTGCTTTGGCTGCAGTAATCAGCTCAGCCAAGTTGTTGTGCTTGGACGTGCCAGGAACAATGAGGACCGCAGGTGCACGAACCATCATCGTCAGGGGGCTAAAGTCCGCGACCGGGTCATAGGGCAAGGACTTGAACAATGCAGCATTGACGGCCAGCGACGAATTACTGCCGATGAATACCGTGTACCCATCTGCAGGTGCCGACAACACGGCACGCACCGCAATAAAACTGTTGCCGCCAGGTTTGTTGTCGATGATCACTGGCTGCGAAGTCATCTCCGAGAGTTTTTTGGCGAAGTAGCGTGCAGAGGTATCAGTCGCACTTCCAGGGGGAAATGGCACGACAAATTTAATCGGCTTGTTGGGGAAGCCTTGTGCCAACACCGGCGCCACACTGACTGTGCTCAACAGAGCGACGCAGACACTGAGCAAGCCAGAGATAAGCGATCGGGAAGTTGGCTCTTTTTTCATGATGATGTCTCCTTAAATAAAGTCTGTTAGACGCTGTCTTGCAACGTTTCCAATTAGTCAAATCCACCCATTGCCACTTTACCGATCATGCGGCCAGTACCAATCAGTTGGTGTGCCTTCATGACATTTTGTGCATTGATATGGCCAAGGTCGACCTGAAGCGTCGTCTTCAAAACGCCCGTATCAACCAGTGCAGCAATCTCTTTCAGGATCTCCCCTTGCCTTGACATGTCGGATGTTTTGAACGTCGAACGTGTGAACATCCCTTCCCAGCTGAAAGTGATGCTTTTCCCGCGCAGCAAATTCATCGGTAAATCTGCAGAGGCCTCCACCAATGAACAGACGTGACCGTGTGGCGCGAGTATCTCTGCAAGCTGGGGTATCAGCGGCGCAGGATCCGTCAGGCACAACACGAAATCGATCAACGGTGCTCCTAGCGATATCAACTGCGGCAACAGCGGCTGCGAATGATCAACAACGTCGGTAGCGCCCATTTCCCTGCAATACAACTGTGACTCTGGACGTGAGGCCGTACCGATAACGCGTAAGCCTGTCAGCTTGGCGGCCAGTTGCAAAGCCATTGAACCCACGCCCCCGGCCCCGCCGACGACGAGCAATGTGGCGGGCGACTGAAGATCGCCCCTTGGCACATGCATTCGGTCGAACAATGCCTCCCAAGCCGCTAGACAGGAAAGTGGCAAGGCTGCAGCCTGAATGAAGCTCAATGTTTTTGGCTTGTGCCCGGCCAAGCGCGCATCTACTGCATGCAGTGCGCTACATCCACCGGGGCGCAGCACGCTGCCGGCATAGAACACGTCATCCCCAAGTTGGAAGCCTGTGACGTCGACGCCCATACCCACGACCGTGCCGGCGACATCCCAACCCAAAACCCGGTCTGGACTCTGAGGTGACTGCTTGGCACGGACCATTTTCAAATCAATTGGATTGATGGCGATGGCCTCAACGCGGACCTGTAAATCATGCGGCTTGCACTCGGGATCCGGAACCTCACTGTCCAGTAACAAGGGAATGTCTGCCAGCCCAGTTTGGGCGAGTCGATTGACAACAACTGCTTTCATGGATTCCCCTGCTTATTCGCAAGTTAATTGAACTGGAAGGGTCGGGAAAGAGCGGTATGACAAGGTAGCACCCTGCGCCTGCAAGGCCCGAACTTCATCGTCTGTGAAACCTGCCTCGCGCAATATCTCTTCGCTGTGCTGACCCAAGCCAGGCGCCGGTCGTTGCTCCGTCAATACCGGGGTGGCTGAAAGTTTGACCGGCACGCCAATCTGACGCATTTCGCCTTCAGTTGGATGAATGACCGTTTTGATCATGCCAACCGCCTTCAAATGCGGATCATCGATCAGGCTGTCGATGTCTTGCAGCGGCATGCAGGGGATGTCCGCATTTTCAAGCAAGTTCAGCCAGTCAGCGTTGGTTTTCGTTGCCATCGCCTGCCCCACCATGGCGTAAAGCTCATCGATGTGTTTGGTGCGCGCCCCAATACCGCCAAAACGCGGGTCCTCCGTGAATAGCTCAGGCTTGCCAATCAGACCTAAAAAAGCTTGCCACTGGCGGTCGTTGTAAACCAAGACACAGACATACCCGTCTAGGGTCTTATAAGGCTTACGCTCCTTGACCAGCAACCTTGGATAACCACTCGGCCCAATCGGCGGGACGAATGTTTCGCCCGACAAATGGTCGCTCATGACGTACTGGACCATGGTCTCGAACATAGGAATTTCTATTTCTTGACCCTCACCCGTGCGGGACCGGGCCACCACCGCCGCCAGAATCGTGTTGGAGCCCATCAAGCCGACGGTGCGATCCGCCAACGTCAAAGGCACATAGCGAGGCTCTCCGCCAGATGAACGGGCCATCAGATCGGGCACAGCACAAGCACCTTGGATCAAGTCGTCATATGCGGGCTTGCCGGCATAGGGACCGCTTTCGCTGTAGCCGTAAAGCCCCGCGTAAATGATGCCTGGATTTTCAGCCTTCAGACGCTCGTAATGAATCCCCAGGCGCTTCATCGCTTGCGGCCTGATGTTGTAAACCACGACGTCTGCAGTGCGCGCCAATCGGTAGAAGACTTCAAGTCCTTCGGGGTTTTTCAAGTCGAGCACCAAGCTTCTCTTGTTCCGATTGACATGCAAAAAGATGTAGCCCATGCCTGGGTTTCGCATGGGACCGATACCACGCACGGTGTCCCCAGAGGGCGGCTCAATCTTCACCACGTCGGCACCCATGTCTGCCATGAGCTGGGTGGCATAAGGCCCCATGAGAACCGTCGTTAAATCCAACACACGAAGACCTTGAAGCGGACCCATCATCCCTTTTCCTTTGTCATAAAAATGACCTTGCTCAAACAGATCGAACGAAATCAGACAGCGGCATCTCGCTTGCGAGCACCTGCTGACCGATCACCGTATGCCAGTACGCTTCAGAACCGTGAGCGATGCGCCACTCATGCAAACACCGGGTCAACAGTTGCAGGTCGTATTCTTCCGTCACCCCGATAGCGCCATGCAGTGCGTGGGCGATCGAGGCGACCAGCACCACAGCTTCGCTCGTACGCGATTTGGCCATCGCCGAAGAGAGCAGTGATGGGGTTTTTCCAACGCCTTGAAAAGCAGCTTCAGCAGCAATCGACGCGGCGGCGGTGTGCTCTGCCATCACGCTCAACTGATGCTGCACAGCCTGAAACTTACCCAGCGATTTTCCAAATTGAGCACGGTCGTTGCAGTACTGCAGCGTCATCTCAAACACCCGATTCATGGCACCACTGAGCAGGGCTGCGTGTAACGCGGCAGCGAACGCTGGCAGCCTTGCGCCGCCATGTGGGACGCGGGTTGCACTGCTGTCATCAGGCCAGGTGAGCGTTGCTGTGAGACTGTTTTTGACGCCGGTGTCCTGGCGCTGAGCCGCCGCACAAGGCAATAGCAGCAAGGCATCCCCCTCGCTGGCGAGAACGAAATCCGCAATCATTCCGTAAGGCGTTAAAGCGCAGTGAATGCCGCCACCCGCCTCGCGGCGAAATCCTGAAGCCAGTGTGACCATGCCAGCGGGCATCACGATGTGTGACCCAACCAGCGCACGGGCCACGATGGATTGCGCTACCGGCAAGGGTACGGTGTAGTGACCGAAGCAGCGCAAGACAGGAAACAGCTCGGCCAAGGACAGACCTGCACCCCCATCTTCCTCAGCGCTGAGGAGCTCCAAAAATCCAGCGCTGGCGATGGCGTCCCACAGGACCTTGGGGGATTCACCCGCCTGAATGGCCCGAACCACGGCTGGCGTGCACTGGTCCTTGAGAATATCGTCGATGGCTTCTGCAAACATAGGAACTGTTCTTTCTTAGCGCAAACCCAGACCACGCGCAATCATGCCGCGCAAGATCTCGCGCGTGCCGCCACGCAGTGAATAAGTGGGTGCAATGTGACTCACGTAGGCCAAGGTACGGTACAAGCCAGCATCCACCGGCGCGTCTGGGTTCAGCCCGATGGCGGCCTCAATAAGGGACGGGATGCTTTGTTCGAATTCCGTGCCGATGTCCTTGACCAGTGCCGCCTCGACGATGGGGCTTTCCCCATTCACAAGCTTGTGGGTAACCGCAATGCACATGTTGCGAAGCGTGGCCAGATGCGTCGCGAGGCGCCCAATGCTGGCAACGTGCGCAGACGCATCGGCACTTTGTCTCAGGCAAGCCATCCAGTGCTCCAGCAGCACGATGCTCGAGTAAATTCGCTCCGGGCCGCTGCGCTCGAATGCCAGTTCTGCATTGACCTGCTCCCACCCACTGCCTTCATTACCGATCAACGCGTCATCGGCCAACCGCACGTCATCGAAAAACACTTCAGAAAAATGGGCATCACCCGTGAGATCACGAATCGGTCGAACCGTGACACCTGGTAGGGACAGGTCAACAATGAATTGAGACAAGCCCTTCTGCCGATCTTGCGGCTCACCGGATGAACGCACCAAGGCGATCATGTAATGGCAATGGTGTGCATTGGTCGTCCATATCTTGCGGCCATTCAAACGCCAGCCGTTGGAGCCATCAATCTGGCAGCGCGTGGCACGCGTACCCACGCTGGCGAGGTCAGAACCCGCATTTGGCTCGCTCATGCCGATACAGAAAAAAGCTTCGGCGGCGCATATTTTCGGCAGGTAAAAGTGGCGCTGCGCATCCGTTCCAAATTTATTGACCAAGGGCCCGCTCTGGCGGTCAGCGATCCAATGTGCGGCAACCGGCGCGCCCGCAGCCAGCAACTCTTCCACCAGTACGAAGCGCGAGAACGCATCCAGTTCTGCACCGCCGAATCGCGCTGGCAAGGTCACACCCACCCACCCCCGGGCAGCCAGTTTTTGGCTAAAGGCCGCATCAAACCCCATCCACGAACGGGCCCGGATGTCGGGTGACGCAGGTTCAAAATTTGACTTGAGGAAGGCTTTCACTTCATCGCGAAACTTGTTCGTCTCAGCCGGAAGTGTGGCGAGCCGGAAAGCGGATAACAGGTTGCTCAAGGAAATCTCCAGTGATGATCCGATGCCGATGAGGCGCCAAGAATAGGATGGATAACTGATACCGTCCAATATTTAATTTCTAATTTTCAATATCAAATTGGTATCGGATAAGAATTACGCCAGCTCTTTTTAAGCTCAGATCATCAGCCTCTATCGATTCATTTTGATACTTTTTTGATATCAAATTATGAAACATCAATATTGGACATTGAAGACTGAATCCCCTACGCTTACAGCATATCAACGCTCATCAGGACTGCCCAAATGCCCAACTTTCTTTTGTACGAACAGCAAGGCCATGTGGTCACACTGACCATGAACGAGCCAGAACGCCGCAACCCGCTAACGGGCAATTCGGCGGTACCGGATTTCTTAGCGGCGATAGACCGCATTCACAACGATCGCAGTGTACGGGCCGTCATCCTCACAGGAGCGGGCACTGCTTTTTCGTCAGGCGGCGACATTCGCGACATGGAACGGCAGGCCTCGGGCGATGTCTCTGGCATGCAAATTCGGCAGGAATACCGCACCGGTATTCAGAAGCTACCGCTCGCCCTGTTCAACCTCGAAGTCCCGATCATCGCGGCGGTGAACGGCGCTGCCATCGGTGCTGGCTTTGATGTGGCTTGCATGTGCGACATCCGCATCGCATCGGAGCATGCCAAGTTTGCCGAGAGTTTTGTGAAGCTTGGCATGATTCCCGGCGATGGTGGGGCTTGGTTACTACCGCGCATCATCGGCATGTCGCGCGCATCAGAGATGTCCTTCACCGGCGAAGTGATTGGGCCTGACCTGGCTGCGAGTTGGGGTTTGGTGTCACGCGTGGTTTCTGCTGATCTGCTCTTGAGCACGGCCAATGAGTTGGCTCAGCGCATCGCGGCAAACCCGCCGCATGCCGTTCGCTTGACCAAGCGACTGTTGCGTGAAGCCATGCACACACGCTTGGACACACTGCTCGAAATGGCTGCGGCGTTTCAGGCTTTGTCGCATCAGACAGATGACCACAAAGAAGCCGTGAATGCTTTTTTAACCAAGCGTCCACCGGTCTTCAAGGGCTGAGATGATTGCGGATGTGAAGTCGGCCACACTGATACGCTCAGGTATGCTCAGCCCGAAGGATTCAGTCAAACCCATGGACCTGCGACGCATTCGCCACTTTGTCACGCTCGCTGAGACGCTCAATTTCCACCGTGCAGCAGAACGCCTGCACATGGCGCAACCGCCGCTGACGGTGTCGATCCAGAAACTCGAAGCGGAGCTAGGGACCAAGCTGTTCAACCGAGAATCTTCCGGTGTATCGCTGACGTCGAGCGGGCGCGCTGTGCTGATAGAGGCTAGGAAACTGCTATTTCACGGCAGCCAGCTGCACGAAACCGCGAAGGGCGCGCTAGATGGAACGGGTGGAACGCTGCAGATCGGATTTGTCGGCTCGGCCACCTATGGGATGCTGCAAAAGCTTCTGCCTCTGTTCAGCGCCGAATACCCCGGCGTTGAATTGATCCTACGAGAAGCCACCTCGGTGGCCATCATGCAGCAACTAGAAGACAACGCACTGGACATTGGCTTGGTGCGCGTCCCACTGCTGCAATCATCGAAGGCAACGCTGGTCCAGCTTGAACGCGAGGAATACATCGCAGCACTTCCACGCGGTAATCCCCTCGCAGAAAAAGGACTGCTTAAACTGTCTGACCTAGCGGATCAGTCTTTCGTGATGTATGCGCCCACCCATGCCGCCGGTCTTCACAGTACGGCCATGCTGGCCTGCCAGCAGGCCGGATTTATTCCCCGAGTGACGCAGCAAGCCATCCAAGTACAGACCGTGTTGGCCTTGGTTGAAAGTGGCCTAGGTGTGGCACTGGTACCGTCGGTCATGCAACGCTTTGTCAGTGAACGGATCGTCTACCGCCCCTTCATCGATTTTCCGACTGCGGCATCCATCGGACTCGCGCTCGCCTACGTGGCAGAGACCGAAAGCCCGGCCACCAGCAGATTTCGCAAGCTGGCGGCACGCGAGTTTCCCGCGGGCAGTTCAAGATAAATCGGTCTCGAGGCAACCAGGCCCTTACCTAGGTCGCAACATCACCCCCTAGGGTTACTGATCCACCACAAATCCATCGAAATGAGGACGCATAGAGATCGGTTTAATCAGCGGTGGGCGAATTTTTTGTGCGTCTGGCAAAAGGTTCATGCCGAGGCCAGGACCTGAAGGGATATCTACGAAACCATTGAGCGGGCGTGGGACTTTGTCAACAATATTACTGCCCAAGTGTTCGGGGCGAGATTCGAAAATGCCGGCTTCAAAACCCGTCGCATATTCTTGGATAGCGAAGTTGGGGACTGCTGCGGCAATTTGCAAACAGGCTGCTAAGCCGATCGGCGACAACGGGTTGTGCGGCACGATCTGAATCTGGTGAGCCTCTGCAATAGCAGCAACTTTTCTCGCCCCTGTGATGCCGCCGCACAAGCACACATCCACCCGCGCGTACTCGACGCCGCCGCGCGCCATCAGCGCTTGAAATTCGTAAATCGTAGAGAACCTCTCACCGGTCGCAATCGGAATATTGATTTTCGCGGCCACGCGTGCCATCGCGTCCAAATTTTCTGGGCGGATGGGATCCTCGATGAACATCGGGTGCGTGTCTTCAATGCCGTGCGCAAACACAATGGCCTCGGCCGGCGTCAGGCGGCGATGGATCTCTACCAGCAGGTCGACTCGGTCGCCAACGACCTCTCGCATCCGCTGTGTGTTCTCAATAGCATCTCGCATCTTCTTGATGTGTGTCTTGAAGTAAACACTTTCATGGCCTTCATCCAAGAATGGGTTGAGGTGTCCAAAAGCGTTGAATCCAGCCTCCATCTTGGCCTGACATTCCACCAGCATTTTCTCGATGGTGTTCTCGTAAATGTGACCATAAATACGGGCCTTCTTGCGAGCAGCCCCGCCCAGAAGCTCATAAATAGGTACCCCAAGTGCCTTGCCCTTGATGTCCCACAGCGCGATGTCGATAGCCGAAATGGCAGCGTTTTCTGCCATGCCCTGGAAATAGCTGAAACGATGCATCACGTTCCAGTGATGCTCAATGGCAAAGGCGTCTTTGCCCTCCAGGTATTCAGCGAAACGCCTGATGCAAACACCGGCGGCCTCAATGTGGCCCCAAGTTCCTGCTTCACCGAAACCAACGATGCCATCGTCCGTGGTGACCCGAACAAACATGAATTGCCCGACGTGCAGGGGTTCTACTTTTTTAATTTTGATAGTCATAGTGATCGTTTCGGTGAAGAATTAGTCTAAGTTAATACGGGCTTTTTTAACCAGTTCGCCCCAGCGCACAGCTTCCGCATTGATGTGGCGCGTCGCTTCAGCGGGGCTCATGTAGACCGGCTCGGCTCCGGCAGCGACGAGCTTTTCCTTGACCTCAGTCCGGTTCAGTACTTTCTGAATTTCTGCGTGAAGGTAGTTGATGACATCGGACGGGGTTCCCTTGGGTGCGGCCAACCCAAACCAGTTCGCGATACTGAAACCCGGATATCCAGCTTCAGCCGCTGTAGGAACGTTTGGCAGTGAAATCAGCCGCTGTGAGTGAGCCACGGCCAGGGGTCGCATGCGACCCGAGCTCATTTGGCTGATCACTGTTGGCGCGGCAGTGATCAGCACCTGCACTTGGCCACCCAACAGGTCGGACAAGGCCGGGCCAGAACCTTTGTAAGCGATGTGCGTCATCTCGATGCCGGCGACCGACTTGAGCAGTTCTCCTGCAATGTGTGGGCCACTGGCAGAGCCGCCCGAGGCAAAGTTGAGCTTCCCGGGCTGCGCTTTTGCCAGTTCCACCAGTTCCCGCAAGTTTTTGGCCGGCACGTTCGAGTTGACCACCAACACATAGGGTGCTTCGGCGAAGACGGTGACGGGTGCGAGGTCTTTGATCGGGTCAAAGGACAGCTTCGGGAAGAGCGCCGGCACGATCGTTTGCGTCATCTCATTCGCCAACAGGGTGTAACCATCTGGAGCGGCTTTGGCCACATAACCAGTAGCGATCGTGGTGCTACCGCCGCCCTTGTTTTCAATCAGGAAGTTCTTACCCGTTGAAGCCGACAGGGCTTGCGCCATCAGACGTGCAACGATGTCGGTGGTGCCGCCCGGAGCATAGGGAACCACAACGCTCACAGGCTTGGATGGGTAAGCCTGCGCTCTTGCCAGTAGCGGCAGAACGGACAAGCCGGCCAAAAGAGCACGACGCGAAAGGGTTGGCAGATATGAATGATTCACTGGGTCTCCTTGTTGTAAAAGCTGACGACAGGGCAACTGGCAGGCTCAATGTAATCATTTCTAATGATGAATAATCGATCGATAATTACAACATTATTAGAATTAACTGAACAATGAACGAGATCACAAATGCATCCGCCGAGATGGCATTCTTTCAAGTGCTGATGCGCTGCGGCAGCCTGTCGGCGGCTGCCCGAGAACTGGGTTTGACCACTCCGGCGGTCAGTCGACGGCTGGCGATGCTTGAGGCGCGTTTGGGTGTTCAGATGCTCAATCGGACAACCCGGCGCATCAGCCTCACACCGGAAGGCGAGGAGTACGTGATCCAAGCGCGCCGCATTTTGGCTGACATTCAAGACATGGAGCATGCGCTAAGCCGCTCGCTGTCAGAACCACGCGGCCAAATACGCGTCAATGCCACGCTCGGCTTTGGCCGAAGCCACGTGGCCCCGGTGATTTCGGAGTTTTGTAAGGTTTATCCGAGTGTCCAAGTGCAACTGCACCTGTCCGTGTCCCCACCACCGCTGTCCGAAGATGCCTACGATGTGTGTATCCGTTTTGGTGAGCCACCGGACTCACGCGTCATCGCACGCAAGGTCGCACAAAATCAGCGACTCCTCTGCGCCTCACCCGCCTATCTCGCCCAGCACGGCACACCGCGCGCGCCGGCAGAATTGGCGCGGCACAACTGCATCAGCATTCATCATGGCCATGAGGCTTATGGACTTTGGCGTTTAACCAGTGGGCGACGTACAGAAGCCGTCAAAGTCACAGGCTCGATGTCAACCAACGACGGGGACATCGCTGTCGCTTGGGCACTGGATGGCCATGGCATCTTGATGAGAGCGCAATGGGACATAGAGAAGTATTTGCACAGCGGTCGACTATGCCAAGTCCTAGAAAACTACGCAACGCCACCAGCCGACATCTATGCTGTTTATCCTCAGCGCCATCAGAAAGTACGCCGCGTGACAGCCTTCGTCGACTACCTATCGACATCCTTTGACACCACAGTCCGTAGCAGAGCTGCGCTTGGCTGATGCTTGGAGTTGCCAGCCTTTATCGTGGTGTGAACAAGGCTTGGTGCAACCCATCAACAAGCCGCTTTAACTCGGAAGCGTTCTTGGCAGTGCCGTAAACATAGCGATCAGGCCTCACCAAAACGACCACTGCAGTCAGTTCTTCAAGCCACTTCCTGAAAACTCCGTCTCGCTCGGTCACAAGCAACGCAGGCACCGCGCTACGCGTCAACGGTGGTTCTGAAAGAACAACAACTTGCTGGCCTTGAAGGCACTGCCATTTGTCAGTGCTCGCCACATCAAGCCAGTGAAGAGGTTCGACAGACGACGACACCAGCAGGAAATTTGGGGTCACCAGATCGTCAAGCCGACAGAAAGGGCCAGAACCCATCTGCACCCAAGGCTGAACAAACAAAGTTCCGGCACCGGCAGCCGGTTGAGACGTTGCGTCCATAGCGATCAGGCCGCTCTGCAGACCAGGAATGAATTTCTGCCGCACAGTTTCCGCCTTGCCGGCAGCCATTTCAGCCATCAATCGGGCGTCCCTTTCACGCGCGGCCGCTTCATCGAGTTCACCGATGATCAGACCAAACGACTTGGCGTGGTTGACGATCGTCCGAACATGGGGTTTGCGCTCTTCGCCGTAGGTGTCCAGTAGTTGAGGGCTTGCGCCAAGTCGCTCGACGGCATCCATCTTCCAGGCCAAATTAACTGCATCCCGAATGGCGGCGCACAGCCCCTGACCTAAGAAGGGAGGCATCTGGTGCGCAGCATCGCCCATCAGAAAAAATCGGCCAAAACGCCATTCATGAACGACCAATGCATGGAAGCGATAGACCGCATGTCGACAGAGCTCCAAAGCATCGGTGCCCACGAATTCGGACAGCACCCGACGGATGGACGGCTCATCTGCAAAGTCAGCAGGCGTTTCGCCGGGCAACATCTTGATCTCCCAACGGCGCAGCTGACCCGGCCCCACGATGTAAGTCCCGGGGCGAGAGGGTCGGCAATACTGCACACAACGCGGTGGCAGTTGGATGTCAGCACGCAACCAAGCATCCACCACGATCCAGTACTCATCGAATGCGAGATCATCAATGGCCGCAGAAAACTGCTCGCGCACAGGACTTCTCGCACCATCGCAAGCAACAACGTAACGGGCCTGGAATTCGAGTATTTCCCCGTCTTCAAGGCGTCGAATTTTCACTTGTGCGGAGGCATCTGTCTGGCTCAGACTGATGAATTCATGTTCGAGAAAGACGTGGACCTGGTCGAATCGCTCCACCCCTTTACGCAGGGTTGCTTCAAGCTCAGGCTGCACAAACATCCAAGTCGGCTCCCAAGCCAGCGGATGCGGTGCCGGTTGCGGATAAAACTGCTTGATGGTCTGACCCTCGACGCCTACAAAATCAGTGCCCGGATGCGGCACGGTCAACCGGGCGATGTCGTCAGCCAATCCACACGCTTGGAACACACGCATGGCCTCGTGGTCGGCGGTGATAGCACGCGGCTTGTCGTAAATCGCGGCCGCCTGTTCAATCACTGCGACCCGATAGCCACTCTGGCCCAGAAGATTGGCCATGGTGGCACCCGCAGGACCATAGCCAACCAGCAGCACATCAAACTGCGTCATCAAAGCACCTTACACATTGCGCGAAACGTCAGCGTTCAAAAGTTCGAGCACGGCGGCAGCAAACACCTTTGGCACTTCTTGCGGCATGTTGTGACCCACACCGGGGACCACTCTGTGTGAACGCGGGCCTGTGAAGCTTTGCGCAGAAGCACTCGCTGGCGACGGCGCCCGGACACCATCGTCAGCACCGTCAAACGTGATGCTCGGCACCGTGATGACGGGCTGAGCCGCCAGACGCGCCTCTATTGCTAAATAAGACGGATCACCCGCAGCCAAAGCAAAGCGATGACGGTAAGACTGAATCACGACGTCGACAAAATCAGGGTTGTCAAACGCCGCTGCGCTTCGTTCAAATTCCGCAGGGCTGAAGTTCCAAGTCGGCGACCACAGCTTCCACAAGAGACGCGTCACCGCACGACGATCTTTCTCCAGACCAGCACGACCCCGCTCGCTGTGAAAATAATACTGATACCAAAGCATGTGCTCGCTCTCAGGTGCATCGGGCACCATCGCGCGCGCAATATTTTGGATGTTGTAGCTGTTGAAAGACACCAGTCCCGAACAACGCTCAGGCCAAAGCGCGGCGACCACACAGGCCGCACGACCGCCCCAGTCGTACCCAGCCAACACGGCACGCGGAATCGCCAAGGCATCCATCAATGCCAACAAATCTGCGCCAAGCGCAGCTTGCTCACCGGAACGAGGCGTCTCTGGATTTAAAAATTGGGTGGCTCCAAAACCACGCAAAGAAGGCACGATGACTCGGCAACCAGCGGCCGCCAGAATGGGCGCGACGTCTGCGTAAGCATGAATGTCATAGGGAAAACCGTGCATCAGAAAAACAGGCGATCCATCTTGTTGCCCATATTCCGCGTAGGCAATCTCAAGTACCCCCGCATGAATTTTCTTCAGTGAATTCATCCTAGCTCCGTTAAAGTCTTCAAAAATACAGTGCGACACGTACCAACCCGTCGAGCGCCTAGATGTCCCGTGCGTAGCCAATAAATTCAACCCATAATGCAATTCAACGGTCTTACATATCGCAATAGAAGCATATGCCATCGACCTTGAACCCAATACTCGTAAATTTTAAGGAAAAAAATTGAAAATAACATGGACTGCACTGGCCTTAGGCATGGCCCTTTGCACCGGTTCAGCCTTCAGCCAGACCAGCTACCCTGCCCGCCCCGTCACACTGGTCGTGCCCGTGCCGCCCGGTGGCATTCTGGACACCGTGGCCCGCATGGTGATTCCGTCGATGACGCAGAGCCTAGGTCAGCCAATAGTGATCGACAACAAGGCCGGTGCAGGCGGAAACATCGCCGCCAGTTTTGTAGCCAAGAGTGCACCTGACGGCTACAACCTATTGGTCGGTTATTCGATGTTCCACGTTGGCAACCCGTCGATGTATGCCAACCTAAGCTGGGACCCGTTGCGCGACTTCACCCCGATCGGCATGTTGGTTGTGTCACCGCACGTGCTGGCGGTACACCCGTCAGTACCGGCCAAAACCCTCCGTGAGCTGGTCAACCTAGCGCGCGCCAACCCGGGCAAACTGAACTACGCCACCTCGGGTAATGGCTCGGTGCCACACGTCGGCGTGGAGCTGTTCAAGCAGCAAAACGGCCTGTTCATCACGCACATACCTTACCGCGGTGCCGGCCCCGCCATGCTTGACGTGGTCGCCGGCAATGTACAGATGACAGTGGCTACGCCGCCTTCTCTGGCTGGATTTGTGCAGTCTGGCAAGATGCGCGCGCTGGCCGTAGCCTCCAACAAGAGACTCGCGCTAATGCCCGATGTGCCGACCGCTGCCGAAGCAGGCTTTCCCGGCTTTGAACTTGAAGCTTGGGTGGCGCTGTTTGCCCCCATGGGCACGCCCCCGGCCAGCGTGCAAAAACTCACCGACGCCGTCAAGGTCGCCATGGAATCAGCGGCTGTTCGCAAGTCGGCCGAAACTGCGGGTGTTGAAATTCGCTACATGCCGCCGGCCCAACTTGACGCGGTGGTCCGTAAAGACATTCAGTACTGGTCCAACGTCATCAAGACGGCCCATATCCGCGCTGACTGACGGCTTGCTGCCGCATTAGCGTTCCTAATTTCATCACCTCACTCTTATCGAATTTTTATGACGAATCCAAATTCTTCTGCCGCATTTGTGGCGCGCGCGTTGGCGCTGGACTGCGCTGCTCTCAGCGATGCACTGGATCGCTCTGGCATTGCCGGCCAGTGCTACCAGATACACGCCTGCGACCGAAAGTTCCGCATGGCCGGTCATGCTTACACGGTGCTGTACCGCCCGGTGTGCCACGGTGAAGAAGGGCATGTGGGCGACTACATTGACGATGTGGAACCGGGCAGCGTGGTCGTGATCGACAACCGCGGCCATGACAACATGACCACGTGGGGGAACATCCTCACTGAGATGGCGCACCAGCGAAAGATCGCAGGCACCGTGATCGACGGCATCAACCGCGACGTCGCTCTCTGCAGCGAAATTAATTACCCCATCTACAGCCGTGGCAGTTGGATGCGCACCGGCAAGGGCCGGATTCAGCTGGCAGGCTTACAGGTACCCGTGCAAATTGGTGGCGTCACGGTCTACCCGGGCGACTTGCTGCGTGGTGACGCGGACGGCGTGGTCGTCATACCCAAAGCCTTTCAAGAACAGGTGCTGGGCTTTGCCGAGGAAATCACGCGCAAAGAAAACACCGTTCGAGCCGCCATCCGTTCAGGCATGCGCATGGACGAGGCCAGGCGCCAGAACCAGTACCACGCTCTGCAAAGTCCCGACTACAAAACAACAGGTGTTTGAAGCGGGCTGTGGGAAGTCCACTTTTCGTACTGTTTCCGTAACAGCCAAAAAAAAGGACCTAGCCAAAAAGCTAAGTCCTTGATTTAAATCTAAATTCTGGTGGGAGATGCAAGTTTCGAACTTGCGACCCTTGCAGTGTGAATGCAATGCTCTACCCCTGAGCTAATCTCCCGCTGCCTTGTGGCAAGCCTCAGATTATATGAGTTTTTTTGAGCAAACCTGCGAACAGCAGTTGATTATTCAAGCAGACTGTGCACGCCAAACCGTCTTGCCTTTGCTCGCTTTGTCAATGCCCGTCAGAAGTGCCTCGTGCGCGGCGGTCTCTTGGTCATTGGCCATCAACAGAGGCAAGTCATAAGTGGTCAGGTCAACGACTTGGATGGCTAAACCAGCTTCCGGCTGGGCGCCTAAGTCCATCACCAAGCTGTTTTGACCACGCGTGAGGTTGATGTAAACATCGGCCAGCAACTCGGCGTCAAGCAAGGCCCCGTGCAGGGTTCGACCCGCGTTGTCTACTTCGAGACGGTCACACAAGGCATCTAGCGAGTTGCGTTTACCGGGGAACAACTCCTTGGCCATCATCAAGCTGTCGACGACCTTGGCCACGCAATGCTTCAGCGGCGGCCGGCCGATCAATGAGAGTTCTTTGTTTAGAAAACTGACGTCGAACGGTGCGTTGTGGATGATGACTTCAGCGTCTGCCAGATAAGCCAGCAACTCATCGGCGACTGCCGAAAACTTAGGCTTGTCACGCAAAAATTCATTGCTGATGCCGTGGACTTTAAGCGCATCTTCATGGCTGTCCCGGCCGGGGTTGAGATAGAAATGCAGGTTGTTGCCGGTCAGCTTGCGAGCGACCAGTTCAACGCAGCCTATCTCAATGATCCGATCGCCGTTTTCGGCAGAAAGACCAGTCGTTTCAGTATCCAGAACAATTTGACGCATGAGGTGAATTATCGCCCTGCTTCAGTCTGAAAATTAGAGCCAAAACCAATACAGTTCAATGCAATTCTTTGGCATGGTTGACGGTGTATTTGGGGATTTCGACAGTCACATCGCTCTGCCCTAAAAAGGCCTGACAGCTCAAACGCGAGTTCGGCTCCAGTCCCCAAGCACGGTCTAGCAAATCTTCTTCATTTTCGTCTAGCTCGTTGAGCGACTTCATGCCTTCACGAACGATGACGTGACAGGTCGTGCAGGCGCAACTCATGTCGCAAGCGTGCTCGATATTGATATGGTTGTCTAGCAGCGCTTCACAAATGGAGGTGCCAGCGGGTGCGCTGACTTCAGCGCCTTGCGGGCAGTATTCAGGATGCGGCAATATTTTGATGA
>Ga0208916_10000467_pt1 | contig 19142 bp, 21 predicted proteins | sample DEB19_08_DNA_5_FD_184523 | JGI IMG/M metagenome (GOLD analysis project Ga0208916, IMG submission 184523) | Aqueous microbial communities from the Delaware River and Bay under freshwater to marine salinity gradient to study organic matter... | ecosystem: Environmental > Aquatic > Marine >... | reverse complement strand
ATACTATGACAACCCTTGCTGGCTGGACTGCAATAAGTCAGTTGAATACCAACGACCAATCACACTTTTTCTACAAAGTCGCTTCGTCTGAAGGCTCAAATTATACTTGGAGCCATTGGAACGCCAGTAACAACGCAATTATTGGCACTATATGTACATTTAGAAATACTGCACAGACCTCGCCATACGAGATTGTTACAGCATACGACAGTGTAAGTGACACTACCGCGACAGGTTCAGAAATGACACCAGCTACGGCACCAGACACTCTTATGTGTATGTTTGTCGCCTCTTATTACAATGGTTCCACCTCAGTATCTGGATATGCTATTGCAAACAACAACCCAACATGGACAGAAGTATATGACACAAATGCATATGACACATCTGGTTCAGACAACACACAGTCCATGGCATATGGTCTATATCCATATACGACAACCACAGGCACTCCTACAGCTACACTAGCAAATGCAGGGACAGCGCGAGTAACATTACTACTTATACGTCCAGTAGGATATTCTTTCGCACCTAATGTACTGACAGGTACAGTAGCTGTAAACAATACAGGAGTAAATACAGGTATATCGGTAGACGCACTATCACTAACAGGCACACTCTCCGCAACCGTAGCAACAGGCGTAGCAAAGTTCACTAACCTAGTAAAGAGTGCCACTACTTGGCTTAACCAATCAAAATCATGACCCCTGAACAAGCACGAAAACTAGAGGAGGTATATCAGTGGGTACAAGACCGCAAGGTTATTCAGCTCACGAACCCTGTAGACGATATTTCTAAGGCAAACATAGGTGCGTTGGTCTATGTCTCCCCTGGTTCAACCACCAAGACACAAAGCGTTGCGGTATCCTCCACACCAACAAACATAAACGTACCAGCAGCGTACGCAAAGACTGTGGTGGTTAGTCTTAATGGTGTTCAATACGAACTACCTTCACTTATATGAGTTACAAACTACCTCTCAACAACGGCAAGTGGAGTGTGGGAATGGACGGCTTCGCTGATATTATACAGACCCGCAACCTTAACCTAGATAAGACAGGCACTATTCAAGTGGCTCAGCAGCCTATTGTTCTCTATACCTCTACAGAGGATAGCGATTTCGGGAAAGTAAAAGCAATAGTAAACGATTACGTCATTACTACAGGTAACGTATTCAAACTAGACCCAACACTCGGTACGATGACCGAACAGACTACGACCAGTATGCCCGACATAGGCATAGCCTCAGACGCTGTCTATTATTTAAGCCAAATAATGGTCTCTTCCAGCCAAACAAGCGGAACAGATACCGTTGATGGATACAATGGTTCATCTTGGACTGCTCGCGTGTCAGGGCTAACAAATAGCGTCCCTCATCCGCTTTGTGTGTTTGAAAACTTAAAAACTCTATGTGTTGGGAATGGGAACATAGTGTGGCAATCAACTTCAGGCGGGTATACGCAGGATGCAACTAATACGCTCACTTTGCCATCACAATACACGGTTACGTGGATGCGGTGGCGTAATGGCGTCCTATACATAGGAACCCGTAATACTACGAACGGTTCTGCACGTATGTTTGTATGGAATGGTGTTGGAACCTCAACAGGAGTAGGGTGGTCTGTTTCTTGCGACTGGATTTACTCAGGAGCGGATTATAAGTCCTCAATGGTAGTTCTTACGAGTGCAGGACAGCTTCTGCGCTTTAATGGTGGTGGATTTGATGAACTGGCACACTTACCCGTGTATGAAACGTCATATTCGTGGAGCAAGGCAAACGCTTCGGCACAAAGCACGCTAGGACGCTGTGATAACCGTGGTCTTATCGCTTATGGGGACGTACTTTACCTAAATATTGATGGGCAGGTGCAAGGGAACCCAGACCAGACATACCTACACTCACAACCTTCAGGGCTTTGGACATATGACCCAGAGAATGGGCTGTATCATGCAAGCGGATACGCCTATAGCAAGTACTCAACACTCACCATAACTGCTGTAGACAGTAGTATCTTGACCGTAGGCACTCACTCACTAGAGACAGGGGACGAGGTTAGGGCTGTTTCCGTATCAAATATCACAGGACTCACCGCAAACAGGGATTATTACGTGATAAAGGTGAACGCTACGCAGTTTAGCCTCGCTATCTCACCAGCAGACGCTAAGGCAGGGCGTAAAATCATCCTTTCAGGCACCCCAAGTGGCGATACTCTCGCTAAAAATAGGAATAATCACGGTGCAGTCTCTACGCTAGTCCCTGGAGCAGTAGCACTCATCACCAATACCAACCAGTTCAACCAGTTCTTCGGTTCAATAATACTCTATAGCGGTGCTTGCCAGGATAATACGAATACAACCGTAAAGACACTCATGTCTCCTGGTACGGGGCGTAATGTAGGACATTTCATAACCTCTCGCTTCCCCACAGCAGGGGTACGCGACACCTTCCAAAAGATTTTCATGGAGTGTAAGGACGTATTCCTAGACACTGAGTCTTTTGTTATCAAATACCGCAAGACAGACAAGTTCGGACTCCCAACACCCACACCATACACAGGTACAGCCATTTGGACTGATGCTTCTACCTTTACCATAGATACCACGAAGCAGGATTTCCGCGCAGTATCAGTAGGGGACGAGATTGAAGTCATTGAAGGGTCAGGAGCAGGGTATACGGCACACATTACCGCTATTGACAGTTCATCTTCTACCTATTCTGTTACAATAGATGAAGTAGTCCCTGGTATTACAGCCTCGGATACAGCTATCATTGTAGCGGATAACTGGAAGAAGCTCGGAACCGTAGATAACACTACAGAGGGTATGGTGGAGGACTATGCAGAGGTTATTCTTGGAGAAAAAGGGTCTTGGTGTCAGTTCAAGGTGGAACTAAGAGGTAAATACTTAAAACTAAAGAAGCTGTCTGTTCTAACCGCGTCAGACAAACCAGTAAAATAACATGGCAACACCACAATACGACACACCAATAGGGACAGGAGGAGCAATAGATACTAGAACAGGTAAGATTCTTGACGGTGCTCTTGCGGGTCAGAACGCTGGAAAGAACGATAACGCCATTGGTAGTACTAACTCTTACTCTCCAGCTATCCCTGTAGGCTCGTTTTCAGCCCCTGCTGAGCTTCCACTGAACATAAAGCAACCTGCACCAACTACTGGGTCTGCGGGGCTTGCAGGTGCCATTTCAGCGGGTACAGACCAGTTCACACAGAACCTGGCGGAACAGGCCAACGCTGCTAAAGACCCTGCACAGAAAGGACTCTCGGATTTAATACAAAACATGCTCAACAGCGAGGGCGCAACGGCTCTCACGGCTAACGAGTATGCAAACACAGGGGTAGATTCTTCTAAATCAGAACTCAAGGCAATCAACAACCGTATCCTCGCTGAACAACGCGCTGCTGATAACGAAATACGTCTTGCTAAAGAGAATCCACTCGGACTTTCAACTGAGGGAGTCAATAGGCAGATTCAGGATATTCAGGACAAGTCTGTACAGCGACAGGCAGACCTCGCTATTCTTCAAATGGCTAAACAGGGTCAGTACGACAGTGCAAAGGAGATTGCAGACCGCGCAGTAGCAGCTAAACTTGAACGACAAAAGACTATCAACGAAGCTCTACAGCTCAACTACCAAGAACTAAAGGACACTTTCACAAAGGCAGAACAGCGACAGTTTGAAGTGGCACAGAAAGATAGGGAACGAAGCCTAGAAATGGTTGCTTACAAGGAAAAGGCACGATATGACCAGATAATTAAGCAGAGTGATCCGTTGTACCGCGCACAGCTTTCTAAAGCATCCCTTGAACTAGACGCACTCAAAAACCCATCTAGTGTTGTCGGGATAAGCAAGGAAACAGCAGACCGAATGGACAAACTACCTCTCACTGAAAAGACTGCACTTGCAGATGCAAATGACACTATAAATCAGATAGATAGACTTCAGGAACTTGTCACAAACAACGATATTGTCACTCTACAAAACCCGCTCTCCGCTGAAGGAATCCTATTTAATAGACTTTCTTCTGATATTGCAGACAAGTTGGCTCGTAAACGAACAGGTGCTGTGGTAAATCCGTCTGAGGAGGCTACGTTTAAGAAAATCCTTGGACTTGGATTCTTTACACGACTGAACTCAGACAAAGAGACTGTCTCCTCAGAACTACAGAAGTTCAAGAATGTACACGAATCAGTGGCTACACTTATTGACCCTAGAGGAGATATTCGTCAGGCACTTAAGGCCAATACAGAATCAACGCAAGAAGATGCCTATGTGAACAACGTAACCTCTGCACTTGGTGGCGGTAGTGATTCTATATCAACGTATCTCAATAGCTTTAACCCTAAATAGTATGGAAATCACACGACAGCAGATGGAAGGAATCCTACGTAATGCTCCAGTAGGGGCGGATAAGCGTAAGATTGTTGAAGGACTCATAAACAAGGGATTTAGTATAGAGGGTCTTGACACTAGTTCAGTACAGAATGACAAGAGAGTTGCTACAGAGACACAGGGTAATCAGTTTCAACAACCAGAACAAATGTCTGCGGTTCCTGCTGGACGTGTTGATTTAAGGAAGCCTCTTGCTGGATTAAGAGACTTTGCCGTTGGTCTAGTGGGTGGAGGTAAACTAGCTGAGGGAGCAGGTCTAGGAATCGCAGCACCAGGAGTGCAAAAGCAACAGAGCGACATTTTAGATAAACAGCTTGAAACACAGTCTGCGCTTATCAAGCGTATTCGTGAGATGAAAGCATCGGGTCAGGATAGCTCACGCTTAGAGTCAGCACTAAACACCCTTTCAGCAGATATTAAGATTGGTGCAGATACTTCTAAGGACTTTACAGACTCTCTACCAACAAATAAGGAGGTTATTGGCTCTGCTGTACGTCTCGGTGGAACACTTGCTGGTGGTGCTATTGCAGGTAAGGCAGGTGCGTTGGCAGGTAAGGCTGCTCCAGGGGTAGTTGGAGGAGCTATACAGGGAGCAAAGGTAGGAGCACTCACGGGAGCAGCAGAAGGAGCTATACAGGGAGGAGGAATCGCTGCTGAACAGAACCAGAGTGGAGCAGGTATTGCTCTTGGTACTGTTGGCGGTGGTGTAGGGGGAGCTATCACTGGCGGTGTACTTGGCGGTGCAATAGGTGGACTAACAGGTAAGTTAAAAGCAAACGCTGCAATCAAAGCAGAACAGCAAAAACTTATTACAGAACGTCCTGATTCACGCGTGGCTAAGTATATGATAGACGGGCAAGGAAAGATAAGTAAAGACCCTGTAGCCGTGGAAGCAATCAAGCAGGGTGTTGGCGAAGACACTACTGCTCTGATAAAGGGAGCCACACCAGAAGATAGGTCAGTTATGACTAAAGCACTTGATATTCTTGAAAAGGGCAAAACAGACTCACGCTATCGTGCAGTAAATCGCCCTAGTGATGTCCTTGGTAAGTCTGTAGTAGACAGGTACAAGGTGGTAAATACAGCAAACACAAACGCTGGTAAGCAACTTGATGGTGTTGCAAAGTCACTGCGTGGACAACAAGTAGACCCAACACCAGCAGTCCAGTCATTTATTTCGGATTTGCAGGATATGGGCGTAACTATCAAGAATGGTAAGGCGATATACAAAGGCTCAAACCTTGAAGGACTCACTGGACCACAAAGCGCAATCAACTCTATAGTAAAGAGAATGAGTACCGTTTCTGACGACGGGTACGAGATTCATCAACTCAAGAAGTACATAGATGAAACCGTAAATTACGGCAAGACATCTGGCGGACTAAGCGGAAAGACTGAGACTATTCTAAAGGGACTACGCCACAATCTTGATTCTATTCTTGATAACTCTTTCCCTCAGTACAACACTGTCAATACACAGTATGCAACCACTCGTGATGTGCTAGATGCTTTCCAAAGCGCAGCAGGTTCAAAGATAGACCTTAACGGGCCTAACGCAGATAAAGCACTAGGCACACTAGCAAGAAGAATACTCAGTAACGCTGGCTCACGTGTAGAAGTATTAAATACTCTACAGTCTCTACAGGACGTAGCAGAGGCTAATGGTGGAAAGTTTGCAGATGACCTAGTAACACAGACTGTGTTCGTAAATGACTTAGAGAAGCTATTTGGCACTTCAGCACCAACGTCTCTCGCAGGAGAGACAGCTAAGGGTGTAAGTCAGGCCATTGGAATAGCAGGTAAACTGAAGTCAGGCACTGGACTTTTTGACCTTGCTGGTCAGGCTGTTGGCGCAGGACTTGAGAAGGCACAGGGAATAAACGAAGAAAACCTCGTTAAAGCTCTCAGGACTTTACTAAGTAGTTAATAACTACCAGTCGTAAACTTACCTGTAAGATGCTGAACTACACCGTCAACACCAGTTACATTCATCTCGTAAGAGTATTGTGTGTTTGGCTGGAAGTAGCCGTGAATACCATCAGGAGACAAGTCCATCTCGCCTTTCTCAGCCTCAGTAGGAGTCTTTCCCGTTGGGTGATAGGTAAGAGTGGCTTTCTTGTAGTCTCCGTTAATGACAAACTTAACCATTCCATCTCGGAATCGGTCATTATTCTCACGAGAATCCCAAGAACCAGAACCGAACGAAGTGCTAACAGTAAGAGCAGGAGTAGTCACGATAGTAGGGGTTACGGAGCCGAATACAGGCTCGCTAGTAGTAATAACTGGCTTGTTTTGTGCTTCAAGAAGTGCAGTAAGCTCCAAAACCTTAGCCTGAAGAACCTCAATAAGTTGCTCAATAAGGGTAATGCGTTGCGTGTTCAATTCCTCCACGGTGGCTGCGGAAGCGTTAAAAGGCGCAACAATGCTAACGAGGACAAACAGTGCCACCATCACGAGTTTTCCAGTGTTTTTCATACGTTGTCAATGCTACAATTAAAAACAATGATTTGCAATACTAACCTGTGTACAACGTATGGCTACTAACTTAGGTGGAGACAAGAAAATAGAGCGTCTATTAACGCTTTTTCAGGTTGCAAACCAAGATTTTGCCACATATAGCCAGGTTGCAGACCTTGTAAAAGTGCTTGTTGATGTAATAAAAAAGAACCGAGCAGAACTTGAGTTCACTATTTCACGAAGTGAGGTAAATAAGGCGATTAAATATCTAAACCAGTCTGAGTCTCGCCTATCTAAACTATTTGCAGAGAATGAGAAAAAGAATCGCATCGCAACAAGTACACAAATAGACAACGAGATTCGCAAGATTGTAGAGATGATTCCTGCTTCTTTTGACCCCTCTTATCTACAGGAGCAGATTGACGCTATAAATGAGGAAGAGCCTACGAAAATAGAGGCTGAGGAAGTGCGCGACCTCTTAGAAACTCTCAAAGACGAAGATAGATTAGACGCTTCTGCGATTAAGAACCTTCCTGAGTTCGTGGAGAAAGCAAACCGAGTTATTTCAAGTAGCCACGCTCTATGGAACCTGATGGACGTAAATATATCTGGCATAACCGCAGGGCAACACCTTGAATGGAATGGTACTCAGTGGATTGCTGTTACCCCAGCAGGTAGTACAGGAACACCAGTGTGGGGGGAAGATTTAACCTCACAGGGGCCAGGAACAGTCTATACACTTGCACATACGCCTGTATTGGGAACCGTGCGTGTGTTTAAGGGGGGAGCATACCAGCAAGCAGGAGCGGGTGGTGATTACACACTTTCTGGAGACACGATTACTTTCAATACAGCAACACAGGCTTCGGAAGTGGTGCTCGCTGACTATAGCTACTAATATATGAAAGGAGCAAAAGGATTCCAGAAAGGACACAAGCACTCACCAGAGACGCTGGCTAAGATTTCAGTAAGTAAGCGTGCGAACCCAACTCGCTACTGGTTGGGGAAAAAAAGGCAAGACCCAATGTATCTAAAAAAGATAAGCGAGTCTCATATCGGCCAGAAATCGTGGAACAAAGGTAAGAGGGGTGAATATACAACTATTCGTTCTCAGGAAGGTATTGACAGTTTCAGAGAAAAGATGAGTGGCGAAAACCACCATGCTTGGAAAGGAGGAATATCTAGCACAAAAGAATATCGTGCATATTATGCACGACTTGATAAGTTAAGAAGAAGAGGAGCTATCGGTACATTTTCATTCCAAGAGTGGGAAGACTTAAAGAAGGTCTATGAATATATGTGCCTATGTTGTAAACGAAACGAACCAGAAATAAAACTCTCGGTAGACCATGTCATACCAATTTCTAGGGGCGGGTTGAACACTATAGACAACATTCAGCCTCTCTGTCACTCATGTAATTCAAGAAAGAATGCAAAAGATACCGATTATCGGTTATCAAAAGTTATCCTAGCTGATTACTCGTACTAACATTGTATAATTACACCATGAAATATCTTGCAATTATCGCAATCATTCTCCTAGCACTTGTGGGATTTACGTTTAGTGCACACGCAGCAACAATTCTCTTCCCCACAGGCGGAGGTACAGGCTGGGGAAACCTAGAACAATACTCTGTACTCCTGGGTAATGGAACTGGTAAGATAGCAACTACTTCACCCTCCACTTCTGGCTACGTGCTTACCTCAAACGGGGCTAGTGCTTTCCCTACTTTTCAGGCTATTCCAGCTTCAGGCGGTGGCTCAGGCAACGTAGCAACTTCCTCAGCAGAAACCTCTACCTACATTCCTTTTTGGACTTCTACTGCTGGTACTCCTGCTACTCTTTCAGGGGGTACTTCTAATCTTACCTGGGACGGAACAAAGCTCTTTGCTTCACAGGCTTCCACTACTCAACTCTCAGTCTCAGGAAACAGCTACTTCCCTTCTGGTATTTGGAATAGCTCGGGCAACGTCGGTATTGGTACTACCTCTCCAGCATACAAACTGGACGTCGCAGGGTTCATAAACACAGACCAGTACTCTGGCTTTAAGCAGGCAGGAAACACGGTGCTGTATGCAAGTACCACGAACTTCTCAACAGCCGTGGGAGCCTCAAGTGCAGCGGCGTGGATGAGTGCCTCTTCTACAGCGTGGTACTCAGTTGCAGTGGGTAATGGAGCACTTGGAACAGCACCGACTTCGGGAATTGCACAATACAACACGGCAGTCGGCTATCAAGCCCTCTACTCAAACACCACGGGAAGCAGCAACACCGCAAATGGTATGCATGCTCTCTACTCAAACACGACCGGTAATTACAACAGTGCGGTCGGTCAACGCGCCCTCTTTGCCAACACCACTGGTCTATACAACACCGCTAATGGGTATTCTGCTCTCTACTCAAACACGACCGGTAATTACAACAGTGCGGTCGGTCAACGCGCCCTCTTTGCCAACACAACTGGCTCCAACAACACTGCCAATGGTACATATAGCCTCATTGCCAATACCACCGGCTCTCAGAACACCGCTGTCGGGTACTCGAGTCTCAGCTCGAACATCACCGGAGGTAACAACACCGCAACTGGATACAATGCCCTCCGTGGCAACACAACCGGCACCAACAACACTGCCAATGGTATGGAAGCACTTCGCTTTAATACCACTGGCTCCAACAACACTGCCAGTGGGTACGCTGCTCTCTATTACAATGGCTCTGCCACTAGCTCCACGGCTCTTGGATATTCTGCTGGAAAGGGTGTTGCCGCATACTCCAACCAAGGTGGAACCTATGTGGGATACAGCGCGGGCAATCAGGCAGGAAACAGCTCCGATTACAACACTCTCATTGGATTCCAAACTGGCTACGGCATCACCACAGGAGCGCGCAACACCGTACTCGGCAACAGCACTCTCACCGCTTCATACAACCAAATCACTACCGGTAGCAACAACATCGCTATTGGTAACAACGTAGCAGTGCCAGACGCTACCGCCTCCAACCAACTCGTGATTGGAAACTTTATCTATGGAACAGGACTCAGTGGGACGGGAAGTACGGTATCTTCAGGGAAGATTGGTATAGGTACCACCACCCCATACGCTAAGCTCTCGATCAAAGGTGCTGGCACTACCACGGGCGTGAACTTCCAGACTACGAACTCTAGCAACTCACCACTCTTTACGATTTTGGATAGTGGAAATGTGGGTATTGGTATCACGTCTCCAACGTACAAACTAGATGTAAGAGGTACCGCAGCGGCAGACGGTATTCGTAGTGGTATGGGATTTGATATTTATGCAGTACCCGCACCTACGTTTACTAGTGCGAACTTGGCTCTTGCTTCTGGTGGTACAAACCTTGGTATTGGTACATATACCTACACTGTTACGTATGTCACGGCCCTTGGTGAGACAAACTCGTCAGGTGGAACAGGTGGGGTAATCACGACAGATGCAAGCAACAGACAAGTAACCGTCACCGTGCCTGTATCCACCGACTCTCGTGTTACGGGTAGAAAAATCTATAGAACACCAGTCGGCGGAGCTATATATGCCACACATCTTTTGACGACGATTAACGACAATACAACGACTACGTATCTTGATGATATTGCAGACGCTACTATTGCTTCAAACGTATCTGACTACTTCCGTAGCAACACAACCTCCAAGAACCTTAGCTACAACGGCACCACTATCATTGACGCCAGCCCGTCACTAGAGGGAAACATCTTCGTTGGTTACAACGTGGGCAATCAGACCCTCACTAACGGTAGGAACGTGCTCGTGGGTAGGTCTAGCGGTACACTTCTAACAACAGGAAGCTCAAATGCTGCTCTTGGTAAGTCTGCTCTGGCAACTATCACAACTGGCTCTAACAATATCGCTATGGGCTATTTGGCGGGAGCGAATGTCTCCACCGGACTAAGTAACGTAATGATTGGGCACGATTCGTTCTACCAGAACAACGGCTCCTACAACACTGGTCTCGGGTACTACACTGGATTCAGCAATACATCGGGTAGTAACAACGTATTTTTGGGTGCGTATGCAGGCCAGTATGAAACAGCCTCCAATAAGTTCTTTGTTGACAACCAGACTCGCACAGACGAAGCCACGGCGCGTACCAGTTCGCTTCTATATGGTGTATTCAATGCGACTCCTGCTAACCAAACGCTCACGGTAAACGGTAGTCTTGGTATCGGCTCCACAACTCCATACGCAAAGCTCTCTGTGAAGGGTGCGGGCACCACCACAGGGGTAAACTTCCAAACAACAAACTCAAGCAACTCACCACTCTTTACGATTTTGGATAGTGGAAATGTGGGTATTGGTACCACCACTCCCTCAAACAAACTTTCCATCAGTACATCAAACATCGGCGATGGTATCACTTTTGATTCCCTGGGAACAATCATCGGCGCGATTTCTCGCCAGCAATTAAGCGCCGCAACGGTAGGAATTGATATTAGCGGCACCGCTTCCAGATATGTAAGCATCAATGGCACCGTAGGTAGCAACGTGCTACTTGCTGCAGGTGGTGGCAAAGTCGGTATTGGTACTACTACCCCAGGCTCAATATTCTCCGTCCAGGGTGTAGCAAACTTTGTAGCAAGCGGTATCTCTACCATCTACAACTCTCTTCGTGTCACCACAGACCTCTATATCGCCTCTCTTGCCACTCCAGCAGGTGCCCTCCTTGCAATAGACCCTAATGGGAAAGTGATTGCTACTACAACTCCTTCGGGAGGAGGAAGTACGGTTACTGTAGGAATCGCATCTACAACAAATGCTACCTACGTTGATAGTGGGTCAATCAGTGTTGTTGCAGGTGACACTGTTCAATGGTGGATTCAGGCATATGGCGGCACAGACAATTTTGGAAATAAATCATGTAGCTCTTCCAATTATCTTGCGCTTGATGCGAACATAAAACAGAGCACCTATGCCGCTACGACTACTCAAGGACAAACAACGGTTGCACAGTCTGCTGCAAATCTTATGTGTGGACTTACGAACTTCGGTTCTTATGTAGCTACAACAACAGAAACCGTAAGAGTAGAAGGTGTAGTCTCTCATGGTGCTATGGGTTCCAATCCGGGGTCTTATATGAATCTTACCTGGACGGTAAAACACTAGAAACCATGTCAGGCACAGAACACATTACTATCTAGTATGCAACCCACGAACGCAGAAGTAGTAGCAAAATTTGACGCTCACGAGAAACGCGACGAGGACCGTTTTGAGTCTCAAATGGCTGTAATACAAACGGGATTCAAAACACTTGGTGACAAAATAGAGGATATAAAGAATGACCATCTACTTCCTTCTACAAAACGCATGGAAGCGTTCGCCACCCGTCTTGAAGTCATTGAAAACAAACATAGTAGTCTCAGTGGTGGTCTAAGGCTTGCTGCGTATCTCGGCATACCACTCGTAGGAATCATCCTAGGTGTTATAAGCTGGCAATCGCTGTCTATTATAAATATAAACACCCAACAGGCAGCGATTAAGGCACAATCAGAGCAACTGGACGCCAAAATAAAGGCAGCTACCGCACAAGCAGTAGGAGACTATCTTGATAGTAGAATAGAATCAGTAACAAAATAATCTATGGTTAAATTTGTAATCAAAGGTTCTAACGGAAAGAAGGCTACATTTTCAGTGAAGAATCCGACGAAGAACCCCCGAAAGACTAAAGGCTCTAGGTATGCATAAAGGCTACGTCTATAAACCCACCACCCCAAAACAGTGGGTGCATGGAAGCAAGAAAGCTACAGCACGTTTTGGTGCAATACCTCTTATGCCTGGAGGTCACGGGTGGGACGCATATATTCCCTCTTTTGAGTCTCAGAATATAAACAACGTAGAGAGTTACGCTTGTACAGTGTATGGTGCACTCAAAGCATGGATTACTCTTGCTAATAAACTGGGATACGATATTCCTGATAATTGTTCAGAGCGTTTCAACGCAATCGTGGCAGGAATTGTACCGCCAGGAGCTAACCCTCACGATGTTGCAGAATCTATGCGTACTGTGGGAATGATAGAAAACAAGTATCTTCCTTTTGACAAGAAGATTAAGAGTACCGAAGCGTTCTACCAACCAAAGCCAATGCCTGAAGAGCTTATTGCCGAGGCTAAGAAACTGGTACAGAAGTATGAGTTCGGGCATGAGACTGTCTTCAACGACCCGCAGTACGGTCTACGCACCCTCAATAAGCCCGCAAAACTAAAAGAAGCACTCTCTCGTGGCCCCGTGTGTGTCTCGGTATGTGCATGGAAAGAGGACGCACAGGGCTACTTCTACAAAGACCCGACAGACCTAGACCAGCACTGGACGTTTCTTGTGGACTACGTAGAGGGTGAATACTGGCTCGTAGACGACCAATACGCTCCTTATGAGAAGAAGATTCGGTGGGAAACTGACTTCCAAACGGCAGAGGTTTACTTCTTAAAGGAGAACGAAACAGGTATTGCCCCCGCAGACAAGACCTACTTTATGAAGATGCTCCAGCAGATGACTGAATCACTTAAAAGGCTCTTGATAATCCTTCAATCACGATGACCGCACTTATTATCGGTGGAATAATCTCATTCTTCGCAGGACTCTTTGCCTTTCTCTACCACTACAAAGCATTTGCCTTTCAGGAACACTCGATAGAACCGCTTATAGACCCCGTGGAAGCCCCAAAACAGCCCCCTACGCCCGTTGAACAGCCTAAACAACCAACTATGCTAGAAACACTTTATAACACCTCTAAGAGCCTTATAGGGACTCATTTGGGAAAGGATACATCTATTCCTTGGATGGTGAATTGCGCCAATGCTTGCACCGATGTACTTATTCGCACGGGAATAACAGGACTACCGGAGAAAGGCATTCCAGGTACGTATAATCTCCTCAAATTCCTAGAGAGTTCTACTGAGTTCAGCGAGGTAAATGTATATACCGTGGGTGCAGTTATAATCTCTGCTACAGGTACGGGAAACGGTAGAATTCGCGGACACGTAGGTATCTGCGGAAACAACTCAATTATGAGCAATAATAGCGAGACAGGTCTATGGGATACCGTATGGAACTGGAAACGCTGGCACGATTACTATCAACAGTATGGTGGACTACCCACTAGATTCTTTATTCCCAAGTAGTGTATAATTCATAAGTATGCAAAAGAAATATGGTGCACTGACTTCTAGTCAAAACCCTGAAGAGATAGCAAATACCGTGAAGGGTATCGTGCTTACCTTTTCAGGAATTATTACCTTGCTTGCGATGCACTTCTTTAACCTGCAACTATCCTCTGCTGATGTACTTTCATTGGCTACAGGACTTGGTACAGGGGCGGGAGCTGTGTGGACTGTATACGGACTTATTATGAAGCTCGTAGTTGCAGTCAGCGCAAGGAAGGTCTAGTATTTTACCCACTTTCCTACTCTCTTTACTGTTCGCTATTCCTGCGGTGCCACATAGTATCCCTAACCTGATACCCGTGGCCGAGGCTCAGGAAACCGCTCCACAAGCGGTGCTTTCCCTTACTACTCGTGAAGAACAGGAGGCATATATTCGCAAAGAATCCCCAGACCAAGGGGAACGTATTATACAAGTTATAGAATGCGAGTCCTCGTTTGATAACGAGGCTATTGGTGATAACGGCAACAGTTATGGGCTTATTCAAATACATAGACCGTCTCATCCTGAACTTTCTTTGGAGACTATAAAAAACGTGAAGTGGGAACTAGATTATATTGTTTCCGAATTCAAGGCAGGGCATCAAAATCAGTGGAGTTGCTACAGACTCACTAAGTGACCGAACTCCCCGTAGCCAGGGGAGTTTTTCTATACAGGCTTTTGGTGGGAGGTGGTAACGGGGAATCGTTACCTGAATCACGATGGTGCCTGTACTGGAGAACGGTCACTTATATTTTTGCACAACTATACACTTTGTAAACAAGTGAACAGGGGATAACATAGTAGTGGAGGTGAACAATGAAATGTACACAGTGCGAGAAGCCTACCGACGGTGAACTGAACGTCTTCGGACGTTTCGTTTGCTCCCTGTCCTGCTACTCAAGCGAGATGCAGGAAGTCCGCAAGGAACAGTGGGAACTTCCGCTGACCTTCAAGGAGGAGGAATATGCTCTGGAAATGCGCTAACTGTGGTGCCGACAATCTCAAGCGGTACTGCTACCACTACCCGCCGATGCGCCAACTGCTGTTGCCGTTCCAACGCGGACGACAACGTAAACAATAGAAAGGAGCTCTGGTCCATATCTCCGCAGCAGGAAAGACGCGGTTACCTGCAAAACTAGAAAGGTAGTCAGTCATCTTTACATAAAATGAACTACCTGATAAACTTTAGACATCCAGATAATCTATGGATGTCTAACTTTTTTACTATGGAAAATTGGTTACCAGTACCAGGTTTTGAGGGCCTATACGAGGTAAGTGACTTGGGTAATTTTCGCACTCTTGGTGGGCGTGTAGGAAATTGGAACAGGCGATTACTTAAGTTTAAGGTAATGAAAGACAAGTATTTATACGTGAGATTAAATAGGAACGGATATCAAGAATTTTTTAATGCTCATAGACTGGTTGCGAAGGTATTTATTCCAAATCCTGAAAATAAGAAGGAAGTAAACCACAAGAATTCAGACAGACAAGACAATCGTGTTGAAAATCTTGAGTGGGTGACACCTCTAGAAAATATGCGACATGCATTATCTAAAAATGGTGAATGGAGACTTGGTAGAGGAGGAATTGGCTCCTCTAGAACGCAAGAAGTATCAGTGTGTCATCCACCTCTTCCAGCCGTAGGGAGTAAGAACCAGTGTAAGAAGTGTTATATGGTTGACTACTACAAGAAGTACTCAGAAAGATATAAACAACAGCGACGAGAGAGGTGGCTTTTACTAAAAAAGTAATCCATCTAAACAGGAGGCACCAAGACCCCGAATACCAAAACCTACCTGCGCTGTAAAAGGCGCAGGGATTTGTCTAATCAGGTCTTTTTGTTTTATTCCAGTCTGCACGACTTACTCCATTGTTGATTCTTTTCACACGCACGTTCACTTTCGCAAGGTCCACAATACAATCATCAAAGCAAATATCCACATCATCGCTCTTTTCCTTTACACGTATCTCAGCAGTAAGTCCTAGTTTCTCGCTCCAGGTCTTTGCCCAATCCACACCAGAACCGCTCCAAATAATCATATGGCACCCCTGTGCCTCAAACCACTTAAACAGAGCCACCGTGTCGTAATTAGGGGTGTCCATACCAAAACCAAATACCACAGATGGTACGAGGAGTGTGTCGTCTACGTCAAAAGCGATAGATAGCTTCTTCTCCTTCACTTCATTGGAATAGTTCATGGTGTTAGGTGTGCCACCAAAACCTGTAGGAGAGGTTCCAGATAATGACTGTTTGTTGGTTCTAGGTATCTCCAGTTAAGGTTCGCAATCTTTCCAATTGGGACTATATGTGTTCTATCACCGATAGTAAGTTTCCATGCATTGCTTGTTATGTCCTTGTGAGCACTAGTATGAGCTTTACGCACAAACTTGAGATTATATTCTCGTTGGTCATCCCACCCTGCATAATCTCCACAACCAGAACCATATCGAGACCAACCGAGAACTTTGTAGTAGCCAAGGCCTAGCCCCTCTTTATAGAGAAGAGGTATTATGTCACCAATCTCAAACCGTTTGTAGTGAGCTACAAAAACGTGACCGTCCTTACCAATCTTTTCACCGAAAGTCTTAGCACAGAGCCACTCTTTTTGGAGCTTTTGCGGAAAACCCTTTTCGGTAATACGGCTGAGCAATTCAAGTACTTTCATACATCTATTTCTCTGTAGAATTGTTGGTAATTTCTTTTATGTCCTGCAAAAAACAAATACCATACCCAATTACTAGCATTAAGTGTAGTAGTATTACGCTGATAAATTGAGACAAGGAAGTAAGTTCTGTTTTCCACCCAGAGAACAAGTGGATGCCAATAAGGAGTACATATGACGCAATAAATGTTCTCATACTTTTATAGGTTAAGGGGTGTGAATTAGGGGGTTTCTAGCTTAATAACACCACGTTCCACCTGAAAATGGTGTTTGTGACACAACCAGACGACATCAAGGGGCCTGGAATAGTCCTCGTGGTGTGCCTCTGATTTATCGTCTCCACATACCTGACAAGGAAGTTTTGTTACGTTCGCCCTAGCTAATTTACGTGCCATCCACTTTTCAGGATGTTCCTTTTGATTTTTGGCCATATATTCACGCATATACTCTTTTCTGTCCCTACGTTTATCGCAGGTTTTACAGCGAGAATGGACACCTTGTGGGCGTGAACGGTTAGGATAGAAGTCGCTTTCTGGCTTCTTTTCCTTGCAGATTATACAAGTGTGTTTCTTCTCCATATACAGTTGAATAGATTAGTTATTTATCTCGTACATACTTCACCTCACCCACCATAATGAAATCGGGAAGCTCTACCGTTTTCTTTTCAAGCAGTGCCACTTGTTCGGCTAAGGAAGAAGGGACTGAGGAGGACCGAGCGGAGCCAGTGCCAAGGCCTAACTTGCGCACACCCACGAACCACCAGTCGCCATCCCAGTCGCGGCCGAGGCGGTCGACGTCCACTCTGCGCTCGTCGAGCCACCGGAGGAATGTGGCATAGCAGTAGTTGTCATTGGTATCCCTCCACTGAGTAGCTACATATTTCTCTAGAGAATTAAACTCCAGCACTGAAAGTGGTTCTGCTGGCACGAGGCCTCTACTAGCATATTCTTTATCTAGTTCGGACGCTGAGACGTACTTATCTAGTGTAAATATCGCAAGAGTACCCTCTTGTTTTTCTGGAAAATCCTTTTCATCAATGTAGATATATGGCTTCCAACCCGCTTTCTCTACAGCCTCCTTGAATGGTGTTTTTGTTTTCATAGAGATTAGTTTTATGCTCGTGATAATGGTTAGTCTTTAATCGCGTCCATCCAATAAAACCATGCCATTGAAATACCCTCGTGGCAGGTAGGACATTCATAGCTTGCACGACCCTTGCGGATAGCTCTTGGAAAATCGTGCTCACATGTAGTCTCTTTAGGGTTGGTAGTGAACGGTATTCGCAAGAACTCAAGGATATGGTCATCTGTCCACAGTGTTCCTTTCCAGTCGGGGGTTTCGTTTAGATACTGACGCAGGAATCCTACCTTTGGATTCATCTGTCCTTGCTTGTATGCCTCTGCTTCTCTGGTGGTGAGTAAATTCTCAGCGAATTGGGTAAGTTCTTTTAGTGCTTCCTCGTCCTTGTAGAAACGAACCTTGGCGATTAGTTCAGGCAAGGCCTCAGCCCACTCAGGTCTATCTGCTTTTTCGGTGTGACATTCACAGGACTCTTTCTGGCAATAGGTCCATGCCTCTTCGCCCTTAGATTCATATGCCTCGCACTCCTCACAGCATTTCTTTTCAGTAGTATTTGTCATACGTTAGTGAGTTTTGAGTGAATAAACTTTCCGCACTTCACACATGTAAGTGTGACGAAGTCAGGCATTCGTTCTTCTGGTCGAAAATCGTGTCCGAATAAAAAGCAGTTCATAATCATTCAGCGTTAGGTGTGTTGTGGGTTAGTAATAAATAGTAAATGTTTTTCTACCATTCCCACGTGTCGTTTCACCACAAGCACCACATGTGTTCTCACCTATTGAGTAGTAGCCGTCACACGCACGGTGCTGGTACATCCAGTCTTCTTTCACATTCTCTAATACCATTTCTGCGGGTAGTTCTTCGTGGTCCCATTCATAAAAGTCCCTCTTCATAACTGCCAGTGCTTCTTCTGGTGTCTTGCAACCGATTGTAAACATGCCGTCACCGTCTTCAAACCTGAACGCCCGACCTTTTAATTTCTTCTCCATATCATTCAGCAAGTCCTGCGGTTATGTCTGCTAATAGTTTCTCTTTAAGAATTGGTTTTGCGTGTTCCCAGATTGTTCCGTCTAGATACTTTTCAGCGTCATAGAAGCCACGATATTCAAGTGCGCCAAGAATTGCCTGAGTGACGTGGTTCTGTTCGTCCATTGAGTCTATGCTCTGAGAAATCATCTCCATAATAGCCTTTACGACTGTGATGTTGGAGGTGCGGAGAATAGGCAGATAGTTCCTTGTTTCTTTCCTATCACTTTCCTTCTCACTCTCGGACAAATCGGCATAAGGTGTGTCTATCTGGCGTTCCCAGTGGCGAAAACTCTCGGCAGGAAAACACACCCACTCACCCTTACCG
>Ga0208916_10000465_pt1 | contig 19210 bp, 21 predicted proteins | sample DEB19_08_DNA_5_FD_184523 | JGI IMG/M metagenome (GOLD analysis project Ga0208916, IMG submission 184523) | Aqueous microbial communities from the Delaware River and Bay under freshwater to marine salinity gradient to study organic matter... | ecosystem: Environmental > Aquatic > Marine >... | reverse complement strand
GCGTGCCATGCGCCGCGCTGATCGCAGTTGAAACCGTGGTGCGCCGCATAGGTATGAAGGGCCACTTCAGGATGGGCTTTCTTGAAAGCCTCGACCGTGTCCAGTGGAATCCACTTGTCGTCTTCGGCAAAGTGCGCCAGCAACGGCACTTTCGGCTGGCGGGCGATTTCGGATTCGGTCGTCATGCCACCGCCGTAATACGGCGCGGCCGCACTCAGGCCCGTCAGCATGCAAGCTGAACGCCAAGTCAGCAAACCGCCCCAGCAATAGCCCACGATGCCCACCTTGCCTGCAGACGCCTGCGCTGCATGGTCGATGGCCGCCTGGATGTCTTGCATCACGCCAGGTGCGGGCAAAGCCTCTACCGCCGTTTTGTAGCCAAAGCCCTCGCCCATGTCGGCCTCGGCATAACCGAGCTCCACACCGGGCTTGACGCGGTGAAACGCGGCCGGCGCCACGGCCAGATAACCCTCGGCGGCATAGCCGTCGGCCACAGCACGGATGTGGCTGTTGACGCCAAAAATCTCCTGAATCACCACCACCGCACCCTTGGGCGCACCTGCTGGGCGGGCTTCGTAGGCGGGCACACGCGTGCCATCGGCGGCCTGGAGTTCAATCATCGTTCCCATGGTGTTTCCTTCGCATGTGTTGCAAATTCAAGTGGCACAAAAATACATTGACGGCTCAGCGGGCCAGCGCACGCTGGACAAAGTCGAGTCTGTCCTGGCCCCAGAAAAGTTCGCCATCGACCCCGTAACTGGGCGCACCAAACACCCCGGCATCAATGGCCGCTTGGGTGCAGGCTTCATAGCGCTCTTGCACCGCCTGGCTGCGCGAAGCGTCCATCAACTGGACCGGCAAACCCTGCTCGCTGAGCAACTCGGCCAGCACCTTGTCGTCGGCCATGTTGCGGTCTTGCGCCCAGCAGGCCGCCAAAATCGCCCCGGCAATCGCCATGGCCGCCGCGGCACCTTGCGCGATGTCAGCCGCGATGATCAGGCGGGCTGCGTCATCGCCGCCGACCGGAAAGTATTTGGGCTTCAGATTCAATGGCACGTTCAAGTGCTGGCTAAAGCGCTGCAACTCCACCAAGCGATAGGCCAGACGCTGGGGCGCACGTTGGCCCAAAGGCAAGCCCCCCGAAATCGGAAACACCTTGCCACCCAAATCGATCGGCATCACGCGCACGGTGGCGCCAGTGCGCTGCACGATGTCAGCCAGCCGCTGGTGGCCCAAATAAGCCCAGGGGCTTTGCGGGGCGAAGTAATAGTCCACTGTGCGACCCATGCTGTCTCCTTGTGTGTTGTCTAATATTTGAACGAAGCAGCGGTTGTAACCGCAGTGCGCGAATTTTGTAGGAAACACACGATGAACAAGGTCTTGTTGGTGACGGGCGGCAGCAGAGGTATCGGGGCCGCAACGGCTCTGCTGGCAGCCCAAAAAGGCTGGTCGGTGGCCGTGAACTACACCGCCAACTCGCTGGCCGCCGATGAAGTGGTGCGCCAAATTCGCGCATCGGGCGGGCAAGCCATGTCGGTGCAGGCCGATGTGGCCGACGAAGCACAGGTGCTGCGCATGTTCGCGCACATCGACGCCAAGATGGGCCGACTGACCGGGCTGGTCAACAACGCGGGCGTGGTCGATGTCTCTGCCCGCGTGGACGAGATGAGCGTGGCCCGATGGAAACGCATGTTCGACATCAACGTCATCGGCAGCCTGATCTGCGCCCGCGAAGCGGTGCGCCGCATGAGCACACGCCATGGCGGCGAAGGCGGCAGCATCGTCAACGTGTCCAGCGCTGCGGCGCGATTGGGCTCACCTGGCCAGTATGTGGACTACGCCGCCGCCAAAGGTGCGATCGACGCCTTCACCATCGGCTTGTCCAAAGAAGTGGCGGGCGAGGGCATCCGCGTCAATGCGGTGCGCCCGGGCCTGATCGAGACCGACATCCACGCTTCGGGCGGCCTGCCCAACCGCGTGAAAGACCTGCAACACCTGGTGCCCGCCCAACGCGGCGGCACGGCCGAAGAGGTGGCCGAGGCGATTGTCTGGTTGCTGAGTGACAGCGCCAGCTACACCACCATGAGTTTCTTGGACGTTTCCGGAGGCCGCTGATGCCACACACGCCCAAACACATCACGTATTACTGGGAAGACTTTGCCGTTGGCCAAGTGCGCGATCTGGGCACCATCACGCCCACACGCGAAGAGATCATCGCTTTTGCCAACCAGTTCGACCCTCAACCCTTTCACCTGGACGACGAAGCCGCCAAAGCCTCGGTGTTTGGTGCCCTGTCGGCCAGCGGCTGGCACACCTGCTCGATGGCCATGCGGCTGATGGTGACGAACTTTTTGCACGAGACATCCAGCCTGGGCTCGCCTGGCCTCGAAAACATCAAATGGCTCAAACCCGTTTACCCGGGCGACACCTTGCGCTTGCAATCCACCCTGCTCGAGACCAAACCCATGGGCAAACGCCCCGACGTGGGCATGACGCGCAATCTGTGGGAAATGTTCAACCAACACGGCGACAAAGTGCTGCACATGGACGGCTGGGGCATGTTCAGGCGCCGCGCCCCGGCCGCCTGAGGCGGGGCACAATCGGGCGATGGATTTCAAACCACTCATTACCTTGCTGGCCATCGTCAACCCCTTGGCGATCGTCCCGTTCTTCATTCACTACACCCAGGGCTTCAGCCGCGCCCAGCGCCAACGCACCATTTGGGTGTCGTCTTTTTCGGCCTTTGTGGTGATCGCTGCGAGCGCCTTGTTGGGCCTGCAAATTCTGGAATTTTTCGGCATCTCGCTGGCCAGCTTCCAAGTCGGTGGTGGCATGCTGCTGCTGACGTCGGCCCTGTCGATGCTGAACGCGCAACCCGCCGAAGCCCGTGCCAATGCCGAAGAAGTGCACGACGCCGAAGCCAAAGCGGCCATGGGCGCCAGCATCGCCGTGGTCCCGCTGACCATCCCGCTGCTCACCGGCCCGGCAACCATGTCCACGGTGGTGATTTACGCCGAAAAAGCCAAAAACTTCGCCCAACTGGGCACCTTGGTCGGCTACGGCGTGGTCATCGCATTGGCCACGGCCTTGTGCTTTTCACTGGCCACGCCCATCGCCCGCATTTTGGGTAAAACCGGCATCAACGTCATGACCCGGCTGATGGGTTTGATCTTGGCCGCGCTGGCGGTGGAAGTCATGGCCGACGGACTGCACAAGCTGTTTCCGGTGCTGGCAAGAGGGGTGTAAAGCCGTCAAGGCACAATCCCGACATGCGTAAAGAATCGTTGATCGCCCTGCTTCAGCAAAACCTGCCCGGTCTGCTGGCGGTCTATGCTTTTGGCAGCCGCATTCAGAATCAAGGGCAAGCCGCGCGCGCTGACAGCGACCTCGATCTGGCCGTTTTGCTCGAAGGCTATGGGGACCCCGTGACACTGTTCCATCTGTCAGGTTCATTGGCCGACATGGCAGGCTGCCCGGTGGATCTGCTGGACATCCGTGCGGCGTCCACCGTGATGCAATACCAAATTCTGACCCTGGGCACTGCCTGGTGGCGCAAAGATGTCCAAGCTGGCTTGTTTGAAGCGGCCATGCTCAGCGAAAAAATGGCGCTCAACGAAGCCCGCGCTGGCTTGATCCGTGATGTGTCACAAAGAGGAAGCGTGTATGGCCGATGACGTTTTGCTGAACAAAGCAGCCACGATCGAGCGCTGCGTTAGCCGCGCGCGGGAAGAGTACACCGCCGACCCAAAAACCTTTGCGACCAACTTCACCAGACAAGACGCGGCCATCCTGAACATTCAGCGGGCTTGCGAAGCAGCGCTTGACATGGGCCACACATCATCCGCAGGGAAAGTCTAGGTCTGCCACAAAGCTCACGCGATGTCTTTGCCCTGCTGGTGAGCGCCCACTGGCTCGAACCCGAACTGGCTCAAGCCATGAAACACATGGTCGGTTTCCGAAACATTGCCGTGCACGAATACCAGACCCTGCAACTGCCCATCACGGTCAACATCATCCAATCGCATCTGGACGAGTTTCTGGCGTATTCCCCTCAGATGCTGCTGAAAGACCAAGGACCGGACTGAGCAGCGCAGCCATCAGCCTAGCGCATCGAGCCCGCCCCCTCAAAACGCATGCAAGCACTGATTTTTTGATGGCCTGATACAGGTCAGCGTTTGACACGCTGGGCTCAAACCCCAAACCCACCTGCCAAACCCACCCTCAAATGCCCCACCAACGCCGCTACGGCACGGGGCACATGTGGCGCATACGGGCGAATGGCATAAATGGTTTCAGCAAACGCACCGACAGGCTTCCACTCGGGCAGCACGCGCACCAACTTGCCTTGGCGCAGGGTGGCTTGGGCACTGAAGTCGGGCATGAGGGCGATGCCTGCGCCCATGAGCGCGGCTTCGCGCAGGGCTTCGCTGTTGTTGGCGGCAAAATTGCCGGTCACGGGCACGGTGATGCGCTCCCCCGCTTCTGAGGGCTGGCGCGGCTCAAAGGTCCAGGCCGGCGTGTCTTGCGAGCGCGGGTAATGCAGACAGTTGTGGGCTTGCAAGTCAGCGGGTGTCTTTGGCTCACCTTGTTTGCGCAAATAGGCGCGGGTAGCCACCAGCACCGACTCGGTATCGCACAGCGCCCAAGCCACATGGGTGTCGGGCGGGCGAGCGGTGTGGCGGATGGCCAGGTCAAAGCCTTCGGTGGCCAAGGCGCTCAGGCGATCGGATAAGTCCAATTCGATCCGCACATCGGGAAAGTTTTTCAAAAAATCGGTGAACAAGGGCACCAGCTGCTGACGCGCCAGCGCCACGGGTGCGGTCACGCGCAGCAGGCCACTGGGCTGCTCGGCCAGATCGCGCACTTGGGCAAAGCTTTGCTCGATCTGCTCAAACGAGGCACGGGTGTCATCCACCAGCCTTTGCCCTGCTTCGGTCAGGCGCAGGCTGCGTGTGGTGCGCTGCACCAGCGTGACTTTGGCCGCACGCTCCAGCTCGGCAATGCGCTGGCTCATGGCGGCCTTGCTCACGCCCAACCGGGCAGCAGCGGCGGTGTAACTGCCTTGCTGGGCCAGCACGCTCAGCCAGTGAAGGTGGGTCCAGAGGGTGTTGATTTTTTGCTCTTCCATGCAAGCATTGTTCACTATTTTGAACAATCAATTCAGTTTTCCGGTCTTGCAGGGGGTCTCGGGGGTGCCTACACTGCATCCAATCCAAAAAAAATTGCGCAAGAGCGCGCTTTTACAACCTCACGGAGTCACACATGAGCATCACGAACATCGGTCATTACATCGGCGGCCAAGTCGCCGCAGGCGCTTCGGGCCGCAGCCAAACCGTGACCAACCCCGCCACCGGCGCGGTGACGGGCAGCGTCGCGCTGGCCAACAGCGCCGAAGTGGCCAAGGCCGTGGCCGCTGCACAGGCCGCCTTCCCCGCATGGGCCGACACCCCGCCGCTGCGCCGCGCCCGCGTGATGTTCAAGTTCCTGGAGTTGCTCAACCAGCACAAGGACGAGCTGGCCCACATGATTACCGCCGAACACGGCAAAGTGTTCACCGACGCGCAGGGCGAAGTCTCGCGCGGCATCGACATCGTGGAATTTGCCACCGGCATCCCACAGCTGCTCAAGGGCGATTTCACCGACCAGGTCTCCACCGGCATCGACAACTGGACGATGCGCCAGCCTTTGGGCGTGGTCGCAGGCATCACGCCTTTCAACTTTCCCGTGATGGTGCCCATGTGGATGTTCCCGGTCGCCATTGCGGCGGGCAACACCTTCATCCTCAAACCCAGCCCGACCGATCCGACACCCGCGCTGTTCATGGCCGAATTGCTCAAAAAAGCCGGTCTGCCCGACGGCGTGTTCAACGTCGTGCAAGGCGACAAAGAAGCCGTGGACGCGTTGCTGGAACACCCCGATGTGAAAGCCATCAGCTTTGTGGGCTCTACGCCGATTGCCAATTACATCTACGAAACAGGTGCGCACCACGGCAAGCGCGTGCAAGCCCTGGGCGGCGCAAAAAACCACTTGGTCGTCATGCCCGATGCCGACATCGACCAAACCGTGGACGCGTTGATTGGTGCAGGCTACGGCTCGGCGGGCGAGCGCTGCATGGCGATCAGCGTGGCCGTGTTGGTGGGCGATGTGGCCGACAAAATCTTGCCCAAGCTGATCGAACGCACCAAAGCCCTGCAAGTGCTCAATGGCGAAAACCTGGCCGCCGAGATGGGCCCCATCGTGACCGATGCCGCACGCCAACGCATCAAGGGCTACATCGACGCGGGCGTAGCCGAAGGCGCACAACTGCTGGTCGATGGCCGCGAGTTTGACGGCGCGAAGGCCGGTGCCGGTTGTGAAAATGGCTTCTGGATGGGTGGCACCTTGTTTGACAACGTGACCACCGACATGAAGATTTACAAGGAAGAAATCTTTGGCCCGGTGCTGTCGTGTGTGCGCGTGCCCGACTTTGGCACCGCGGTGCAGATCATCAACGACCACGAGTTCGGCAACGGCGTGAGCTGCTTCACCCGTGACGGCAATGTGGCCCGCGAGTTTTCACGCCGCATCCAGGTGGGCATGGTGGGCATCAACGTGCCGATTCCGGTGCCCATGGCCTGGCACGGCTTTGGCGGCTGGAAGCGCTCGCTGTTTGGCGACATGCACGCGTATGGCGAAGAAGGCGTGCGTTTTTACACCAAGCAAAAGTCCATCATGCAGCGCTGGCCTGAGTCGATTGGCAAGGGCGCTGAGTTTGTGATGCCGACGGCCAAGTGATTGGCCTTTGAGAACGCCGTTGGCGTTTTCCGCGAAGTCGACTGGCCGGGGCCACCGGGCCTCATCAGTCGCTTCGCGCCAGCAAATCGGCCCGATGGCCCCGGCCAGTCACCCTCGCTGCGCTGGCTGGACCCAATCTCGAAGACGTTCAAACTGCAGATCGGTGGCTTCAGCCCCAACATGGCCCGCTGCCGAAGCCAGCCATGTCGACGCTAAAGGTCTGACCGCCAAGAATCCACAGGCACAATCGCCTGCTCAGGAGACAGTGCACAACATGAACGAAAACACCTTTGACTACATCATCGTCGGCGGCGGCACAGCGGGCTGCTTGCTGGCCAACCGCTTGTCGGCCGACGCGAGCAAGCGCGTGCTGCTGATCGAGGCGGGCAGAAAAGACGATTACCACTGGGTGCACATTCCGGTCGGCTACCTGCATTGCATCGGCAACCCGCGCACCGACTGGCTTTACCAAACCGAACCTGCTGCAGGCCTGAATGGCCGCAGCCTGCGTTACCCGCGTGGCAAGGTGCTGGGCGGGTGCTCCAGCATCAACGGCATGATTTACATGCGTGGCCAGTCGCGTGACTACGACCAGTGGGCTCAGATCACCGGCAACGACGAATGGCGTTGGGACCAGGCCCTGCCCTACTTCAAGCTGCACGAAGACCATTACAACGGTGCCAACGAATTTCATGGTGCCAAAGGCGCCAAGTCCGAATTGCTGGCCCCGACCGATTTGCCCAAGGGCAGCTATTTGCACACCCTGCGTGGTCGCAACACCGGCGGCGAATGGCGCATCGAAAAGCAGCGCCTGCGCTGGGACGTGCTGGACGCGTTTTCGCAGGCCGCGCAGCAAGCGGGCATCCCGGCCACCGACGACTTCAACCGGGGCGACAACGAAGGCGTGAGCTATTTCGATGTGAACCAAAAAAACGGCTGGCGCTGGAACACGGCCAAGGCGTTTTTGCGCCCCACCAGCTATTCACGCCCCAACTTCGAGTTGTGGAACAAGGCCCAAGTGGCCAAGCTGACGATTGAAACCCAAGCCAATGGCGAAAAGCGCTGCACCGGGGCACAGGTGTGGACGGGTGAAGAGATGGTTGAAGTCAAAGCCATAGGCGAGGTGATTTTGAGCGCTGGCAGCATTGGCTCGGCGCAAATTTTGCAGCTCTCAGGCGTTGGTCCAGCGGCTTTGCTGCAAGACAAAGGCGTCGACGTGCTGCATGACTTGCCGGGCGTGGGGGCCAACTTGCAAGACCATTTGCAAATCCGCTCGGTCTACAAAGTCAAAGGGGCCAAAACCCTCAACACCTTGGCCAACAGCTGGTGGGGCAAGGCCAAAATCGGCCTCGAATACGCGCTCAAACGCTCCGGCCCCATGAGCATGGCACCCAGCCAGCTGGGGGCTTTCACCAAGAGCGATCCGTCGCAGCCACACGCCAATCTGGAATACCACGTACAGCCGCTCAGCTTGGATGCATTTGGCGAGCCGCTACACAGCTTCCCGGCCATCACGGCCAGCGTGTGCAACCTGAACCCGACCAGCCGGGGCACGGTCAACATCACCAGCCCCAGCTTTGAAGTCGCCCCCGCGATTGCGCCCAACTACCTGGCCACCGACGAAGACCGCAAGGTGGCCGCCGACAGCCTGCGCGTGACGCGCCGCATCATGGCGCAAGACGCGATGAAGCCCTTTGCACCCGAAGAGTTCAAGCCCGGCGTGCAGTACCAAACCGATGAAGAACTGGCCAAGTTGGCTGGCGACATTGCCAGCACCATCTTTCACCCCGTGGGCACCACCCGCATGGGCCGCGATGACGACCCGATGGCGGTGGTCAACTCGCGCTTGCAAGTGCGTGGCGTGGCGGGCCTGCGCGTGGTCGATGCGGGCGTGATGCCCACCATCACCAGCGGCAACACCAACAGCCCGACCTTGATGATTGCCGAGAAAGCGGCTCAGTGGATTGGCGAAGATGCCGCGCGTCGCATGGCGGCCTGAACGACCGCAAGCAATCCAAATCATTCTTTATTGCCAATTCACGTTCAGTTCGAGGCAGGGATTTCCCCCGGAATCGGGAAATCCCTGAGAGAAAGCGGTGATTTGTTCCATTACATTTCACCCACTCGATGCAAAGCAGTATCTGCATCCCGAGGGCCGAGGAGACATTCAAGCCTAAGAACTCGAACATGAACCAACATCCGAACGAGGTGTAACTTTCCAAAGCGTCGCGCAAGCGGCGCTTTTTTTTGCCCGCTGTGTTCTGGGCATCAAAAGCCTCAATGCCACAATCGCCCGCATGGAATTACTGATTGTTTCGCTGGCCTCGCTGCTGGCCGGCTTGGTGGACGCGATCGTGGGCGGCGGCGGCCTGATCTTGCTGCCCGCCTTGTTTGCCACCTTCCCCGGCGCCGCACCGGCCACCTTGTTTGGCACCAACAAAAGCGCTTCTATCTGGGGCACGGCTTTTGCCACCGCGCAATACAGCCGCAAGGTGAACATGCCCTGGCGCTCTTTGTTGCCTGCAGCGGGTGCCGGGTTGTTGGGTTCGCTGGCCGGTGCCTGGTTCGTCACGCAGGTCGACCCCAGTCTGTTTCGCAAATTGCTGCCCGTGCTGCTGGCGGTGCTTTTGCTTTACACCTTGATCAAAAAAGACCTGGGCCGCAGCCATGCGCCGCGCTTTGCCGGGGCGCAAGAGGCTTGGATCGCCGCAGGCATCGGACTGCTGATTGGTTTTTACGACGGGTTTTTTGGCCCTGGCACCGGCAGCTTTTTGGTGTTTGCCTATGTGCGGGTGCTGGGTTACGACTTTTTGAACGCATCGGCTGCGGCCAAGATGATCAACGTGGCGACCAACCTGGCCGCACTGGCCCTGTTCACGTTCAAGGGCCATGTCTGGTGGCATCTGGCGCTGCCCATGGCGCTGGCCAACATCGTGGGCAGCCTGATCGGCACGCGGCTGGCCCTGAAACACGGCGCAGGCTTTGTGCGCCATGTGTTCATCTTCGTGGTGCTGGCCCTGATCTGCAAAACCGCCTACGACACCTGGCTCAAAGCCTGATGCACCTCTTGCGGGCGCGAGCCCCTGCTCGCGCAGGCTTGCACGCCAACGCCGTCAACGCAAGCGCCATTTGATTTGTCCGGCGAACTGCGCCAGCGCCACACCCAGCAAGGTCACCCCGGCCCCGGCGATCTTGACCCAGGTGTAATGCTCGCCCGACAAGGCCCAAGCAAACAAACCGGCCATGGGCGGCATCAGGTACATCAAAGGAGCGGTGCGGGCCACACCGCGCACATTGTTGATCCAGCCCCAAGCCAACCAGCCGATGAAGGCCGACACCATGACCGACCAGAGCAAGCCCACCCAGGCCCAAAAGTCGAGCGAAGACCAGTTTGCCTCCAGCCCCGCAGGCACCGACAGCAGCATCACAGGCAAGCCCCCCAGCAACGTGGCGTATCCCATGGTCAGTACCGGGCCGTGGCGCTGCATCACGGGTTTGACCGCCACGGTGTAATAAGAGAACAGCCCTGCTGCGATCAACAAGACCAAATCGCCCCCGCCCGCCCGCCAATGGCCGCCCAGCAATTTGTCTGACAAGAACACCAAGACCCCGCCAAAAGCCAAAGTCACTCCGGCCATTTGCGGCAAACTGAGTCGCTCCAGACCCTGCACCCGCAAGATCAGCAGGGTGAAAATCGGCCCGCAAGCCAGAATGACCGAGCTGGAAAACGCAGTCGACCAATGGATACCGTAGGTCACCAGCCCGACATGCAAAGAATGGCCAATGAACCCCAACCAGGCCATGTGCATCCAGTCCTTGCGCGGCAAAGGCGGCAAGCAACGGCCAAAACGCCAGCGCATCAAAAACAAGGCGCACACCGGCATGATCAAGTAGCGGGCCCACAAAAATCCACCCGGCGAAATCAGGCCAAACAGGTACTTTTGCAGTGTGAAGTTGCCTCCCCAGATGACCACCAAAACCAAAGCGACGAGCAAGGCACGGTGGTCGTATCGGTGCAAGGGGGTGCGGGAAGGCATGGGGCTGATTGTGGGCTCACACGTCCCACGGCCGTGTCACGCTCGCAGCAAGTCTTCAGTCTTGCAGCACCACGGGCACGCGCTGCGCCAGCGCGCACATCAGCTCGTAACCCACAGTGCCAGCAGCTTGGGCCACCTCGTCAATGCTCAGTACGGCGCCATGGGCCGACTGCCCCCACAGCGTGACTTGGCTGCCCATTCCGGCTTGCGGCAAGTCTGTCAGGTCCACCGTCAGCATGTCCATGCTGACCCGCCCCAAAGTGCGGCCCCGCACACCGTCCACCAGCACCGGAGTGCCCGTGGGGCAAACGCGGGGATAACCATCGGCATAGCCGCAAGCCACCACCCCCATGCGCATGGCCTTGTCGGCCACAAAACGGGAGCCATAGCCCACGCTGTCGCCGGCTTGCAGCTGCTGCACGGCGATGATTTGGGCGTTCAAGCTCATGGCAGGCTGCAAGCCCCAATGCGCGGCGCTGTGCTCCGGAAAATCGGGCGCGCTGCCGTAGACGGCAATGCCGGGGCGAATCCAGTCGGCTTTGACAGCCGCATCCTGCGCATGGCGCAAGGTGGCGGCGCTGTTGCTCACACTGCGTTCGCCAGGCAGGTCGCGGGTGGCTTCTTCAAACAGGGCCATTTGCGCGGCAATCCCCTTGGGGCCATCGGCATCGCTGAAATGGGTGATCAATGAGATTTCGTCCACTTGGGGCAAAGCATTCAGCCGGGTCCAAGCTGAACGGTAGCGCTGCGGCGCAAAGCCCAGCCGGTTCATGCCCGAGTTCATCTTGAGGAAGACCCGGTGCGGCTCGTGCGTCTTGTGCAGCGCCAGCATGTCGATCTGCTCATCGCAATGCACCGTGTGCCAAAGGTGCAGACGCGAGCACAGCTCCAGATCGCGGGCCTCAAAAGCGCCCTCGAGTAACAAGATCGGGCCGCGCCAGCCCAGCGCACGCACCCGCTCGGCTTCGTTCAGGTCCAACAGCGCAAAGCCATCGGCCCCGCGCAGGCCCTCAAACACCCGCTCAATGCCGTGCCCATAGGCATTGGCCTTGACCACGGCCCAAGCTTGGGCATCGGGCGCGGCTTGCCGGGCAACCGCGAGGTTGTGACGCAGTGCGGTGGTGTGGATGGTGGCCTGGATCGGACGGGGCATAAAACGCCTGCAAACAAAATAAGACCCAGCAAGTGTGACAGCAAATCACGCCGCTCCGGCACCCGAAAAAAGCCGACTTCTCTCCTCGGGAATACCCGGCTGACCATGCCCAAAAGGGGGCTTACAAATGCTTTACACTGGCCCGCTGCCTGTTAACCCCGCGCATTCCGCCTGAACCGTTCAGGCACTGGCTGAACCTTGTAATCCATGGAAGTTTTTCAGTTTTTGATGCCCATCTTCACCGAATACGGCTACTTGGCCGTTTTTGTGATGCTTTTGATCTGCGGTTTTGGCATTCCCGTTCCAGAAGACGTGACCCTGGTCACTGGCGGCGTGATCGCCGGGCTGGGCCACGCCGATGTGCACACCATGTTTGCCGTGGGCATGGCGGGCGTGCTGCTGGGTGACGGCCTGATGTTCACCTTGGGCCGTCTGTACGGCCAACGCATCTCCCAATTGCCCGGTTTCCGCAAAATCCTGACCCCCGAGCGCTTTGCCAGCGCACAAGACGCTTTTCACAAATACGGCAAATGGGTCATGTTTGTGGCCCGTTTTCTGCCGGGTCTGCGCACCCCCGTGTTCTTTTCGGCGGGCATGAGCCACCGCGTGACTTTCCCGACCTGGTTTTTAATGGACGGCTTTGCCGCCCTGATCAGCGTGCCGATCTGGGTGTACCTGGGTTACTTTGGTGCCCAAAACTGGGACTGGATGTTCGCCGTGCTGCGCCAATTCCAGCACGGCATCTTTGCTCTGCTGGGCCTGGGCGTGGTCTGGCTGGGCTGGCGCTGGTGGCGCAAACGCCACAGCACAGCAGCCACTGACGCGCCCAGCGACCCGTCCTGACACGCCCACCCATGGGCCAAACCTCTCCCAAAAGCCTGGCCGTGGCCGGGCTGCTGTTCAATGCTTTGGCTTGGGGCGTGTGTTGGTGGCCCTTCAAACAACTCGAAGCCCAAGGCCTGCACCCCTTGTGGGCCACTGCGCTGGTCTATGGCTTTGTATTTGTGTCGATCGCCTTGTGGCTCTGGCGCACGGGCCGACTGGTCGGCTGGGGGCCGCATCCTGGTTTGTGGGTACTTTTGCTGGCCTCGGGCCTGACCAATGTGGGCTTCAACTGGGCCGTCACGGTAGGCGATGTGGTGCGCGTGGTGCTGCTGTTTTACCTGATGCCCGCCTGGTCTGTGCTGGTGGCCTGGTGGCTTTTGGGCGAAAAACCCAGCCGCATGGCGCTGCTGCGTTTGCTGCTGGCCCTGACGGGTTTGTTCATCGTGCTCAAAACCCCTGAAACCCCCTGGCCCGTGCCCGAAAGCCTGGCCGATGTGCTGGCGCTCATGAGCGGCTTCACCTTTGCCGTGACCAACGCCCTGCTGCTCAAACTCAAAGACACGCCCGCTTCATCGCGCACCCTGGCCATGTTTGGCGGTGGCGCCATCATGGCCACCTTGGCGGCCCTGATCGGTCTGGCCATCGGGGTCGTTCATGCCGGGCAGGCCTTCAGCTGGGGCTGGCTGCCTTATGTGGGCCTGTTGTGCCTGTCGTTCTTGCTCGGCAACCTGGCCTTGCAATACGGCGCAGCCCGACTGGCGGTCCACACCACCGCCTTGGTCATGCTTTCCGAGGTGCTGTTTGCCAGCGTATCCTCCGTCATGCTGGGTGCGTCCGACTGGGAAAGCCGCACACTGATCGGCGGTGCCTTGATCTTGCTGGCGGCTTTGCTGTCGGTGGTCGGCCCCGCACAACACGACTGAACTGGAGCCACCCCATGAGCCTTTATGACTTTGAAGCCCTGAGCATCGACAAGCAAACCGTGGCGCTGTCGCGTTTCAAGGGCCAAGTGATGTTGATCGTCAACACCGCCAGCGCCTGCGGCTTCACGCCCCAGTTCACCGGGCTTGAAAAACTGCACCAAACCTACGGCGACAAAGGCTTGGCCGTGCTCGGTTTTCCGTGCAACCAGTTCGCCAGCCAAGACCCGGGTGACGACACCCAAATCGCCAACTTCTGCCAAAAGAACTACGGCGTGAGCTTTCAGATGATGAGCAAGGTCAAGGTCAACGGCGCCGATGCCCACCCGCTGTACCAATGGCTCACGGCAGAAGCCCCCGGCATTTTGGGCAGCAAAGCCATCAAATGGAACTTCACCAAGTTCTTGGTCGGCAAAGACGGGCGCGTGATCAAGCGCTACGCGCCGCAGGATGCGCCCGAAAAAATCGCCAAAGACATTGAAGCGGCGCTGGCGGGGTGATCTGCCGGCGGACAAGTTGGTTACAGTCACGGTATGGCACCCACCATTGTTCGCGACGGTCAATTCCGTCTCTTCTTTTTTCGCGGGAAGAGACACGCATTCATGTGCATGTGTCGCATGTGGACGGTGAAGCGAAGTTCTGGCTTACCCCAATGGTGGATTTAGCCAACCATACTGGTCTATCTGCTTCGCAACTTCGACAAGCGCAAGCAGTTGTGAATGTCCACTTGAAGGAGATCCAAGATGCCTGGAACTACCACTTTGGCCGCTGAAGTGACCCATATTTCGAAGCATGGTTTTTGGCTTCTGCTTGCCGACGAGGAGCTGCTCGTGCCCTTCGATCAATTCCCATGGTTTCGGAAGGGGACAATCGAACAGATCTCCGAAGTTCAGTGGCTGACCCCCGACCACCTCTATTGGCCGGGTTTGGACATCGACATATCGGTGCAATCGATTCGCAACCCATCCGCATTTCCGCTTGTTTCGGCCTAACACGGCGCTCGTCGCCCCATGTCGTTGAACTGAAGGGCTTTGCCTTTGGGCTGGCTTAGAACAACAAAACGGCGTGCCCGCTTACGCAGGCACGCCGTTTCTATTAGAAAACCCGCAATCAGTTCTTGTGCAGCTCAGCGTTCAACTCGCCCCAGCTCTTGTTGCGCGGAATGGCGTGCAAGGCGCCCGACTGTGAATCGCGGCGGAACAAAATGCCGTTTTTGCCGGACAACTCTTTGGCCTTCATCAGGCTGCCGTCGGGCAGCTGCACGCGGCTGCCGCCGGTGATGTAGCAGCCCGCTTCGACCACGCAGTCGTCGCCCAGCGAGATGCCGATGCCAGCGTTCGCGCCCAGCAAGCAGCGCTTGCCCACCTTGATGACTTCTTTGCCGCCACCGGACAGCGTGCCCATGATGGACGCGCCGCCACCAATGTCGCTGGCATCGTCCACCACCACGCCTGCGCTGATACGGCCTTCGACCATGCTGGCACCCAGCGTGCCCGCGTTGAAGTTGCAAAAGCCCTCGTGCATGACGGTGGTGCCACTGGCCAGGTGTGCGCCCAAGCGCACGCGGTCGGCGTTGGCAATGCGCACGCCCGACGGGATCACGTAGTCGGTCATTTGTGGGAACTTGTCCACGCCTTTGACCTCAAGCATGCGGCCAGCAGCACGGGCCTTCAGGCGGGCGGCGGGCACTTCGCTCACGGCGCAAGGGCCAAAGTTGGTCCAGGCCACGTTGGCCAGCAAGCCAAAGATGCCGGTCACGTTGGCACCGTGCGGCAAGACCAGACGGTGGCTCAACAGGTGCAGGCGCAGGTAAGCGTCGTGCGTGTCAGCGGGCGCATCGGCCAGACTTTTGATCTCGGTGCGCACAGCCACCACGAAAGTGCCGCGCACGGCGCAGGCGGTCATTGCGTGGGCCACATCAGCGCCCAGAGCGGCCACCGCTTCGGCTTCGGTCAGGTGGGTGCTGCCGCTGGCGGCCACGTCGCCCGCCAGTTCGGGGGCAGGAAACCAGGTGTCCAGCACGGTGCCGTCAGCGGCGATGGTGGCCAGGCCCGTGGCGCGTGCGCCTGTGGTTTGAAAAGTGCTCATGTGTTGCTCCGCAAAAGAAGGCCCGCAGTGCGTACGGGCTGTGGGAAATCTGAAGGCGTGATTATCGACGATCAGGTGCCCAGGCCCACGTGTGCTGTCCATACAAAGCGCAGACACATTGAGTCGGCTTTTGTTCATTGCTGCAAATGCTGTGCGGGCATGCCCGGTCGCAATACGTGTTGTCAAACTTGACCAGAAGTAGTCCCTGGATAAACTGAACTTCACCCAAAACCAGGTCGCATCATGAACAGCAGATCAGCCGATACCAAGTCAGATACAAAGGCCTCGCCCCTCTCTCTTAAGCTCACACCCGCATCGCGCCAACGGTTGCGCCACCTGGCCGAGCTACAGCGCCGACCCGCTCACGCTCTTGCGCGTGAGGCGATCGAAAAATATCTAGAGCAAGAAGAAGCCCGGATCAAGCGTAACCAAGAAGCCGACGAGGCATGGAAGCACTACCAGGACACTGGCCTGCACGTCACGGGTGAAGACGCCATCGCTTGGATCAAATCATGGGGTGCACCTGACGAATTGCCAAAGCCTGTATGCCACGTTTAGTCCTCACATCCGAGGCCATAGACGACCTAGAGCGCGTACAGGGGTTTTTTAGCAAGCAAGAGCGTGGAGGCTGCAGCCCGTGCCAAAACGGTGATCGTTGAACACCTCGAAAAAGTGCAAAGACACCCGACGATCTACAGGCCAGCGCCAGATCAGCTAGACCCGCGGGAAATCGTCATTGCCTTTGGTACATACGGGTATGTGTTGCGCTATCTCTTTGACCAGGAAGCCGATACGGTGACGGTCCTGCGTGTATGGCACCAGAGAGAACGACAAAATTAGGCAATGAGCGCATCAGACATGAAGCCAAAATGAACGTGAGCACAAGGTTTATACGCTGGCAGTCCAATAAGCAGCATTCAACGCTGGCCAGGCTTGTGTAGAAGTCACAGCATGACGGCGCGGCACTTACCGCAAAAACCCCAAACTGAACACTTGCGGGCGCAGCTTGGCGGTCAGGGCTTGATAGGGCGCCTCGAAGGGTGAGAAGTTGACGGGGGCGGTGTCGCCGCTTTTTTTGCGCTTATGGTCACGAATAATTGGCCACATATTGGCGCAGCACGCTGTCCATGCGTGACTGCCAGCCGTCGCCCGTGGACTTGAAATAAGCCAGCACCTCGGGGCTGTAGCGCACCGAAACCAAGAGTTTTTTGTTCGCGGACTTGGGGCGGCCACGCAAACTTTGGAGTGGCACCATGGCCTTCAATTGCGCAGGCGTAAGCGGCTGCGCATCTGGATCACTGCGAGCTGCTGCGGTGATGGCCTGGTCCTCTTGGACGCTGGGCATGCGAACTTTTGGGCGTTTAGAAATTTTCGACATAGTGCTTTACCTCGCGTCGATTGGCTCGGCGAAGAGAGATGACTCTTCGCGCTGGTGCCCGATCAACAAATGCCACGAAGTACAGGATGTCGGTTTTTGGTGCAAGCGCGATCATTCGCATCTCGTTGTACTCAAACCGATCGTCAACCCATACCAGCGCGGATTCCCAATCGAGTTTACCGGCCATTCCCAACGACAGACCATGTTTGATCTGATTGGCGGCGTCTTTAGGCAGGTCGAGCTCGATATGCATTGTATTTGTGTAGCTACCAAAAATCAACGCCTCACCGCAAAAACCCCAAACTAAACACTTGCGGGCGCAGCTTGGCGGTCAGGGCTTGGTAGGCCGCCTCGAAGGGTGAGAAGTTGACGGGGGCGGTGTCGCCGCTTTTGTTGCGCTCGGCCAGGGCGTTGCGGATCTGGTACCAACCCACATCGGCGCGGTTGAGCTTGTATTGGTCACGCACGGTGCGCACGTCGGTGTGGGCAAAGTAGGCTTTCCACAGGGTTCGCCCGGCGTCCAGCACCGCCGTGGCTTCGGCCGATAAGGTCATGCCCGCGAGGTACTGGACCATGAAGTCCGATTCAAAGCGGTCGGGGGCGTTGACTTCGGCTTCGGTGAAGGGAATGAAGTGGTTGACGATGGACCACTTCTTGCCGTTCCATTCGAGGTCATTGGCGCTGGCGGTCAGGTTGCTGCCGTTGAACAGCATCCACAACAGGCAGTCGGTTTTGAATTCGTCTGTCAGCGGTTCGGTGGGTTGGAGGAATTGATCGCGGTCGTTCAACCATGTGGGCTTGATGATTCGCCGAACTGAATAAACGACAGCCGCTTGCCAAAGATTGTGATGGTTGATGTAGAAGCCATCACCTTGCCCATAGGGTGCGGAAAACAGCACAGTTTGCTGATTAGCGTGTTGCAGATCGTTTTTGCCGCAATACATGTAGCCAATTGCTCCGTCAGACCAACTGCTTACCCGAGGTTCGGACGTCGCTGGAGCGATAGCGTTTTTCAGAGGTAAGGCCGCTTGGGCGTTCTTCTTTGGGCGTTTGAGCCAAACATTCAGGAGCGATGAGTTGGGCAAATTAAAAAACGATTTTTCTCCAATCGGTTGTGCCGCTTTGTCGAGTACATCGACGGCAATCGAGGTAAAGCTGTGTGTCTCAGGGTTTTTGTTGTCGGTTTTCCAGATCAAAAAGCCAATTGGGAAATTCCCTTTAAGACCGTCAAAGGACTTGCTGTGAACGATGAATCCCCCCAAATACTTGACATGCCATACATCTCTGAATTTTTCAAAATTCGGTGCGTTGACATACTTCATTTTGCTGAACATAGCCAATGTCGCTGAAGGGATTTCCTGTGCAATTCTCGCTACAAACTGCGTGAATAACTCGTTGCTAGCCTTCCCGTATTGACTCATCGCGGTAGCCGCAAATTTGGTGTTGGCCACACCTGCTTTGTTGCCACTGTCAGCACCGGTTCCGACTTCCGCATACGGTGGATTGATCAACACCAAAATCTTCTTCCCCGCCGCAATTGCATCGCGTAGACCCTGCGGCACCTTGTTGCTCAGGCTGTAATCAATGCGCCCATCGTCGGTGATGTCGTCATTCAAATAGTCGTACTGAAAGCGCGTGGCCGACACGCAGGTTTTGGTGGCTTTCATCACGTCAATGTCGGCCTGGTCCAGCGTGCTCATGTAGAGGTTGCGTGGGTTGCTGTGCTTGACTTCGAGGTTGCCCACGCCGCAGCACATGTCCCAGACGATGTAGTCTTTTTGCCAGTTGGCCCCGAGCGTTTCGGTCAGCTTGTCATAGGCTTTGTCGACCACATGCAGGGGCGTGTAATACGCGCCCTTGAAGCTGCGCTCGTCGTACGGGATCAGGCTGTCGCGGCGCTCGAGCAGGTAGTCACGGTATTCGCTTTTGGGCGGGCGGTGGTAGATGGCCCAAAACTGGCGGTAGCCTTCTTTGTTGCCCAGCTCAAAGTTTTTGCCGCCCAGCGAGAACACCGGAGCGCCGTTTTTGTGCATCA
>Ga0208916_10000463_pt1 | contig 19241 bp, 18 predicted proteins | sample DEB19_08_DNA_5_FD_184523 | JGI IMG/M metagenome (GOLD analysis project Ga0208916, IMG submission 184523) | Aqueous microbial communities from the Delaware River and Bay under freshwater to marine salinity gradient to study organic matter... | ecosystem: Environmental > Aquatic > Marine >... | reverse complement strand
GGGTTTTCCAAAGTAAAGTAGGTTGAAATCAGCGCCGCAGCCCGATCGAGCCATTCCTTTTCATTTATAACCATCTCAAGCAGCGCTGGCTTATCAGCTAATTGAGCGCTCCAACGAGATGGCAAAAGATCTATCGCCGCTGCAGGGGTCCGTTCAGGAGCGGGAATTTCAAAGAGATCTTGCAAAATCGTGTGTACCAATGTGCCTCGTTCGGCATCGAGCGAAGGTGGTTCAGGCAACTTATCAATTTTGCGATACCTGTAGAGCTGTGGGCAGTTTTCATATTCACTGACAGCACTTGGTGAAAGACGCAGATTTTCAAGGTTACTCACCTGGCTGAAGATACTCGCACCTGTCCGGATAAATTCGCCTAAGATGCTCCCGTGTCTAATCTTGGGTATTTCGGAGCAGGGGATCGTATTCAATTAACCGACCCCAAAGGTAAGTTGTACAGCTTTACGATTACACCTGGCAAGGAATGGCACACCCACAAAGGTTGGATCACACATGATGATCTCATTGGAATGCCTGAAGGCTCAGTAGTAAGCACAACCGCTGGTTTGAAATTCACCGCATTCAAACCTTTGTTGGCTGATTATGTTTTAACTATGCCGCGTGGAGCGACGATCGTGTACCCGAAGGATGCAGCAATGATTATCGGTGTTGCCGATATTTATCCTGGTGCCCGCGTGCTTGAGGCAGGTGTTGGCAGTGGTGCATTAACAATTTCACTTCTTCGTGCCGCAGGACCCACCGGCACAGTTCATTCGGTAGAACGTCGTGCTGATTTTGCAGATAACGCTCGTTCAAATGTTGATTCGTACTTTGAAGGTGCACCCGCGAATTGGAGCCTTCAAGTAGGAGATCTGCAAGATCAAAACTTTGAATCTGAATTTGATCGAGTTGTACTAGACATGCTTGCGCCTTGGGAATGCGTGGACATCGCAGCTCGTGCTTTACGTCCTGGTGGAGTATTCCTAGCCTACGTTGCAACTACAACCCAACTTTCAGCAACCGCCGAAGCGCTCAAAGAGGATGGTCGTTTCACCGAACCAGAAAGCTCCGAAACGATGGTTCGCGGATGGCACCATGAAGGTTTAGCTGTTCGTCCGCAACAACGCATGATCGGGCACACAGGATTTCTTATTCAAAGTCGACGTATGGCTCCTGGAGTAGAGGTTCTTGCACGTCGACGTCGACCTGCGAAGGGTGCATACGGTGTCTCGGAAGATTGAGAGATTAATCAATCTAACAATCGCATTGCTGGCAACTAAAAGGTATCTCACCAAATCTGAAATTTTTCGAACAGTAGAAGGCTATGAAGGTTCGCCTGAAACAAAAGAGCGAATGTTCGAGCGCGATAAGGATGATCTGCGTACATTAGGCATTCAAATTGAGGTTGGAAGTTTCGATCCACTCTTTGCAGATGAAGCGGGATACCGCATCCATTCCGAAAGTTACCAATTAGATTTAGGCGATATTTCATCAACTGAAATTTCTTTGTTATCCCTTGCAGCTCAAGCGTGGGAAGGTGCAGCGCTAGCCGATGTTGCACAAAGTGCCATTCTTAAACTTAACTCGATTGGAATTCCTGCAGACTCACTTGATCTTCCTGCAATCTCACCGAAGTTATCCAATAGCTCAGAGGATCTAAAGGTTGTTACTGCGGCAATTTCTCAATCTGATTTTCTAACTTTTTCGTACATCGGAGCTGATCTTTCAGTCCAAGAAAGAACAGTCATTCCATTCACCTTATCTACCAAAGCAGGGTTTTGGTATATCACCGCCGTGGATCAAGATGTCCAAGAGATTCGTACCTTTCGATTGGATCGTATTCAAGGTGCAATTGAAAGTAAGCAGAACTCTGATGAGTTTGAATTACCGACGGAACTAGTTACAAATCCGCTTGAAGCCCAAATGCCCGAAGGTTTTGCAACCCTAGATGTCCGTAAAGGTAAGTGTCACTCATTACGCATGCAGGCGATGAGCCTGACCGATTTAGGTGAATGGGATCAGATCAAAGTTCCTATCTATGGAGTCGACGCGATGACCGCACAAATCCTGTGGCATGGGGAAGATGTTTTTGTACAGGAACCTTTGGTCCTTAGAGAATCAGTGATTAGGAACCTAGAGGCGTTGGTGAAATCTCATGGTTAAGAGTATTTCTGCGCCATTAGCACGAACAGCCAGATTGTTGGATCTAGTTCCATTTCTAAACACCCATCAAGGGATCTCACTTAAAGAGTTAGCACAACGTTTTGATGTTTCACCCGCACAAATGAGCTCGGATCTAACAACTTTGTGGATGTGTGGACTTCCGGGATATACCCCTTTGGAGTTAATGGATCTTGAGTTTGAATCGGGATACGTCACCATTCGTAACGCACCGACCCTTGCCAAACCTCGCAGTATTTCCTTTGATGAAGGTGTTGCACTGATACTCGGATTAGATTTATTGGCAAGTTCGCTGACCAACGAAAAACAGAATTTAGCTTCCTTGATTGAAGATTTAAAAACCAAGATTTCCAAAAAGATTGGTCTGCCTGTTTCGTTAAATGCGCAACCAAAATCATCTCCGCAAGTTACTTCGGCACTCAACGAGTCGATCTCAAAAAATACTTATCTTGCTATTAAGTATCACTCGTTGTATCGCGATGAAGTATCTGAGCGGACGATCCAACCCATGGAAATTTTGCAAGAAAATGAAAATCAATATGTTCGAGCATTCTGCTTCTCGGCTGGAGCTATGCGAGATTTCCGAGTAGATCGAATCATAGAAGCTACGCAGACATCAGTACGTCCTGGTGGCAATGAAGCAACAGTTACTTCACAATCGATAGATTTCACCATTTCACTGAAGAGACCTTCGAGAGATGTTGTTGAACGATTTGATGTTAAGTATTCAGATATTTCGAAGAATCTGAGATTGCAATCTTTCTCTCAGCAATGGATTGAGAGATCGGTAATGGCCTCAGGTGATGGGGTAGAGCTAGCTAGCCCATTGAATATCCGTGCAGATATCGCCTCCAAGGCTCAACTGATACTGGATCGTTACAAAGCGGTCTGACTCCGCCTACCCATTTTCAGAGGCGCTGGGGTAACCTAAGCGCATTAGACCCACCAACCTGCAGGGAGTTTGAAGAATGTTTCTACGCGAGCCAAGCCATATATTGATTCTTCTCATTGTTGTTCTCGTTTTGTTTGGTGCAAAGCGTCTTCCAGATTCTGCACGTTCACTAGGTCGCTCAATGCGCATCTTCAAGAGTGAAATGAAGGAAATGACCGCAGAAGAGAAGAAGGCCAACGAAGAAGGCACAACAGAGAAGTAAATCCATGGCGTCTACTAAAGACGCGCGGATGCCGTTACTAGATCATTTACGAGAGCTTCGTAAAAGGGTTTTTCGCGCAGCCGTCGCGATTTTCCTTGCTTCTGGAATTGGTTGGTACTTCTACAACACGATCATTACAACTTTGGCGCAACCTGTTTGCGATCTCAAAGCTGCACAAGAGTCGGGTTCTGCTAGCTGTGGTTCTCTCTATATCAATGGTGTCTTAGGACCGCTGAATTTACAGATCAAGGTAGCCCTGCTGTCCGGAATAATTGTTTCAGCTCCCTTTTGGCTATATCAACTGTGGGCATTCATTGCGCCAGGTTTACATCGAAAAGAAAAGCGCAATACCGTTTTCTTTATTGCTTCTGCAACACCATTCTTTGCGATAGGCGCAACACTGGGCTACCTAGTGCTACCAGTAGCAATAAAAGTTCTCTTTGGTTTCACTCCTAATGCGCTCAACAACTTAGTTAAATTTGATGATTACTTAGATTTCGTTTTGAGGATCATTCTTCTATTCGGTTTAGCCTTTGAGTTACCCATCTTTTTGATCACCTTCAACCTCATTGGTTTCTTGCGCGGTGAGACGATTCTTAAGCCTTGGCGCGGTTGGGTATTTTCGATTGTTCTCTTCACGGCTGCGTTCACACCAACCGCAGATCCCTTAACGATGATGCTACTTGCAGTGCCATTGATTGTTTTGTACTTCATGGCTGGCGCAATCGCGCTGCTAGTTGATAAACGTCGTGACAAGAAATCAGCTTCAATTGAAACGGGTGTATCGACTATCGATGCTCCGACACCCATTGAGGATTAACAGATAGGCTCCGCGCATGTGGGCACTAGTTATAAATCCGGTCTCTGGACAGGGTAAAGGCACCACGATTGGAACCTACGTCGCTGGTTTTCTCTCGCAAAGATCAATTGACTACACGATAGTTACTGGTAACTCTTCCGTTGCTTTAACAGATCATTTACAAATATTTATTGAGAAAAATCCTGATTGTGAAGGCGTGATTGCTGTCGGGGGAGATGGGCTTCTTCACATCATTCTCCAAAAAGTTGTACCTGCTCAAATTCCTTTCACAATCATTCCAGCAGGTACTGGCAATGATTTCGTCCGCACGCTTGGTTGGGATTTAGAAGATATAGATCAACAACTCGAATGCGTCACCACTACGCGACCAACTTCCATAGATTTAGGGCTAGTGGACGGCGAATGGTTTGGCGCAATTCTTTCTACAGGTTTTGATTCTGTAGTAAACGAGAAAGCAAACACCATGCAGTGGCCTAAAGGCCCCATGAAGTACAACGCTGCTATTGCGATTGAGCTACCGCGTTTTAAGCCACGACATTACGAGATCACGCTTGATGATCGCACAATGTCAACTGAAGCGATGTTAATTGCGGTATCGAATGGCCGCTCTTACGGCGGGGGAATGCTTGTTTGTCCCAATGCAAGTATCAGCGACGGATACTTTGATGTGATGGTTTTGCATCCAGTTACAAAGTTAGAGTTCCTTAAGGTATTTCCTAAGGTATTTGCGGGTACTCACGTAACCCATCCAGCGGTTGAAATTGTCCGTAGCAAAACTGTAAGGATTGAATCAAAAGCGGTTGCGTATGCCGATGGTGAACGAATTGGGCAGTTACCGGTTGTGGCCGAATGTATCAATGGTGCAGTTCAAACGTGGGTCGCATGACTACCCCAGCTGAAAAATACGCCGCCGCCAAGTTACGAGGAAAGCATCCAGTAACCACCGATTTCTTACTGACCTTTGATTTCGAGTTCGATCCATTCCAAGTTGCTGCTTGTCATGCGGTTGAAGAGGGAAAAGGTGTCTTAGTAGCTGCGCCGACTGGAGCAGGAAAAACAGTCGTAGGTGAGTTTGCAGCCTACTTTGCTTTACAAGCCGGAAAAAAATGTTTCTACACAACCCCGATCAAAGCCTTATCCAATCAAAAGTACTCAGAATTCGTAGCAAAATTTGGCGAAGATCGCGTAGGACTTTTAACTGGCGACACAAGCATCAACAGCGAGGCTGAAATTCTCGTGATGACAACCGAAGTGCTTCGCAACATGTTGTACGCCGGATCAAATACCCTGACAAATCTTGGCTGCGTTGTAATGGATGAGGTTCATTACTTGGCCGACAAGTTCCGTGGAGCGGTATGGGAAGAGGTTTTGATTCACTTAATGGAAAGCGTTCAAGTTATTTCTCTCTCGGCTACGGTTTCTAACGCGGAAGAGTTCGGTGAATGGCTGGGCGAGGTTCGCGGTGACACTGAAGTAATTGTCAGTGAAATTCGACCTATTCCGCTTTTTCAACATGTGTTGATTGGTAATCGCTTACTAGATCTTTTTGATGCGCCTGGTCGGGTAAACCCAGAGGTCCTCAACCGTGAACGAGAGATGACTCGCCGAGCTTCCTTAGGAAGAAATCGAAGAGGACGTTTTGCAGAGCCATCTGATCGAATGTCACGGGCTGAAATAATTGAAAAGCTTGCAGGTGAATCATTGCTTCCGGCAATTACCTTTATTTTTTCCCGTGTTGGATGCGATGCAGCGGTGAAGCAATGTCTACACGCGGGTCTTCGCTTAACTTCAACTGAAGAACGAGAAGAGATCAGACGTACCGCCTTGCGATATACACAAAATATCGCCGAGGAAGATCTTGAAGTTCTTAACTTCAAAGAGTGGTTGACCGCCCTTGAGCGGGGTATCGCTGCTCACCACGCTGGATTGTTGCCTAGCTTCAAAGGCGCGGTCGAGGATTTATTTCAACGTGGATTAGTAAAAGCGGTATTTGCTACCGAAACTCTTGCACTTGGTATCAATATGCCGGCTCGAACTGTTGTTTTAGAAAAGTTAATAAAATTCAATGGTGAAGGACATGTCCCAATTACACCGGGGGAGTACACACAACTAACTGGTCGCGCAGGTCGGCGTGGTATTGATATTGAAGGTAATGCCGTTATTCAGTGGTCACCAACAGTTGATTCCGCTTCAGCTGCAGGTCTTGCAAGCACTCGTACATATCCTTTGCGTTCCTCATTTTCACCTTCCTACAACATGTCTATCAATTTGATCGCACAATTTGGTCGCGAAAGAGCCCGTCGTTCTCTTGAATCATCATTTGCTCAATTTCAAGCAGACCGCGCTGTTGTTGGATTAACCAGACAAATTCGCAAGAATGAAGAGGTCATAAAGGAGTTAATGAAGGAAGCCCAATGTCACATGGGTGATTTTTCAGAGTATGCGCGTTTGCGACGCTCCATCAAAGAGGTCGAAGTTCTTTTAAGTCGCAGAGACCAACGAAAAACTTTTGATAACCGTCAACGCGGACATATGGAAGGTGAGTTAGCTGATCTTCGTAAATCCTTGAAGAATCATGCCTGTCACGGCTGCGCAGAACGAGAAGATCACGCCCGCTTGGCAGAGCGCGCTGGTCGTCTAACACGTGAAAATGATGGACTTACAACGCGTGTAGAAAACCGAACCCATGTGATTGCAAAAACCTTCGATCAAATTTGCAGAGTCCTGGATCATCTCAATTACATTGAGGGCGAGAAGCCAACGGCTCAAGGAAAAATCCTGACGAAAATTTACGCCGAATCAGATCTATTACTCACTGAATCGATTCGACGCGGACTCTTTGATGAGCTCAATGCAACTGAACTTTTATCTGTCGTATCCTGCATGATCTTTGAATCTAGATCTGCCGAAAACTTGGCGCCGAAAATGCCAAGTCAAAAGGTAACCTCCACCATTACTGAAATCATTTCGCTGTGGGCTGCACTTGAAGAGATTGAAACTGAATTTGGCGTTAAAACTCAACGCGAACCAGATGCTGGTTTTTGCTTCATTTCCTATAAATGGGCAAGTGGTAATTCGCTCAATAGCGTCCTTAAAGGTAGCGATATGTCTGTCGGAGATTTCGTGCGCTCCACAAAACAGCTGATCGATCTATTGAACCAAATAGCAGGTGCTAGCGATAAGTTACGTCCTGTCTGCAAAGATGGCGTAAAACGTTTAGACCGTGGAGTAGTTGCATACCTGATGGGGGAGATATGACATTAATGCTGCTTGATAGCGCATCCCTTTGGTATCGCGCTTACTACGGAATGCCAGATACCTTGTTGGCACCAGATGGAACATCAGTTAACGCCATTCGCGGATATATCGATATGACCGCTCGGTTAATGAATGTGTACAAACCAAATCGATTAGTCGCATGTCTCGATGGAGATTGGCGTCCAAGTTGGCGAGTAGATATTTTCCCTGAATACAAAGCAAATCGCCTCGAGGAAGAGGGGGATGAAGAGGAAGAGCCTGAGACTCTGACTCCGCAGATTCCTATTTTGTTAGATCTGTTGGATCTTTTTGGTATTCCAGTTGTTGGTGTTGATGATTACGAAGCTGATGATGTTATGGCAACTTATGCAGAAATTGAAAAGGGGCCGATAAGAATCGTTACAGGCGATCGAGATCTCTTTCAAATGGTTGACGACAAACGTGATATTAAGGTCGTTTATCTAGCAAAGGGAATTTCGCAACATGATTTAGTAGACATTAAATACGTTGCAGATAAGTATCAAATACCTGGTGATCGTTACGATCTTTTCGCAATGTTTCGTGGAGATCCATCCGATGGTTTGCCTGGAGTAAAAGGTATTGGAGAAAAGGGAGCTGCGGTGATTGCAAATAGCTTTGCAACTGCAGAAGAGGCGCTTGAAGCCGCTCTTGCGGCACATGAAGCATTACCACCGGCGTTGGCGAAAAAGATTATTGCAGGTGCCGACTATTTAAAGATCGCACCGACATTGGTTCGAGTTGCTAGAAATGCACCATTGCCAAAGGTTGATTTAAGTGTGCCAAAAGCACCAGCGGATTTATCTGCGATCTACCAATTCAAGGAGCGTTACGCCTTAGGTGCAAGCGTTGATCGTTTGATCAGTGCATTAGGTTGGTAAATCTCCTTCTATCAGTTCTTTCTGGAGCACTTCTTAGCTGTGCATTTGAACCGGTGGGGAAGTGGTACCTAGCTCCACTTGCACTTGCTGTCCACATGTACGCGCTCAATAGAACCGACAAGAAAGCGCTATCAATTCTGGCTTTCGCCGTAACATTCAACGCCTTGTTACTGCATTGGACAAGTATTTATGTTGGATCGATGCCCTGGCTCATTTTGACCTTTGGCTTATCACTTCTTTATCTGCCGTTGATGCTGATTAAACGCTGGGGGATTGCCGCGTATCCATTGCTCTTTGTAATTGCAGAAGAGATCCGCAATAGATTTCCATTTGGTGGATTTGGCTGGGGACGAGTTGCATACTCACAAGCAGATGCTCCTTTTTCAAAGATTGCGGCGTATGGGGGAGCTATAGCACTCTCAGCTATCACCGCTCTTGTTGCGTTACTTATCTTCTTGCTTGGTCAAAAACATTTTCGGCCCTTAATCCTGCTTCCGCTTTTATTGCTAATGATTCCGTCAAGTGTCTCTGAAACTGTTCAAACAAATGTTCTAATGGTCCAAGGAAATGTTCCACAATACGGTTTAGATTTCAATTCACGTGCGACGCAAGTTTTCTTTAATCATGTGCGAGAAACAGATAAAGCTGTGGCTGTTAATGAAAATATCGACTTTATTTTATGGCCTGAAAATGCGGTAGATGTAGATCCATTTAACAATAAGACAGTCTCATCAGAGCTCAACAAATATGATGTGCCCTTATTAATTGGAGCAATTGTCGATAACAATGGTGCGACCCTAAATACCTCAATTTTGTGGCGAAAATCTGGTCATGAACTGTATGCAAAACAACATTTAACACCTTTCGGTGAATATATTCCTTTGCGATCGCTAGCCTCAAAAATTTCGCCTTTAGTTGATCAAGTTGATGACTTTTCCGCCGGAAATCAATCCAAAGTATTCAAAATCGGCAAGGCAAAGGTCGCACCCGTAATTTGCTACGAATTGATCGATGATTCCATCCTTGAAAACGCTGCTAAAAGTTCAAATATCTTGGCTGTCCAAACAAACAGTGCAACCTTTGGTCGATCTGCTGAAAACGCTCAACAATTGTCGATTTCTAGAGTTCGAGCTATCGAACATTCCCGAAATATCCTTTCAGTATCAACAACTGGTTATTCGGCAGTTATCAATTACAAAGGCGAGATTGTGCAAAAAACATCTATGGGAACTGCAGAACACATAGTTGCCAACGTTGGATTGATCGATAGCCAATCACCAAGGGATCGCTTAGGAGATTGGGCGGGGATTTTCACGCTGATGTGGTTACTGCTTGTTTCCCGCCGAGCGTATGTAGTACGCCGATAAGTTACATTATGTAAAGTAAATCAGATTCGGAAAAGGTACTTAAACCCTCAACCTCTCCTACCGGTAATCATCCATCGGCGTGCAGGCACAGACCAGATTTCGATCTCCATGGGCACCATCGATGCGTGAGACGGGTGGCCAGTACTTCATGCGCGAACCAATTGATTCACCAGCAACTAGGCCATCCAATGAAACGGGATATCCGCCCTTTTCACGGCTGTACTCCCGCTCCCATTGGCTCGACACCACGGAAAGGGCTGTATGAGGCGCATGGCGTAAGGCTGAGCCCTCAATGCTGACCTTGCCATCAATAACTTCCTGAATCTCAGCTCGAATCGAGATCATGGCATCGATGAAACGGTGAATTTCAGAGATGTCCTCCGATTCAGTTGGTTCAATCATCAAGGTGCCGGCTACCGGGAATGACATGGTCGGTGCATGGAAGCCGTAATCCATCAATCTCTTTGCAATGTCATCAACTGTGACACCAGAGTCCTTGGTAAGTCCGCGAATATCCAAGATGCATTCATGAGCAACTCGTCCATTAGCGCCGGTATACAGAACAGGATATGAATCCTGCAATCGTGCCGCCATGTAATTAGCGGACAAAATCGCTACCTGAGTTGAGTGGGTAAGTCCTGCTCCCCCCAACAAACGAATGTATGCCCAAGAAATCGGCAAAATACTTGCAGAGCCAAATGGCGCAGCGGAAATCGGTCCTGGTCCTGTTGCAGGTCCGGCCAGTACATCCATTGGGTGATTTGGTAGGAACGGTGCAAGGTGTGCACGAGAGATAACTGGACCTACTCCAGGTCCTCCTCCACCGTGTGGAATCGCAAATGTTTTATGCAGATTCAAGTGAGAAACATCGGCGCCAAACTTTCCGGGCTGAGAAACACCAACTAAAGCATTTAAATTCGCACCATCTACATACACCTGACCGCCTGCATCATGAACAAGTGCACAAATCTCAGAAACGGCTGTTTCAAAAACACCGTGGGTTGAAGGATAAGTAATCATTAACGCAGCAAGAGCTGATCCATGCTCTGCGATCTTGTCCTTCAAATCATCAACAGAAACATTTCCGTTGTCATCGCAATCAATAACAACAACCTTCATGCCGGCCATAACCGCTGATGCTGCATTTGTTCCGTGCGCACTTGATGGAATCAGACAGATATTACGGCTCTGATCTCCACGTGAATCGTGATAGTTGCGAATCGCCAAGAGTCCGGCAAACTCCCCTTGGCTTCCGGCATTAGGTTGCAAAGACACTGCGTCGTACCCAGTAATTGCAACAAGCCAATCAGATAGTTGCTGAATCAGTTTGCGAGTTCCCACCGTTTGTTCTGCAGGTGCAAATGGATGCAGCGCAGAAAACTCAGGCCAAGTAACCGCTTCCATCTCAGTAACAGAGTTCAGCTTCATGGTGCAAGAGCCCAAAGGAATCATCGTGCGATCTAACGCTAAATCTTTATCCGCCAAGTTGCGCAGGTAGCGCATCATTCCCGTTTCGCTGTGATTGGTATTGAAAACCGGATGAGTTAGGTACTTGCTTGTACGAAGGAATTTGGCCGGGATCTGCTCCCCTGCTACATCCTTAAATCCAAAAATCTCTAAAACATCAGCAAAGATTTCCTCTGTTGTTTCTTCGTCAAATGAAACACGAATCTCAGTCGCACTGACCTTTGCAAAGTTATAACCCTTTGCAATAGCCTTTTGATGAATAGCATCAGCGTTATCAACAACAATGTGAACAGTATCGAAAACAACATCTTCGCGATTGTTGCTTGCCGCATGGAGGCGTGCTGCAAATCCATGCACTCGCTCTGCAATCTGCTTCAAACCAACTGGACCATGCCACATGGCATAGAACGCACTCATGTTCGCAAGCAGTACTTGAGCAGTGCAAATATTTGAAGTCGCTTTATCGCGACGGATATGTTGTTCGCGAGTCTGCAACGCTAAACGAAATGCTGGCTTACCGTTTGCATCAATGCTTTGCCCAACTAAACGGCCCGGCATTGACCGTTCTAATCCTGTACGCACCGCTAAGAATCCGGCATGTGGTCCACCAAAGCCCATCGGAACACCAAAACGTTGTGAAGTGCCAACAGCAATATCAGCACCCCACTCCCCTGGTGCCTTAAGCAATGTAAGTGCTAACAGATCTGTTGCGGCAATAACTAAGGCGTCGCGCGAATGCGCATACTCTGCAAAAGATGCATAATCGATAACAGTTCCTGTTGTATCTGGATATTGCAGCAATGCTCCAAAGAATTCGCCATCAAAACCATCTCGCACAACATGACCTGAATCAACTTCAACAACAGTGATGCCCAGTGGCTTTGCACGAGTAATCACAACCGCTTTAGTTTGTGGATGTACATGTTCTTCAATCAAAAAGACCGCATCATCACTTAACTTTGAGGCACGTCGAGCTAGCGTCATTGCCTCAGCCGCAGCGGTTCCTTCATCCAACATTGATGCATTTGAAATATTCAGCGCAGTTAATTCGCAAATCATTGTCTGGAAGGCAAATAGCGCTTCTAAGCGACCTTGTGAAATCTCGGGTTGATATGGTGTGTACGCGGTATACCAAGCTGGATTTTCTAAAACATTTCTTTTGATTACAGGAGGAACGATGGTTCCGTAGTAACCGGTACCAATTAATGATCGAAAAACTTTATTCTCCGAAGCGATCTGACGAAGCTCAGCAATGACTTCAACTTCACTCTTTCCAGAATCAAGAGCACTTTCAATAACACCATTGATCGCGATATTTGCAGGAACTACATCGGCAATGAAGGATGAGAGATCTTTGTATCCAAGCGTCTTAAGCATCGCTGCTTCATCGACAGAGGTTGGTCCAATATGGCGATCTTCAAATGAACGACTCATCGTGCTCCCCTGTTGTTAGTTGCGATCAACTAGTACAAGGGCGCAATTTATCTGTATTTAGGCGTTTACGCCCCTTTACTCTTGCGACGCAGAGAAAGTTCATCGTTATGTTCGCCACCTATTACCTGGCCATTAACTTCACCCTGAAGTACAGATAGAGAGCCTTCAACCTCATGCCAGACCTTGCCAACGGCGATTCCGAAAACGCCTTGTCCGCCCTGCAGTAGATCGATAATTTCATCTGGACTGGCGCACTCATAAATCGATGCACCATCACTCATCAAAGTAATTCGCTCTAACTCAACTACTCCCCGACTGCGCAGATGATCAACAGCGGTACGAATATTTTGAAGTGAAACTCCCGCATCCAATAATCGCTTAACAATCTTTAACACCAAGATGTCGCGGAAACCGTAGAGACGTTGAGTTCCAGAACCACTTGCAGTTCTAATACTTGGTTCAACTAATCCAGTACGTGCCCAGTAATCCAATTGGCGATATGTAATTCCGGCAGCAGAACAAGCTGTTGCACCTCTGTAGCCAATTTCCAACTCTTCTGGAGACACGGGGAATGCTCTTTTCTCTTGGGGAGTGGGTTAAATGTAAACCCGCGCCCCTTGCTTACCTAGAACCGACACGATCGAAACCTCTACTTTAGGTTGAGGGTTGAGCCTACCCTGCGAAATCCTCGGGGTTGATCTGGTCCAAGAACTCTCGGAACTTCTCAACCTCTTGGTTCTCCCCCTCGCCCTGTGGGATCTCTATCCCGATCTCAGCCAATAGCTCTTCAGTGGCCAGGATGTTGCTCTGGGTGCGCACCGCAAGGGCGATCGCATCAGATGGTCGAGCAGAGATCGTTAGTGGCTGCGAATTGGAATCTCGAAGATGCATCGTGGCGTAGAAGATCCCCTCCTTGATCTCGGTTAGATGTACCGCGGTCAAAGTTGCATCAAATAATTCAACAAGCTCTTTCATTAGATCATGGGTCAGAGGACGAGGTGGCTCTACACCTTGCTGAGCAAATGCGATCGCTGTTGCCTCAACCGCGCCGACCCAGATTGGCAAGAAGCGGGAACCATCAATCTCCTTTAACAGGACGATGGGTTGATTGGATGGCATCTCAACGCGAACGCCGATGACCTCCATGGGGATCAACATAAAAATTACTCTTTAGCGAAGTCGGTTTAGTCCACCACGCACAAGAGCTGCGTGTAGACGAATTGAAAGAGATGCAATCTCCTTTTGAACCTCTTCGGCACGAGCCTTTGATTCAGCGCTCTTCTGTCGAGTTAATGGAGTGATCACTTGTTCGATCAAGCCAATCTCACGGTCTGCTGCAGATTTAAAGGAACGTAGGTGACGGGCTTCAATTCCAAAGCCACCCATTTCAGTAACTGCCTTTGCAATCGCCAATGCATCGCCATCGTAATGACGACCACGAGGTGCGATCAATCCGTAACCTTCTAGCTCTACTAATTGCTCCTCAGCAAGGCCGCTGTTCTTCAAGAGCTCTTCACGAGATAAGCGCATTTCGCTGACTTCGCCAAATGCACTTGGAGCCATCTCGCCATCAATAGTTGCAAGGCCAATGTTTGGACGAGGCGCAGGAACTCCACCAACTGCAGCTGGCTGAAGACCGCGATCAATCGCATCAAGGTTATCTTTGATGACCTTCAGCGGAAGGTACTGATCGCGTTGTGCCAATAAAACATAACGAAGACGCTCTAGATCAGAGCTTGTAAATTTGCGGTAGCCAGAAGGCGTACGTTGCGGCTCAATCAAACCCTCAGACTCTAAAAAACGAATCTTTGAGATCGTGATATCTGCGAAATCTCCACGCAAACGGTTGAGAACTTCACCGATGCTTAAGTACGCGCGAGCTGGAACTGCCATGACTACTCCCCTAATTTTCCTGTGAAATTAAATTTAGTTTTTAGAGCCAACAAAAAGTAAGTGGAACTTGCCAATCTGAAACTCATCACCTGAGACAAGTGTGTGTTCTGTGATTGAAACATTGTTGATGTAGGTTCCATTTAGAGAGCCACCATCACGAAGTACAAATGAATCTGCCACCTTTGTGATCGTTGCGTGTGATCGTGACACTGTTACATCATCTAGAAAGATTGCACTCGATGGACTGCGACCAATGGTTGCTCCATCTGCAGTTACAAGAAAACGAGATCCTTTGTTGGCTCCACGAGCGATAAGAATCATCGCCTTCTCACCCTTGGAGCTTTGAATCTCGGCGATTACAGAACGGTCCTCTGGGGAAAGTAGGGCCAACTGCTCTTCTAAATGTTGTGCTGGGGAATGTGTAACTTCACGAAGACCTAAATGGAGAGTGGTAGTTAATTCATTCTGCGATTGCTCTGCAGCCATGCTTGCTACCTCCTCACCGTCAACTTAAGGGTGACAGTAGAGAGTTAGCGGAAGAAGGTCAAGCCGTAATTTCAGCGTATTGAGCTGCGCTCAATAGGTCTGCAGGGGCTGCTGCAACCTCGATCTTTGCCAACCAACCGGCGCCATATGGATCGGAGTTGATTGTTTCTGGAGAGTTCGCTAGTGAATCATTAATCGCAACTACCGTTCCAGATACTGGTGCATAAATCTCTGAAACACTTTTAGTTGATTCAACTTCTCCGCAAACTTTTTCAGCTGTTACTACTTCGCCAACCTTTGGAAGTTGTACATAAACAATGTCACCCAATGCAGCTTGTGCATAATCGGTGATACCCATTGTGTAGACCAAGTTGTCAGCTGAAACCCACTCATGTTCCTTGGTGTATGACAACTCATTTGGAATCGATGACATGGGTTCCTCTTATCTGCGAAATTCCTTCGCGTGCGTAACTAATACCAGTCGAAATGTAGAGGGCAATCCCCCAGATGGCAAAACTCCACCCAAATATGTATGCCCCTGTTCCCCACGCCCCATCACTTTGCGCCAATAGTAGAAATGGGAAGGCGTACATCAAATTGAATGTCGCCGCTTTCCCGAGATAAGTCACTGTGAAGGGAGGAAAACCTTTGCGGTTCATTGCAATGGTGATCAATCCAAGGATGATGTCTCGGCCAACAATTACAACGATCATCCAGGTTGGCACGATCTCGCGAATTAAAAAAACCGCCAAGATCGCCAAGATATACAGCCGATCGATTGCAGGATCAGCTAACTCGCCAAATCTAGAGGTCTGGTTCCAGGCTCTGGCTAACTTTCCATCGAAGTAATCAGTTGCTCCCCCGATAGCCAGCACCACAATCGCCCAGCCATCTGCTTCAAGATTGAGGGTTAGATGAATGAAAAGCGGGATGCCAAGGAAACGTAGAAAGGTGAGAGCGTTTGGAACGCTAATCACTGAGCTACTCATTCCTTATCGCGCTCCTTGACTCTGACCGCCACCTGAACCGGTGTACCTGGGAATTTGAACTCTTCACGTAGACGGCGCTCGATAAAGCGGCGATAGGAAGCTTCAATCCAGCCACTAGAGAACACCACAAACTTAGGTGGAGCAATACCCGCCTGTGTGGCGTAGTAAACCTTTGGCTGCTTTCCACCACGAACAGGTGGAGGTGTTGCGCCAATAAGGGCTCCCAAGAATGAGTTGAGCTTTGCAGTCGGCACGCGGCGCTCCCAACTTTCAAGGGCGGTACGAAGCGCAGGTGCTAAACGGTCACGGTGCCAGCCGGTTTTAGCTGCGATGTTAACCCGTTGTGCCCATTCGACCTGATCTAAGTGTCGATCAATTTCACGATCCAATTGATTGCGACGATCCTCATCTACTAAGTCCCATTTATTCATCACAATCACCATGGCTTTTCCAGCCTCTTCAACCATTGTGATGACACGCAAATCCTGTTCAGTAATTGGCTCTGAAGCATCAAGAACTACAACTGCAACTTCACAACGTTCTAGCGCTGTCGCTGTACGTAATGATGCGTAGTAATCAGTACCTGAGTCTTGGTTCGCGCGCTTTTTTAAACCAGCGGTATCGATAAATCTCCAAGTTGATCCACCAAATGAAAGTAAGGAGTCAACAGGATCTCGAGTCGTACCTGCTGCATCATCAACAATTGATAACGATTCGCCAGCAATTGCATTGAATAAAGATGACTTACCAACATTTGGACGACCGATTAAGGCAACCTTGCGATATCCATCTTGATTTTGTGCGCGACCAACCTCGGGCAAAACATTCACAATGTGATCGAGTAAATCTCCGCTGCCACGACCATGTAACGCTGAAACAAATCGAGGCTCACCTAAACCTAAACTCCAAAGACCATGTGCTTCTGCTTCTTCACGTTCACCATCAACCTTATTGCCGATCAAAATAGTTGGCTTCTTAGCTTTGCGAAGATGCTGAACCAAGGTGTCATCCTCATCAAGTGCGCCAACTTGAGCATCAACAACAAATGCCAGAACATCAGCCTCTTGCATCGCAAGCTCTGATCCAGCACTTACTTGTACAGAAATTCCATCTGGCTTTGCTTCCCAGCCACCAGTATCCATAATGATGAAGCGACGACCGCCCCATTCACATTCGTACTGAACGCGATCGCGTGTTACACCTGGAGTGTCTTCAACAATTGCTTCACGTCGACCCAAGAAGCGATTGATCAAAGTTGATTTACCAACGTTAGGGCGACCCAGAATTGCAACGATCGGTAAACCCAGCAAATTACGCTTCTTTAGCAGCTCCCAAATACGGTCAATAGTTTCATCTAAATCTAAGTAAGTTGAATCAACTTCAACCGCATCTGCGGCCATTACTAGCGGTGAAACTGTGCGGGTTGAATCGATTGCATCACGATTATCTAGCGATGCTTTTACATCAACATTTTTGTCTTCAGTTTCATTTTCACGACGCGTTGCGCGTGCATCCAAATCAGCTGTTAGGTAAATCTTCAATCCAGCTTCTGGCGCAACAACGGTTCCGATGTCACGACCTTCTACGACAATGCCACGTTCTGCTGAATCAATTATGTGATGTTGGATGTTCAAAAGTTCTCGGCGAATTTCAGGCAACGCACTGATGCGCGAAACATTTTCAGTAACTGATGTTCCGCGAATAGCATGAGTAATCTGAGTTTCACCAGCGAAAACATTTGGCGATTCTGGATCTGCAATAAATTTAATCGGGTGATCTTTGATCGCTTGCAAGATTGCAAATGGTTCTTCACATTTGTATTCCAGTGCAAGCCAGGTTACGGCACGGTACAAGGCACCAGTATCTAAATAATTCCAGCCTGCGCGGAGTGCAATAGCTTTTGCGGTGCTCGACTTACCTGCGCCACTAGGGCCATCAATAGCTACGATTATGCCCATGTACTGAGCCTACTTCTATTTACGAATCGGATGAACATTCCATCCGATCGATGATAGATGAGATGAAAGTTTCTCGGCATCTGATTGCGATAAAGCCAATGTGATTAATGCGCTCAACTGTCCTGGTGAGTGTTCAATATTTAAATCTTCCACGTTCACATCCATGGCAGCGCATTCATTAAAGATCGCTCCCAGTTGTCCAGGTTTATCATCGATAACGATGGGTAGGTATGAGTATTCGCGTGCTACCCCACCATGCTTGCCTGGAATCGTTGCCTTACCGGCCCGGCCTGCTGCGATGAGCTGTGCAATCTTTTCAGGATCATCTAATGAGGCGATCATTGATTGAAGATCGTTTTGTAGATTTATTAGTAATTCCTGCAATTCAGTTCGGTTTGAAAAGATGATCTCTTTCCATAAGGACTCATCAGAGCCTGCGATGCGGGTTGTATCTCTGAGCCCCTGCCCTGCTAACTCCATCCATTCAGCTGGCGTTCCAGTTAATTGCTTGGCTACCAGCGAGGCTGCGATCTGAGGCAGGTGGGAGATCTTTGCGACCGCTCGATCATGATCTGCGGCGGATAGCTCAATCGCTGTTGCCCCCAAAAGCGTGATCAGCTCTAACACTAGATTCTTTGAACTCGGTTCTAGATCGGCGCTAGGCGTAAGTATCCAACTGCGGCCCTGGAATAGATCGGCCCGTGCAGAGCCTGCACCGCCGATCTCACGGCCTGCCATGGGATGGGTGGGCAAAAAACGCTTCGACAGCCCTGAAAATGTCTTAACCTGAAGTACAACTTCATTCTTAACACTACCAACATCCATAAATGTGGAGTGAGGGTTTAGTTGAATCTCTCGTGCTATGACTACTGAAAGCTTTGAGGTAGGTAGAGCAAAGACAACTAACTGTGGCTCAGGGACTACTACCCCACCAACCAGATCATTAGCTAGAGATTGGCTCTCTGGCGCTGAATCCACCATCTCAACTAGGACTCCACGCTGAACTAAGCCAAGACCGATCGAGGTTCCGATCAGCCCCGAGCCTACGATTCGTACGCGGGAAAGGGTATTTATCGTCATTATTGAGCGATATCTCTTCGTAAAGCAGCCGCTCCATGGAGATAGATATGGGTGATTTGCTCTGGCGTTGAGCCTGTTTCAACATGCAACATCGCTCGTACAGTTCGATCTAACGCTCCTGGTACATCTACCTCTACAGAGCCAATCAGCGGAACATTGGCAAAGCCCATCTCGCGGCAGGCTGCAGCTGGGAAGGCGGCGTTGAGATCTACCGTTGAAGTAAAGAAAACAGAGATCACATCTGCGGGTGTTAGCTGATTA
>Ga0208916_10000462_pt1 | contig 19260 bp, 17 predicted proteins | sample DEB19_08_DNA_5_FD_184523 | JGI IMG/M metagenome (GOLD analysis project Ga0208916, IMG submission 184523) | Aqueous microbial communities from the Delaware River and Bay under freshwater to marine salinity gradient to study organic matter... | ecosystem: Environmental > Aquatic > Marine >... | reverse complement strand
GTATGACAAATGCCTTCGCCGAGCATGGACACTCGGTTGGGCTGGGTATGACAAATGCCTTCGACGTGCGTGGACACTCGGTCGGGTCGGGCATCACAAATTGTCACCCCCGACTCGATCGGGGGTCCATGCCCTCTGCGCTCAGGTGTAGCGTTTGCTGCGCAGGTTGTTTTTCATGTCGCGCAGATTGGGCTGCAACTCTTCGCCAATGCGCAGGGCCACCGTGGTGGCCAAAATGTCGATGATCAGCAGGTGCAAGAGGCGCGAGACCATGGGGCTGTATTTGTCGTAGCCCTCGGGGTGGTCGGCTGTCAGGTGGATGTGTCCGGCGCTGGCCAAGGGCGAGCCGCTGGCGGTGATGACGATGGTGGTCGCGCCTTGCTTTTTGGCGATGTCGCAAGCGTCCATCAGGTCACGGGTGCGGCCCGAGTTGGAGATGATCACGGCGCAGTCGCCCGGCTTGAGCATCGAGGCGCTCATGACCTGCATGTGGCCGTCGCTGTAGGCAATGGCATTGACGCCCAGGCGAAAGAATTTGTGCTGTGCGTCTTGCGCCACGATGCCGGAGTTGCCCACGCCATAAAACTCGATGCGTCGGTTGGTCTTTTGGGTCGCGGCCAGGGCTTGGGCCGCGTGCTCCAAAGCAAACGAGCTGGCGTCGTTGCGGTACTTCAAAAACGCCGCCACCGTGTTGTCGATCACCTTGACCGCGATGTCGCTGGTTTTGTCGTCCACGTCCACACTGCGGTGGATGAAGGGCACGCCCTCGCTCACGCTGCCGGCCAGTTTGAGTTTGAAGTCGGACAGGCCGTCGTAGCCCATGCTGCGGCAAAAACGCACCACAGTCGGTTTGCTCACATGCGAGCGATCGGCCAGTTCGGTGACCGGCAAGTTGGCAAAAGCCCGAGGATCGGCCAGCACCAGCTTGCCCACACGTTGCTCGGCCGGGGCCAGGGAGGGCAAAGAAGCCTTGATTCGTTCGAGCATGGTGTGTCTTTCGGTTTAAATTTCTTCGGACCAGCAAAAGCCGTCGCGCGCAATCATCGCGCTCGATGCGCTCGGGCCCCAGGTGCCCGCAGCGTAGGGGCGTGGGCCAATGGTGTCGTTTTTCCAGTGTTGCAGGATCGGCTCGACCCAGCGCCAAGCCTCTTCTTGTTCGTCGCTGCGCACGAACAGGTTCAGGCGGCCATCGAGCACGTCGAGCAGCAGGCGTTCGTAAGCGCCCACGCGCTGGCTGCCAAAGCGCTTGTCAAAGTCCAGATCCAGGTGCACTGGGCTCAGGGTGGCCCCGCTGCTGCCTTCGCCGCGCTTGCTTTGGCCTTGCGCAAACAGGTGCAGCTCCAGCCCGTCCTTGGGTTGCAGGTGGATGACGAGTTTGTTGGCATGGCCCACTGGGCTCTTGAAAATCTCGTGCGGCGTCTGGCGGAAATTGATCTCGATGTGCGCTTCGCGCGAGGCCATGCGCTTGCCGGTACGGATGTAAAACGGCACGCCCGCCCAGCGCCAGTTGGCGATCTCGGTGCGCAGCGCCACAAAGGTCTCGGTGCCGCTGCTGGGGTTCACGCCCGGCTCGTCGCGGTAGCCCGGTACAGCCTGGCCAAAGATGTTGCCCGCGCTGTATTGGCCCCGAATCACATGCTGGCTGAGCGTTTCGGGCGTCCAGCGTTTCAGGGCACGCAGCACTTTGAGTTTTTCGTCGCGGATCGCGTCGGCATGGGCGTTGATGGGCGGCTCCATGGCGATCGCGCAAAGCAGCTGCAGTGCGTGGTTTTGCACCATGTCGCGCAGTGCGCCGGTGGTCTCATAAAAGCCACCGCGTTTTTCTACGCCCAGCTCTTCGGACATGGTGATCTGGATGTTGGCAATGTGCTCGCGCCGCCACAGGGGTTCAAACAGGGCGTTGCCAAAGCGCATGGCAAACAGGTTTTGCACCGCAGGTTTGCCCAGATAGTGGTCGATGCGGAAAATTTGCTGCTCTTTGAAGACCTTACCCACCGCTTCGTTGATGGCGCGGTTGGAGGCCAGGTCGTGGCCCAGCGGTTTTTCAAGCACGATGCGGGTCTTGGGCGTGTTCAGCCCGTTGGCGGCCAGTTGCTCGCACACGGTGGTGAACAAGCTGGGTGCGGTGGACAAATACATCACCACGTTGTCGGTTTCGCGTTCGGCCAATCGGGCTGACAGCGTGGCGTATGCCTCTGGCTTGGACAAGTCCATGCGCACGTAGCACAGCAAGCTGGCAAAGCGGGCAAATTCTTCAGGGTTGGGGCGCTTGTCGCCTTCGACCTGTTCAAAGCGGGACTGAATTTGCTGGCGGTATTGTTCGTCCGTCAGGTCGTCGCGGCCGACGCCGATAATGCGACCGCCTTCGGGCAGCGTGTCGTGACGGAAGGCCTGAAACAAGGCAGGCATGAGTTTGCGCCAGACCAGATCGCCCGTGCCGCCAAAGAAAACAAGATCAAAAGCCATGATGTTCTTGAGTTACATGAAAAATTGATTTGTAATGTAACTTTGTTTCACGGATAATTCAAGCCAGCTTTTAAATACCCGACAAATATTTCATCTGCAGGCATGCCGCTGTTGCAGCGGCAACCACCCTGACGGATGTTCGTCACCATTTTTGCCAACTTGTACGAAACGCCATGAACCAACTCGACGCTCTCAAACAATTCACCACCGTGGTGGCCGATACCGGTGACTTCAAGCAACTGGCCCAGTTTCAGCCGCAAGACGCGACGACCAACCCGTCGCTGATCCTCAAGGCGGTGCAAAAGCCCGAATACGCGCCCTTGCTGACCGAGTCTGTGGCGGCCCACCGTGGCCAGCCGCTGGACGTGGTGATGGACCATTTGCTGGTGCGTTTTGGCTGCGAAATATTGAAGACCATTCCCGGCCGTGTCTCGACCGAAGTGGACGCTCGCCTGAGCTTTGGCACTGCCGCCACCGTGGCGCGGGCCCGCCGCATCATGGCGCTGTACGAGGCGCAAGGCATTCAGCGTGAGCGCGTGTTGATCAAGATCGCCTCGACTTGGGAAGGCATTCAGGCCGCAGCCGAGCTGGAGCGCGAAGGCATCCGCTGCAACCTGACGCTGTTGTTCGCGTTTTGCCAGGCCGTGGCCTGTGGCCAAGCCAAAGTGCAGCTGATCTCGCCTTTTGTGGGCCGCATTTACGACTGGTACAAAAAGACCGCTGGCGCTGCCTGGGACGAGGCTGCCAAGTCGGGCGCGAACGACCCCGGTGTGCAGTCGGTGCGGGCCATCTTCAACCACTACAAGAAACACGGCATCGCCACCGAAGTCATGGGCGCGTCGTTTCGCAACGTGGGCCAGATCACGGCTTTGGCCGGTTGCGATTTGCTGACCATCAGCCCTGAGCTGTTGGCCCAGCTGGCCGCCACCGATGCGCCTTTGGGCCTGGCACTCGACGCCGCTGCCGCGAAAACGATGGACTTGCCCGCGGTGGCTTATGACGAAGCTTCGTTCCGCTTGGCGCTGAACGAAGACGCGATGGCCACCGAGAAGCTGGCCGAAGGCATCCGCGCCTTCTGCGCCGATGCGGTCAAGTTGGAAGACATGATGAAGAAGGCCTGAACATGCGTTGTGATCAAACCCCGGCTTGGACGGCCTTGCAGGCCCACGCGGCCCACTTTGCCGACTTTGATTTGCGCAGTGCTTTTGCCGCCGATGCGCAGCGTGCCGATGCCCTGAGCCAGCAAGCGGCCCATGTGTTCGCCGATTTGTCTAAAAACCATGTGGATGCCGCCACCGAAGCGCTGCTGCAAGAGCTGGCCCGCCAAACCGGTTTGACCGCGCACCGCGATGCCATGTTTCGGGGCGAGCACATCAACCACACCGAAGACCGGCCTGTGATGCATTGGTTGCTGCGGCAACCCGAGGGTTCTTTGGTTGGCCCATTGGCCGAGCCCCTGGCGCAGGTGCACGACACCCTGAAGCCCATGCTGGCTTACGCTGAGCAAATTCGCGCTGACGCACAGATCACCGATGTGGTGAACATTGGCATTGGGGGCTCAGACCTGGGGCCGCAAATGGCGGTGCTGGCGCTGCAAGACTTTGTCTTACCGGGCAAACGTTTTCACTTTGTGTCGAATGTGGACGGACACGAATTGGCCGCTGTGCTCAAGGGCTTGAAAGCTGAGAACACGCTGTTCTTGATCGCATCTAAAACCTTCACCACCACCGAGACCATGACCAACGCCCGTTCGGCGCAGGCTTGGTTCAAGGCGCAAGGCGGCCACGATGTCGCCCGCCACTTTGCGGCACTCACCACCAACGTGGCGGCTGCAGCCGAGTTCGGCATCAGCACCACCTTTGGCTTTTGGGATTGGGTGGGCGGTCGCTATTCCATGTGGTCGGCCATTGGCTTGCCGGTGGCCATTGCGATTGGCGCTCAGGGTTTCAAAGACCTGTTGGCCGGTGCACACGCGATGGACCAGCACTTTCAGACCGCACCACCAGAGACCAATTTGCCTGTGCGTTTGGGCCTGCTCGATGTTTGGTACCGCAACTTTTTGAACTACACCAGCCGCTCGATTGCGCCGTATCACAGCGCTTTGCGACGCGTGCCTGCGTATTTGCAACAGCTCGAGATGGAGAGCAATGGCAAGCGCGTGGACCGCAATGGCCATGCGCTGCCTTATGGCACTTCGCCGGTGTTGTGGGGCGAGCCGGGCACCAACGGTCAGCACGCTTATTTTCAGATGCTGCACCAGGGCACCGACGTGGTGCCGCTGGAGTTCATTGCCGTGAAAAAGCCCACGCACAGCCTGAAAGACCACCACGAATTGTTGCTGGCCAATGTGATCGCGCAGGCGCAGGCCCTGATGTTGGGCAAGGCCGACGAGGGCGGGCACAAGCACTTCACGGGCAACCGGCCCAGCACGTTTTTGTTGCTCGATGAGTTGACTCCCGCCAGCTTCGGTGCGCTGATTGCCCTGCAAGAACACCGCGTTTTCGTCAGCGGCTCGGTCTGGGGCATCAACAGTTTTGACCAGTGGGGCGTGGAGCTGGGCAAAGTGCTGGCCAAAGACATCCATGCGCGCATCGTGTCGGGTGACGCGACGGGGCTGGACGCTTCGACGGCAGCCTTGTTGCAGCGCTTGCGTGCTTGAGCGCGGGGGGCATACCCCCGCCGCCCTGTTCGAAATCCCTATTTGCTGCGCCACCGGTCACCGCCGGTCGCCACCGGTCGCTGCTGTATGGCGTTGTATGGGGTTAATCCCTGTGTTGATTATTATTAGTACAATCAAATTCGTCTAAATCGGTGATATTGTCAAGATAGTGGTAAATATTAATATTTATCGAATTTAATATTAATGCCATCGTGACACGCAAACGCCCATGGGAGTCGCCTCGACCGCAGGGTGCCGAGTCACAGCGCTGCCACTGAAAAATCGCCTTCACTGTGACGGAGTTGTCCAAATTGGCCGATGTAACTCGCCTGCACATTGAATGTGCTGTTTGATTTGTCCTTGAACTCTTTGATTGAAATGAGGTCCACCATGAAACTGTCTATCTCCCTGATGTCCACACTGGGTGCTTTGGTGCTTGCAGCCGCTTTGCCCACCGCAGTACTCGCGCAAGACCGTGCCAGCAAAGACGATGCTGTGTCCATGGTGGCCAAAGGCATTGCCGCCATCAAAGCCAAAGGTGCTGATGCCGCCTATGTGGAAATGACGGCCCCGAACAAAACCTTTGTCAACAAGGATTTGTATTTGGTGGTGTACGACATGAACGGCAATTGCCTGGCACACGGCCAAAACCCCAAGCAAGTGGGCAAGGCCCTGATTGGCTTGAAGGACCCTGATGGCAAAGAGTTTGTGCGTGAGCGCGTCGAGTTGGCCAAGTCCAAAGGCAAATTCTGGCAAGACTACAAGTTCACCGACCCTTTGACCAAAACCGTGCAGCCGAAGCAGATGTATTGCGAAAAATTGGGTGAAACCGCCGTGTGTGGCGGCATCTACAAATAAGCCCTTTGCGGGCCAACAAGACCTGCCTTGGGCAGGTCTTTTACATGGGTTAGGGTCACTGCATCATGTCTTCTTCCAAATCTTGGGGTATTGCCGCGAAAATCATGATCGCCCCGGCGGTCATCGCTTTGTTGCTGGTGTTTTTCGGCTTGTTCAGCAGCCGTAATACATCGGAACTCGAGAAAATGATTCAAGCGTTCAATTCGGCCTCTGCAGACGGAAAGATGAGCCAAGAAGCCGAAGCCGGCGTGCACGCGATGCACGCAGCGGTTTACCGCAGCCTGGCATTGATCAGCATCAAAAATGATGCCAAGGCCGAGCAGGTGGTGGCCGAACAGTTGACCCTGATGGACGAGATGGAGCGGACATTTGAGTCTGATCCGCGTCAAAAAACCAAAGACCTGCTGGCCTTGCTCGACGCATACGAGGCCAAGGTGCGCGACGCCTACGATGCTGCAACTTCTGACCCTAATTTGGGCGCCATGATGCTGCAAGACGCCGACAAAGCCTACGAAGAGTTGGTGGTGAATTTGCAAGGTGGCAGTGCCTTGAGTCGCATGGCCGAGCAAAAAGCGCACCGCGATCTTGATGGCATGTTGGTGTTCATGCAAAGCAGCCAGGCCGTGGTGTTGCTGGTGGCGGTGGTGTTGGGGCTGGTCATTGCCTTGGTGGCCGGGCGACGCATTGCGCGGCCCTTGCAGAACATGCAAACCCGTTTGGCCGACATGGCGCGCACGGGTGATTTGTCGATGCGACTGAAGCGTGATACCGGTGACGAAGTCGGGCGCACGGCCGACTCGGTCAATGTCTTGCTGCAAGCCATCAACGAAGGTGTGATTGAGGTCAATCAGGCCGTGACGGCGGTGGCTGCTGGCGATTTCGGTCAAAAAATCAACGCTGATTTGCGCGGTGATCTGGCCTTGATGAAGACCGCAGTGAACGATGCCATTGACCGGATTGAAAGCACCATGACGGGTTTGGACAAGATGATGGGGGCCTTGAGCTCCGGGCATTTTTCTATGCGTCTGGAAGTCAATGCGCAAGGCGCTTACGCCCACACGGTCAAACAAGCCCAGCAAACCATGCTGGCGCTCGACAGCATGTTGGGCGATGTGGGGCGTACCCTGGCGGCCGTGGCGCAGGGCAATCTGGCCGTGCGCGTGACGGCAGAGGGGCAGGGCGATTTGAATGCGCTCAAGAACAACCTGAACCAATCGTTGGTCTCCTTGGGCCAGGCCATGCAAGCCATCCGCACCAACGCCCGCCAGGTGTCGGTGGCCGCGTCCGAGTCCAGTCATGCGGTTGGGCAGATTGCCGATGGCGTGCAAAACCAGACCCATGCCATCAGCCAGGTGGCGGTGGCCGTGCGTCAGACGGCGGCATCGGTCATGGACGTGTCGCGCAACACCGAGCAGGCGAGCCAGAAGTCACGCCATTCGGTCACTGTGATGCGCGACGGTTTGCTCAAGATTGAAAAGATGGTTGAAGTGGTGAACAACATCGCAGTCAACTCCGAAAAGATCAACAAAATCACAGAGGTGATTGAAAAGATCGCCAACAAAACCAATCTGTTGTCACTCAATGCCGCCATCGAGGCGGCGCGAGCGGGTGAGCACGGCAAGGGTTTTGCCGTGGTGGCTGATGAGGTCGGGAAACTGGCGGTGAACAGCGCTGAAAGCTCTAAAGAAATTGCCCAGTTGGTGCAGCAAGCCGTGCTGGAGACCGCGCGTGCGGTCGCCGCCGTGGATGCCGTCAGCGCCGACATGAACCTGATTGAGATCGGTTCGCAGGAAACCGACGAGATGCTTCGCCGCATTTCGGCCGCGCTGGAACAGCAAAGCCGGGCGGTGGACGAGATCAACGCCAATTTGACCAGCGTGGACATGATTGCCCGTGGCAATGCTGCGGCCACCGAAGAAATCACCTCCTCGGTGATGGAGTTGTCGCGCATTGCTGAATCGACCCGAATCGAGGTCGATCGGTTTCAGACTGCCTGACGGGCAAAGCAGGTCACGGACGGGGCGAAGCGCCTGATTTTTAACAATTTTATACGTTTAATTTATCACTTTTAGTTAATTTAAATGTATTCATATTTTATGATTCATCCATGGACAACGCCATGGACCTCTACGCTGAACTCGGTGTCACACCGCAGGCCGAACCCGAAGTTATTCGGGCGGCGTTCCGCGCATTGGCGCAGCGCTACCACCCAGACCGCCAATTAGGCGCATCTGCCTTGATGGCGGCCAAGATGGCCCGCCTCAACCAAGCCTACGCAGTTTTGTGCCAACCGGAACGGCGTCGCGCTTACGACGTCAGCTGCCGAGTGCCGCGCCCTCGGCCTGTTTCCCCGGTGGTGCACATCACCACATCGGGGGCCTCACTCCAAAATGCCCAGCCTTTTTTGACCACCTACGACCAGCGTGGGCGACTGCACGCCTTTGTTTAAGTCTTGGGTTCGAGGCGTTCTTTGGGTGTCAGCACCAAGGTCTTGTGGCTTGGGTCTGCACGGGCGGCAGGTGTTGGCATATGATCAAAAGATGCGCCGCTTTTTTCTTTGTTTCCTGCTTTGCTTGATGCCCTTGCGGCTGTGGGCCGGGGCTTGGATGACCATGCCAGAAAGCAGCGCACATCACCCGTCAACACAGGTTCATGCCAGCGCCATGCCACACGCTGGCCCTGAGGCGCAGGCGGCCCATGACTGCCATGAAGGCATTGCGCCGTCTCAGGCTGCGCGTGATGACGCCCATCCCCAAGCCGATTGCCATGATGCGGCTTGTCAGCTGTGTGGCGTGTGCCATCAAAGCGCCAGCTTGGCCTTGTGGCTACTGGTGTTGCCCGTGTTTCAGTCTCACCCACTGCCCATCGGTGAGGCACGGCAACCTGCAGGCCAGGCAACTTCGCCGCTGATCAAACCCCCGATTTCCTGAGTTTCACGCCACAGCTGCGTCTGCTTGCCACTGAGGCAAGCAGTTGCCGTGTTCGTTTCGTTCAGGAAATTGGTATGAAGCTATTTTTAAAACGCATGCAGGGTGCATCAACCCTGCTCGCTGCCTTGCTGACGGTCATGGGGCCCAAAGCCATGGCGCAAACCCACAGTGAGCCTGCCCTCGGTCATGGGCAAACGGCAACGTCTGCATTCCCGTTATCGGGTCGTGAAGGCAAGGCCCCGTTGAGCTGGCAGGATGCCAACCAGGCGGTTGGCCAGTTTCCGCGTGGCCATGCAGATCTGCTGCGCTGGGAGAAAAACAACACGCCGCAGACACAGGATGTGCCTGCAACTTCCGAGGCCGGGCAGCTGACGCTGCCACGAGCCATCCGTTTGGCCTTGCAAGACGAGGCGAAGTGGCTCAAACCCGGCATGAGTGCCTTAGAGCAGGCCCAAGTGCGCCAGCAAGCGGCGGCTTTGCGCTGGCAAGTGCAAAAGCTGTGGGTCGATGCAGTGGTCAGTCGCCAGTCGGTGGCGCTCAGCCGGGACATTTTGGCGGTGGCAGAAGCCGGGGCCGAGTTGGGCCAACGCATGGCGCAGGTGGGCAACTGGAGTCGTGCACGCCAAATTCAGGAAGAGCTGCCGCTGTGGGAGGCCCGTACACGCTTGGACAATGCCCAGCTGCAAGCTGAGCGTGCAAGCCATGCGCTGTGGCAACGCGTCGGTGCTGGTATGACTGTGCAAGCGATGGCGCAGCAGTTGCCCTTGCATTTACCCTTGCATTTGCCGAAGCTGCTGACAGACAGAACGTTGAGGCAAATGTTGGCGCAAACGTCGGCGCAAACGTCGGCGCAAATGTCGGAGCAAGTGCCTGTTCTGGTGACATCGGGTGTGCCTGAGGTGCAAGCGCTTGGCCCGCTGGCCGATGTGGCGGCTTTGCAGGCGCAGGCACTCCAGGCCAATTTGCGCTGGGTTTTGGACGACTTGCAGGCCCAACGCCTGATGGCAGGGCTGGGGCTGAGCGCAGCAGACTTGCAAGCGGCAGAAAAAGCCCTGAGCGAACAGGCGGGCCAAGATGCACCGTTGTCGAACCCGCGTGCCCTTCGCTGGGGCCACGAGGTGGAGGCCGCTTGGCAAGCGCGCCGACAGGCCGATCGGCTGGCACGCCAGGTGCGGGCCGATGTGCAAGTGGCGGTGACCGCTTTGCAGGTGGCCCTGCAGACGGCGCACAACACGCAGGCCGAAGTGCTGCGTTTGCACACCGAGCTCTTGCAAGAAACCGGGCTGCGTTACAACGGCATGCTCAAAAGCACTTGGGACTTGTTGGCCAGCGCCCGCACCCGCATCGACAGCGTAGCCGCGGCCTTGCAAGCGCAGCGCCAAGCCTGGTTGGCACAAGCCGACCTGTCCGCCGTACTGGCTGGCCTGCCTTATGCGCCGGGCACCGATGCCGCTGACACGTCCAAACCCACCAACCCCAACACCGCAGGACACTGACCATGCAACGCCGAGATTTTTTTCACAAAGCCATGGCCGCCGCAGGCAGCGTGGCCGGTACTGTGGCAGGGGCTGCTGTCGCCACTACGGCTGTCAGCCGCAGCGCATTGGCCGCCTTGCCCGAGCCCGTCATTCAGACCCGCCCCGACACCGCGCCGCCTTGGACCCCTCCGGGCGTGACGGGCGCAGGGCGTCCCTACAAGCCGGTGGTCACCCTGAACGGTTGGACCTTGCCCTTTCGCATGAAGGATGGTGTGAAAGAGTTTCACCTGGTGGCCGAGCCGGTGGTGCGCGAAATGGCACCGGGCTTTGTCGTCAACATGTGGGGTTACAACGGCCAAAGCCCCGGCCCGACCATCGAGGTGGTTGAGGGCGACAAGGTGCGCATTTATGTGACGAACAAATTGCCCGAGCACACCACCGTGCACTGGCACGGCCAGCGCCTGCCCAACGGCATGGACGGCGTGGGAGGCTTGAACCAAAGGCAGATTCCTGTGGGCAAAACCTGGGTTTACGAGTTTGTGGCGCGACGCCCCGGCACCTTCATGTACCACCCGCACGCTGACGAGATGACGCAAATGGCTATGGGCATGATGGGCCTGTGGATCACCCACCCCAAAGGCCCGCACCCGCTGATCGCCGAGGTGGACCGCGATTACGCGTTTTTGCTCAACGCGTTTGATGTGACGCCGGGTGCCAAAACGCCCAACGTCAACACCATGCTGGACCAGAACATCTGGAGCTGGAACAGCCGCGTGTTCCCGGGCATCAGCCCGCTGGTGGCACGCCTGCACGACCGGGTGCGCGTGCGCGTGGGCAACCTGACTATGACCAACCACCCGGTGCACATCCATGGCATTGAGTTCGAGGTGACCGGCACCGACGGCGGCCCCGTGCCCAAAACGGCGCGTTGGCCCGAGGTGACCACTGACGTGGCCGTGGGCCAAATGCGGCAGCTGGAGTTTGTCGCTGACGAGCCCGGCGACTGGGCCATGCACTGCCATAAGAGCCACCACACCATGGGGGCCATGGGCCACGATGTGCCCACCATGATCGGTGTGGACCATCGGGGTCTGGTGCAAAAAATCGGCAAACTCATTCCCGACTACATGGTCATGGGTGAGCGGGGCATGGCCGATATGGGCGAAATGGAAATGGAGTTGCCCGCCAACACCTTTCCCATGATGACCGGCACCGGCCCTTATGGCCCGGTGGAGATGGGGGGCATGTTCACCACGCTCAAAGTGCGGGCTGAGCAAAAGCGCGGTGATTACAGTGACCCCGGCGATTACAAACAACCGTTGGGCACGCAAGCGCATGAATACACGGGCCCGGTGATGGACACGCCGCGTGCGCCGGATGCACCCGCGCCCGCCGCCGCATCTGCTGCATCTGCCGTACCTGCGGCACCTGCTGCCAATGCACGCAAGCCCCAAAGCCACAAACACCACTGAGCACGCGCCTGAGCACCTTCGCCAAGTCGGAGCTTGGGTCTTCACATTCACATTCACTTTTCAGGAATTCCCATGAACAAATCACTGACCTTTTTGTTGTTGAGCGCTGGCCTGCTGGCCCTGCCTGCGGCCCACGCGCATTCGCCTGCTGCCCATCAAGGCCACCATGCCAAAGCCGAGGAAGCCGCACCTGCCGAGCAAAAAGACTGGGGCATCGCAGGCGATCCGAAAAAAGCCATACGCACCATTGAGATCCGCATGAGTGACGACATGCGTTTCGCGCCCAAAGAGATCCAGATCAAGCTGGGCGAGACCGTGCGATTGGTGGCAGTGAACGCGGGCAAGACGCTGCACGAGATCGTGATCGGCACGCCGCAAGAGCTGAAAGCGCATGCCGAGATGATGAAAAAGCACCCGGGTATGGAACACGACGAACCCTATATGGCGCATGTGAACGCGGGTCAGAAAGGGGCCATCGTCTGGACCTTCAACCGCGCAGGCAGCTTTGAATTTGCCTGCCTGATTCCAGGCCATTTTGAAGCCGGTATGGTCGGCCGTATCACTGTCAAATAAGGTGTAAAGCCATGACAAATTCGCAATTCACCATCCCTTCAAGACGCCAATGGCTTGCAGCCGCCGCCTTGTTGGCCATCACCGGTTTTCAGCGCACCGCGCTGGCGCAGGCCACCCTGGTGCAAGTTTGGAAAGACCCCAACTGTGGTTGTTGCCAACTGTGGGTAGAGCACCTTCAAGCCAGCGGCTTCAAGGTCGAGGTGCGTGACGTGGGCAACACCGCTGCCCGCAAGCGCTTGGGCATGCCCGAGAAGCTGGGCTCGTGCCACACCGCCACCGTGGGCGGCTACGTCATCGAGGGCCATGTGCCTGCCGCCGACATCCACCGCCTGCTCAAGACGCGGCCTGTTGCTTTGGGTCTGTCGGTGCCCGGTATGCCCATTGGCAGCCCTGGGATGGACGGCCCCGAATACAAAGGCCGAAAAGACGCTTACGACGTGTTGCTGGTGCAAAAAGACGGCAGCACCCAAAGTTTCCAACGCTATCCAGGCCAAGGCCGCATGGCCCAGCGCGGGGGCATTCAAAGAGCCAGTGACGGCGGTGGCGGTGGCGCTGGCGTAGTGGCCTTGCCCTGGGTCAGCGCTGAAGTGCGCCGCATCGACAAGGCCACGCGCAAAGTGGCGCTCAAGCACGCTGAGATCCCCAACCTCGACATGCCGCCCATGAGCATGGTGTTTCAGGTCAAACGCCCTGAACAGCTTGATGCCTTGCAGGTGGGCCAAAAAGTGCGCTTTCAGGCGGTGCAGGAAAACGGCGCCTACTGGGTGGTCAACATCGAAGCTGCGGCGATGTGAGCTTACGCTGACAGCGGTGGTGACGCCCATGAAAAAAGCCCCGCAAGGCTTTCACCTTGCGGGGCTTTTGGGGTCATGGACCCCGGGTCAAGCCCGGAGTGACAGACAAGGCAGGGTGCACCCGCCTGGTCCTTTTGACCGGCTTGGCATTTACATGCCCATGCCGCCCATACCACCCATGCCGCCCATGTCAGGCATGCCGCCAGCGCCGGACTCTTCTTTTGGCGCTTCGGAAATCATGCACTCGGTGGTCAACATCAAAGAGGCCACAGACGCTGCGTTTTGCAAAGCAGTGCGTGTCACTTTGGTGGGGTCCAGAATGCCCATTTCGATCATGTCGCCGTAGGTGTCGTTGGCGGCGTTGAAGCCGTAGTTGCCTTTGCCGGCCAACACCGCGTTCACCACCACCGATGGCTCGCCACCGGCGTTGTACACGATCTCGCGCAGAGGCGCTTCGATGGCTTTCAACACCAGCTTGATACCAGCTTCTTGGTCAGCGTTGTCGCCTTTGATGACGCCAGCGGTTTGACGTGCACGCAGCAATGCCACGCCGCCGCCAGCCACGATGCCTTCTTCCACAGCAGCGCGGGTTGCGTGCAGGGCGTCTTCAACGCGGGCTTTCTTTTCTTTCATTTCGACTTCGGTGGCTGCGCCAACCTTGATCACGGCAACACCGCCAGCCAACTTGGCCACGCGCTCTTGCAGCTTTTCGCGGTCGTAGTCAGAAGTGGCTTCTTCGATTTGCACGCGCACTTGTTTGACGCGGGCTTCGATGTCGATAGCTGCACCTGCGCCGTCGATGATGATGGTGTTTTCTTTGCCCACTTCGATGCGCTTGGCTTGGCCCAGATCGGCCAAAGTCACTTTTTCGAGTGTCAAGCCCACTTCTTCAGCGATCACTTTGCCGCCGGTCAAGATAGCGATGTCTTCCAACATGGCTTTGCGACGGTCACCAAAGCCAGGGGCCTTGACAGCCACGACCTTCAAGATGCCGCGGATGGTGTTGACCACCAAAGTCGCCAAGGCTTCGCCTTCGACTTCTTCAGCAATGATCAACAAAGGACGGCCAGCTTTGGCAACGGCTTCCAATGTAGGCAGCAGATCGCGGATGTTGCTGATCTTCTTGTCGAACAACAACACGAAGGGGTTGTCCAGCAAGGCTGCTTGCTTTTCGGGGTTGTTGATGAAGTAAGGCGACAGGTAGCCGCGGTCGAATTGCATGCCTTCAACGATGTCGAGTTCGTTGTCCAAAGACTTGCCGTCTTCGACAGTGATCACGCCTTCTTTGCCCACTTTGTCCATGGCTTTGGCGATGATGTCGCCGATGCTGTGGTCGCTGTTGGCAGAGATCGAGCCGACTTGGGCGATTTCTTTGGTCGTTGTGGTGGCCTTGGTGGCTTTCTTCAACTCTTCGATCAAAGCGGCAACCGCTTTGTCGATGCCGCGCTTCAGGTCCATGGGGTTCATGCCTGCAGCCACGTATTTCATGCCTTCGCGCACGATGGCTTGAGCCAACACGGTCGCGGTGGTTGTGCCGTCACCAGCGTTGTCAGACGTCTTGGAAGCGACTTCCTTGACCATCTGCGCGCCCATGTTTTGCAGCTTGTCTTTGAGTTCGATTTCCTTGGCCACAGACACACCGTCTTTGGTCACGGTAGGGGCGCCGAAAGAACGCTCCAGAACCACGTTACGGCCCTTAGGGCCCAAAGTCACTTTGACCGCGTTGGCCAAAATGTTCACGCCTTCAACCATGCGTGCGCGGGCTTCGCCGCCGAAAATTACGTCTTTTGCTGCCATTTTGATAGCTCCTGAATTAAATTGATTTGATCAGTTGAGGACAGAGCGAACGGGCGCTTCGCGCGTCGTTCGGTCTGTCCCGCAAGTTATTCCACTACCGCGAACAGGTCTTCTTCTTTCATGACCAACAGCTCGTCGCCGTCGACCTTGACGGTCTGGCCGCTGTATTTGCCGAACAACACGCGGTCGCCGACTTTCACGGTCAAGGCTTTCAGATCGCCTTTGTCGTTGGTTTTGCCAGGGCCGACGGCCAAGACTTCACCTTGGTCTGGCTTTTCAGCAGCCGAATCGGGGATCACGATGCCCGAGGCTGTTTTGGTTTCGCTTTCGATACGCTTGACGATCACGCGATCGCCCAAAGGACGCAGTTTCATGGAATCTCCTGGATTTGAAACAAGGGTTGAAAAACAAAAGCACCTGAAAAGGGTGCTGCTGAAATCTGAGGAGAAGGACGCTTGTTAGCACTCAACTCCATCGAGTGCTAATGATAAGGGCATTTGGACTCATTTCAAGTGCTAAGCCGCCATTGGGGTGTTTTCACGGAGGGTGTTTGTCTCATCCGAATCTGCGTCGTGGGCGTGCGCCGTGCCCAAAAGGTAGCCAAAAACGAGGTCGGTGCTGATGTCGCCCTCAAACAGGCTGATTTTTGGGGACAGGTGCAAAGGGCTGCTGGGCGGCAGTTCTCTGCTGTTGTAAACGACGATGTGGGCGTTGTGCATCAGTTTTTCTTGCAAATCAAGCGGCGAAGCGTGCAGCCACGGAATCCGGGCATCGATGAAAAAAGCCCCCACAGTCTGGTGAATGCCCAACAGATCCAAGGGGTGGGTGATGACCTTGACCTGCTCCCATTGGCCCAATTTGCCCAAAGCGGCGGGTTGGTGCTGGCTGTCGTGCAAAACGCAAATCAAGGGTCTGACGACCTCGGTGGTTGAAGTCTGGCAGCCATGCTGCTTGCAATACTGGCTGAGAGACGAGGACAAAATTCGGCGGTGTCCCCCTTGCGTGATAAAGGCTTTGAAGACGCCGTTTTCCACCATGCGTTGGACGGTGCCTACCGACAGGCCCAGCACTTTGGCTGCTTGGCTGGTGCTGAAATAGGCTTGATTGATGTGGGTGTTTTTCATGGTGGATTCTTCAAGTGAGCCGTGCAAAGAGAGGTTTGAAGTTTTTGGGACCTTTGAATGTTATGGCGCGCTTTGCTGTCGCGGTGGGGCATGAACCGGTAGCGGAATGAACAAAAACAGGTAGCTGCCCCCCGCCTTCTCCGGTTTGTCGATGCCGTTGTCAGTTCAGGGCAAAATCACCCCCCATGCTCAGTTGGTTCCGTTTCTTTTCCCGATGGCCTTTGTGGGCCCTGCACGCTCTTGGCAGCGTGGGGGGCTGGCTGGCTTGGTGTTTTTCGGGGCATTACAGACGTCGGTTTTTGGACAATGCGCGCCGCGCAGGTCTGGGCTGGGGCGCTGTTTGGCAAGCCGTGGGGCAAGCCGGACGCATGTCGGCCGAATTGCCGCGTTTGTGGCTGGGCAGCACGCCGCCCGTGGTTTGGGCCGATGACCGCGCCGCTGTGGAGGCGTATGCCAGCGGCCAAGGCGTGTTGTTCTTGACCCCGCACATGGGTTGCTTCGAGATCACGGCCCAGGCCTTGGCCTTGCGGTTTTCTGCGCAACACGGCCCTTTGACGGTGCTGTACCGCCCCGCCCGCCATGCCGGTTTGGGCGAAGTCATGACGTTGGCCCGCCAGCGCACTGGGCTGGAAGCGGTGCCCACTACTTTGGCGGGCGTTCGGAGCATGATCAAGGCGCTGCGTTCGGGGCGAGCGGTGGGTTTGCTGCCTGACCAGGTTCCGCCTGAAGGCATGGGGCAGTGGGCCCCCTTCTTTGGCCAGTCGGCTTACACCATGACCCTGGCCGCCCGGCTGGCTTTGCAAACCGGTGCCCGCGTGGTGTTGATCTGGGGCGAGCGCTTGCCATGGGGGCGCGGCTACCGTTTGCACACCCAGGCCTTGGGTCATGCCCTGTCAGACGATCTGGACACTGCGGTGGTGCAGATCAACCAGGCCATGGAGGCCTTGATCCTGCAATGCCCTTCGCAGTACATCTGGGGCTATGCCCGTTACAAGAATCCCCGGCAGGCCCAGGCCTGAGCTGAAATCCCATGGTGAATTTGCTGATCGCTTTTTTGCGCCTTTTTGCGCGCCTGCCTTTGTCTTGGGTCAGGGCTGCTGGCTATGGGCTGGGATGGCTGTTGTGGCATGTGGCTGGCAAGCGCCGCCGGATTGTGCAGGTCAATTTGCAAAAGTGCCTGCCTGAGTTGTCCGCCGCCGAACGCGAGGCTTTGGCCTTTCGGCACTTGATTTCGTTTGGACAGTCGGTGATGGACCGTGCCTGGCTTTGGCACGCGCCCGAGGCTTTGGTGCGGCAACGCCTGCGCTGGGTGGGCGACTTGCCCGCTTTGCAAGCGCCAGGCCCCTTGGTCATGTTTGCCCCGCATTTTGTCGGTCTGGATGCGGGCGGCCTGGCGGTATCGCTGGATGTGCCCGGGCCGGTGGCTTTTATTTTTGTGGGGCAGTCGCGTCCGGCGGTCGAGGCTTGGGTGCGCCAGGGGCGTGAGCGGTCAGGCAATGTACGGCCCTATTTTCGGCATCAGGGCATGCGCCAAATTTTGGCGGGCATCAAAAAAGGCGAGCCTTTGCACCTTTCGCCCGACATGGACTTTGGGCGCACGGAGTCGATTTTTGTGCCCTTCATGGGCGTCGAAAAAGCAGCCACAGTGCCCTCGCTGTCGCGTTTGTCCAAGGTGGTCGGTGCCCGCGTGGTGCCGGTGGTCACGCGCATGACGCCTGCGGGCTACGACATCGAGGTGCATGCGCCACTGGACAACTTCCCCACGGCCGATCTGGTGCAGGACACCACCCGCATGAACGCGCTGCTGGCCGACTGGGTGCGCACCATGCCCGAGCAGTATTACTGGGTGCACAAGCGCTTCAAGACGCGGCCTGAGGGCGAGCCAGGTTTTTACTGAGCGCCACGTTTCATGCGGGCTGTGGCTTCAGGAAGGCCGCTATTTCTGAGCGCACCCGCGCCTCTTGTTCGTGCAGCACCCAATGCGTGGCGTGTTCAATGGGCACCACCTTCAGGTCGGCGATGTAAGCGTCCAGCCCCTCGGTCAGGCAGGGCAGCAAAGCCACGTCGTCTTGCGCCCACAGCACCAGCGTGGGCACGTCAATGCGCAGCGCCTCTGGCGGAATCTGCACACCCGAAGCCCCCGGATCTTGTGCGGTGGCTGGCCGCAAGGGCGAAGCGCGGTAGTAATTGAGACCGCCTTGCAGGCCGTGCTGCCAGACTTGGCGGTATTGGGCTTTGACTTCGGGCGTGAGCCAATCCGGATGTGTCGGTGCGCGAAGGCCGTCTGTGGGCGATGCAGCCGTGGCATGTTGGCCGGTCAAAAAAGCAAACAAGCCTTCAAAGTCGTTGGCGGCCAACTGTGCCGCCGCATCGGCTTGGACCAGAAAATTCATGTACGCGCTGGCCGCCTGTTGTGCCGGGTGGCTTTGCAGGGCCTTGAGCAGCGGACCGGGATGGGGCGAGTTGATGATGACCAGTTGGTCCAATTGCTCAGGGTGCTGGTTGACCAGGCTCCAGGCCACAGCGCCGCCCCAGTCGTGGGCCACCAAAGCGGCCAGTGGGGTTGGGCCAGACTCCGCCTCGATCAATGCCACGATGTCCTGCACCAGGTACTTGGCCCGGTAGGCCTTGACGTCTTTGGGGGCGCTGGACCGTTCGTAGCCGCGCAGATTGGGGGCCACGCAGCGGTAGCCGCCGTTTTCGGGCTTTGAAAAGTAGACCAGCAACGCATCCCATACCCAGGCTGCTTCGGGAAAGCCGTGCAGGAACATCAAAACAGGCCGGCCTTTTTCGCCGCAAGCACGGCAGCTCAAGGTGATGCCGTGGGGCAGGTCTTGCTGCCAGGTCTGAATGTCAGGGTGCATCGGGGACACGCGGGATCACTCCTTGTGCGGCGGTGATCCAGTGGGCTCAGCAGCTGGGGTTCACTCGTCCAGGGCTTCGGGTTCTTCTTCGGGCGGCTCGGTTGGGGCAGGTGCAGGCGCCATGCCCGCGGCGGGGTGGGTCCAGTCCCACAGCAGCTTGGCCACCTCGTCCACGCCTTGTTTTTTCAGGGCCGAGAACAGTTTCACCTCGCCGCCGCCCGCTTGCAGTCGCGCAATCGACAAGG
>Ga0208916_10000461_pt1 | contig 19308 bp, 29 predicted proteins | sample DEB19_08_DNA_5_FD_184523 | JGI IMG/M metagenome (GOLD analysis project Ga0208916, IMG submission 184523) | Aqueous microbial communities from the Delaware River and Bay under freshwater to marine salinity gradient to study organic matter... | ecosystem: Environmental > Aquatic > Marine >... | reverse complement strand
CGGCCCGGACCACGCCGCACCGCGGCGCCCGCCGGCGCCGGCCGCATGAGCGCGTCCCAGAGCTTCCCCGCCTCCGCCTCCGCGTCCGCAATCATCTTCACGAGCGGGTGCGCCACGAGCGCCTTCCCCGTCGCGCCACCCGTCGACGTCGCCGGCCGGCCCGCGGCCTCCCACCTCACGGCCGGCCCCGATCACACCGCGAGCGCGGCAGCTTCACAGCCTCCGACCGCCGTGCTGGTACGGCCTTCCCTGGTTGTAGTCCTGCTTCGCCCGCATGACCTCCTCGAGGTTGACGCCGTACTTCGCTGCCCAGTCGAAGCATCGGATTACCACGTCGGCGATCTCTGACGCCGGGCCTTCCGGCTTGCCGCGTTCGTCGGTGTACCAGTGGCCCGGGGCATGGCCGTCGCGGAGCGCCTCGAGTGCCTCCGAGGCTTCGGAGTGGATGAGTGCGATGTTCTCGGCTGGGGTGACTTCGAGGTCACGCCAGCCTTTGCTGTGGCACCAAGCGTCGATCTCGGCGCACCAGGCGGCGATGGACTGTTCGCTCATGTCGTCTCCTTCGCTCGTGCGATGGCGCGGTTGCAGGCGTCGAGCGGCCGGCGACCTCGGGGGCCACCTTGCGGGCGTGGTAGGGCCGGGTCTGGAAGTGGTTGACGACCCGGTCGGTGCCCTCGAACTTTCCGCCCAGCCAGCCCTGCCAGTTGCGGCCGCCGTTCGCGCGGCGCTCCGACTCGCTCGTGTACCAGACGTCCGGGGCGGTCCGGCCACCCTCGGCCCCGGCGATGCAGGTCAGGAAGGTCTGCGTGCCCGCGTCGATCCCGTCACAGGCCCACGTCGCCCGGACCGTCTCCCACGACGAGCGGGATCCGAGTCGGTATAGGCGCTCCAGGGTCGCGTCCGCGCACGGGTGGGTCCGCATCCACCGGGTGCGGGCGGCGCGGCGCAGGCGCTCCCACGACCGGGTGGGCGGGGCTGCTGGGACGGCGACCACCCCACCCGGCTCGAAGGAACGCGGCGGGCCGGGCTTGCGGGCGACTTCGCGCAGGTAGAGGTCCGGGTAGATGCGCTTGATCGCATCCACCTTCGACAGGGCCTCCGGGAGCTGCGCCAGGGTGGCGTCGGCGGCGTGGGCGTGGACGGTGATGTAGAGCGCCCCGAACGTGACGGCCGCGACGAGGGTGACCCTCGCCCCGCGGCTCACGCCGTCCACCAGGAGAGGGCGACGATCAGCACCACCAGGGCGACGCCGATGGCGACGCCGAGCATCACGTCGGCGGCGAGTGCCCGCAGCGGGTGCTGGTCCAGGTCGAACATGGTGGGGCCTCCCTGTTCCGGGGTCATGGGGCGGCGAGCGACCTGGGCACAGGGGGTCGCAGTTCACGGACCTCGAACAGGCCGTCGAGGTCGGGCTCCTGCTCCATCACCAGCCGCGCATAGCGCGAGGTGAAGTGGTCGTTGAGCTTGAAGGGGATGCCGTGCCCGCCGGTCGAGATCATCCGGTCCCAGCGGATGCGCTCGAAGATCGCCGCCATGCCGACCCGCTGCACGCCGGCAGCCCTCGCCTCGCGGGCGCGGTGGACGATCAGCCTGTAGACGTGGGGGTTCGCGGCGTGGAAAGCCTCGAAGCGGCGCTGGATGGCGTCGGGGCGCTGGTCGTCGATGGCGAGCTGCGTCACGCGCCAACCCCGCAGGTGTGCAGGGACAGGGCGAGCCCGCGGCCGGCGGGCACCACCTGCGCCCGCTCGCCGAGCATCACGACAGTCCCGCCCTCAACGGGGCGGGCGTTCAAGATCAGGTGGCGGCCAGAGTCGACCTCGCGGGCGAAGACGATCGGCGCCGAGCAGCGCCGGCAGGGGACCTCACGCGGCGGCATTCGCGGCCCCCCCGATCCTCGCGACGACGGAGGAGATGTCCGCCTCGACCTGGGCGCGCTCCTCGACGGGGGCGGCGGCGAGGTATGCGCGCAGGTCGCGCAGCGTCGCCTCGTCCCGGGTGAGCTTCGGGCGCTCCCGGACGGCCGACAGTCCGGGCCGCTGCTTCGCAGCCCGTGCGGTCTCAATCGACCGCTCGAACAGGGCGGCGTTGCCGTAGATCACCTGCGGACCGGGAGTCCCCTTCCACCAGGGGTCGGCGAGCTGTGCGCGGATGAGGCGGCCGTGGGCCTCCAGGTCGAACTTCGGGTGCTCCCGGATGCGGCCGACGATCGGCCGTAGGTGCTCCTCGGAGGCGTAGCGGGTGCCGGCCTGGCGGTTGAACTCGGCGAGGACGCCGACCGCGAGCTCGCGCTCGGCCTGGGTGACGACCTTGCGACCAACGTGCATCGCCCGCGGCGGCTGTTCTTTGGTCATGTTCTCCTCTGGTCTGTTCTCTGTGACTGTGGAGTCACATGGTCCATGTGATCCCTGAGTCACATCCCGCGTGACCGCTCGGTCACCGGGTGACTGCTGGGTCACATGGAGCACGCGCTGGCGCTCGCGGTCCCATGCGGGGCGCAGGGAGTAGTGGTTCGTCACCCGCCGGCCGTCCTGGCCGCGCCCCTGCGGGATCCGATCGACCCAGCCCTGATCGACGAGCCATCCGATCCACCGCGTGACGAACTCGCGGGTGGCGTCCAGGTCGGCGGCGAGCGTGCTCTGGGATGGGCGGCACTCGCCGGTCGTGTCCGCGTAGGTCGCGAGGGCCAGGAATACGACCTTGGCCGAGCGTGGGATCTCGGGCGAGACCGTGACGATCTTCGGGACCATCCCGTACTGGACGCCCATCGCCAGGTCGATACGCATCCCGCTCAATTGCACAACCCAAACTGCCGGTAGATGGAGTGCGCCTGCATGTGGCAGCGGTGGCAGAGGTCGATGAGTCTGTCCGGCCTCCGGCGCCACCTCCCGCAGGCGTCACGCGAGGCGACTGAATCCATCTCCTGGACCTCAGTTCACGAGCTTCGGCCGGCTCATCGGCCCGGCGCCCCGTGCGGGTCCTGAAGGAACACCCGCAGCCACGCCTCGTCGCGGGGGCGGAGCACGAAGACGAAGACGTTGCGCGACTCGATGGAGGCGGCGAGCAGGGCGTCGGACCATGCGCGCTGGTTCGGCTTCACCCGCCCGGACTCCGACTTCAGTTCGGCGAAGACGATCGCCTCGTGGCGGTCGTGGACGGCGACGAGGTCCGGGAACCCGGCGCCGTCAGCGTGGACCGGGGTGATCGTCCGGGGGGCGCCGTCGCGGGTGACGGTGAGGGCGCCGAAGTGGGCGACCCTCCAGCCGTAGACCCGCATGAAGTCGAAAACGAGCCCCTGCCACTGCGCCTCGTTCATAGGGACGCGGGCGCTCACGCCGCCTCACCCCGGACTTCGCGGACGATGGCGCTCGCGACTGAGTCCTTGACGGGGCCGCGGCGGTTCGGGGGCGGCGGGTCGTCGGAGAGCATCCGGCGGGCCCAGTCGACCTCCGCCTCGGTGCGGGTCTCGGGCCGGCGCAGGATGGTCCGGGCCATCGCGATGCGGTGGCGCTCGTGGGAGTCGGGGTCGAGGCGGTAGCGGGCGGAGCGCCACCGCACTGAGCACTCGCCCCCGCAGGTGCGGGCCGCCTCGCGCAGGAGGGGCTTGCCGCAGATGGGGCACAGGCGCCCGGCCTCGCGGGCGGCATCCTCCAACGCCTGGAGGCGCGCGGCCTCGGCCTCGCTGCGTTCACGGTCGGCACGACGGATCTGCGCGTAGGCGGCTCGCCGTCGCTGGCGGGTCGTTGCGGCACGGGCGATGCGGCGCTGGACGGCCTGGCGGCTGATGCCGAAGTCCCGGGCGATCTCCGAGAAGTTCTCGCCCTCCATCCACCGCTCCAGCATCCGGGCGGTCTTCGGGCTGATGGTCGGAGCACTCACCGGGGGCCTTCGATACGGTCGACCGGATGGCGGAACGTGGCGTGCCCCTCGTGCAGCACCCGGGCATCACCGGCATGACCCCCGGGGGCGTCCAGTGACGCCTGCGGACCGCCGGATTCGCGGTCTACGCGACCGTCAGCGGGGGGGCGTGCTTCCCATGCGGAGGGGCCACAACGCGCTGCCAATGGGGTTCCTCGGCGTCTCGCGGTTGCCGTGCACCCCCGGTGCATCACCGGGGTGGCGGAAACCTACTCGCGTCGGCGTAGTCCTGTCAACTACGCCAAAGCTGCTCCGCGAGCCACAGGTCGGCGAGGTCCGTCGCCGGGTCGATGCCGTCGTGCAGGAGGACGTGCGAATAGACGTCGAGGGTCATCGACGGCTGGGCGTGGCCGAGGCGTTCCCGGACCACCGTGATCGGGAGCCCCTGGGCGACGAGGCGGGAGGCGTAGCGGTGGCGCAGTCCGTGCGGGTTGATCCGCGGCGCCCCCCCGTCTACCGCAGCCCCGAGATCCGCCCCCCGTCATCCGACGAACTGCTGGCGGTGTGCCGGCTGATGATGGACAGGTGGGCGCGCCTGGTCTGCGTCATCGAAGGGTCGGGGCTGCGGGTCGGGGAGGCGTCGAAGCTGCTCGGCCGTGACGTCGACCGGGCGGGCAGTCGGATCCTCGTGCGGCGGGAGCGGACGAAGGGCCGCACCAGCGGGGAGCGGTGGGTGCCGGTGGGTGCGGCGGTCCTCGGGATGATCCCGGCGGGCCCCGCGGACCGGCCGGCGTTCGGCTTCCGCCCCGGCACGTTCCGCGCCGCCCTCGAACGGGCCGCGGACCGTGCCCGGACGCGGGCCGCCGGGTTCGGCTCGACCCCGGCCTGGTCGAGGGCGGCACGCAGCAGGGCGAGGCTCTGCTTGGTGGTGACGAGCCCCACCTTGTCGTCGTCGTCGAGGTCGTTGACCCAACGTTGCACGTCATCCTGCGTGAGCGTCGCGACCGGCAGGGCCCGCAGGTGCGCGCTGATCCGCCGTTGCGCGTAGCCGTAGTTCTCCATGGTCTTCGGGCCGACGTCGCGGCGGGAGTCGATGTAGGCGGCGACGAGGTCACCCACCCGGGGGGAGTGCTCCAGGCGGCGCACCGGGTTGAGGTCGGGGATGCGGCCGGCGGCCATCTCCTCCAGCAGGAACCGTTTGCGGGCTTCGGCGAGCTTCTTCGTCGCGAACGACCCGCCGTGGCGCAGCTTCGATTCCCGGCCGCCGAGGCGGTAGCGGACGATGTAGCGGCGCTCACCCACCATGCCGTCGGCCGCGAGCTTCCAGCCCCGGTCGGTGCGGACCCGGGTGATGATGTGGGCGGACCCGGCCACGCGCGGAGGCTACCCCGATCACGGGTCGATGCGGGTCCACCTCTCCACGGCCCGCTCGACGCCCTGGACGAGGTCGACGAACTCGGTGAACTCCTTGTAGCGGTCGAACAGCGCGTTCCACTCCCGCTCCATGTCGCGCAGCAGCAGCTCGCGGGTGAAGGGGTCGGCGACCACCTTCTCGACGGGCTCGTAGCTGTTGCCGTCGGGCTGGCGGATGCAATGGAACGCCCGGACGTCGACGGACTTCCCGCTGTCGGTGCGGTAAGTGATCCGCGCAGTGCGGATCAGCTCCGACGCCCGGTGGCGCCACCATGAATCGGCGGCTTCCTTCGGGGTGCGGTCGAAGATCGCGGCGTGCAGCGGGTGCGCCTTCGGCCGAGCGGCCTCCACGACCAGCTCCGGCGTGAGGCGCTCGTGCTGGTCGTAGATCGCCTGGAGGTGGTGGTCGCGCATGCTCATGACAGCACCTCGATCTCCCGGTCAGGGTCGATGCGGTAGGTGCCGAAGTCGCCGTTGCGCTCCGGGCGCCACCGCCTCGAGGGACACGACCCGCCCGATCCTCCTGGGCGTCAACATCGAGTGGGGCGAAGACGGCAAGGTCGCCGCGGCGGCCACCGACGGCTCGCCCTCCATCGGCTCCCCGAAGGTGTCCTCCGGGTAGACCTCGACGGTCAGGCGGTCCAACAGGTGCTCGGCGTCGTTCAGCGCGTAGAGCTTCTGGACCTCGGCCGGGTCGAAGACGGCCCGGCCCTTCAAGATCGGGGGCTGGGCCATCACGCCACCTCCGGGCGGACGACCACGATCTGCGGGTCCCCGACCTCGGGGGTGAAGAGGAACCGCTCAGAGGTGAGCCCCACTCGGGCGAGCGCCTCCCGCGCCGCCGTGCTCGTCAGGTCGGAGACCTTCGGGAGCACGGGCCGGGTGACGGTCTCCTCGCGGGGGGCGAGGCCGAGCGGCGCCAGGGCCTCGGCGTGCTCCTCCAGCGCGTGCGGGACGACCTGCCGCTTCGGGCTCGCCGGCGGCTTCACCATGACGCCCCACCCGCCGGGGCGGGCGACGGCATCGCCGACCCGCATCAGCAGGGCGAGGCCCTTGCGCGCCTCCCGCGCCCGCTCGACCGCCTGCGCCTCCGCCACCAGGGCGTCGGCGTAGACCTCGATGAGGTACTGCCGGTCCGCCTCGGAGGCGGCGAGGATCTCGCCGGTCTCCGGATCGACGACGACCTCGAAGGTGTCGGTGGTCACGCGGCCTCCTCTCGGTCGGCGATGAACTTGACGGCGGCGCGCAGCGCCTCGGCGGAGGTCGCCGCGGTGATCGGCTCATGGCGGACCAACTTGCCGTCCTCGTCGTGGATGAGCGTGATCGAGGCGAACGTGCCGGGCTTGGCCGGGACGACGCACATCGACCAGACGTTGCGGTCGAGCTCGCGCCCGATCGCGTCGAACAGCAGGGTCTCCACTGGCGGGTTCCTCTCCTCGCGGTGGGGGGTCATCGCTCCACCGGCCACGGGTCATCCACCGGGGCCGACTTCGACCCCGCCGACGCCTGTTCACGTTCGGCGGCTGCCTCGGACAGGGTGCGCAGGTGGTCGACCACGGCCCGGCATGGGGCGGCGTAGCCCGATGCCGCCCACTCGCCGACGTACCAGTCGAGGGCTTCGGCGAGTGCGTGGCGGGGTGTCCGCCCGCCACCGCCATCACGGAGGTGGCGGGCGAGGGCATCCACTTGGGCGACGAGCGTTGCGCCGGTCGGGTTGATGGTGGAGGCGGTCATGCGGCCAACTCCCCGTGGTGCTGGCGGTGGTGCGTGTCGCAGAGCCAGCGCACGTCGAGCGGACGCGAGTAGTCGTCATGGTGGGCCTGGGCGTTCTCAGCACCGCACACCTCGCCGCAGGCGCAGGTCGGGGGACGCCCCATCAGATCAGGCTCGGGCCGAAGGGAATGTCGTCCGGGTCGTAGCTCGACCCGCCTGCGAGCGGGTCGCCCACCGGCAGGGAGTCGGCGGGCGGGGGCTCCGCGGCGGGCGCGGTCTGCGCCTGCACGGGGAACCGCTCGGCGAGGGCCGAGGCGATCGACAGGCCGACGTGGCGGCCGAGGATGACGGCCGTCTCGGCTTTCGCGACGGGCAGCTCCCAGAGCTTCGCGTCGCCGTTCCACCGCGCGCCGAGCGCCTTCGCGGCGTCCTTGATCGCGGCGAAGTCGCCGCCGTCCTCGGCGCGGTGCTTGATGCCGACCTTCTGGCCGTCATCGGACAGGGAGACGACGCCCGAGACCCCGGCGGGGTCGTTCATGTTGGGCAGCTCGCCGGTGCCGGGCGGAGCGGTGTAGGAGCCACCACCGCCGCCGCTCGAACCCTTCACCTCCGGGTCGTCGCCGGTGACCAGGTGGAACATCGACTTGTAGAGGTTGATCCGGGCGAAGGTGTGCGCCTGGTTGGCGTCCTTCTCCGAGCCCTCCGGGTCGGCGGACTTGCCCATGCTGGCGGCCTCGAACGATTCGCCGCCACCGGCGACGCGCCAACGGACGATCATCGAGGTGAGGTGGCGGTACTTGGTCTCGCCGTCCCTCTCCCGGCCCAGGATCTTCTCATCGGCGAGCACCTCGATGGGTGTGATGGCGATCCCCTCGGCCGCCAGGAGCGGCGCGAGGGCGGCGGCCATCTGGTCGACCGAGGCGTAGCTGAACGTCCGGCCGCCGGTGCTCATGTTCCGGTCGGCCTTGATCGCCACCGAGCCGGCGATCCGGGCGATGCGCTCGTCGAGCGTGCCCGTCCCCGGGATTCCGAACGGGTGCGGGTCCTCTGGTGCGTTGGCCGGCGCCTCCGTGGTGCTCATGCGGGGTTCCTCTCCTCGCGTGACAAGACTGGCCGTTATCTTGCCACTAAAGCCCCCGCCGCGTCAACCCATGCGCCGGACTGTTGACGGATCCGGCGGTTCAGAAAATGCAGCCCCCCCCGTTCGGTTAGTCTTGGCCCGCGACCGCGCCGGAGATCAAGATGGCGTCATCGCTGCGATCGACCGCATCCCCGACGAGGATGCACGGGCCACCCTCCACCGGATCGCCCGCGGACCTCGGTGACCTCGCCCGCCGCCTCGCCGGCGGAACCGATCCGGGCGGTGATCCAGGCGACCGATGAGCTCGCCGCGGCCCTCAGCCCCGCGCAGCTACGCCTCGTCGGCGAGACCTACCTGTTCATCGGCCAGCGCCTCATCGACGCGGCGGACCTGCTGACCGACTAGCGGCGCGTCACCTCGGGGCTGTTCACCAGGGCGTGCGCCCGCTGGGTGGACACGTCCAGCACCGCCGCGATCTGCGGGAACGACGCCCCCGCCTCCCGCGCCTCCAACGCCTTGCGCCGCAACTCGATCCGGGCTTGGCGCTGCGCCTCCAACGCCGCATCCTCCTCACGCCGCGCCGCCTCGATCCGGTGCGCCGCCCTCAGCGTCTCCCGGTGCGCCTCCGCCAAGGCGTCGAGCCGGCGGTCCACCTCAGTCTGCGCGCTGGATGCCCTGGTCGCCACGTCCCCGATTCTCCCTGTCGCCGCCCCTGACGTCACGTCGGCCTGTCCCCCATCTCGGGTTGCGGTGAAGTACCCGCTCGCGATGCGTACCACGCCCGCTCGGATGGCGCGGGGTGAGGCGGGATGGTGTGACGGAGCCGACCGCCCCGCGAAGCGGGCGGCGACTGGAGCGGGGCGGCCCCGCCCGTGTCCCCGAGCGGATCACGCCCGCTCGTGAACATCCAGGCGGGCGACGGCCCCGTCCGTGGGGTCGGCTGGGCGCGCAGCGGGTCCAGGCCACGACCACGGAGGCCGGGCCTGCCGGAAGCGGAGGCGAAGCCGACGCGACGGCGGGGCGGGCCGACCTGCGCTCGGAGACCACTCACGCCAGCGCCGTGACGATCGCCCACAGGATCACCGGGCCGTGCGTGACGAGCCACACCGCCCATGCGCCGAGCAGGAAGAACCCGCAGACCCGGATCGCGTAGTGGCGCCCGAGGGCGACCCGCGACATGCGCAGGTGATGGCGCAGGATGTACCGCTCACGAAACCCGCGGCCGCCCTTCGCCTTCAGGAACTCGATCGCCGGCGACCGACGGCTGGAGGGGTCGACGGACCCGTCGGGGCTGGAGCGCACATCCACCCGGCTCGACTTGCCGAGCATCCACGCCCACACCGGCCCCAGGAGGATGAGGGCGAGTACCGCCGCCACCTGCCACAGGCCGGGGGCGTGGAGGAACCCGACGATGGGGGCGAGCCACAGGCACCACCACCACGGCCGGCGCAGGCGCAGGACGTTCCCCATCCCCTCCGCGAGGGGCGGGGGCTTCGGGCCCGGCGCGCTGCCCGCGCGCCGCCGTGCGTTCAGGATCAGCAGCTCGGCGGAGGTCTTCGCCCCATGACAGGACGCCCGGCCCGGCCGCTTGCACAAGAGGCGCGTGTTCTCCACCGCATCCACCCCGCCGAAGACGAGGGGCACCCGGTGATCCACCTCAAGCTGCCCGGCCCTCCCGCACGCCGCGCACCGCCCCGACCCGCTCGCCTCCCACGTCGCCTTCACCACCTCTTGGCGCCGCACGAACGGACCCTCCCGCACCTCCCCCACCACATGCCGCAACGCCCCAGCCCGAAGCCCCGTCCTCACGACCGGACCCGCCACCAACGCCACCGCCCCCCTCAGACCCCCCGACAGGGCCCCTCCGGGGCCCTGAACGGTCGGGGTGGTCCTCGGGGCCTGGCGCAGGCGGATCGTCTCGGCCACCTCCGCGAGGGTCGCGCGGTCCCCCGCGGAGTCCATATCGACGGCGAAGTCGCCGTAGTCGGTGAGGTCCACCAGGGGCAGGTAGATGCGCTCGACGATCTTGTCGCGGCTGAACCCGATCCCGAACCCGTGGCCGGGTTCCAGCACCTCCGCCTCCTGGGCGATCCGCTTCGCCTCCTCCTCCCCCACCACCATCCGCACGGTGTGGGTGTCGGCCCGGCCGAACAGGACGCGGCATGCCATCTGGTCGCGGGCGTAGGAGCCGATGACGTCGGCGCGGGGCTGCTGGACGCCGGCCATGACGTGGATCCCCGCCGAACCCGCCTTCTGGACGAGCTGGGTGAACAGGTCGTTCACCCGCCCCCGGTTCCTGCGCTGCTCGGTGGACAGGCCGTGGTCGCCCTCCCCCAGGATGTCGCGCATCTCCTCGAAGGTGAGGTAGATCGGCCGCAACCCGAAGTGCTCGCGCTCGGCGGGGGTGAGGTCATAGACCTTCTCAGGGCTGAACGGGCGGGCGACGCCGCGGCGGTCCTGGCGGCCGACGACGAGCTTGCCCATCCGGCGGTTCCGCTTCTCCGCCTCCTGCCACAGGTCTTCGAGCCGGTCCTTGATCGCCCCGTCGGTGCGGATCACCTCCGCCCCGTTCTGCTCGTGGATGTCGAACGCCCCCGTCGCCTTCGGGTCGAGGATGATCGGGGGGAGCCAGTCGGAGCCGTGGAGCCGGTTGTGGAGGATCGGGGTCATCGCCCACGCCTTCAACGCCGACGTCTTCCCCAGGCGGGTGCGGCCGGCGGCGAACCCGTGGGGGGATGCCCCGACCGACGGGCGCCAGTAGGCGCGGCGGGCGGACCCGGCGACCCGGCCCATGCAGAACGCCATCTTCCCGGGCGGGCCGATGTCGATCGCCTCCCACGTTTCCCGGGCGGGGAGCTCGCCCCGCCGGGCGCGATAGGCGCGGATCACGTCGCCCATGAGCGTCCCCGGGCCGGGTTGGGCGTGCCCCCACCGGGAGGCGGCGGGGGCACGGTCGTCGGGCTGCACGCCCGCTCGGTGGCGCCGGGGACGCTCACGCGGCCGACGCTACCGAGGGTGCCCGAACCCACGTTCGGTGAACCGCCAGAAGTTGAGGGCGGGTCGGGCAGGACGGCGTTCCGGTGCGGCGTGAGGCCGCACATGGCACCGGCTCGGTGCCTTACCCGCTCGGTAAGGCGGTCCACGCGAACGAAGCCGTCGCGGACGCCTACTAGAATGTCCGGAGACATATCGGCCCCCAGATGGGCCGAGCGGGGATAGGCCCCCGCCCGGCCCGGCACACCGGAAGGAGACGCCTCCCGATGTCCACCGAACGCTACCGGACGACCTCCGGGCACGGTTACCGCAAGCACCCCGCCACCTGCGACGAGACCCGGTGCGTCTATTGCGGCGAGCCGGGCGACAGCCGCGACCACTTCTTGCCGCTGAAGTACGCGCACCTCGTGAGCGACATCCTGCACGTCAGCTTGTCCCCCTGAAGTTCACGGTCCCCGCCTGTCAATCGTGCAACCGCATCGCCAACGATCGGGTCTTCCGGTCGGTGAAGGGCAAGCGAGCGGCGATCCAGGACCGGCTCCGGGTGAAGTACGCCCGGCTCATCGCATCACCGGACTGGTCTGACGAAGAGCTGGATGAGCTTGGGCCAACGCTTCGGCAGTACGTGGAAGGTCGAAGGGATGAGCGTCAGCGGGTGCTCGCTCGGATCCGATTCCGACTCGGCTATGAGATCGCGCCGCTTCGCCGGAGATGAGGATCACCTCGGAGGTCTTCGGGTCCACCATCGCGACCACGTCCGTACCGACCCCGATCCGCTGACGGTCGAAGTAGAGACGCCCCTTCCCCTCCCGCGGCCTCTTCCCCACCATCACCCGGACGAGACGGCAGACCCCGTTGCCGGGGTCCACCATCACGAGCTGGCCGAGGGCCGGCAGGCCGTGGCGGACGCGCTGCTCGTAGACGACCATCCCGGAGTCCTCCAGGTGGTCGATGACGCGGCGCTTCGCCTCGTGGGCCTTCATCGCTCCTCGTTCTCGGGCAGGGGCCAGCGCGCCAGGGCCGCCTGGTGGCGGTCCTGGCGTTCGATCTCGACTCGGCGCTCGTCGACCAGCCCCCACAGGTGGGGGGCGAGACGCCGTGAGGCGTCGCCGACTGCGACCACGACCGTCACGTCCCGATCGTGGTCCCGGGCCAGCGGCCACGTCCTGACGTAGCCGTAGTCCTCGTGCTCTGCGGCCGCGATGACGGCGAGGCGCTCCATCGCCTCGACGACCGTCGGGCGGCACCACCACGCGCGTATGCGGGTGAGCACGTCACCACCACCCCACCCGGAACGCCACCTCACGCGGCATGACGAGGTCGGGGTGGTGGCCGAGGTCGAAGTCCTCCGACCACTTCGCGACAACGGGCGGGGCGAGCATCTCCAGCCGCATGATCTTCGGCCCGGCCCAGACGCGGAACGTCTGGCCGGCGAACTCGGGCTGGAGGTTGCGGGGCATCCCCTCGCCGACGGTGCGGCCGATGGGGCAGAACCAGGGGTTGCCTGGGACGCCCGGCCGGATGGCCGGGACGGGGGGGAGACCGAGCTCGTCGCGGGCGCGGTTGCACCAGGCGACGACGGCGACGGTCTCGACGTCCGGGAGCGCGGCGATCATGGCCGCCCCCCAGGGCACTCGACGTACATGGCGGGTTCCTCTCCCTCGCACGGAACGTGTGTTCCGATGGCGGGGAGGCTACCCCCACCCGAGCCGCATCGTCAACCCGTGGGGGCTAACCGTTGACGATGTTGAAGGGCCGCCGGGCGAGGAACCCGCGTCACCGCGAGAACCCGGCGGCCCCTGGGGAAGCTACCCGATGGGTAGCCTCATGCGCTACCTGAGCTTCGGGGGGGACTGCTCGGAGCCGAACGCCTTGGCGATGTAGTCCACCATCTTCGGGTAGGACTCCTTCACGAGGTAGCCGACGACCGCCGCCGCGATGGCACCGTAGCTGGGACCGAACGCCTCGTTCCAGTCGACGCCGGAGATGTACGCGATGAGGCCGCCGAGGGCGGCGAGGATGGCGAGGCCAGCGATGGCCTTGATCTTGCGGAGCATCAGCCCTCCTTGGGCCAGGGGTACAGGGAGCGGGAGCGGCCGATGTAGGGCCGCATCCTGCGGCCGGCCGAATGCTCGAAGTTCGAGCGGCTCTGCTCGCGCTTGGCGTCCGTCGGAAACGGCCCGAAGCGGAAGCGGCGCCCATAGGTGCCGGGCGCGTAGGCGAGCAGGTAGCGGCGCCCGTCGTCGGCCAGGATGATCTGGATCGCCTTCCCCGGGAGGGCCCGCAGGATCCGCAGGCGCGCGGCCTTCGCCTTCACCGCTGAGGCGTAGCCCTCAGCGTTGCCGACCACCTTCGGCCCGAGGCCGCCCTCATCGTAGGGGCGCTCCTCGAAGTAGAAGGCGGGCCGCTCGGTGTCGAACCCGGCCGCCGTGTAGTCCACGTCGGCGGGGTTCAGCATGTTCTCGACCCGGTAGCCCCCGGCGGCGGTCTTCCAGATCTCGTGGTGGGCGTGGGTCCCGCCCGGCCAGTCGAGCCACTGCGAGACCACTGCGATCGGGTCACCGGCATCCACCTTCGCGCCGAGGCGCACGGTGGGGACGACGTGCCGGAAGACCCAGACGACGCCCTCCGGGTCCTGCACCTTCACGGTTCCGCCGAAGACCTGGCCGCTGATGTCCCCCGTGTCGCGGGACTCGATGACCGTCCCGCCGTGGGGCGCGTAGACCTTCGTGCCCGCGGGGCTGAACCAGTCGACGGCGGCGTGGAAGCGCCGGCCGGAGGCGTTCGGTGCGCCCTCCGGGTCCGGGACGAGGAATGCGAAGTCGCGCCGCGCCGACAGGGGCAGCGGTGGGTACGCCTTCATGGCCCCTCCTAGGGGGTCGCCGGGGGTGGCCTGTCGGGCAGGCCGGACGCCGGGTTGATGAGCGGGGTCGGGGGGTAGCCGCCCGGCGGGTAGTCGCCGGCGTCGATCACCCCGTCGTCGTTGCAGTCGCGCGGGCCGACGGAGCCGCCGGTGTCGGTCTCCCGGCCGAGCGCCGCGACGGAGGCGGCGGCGGCGGCGCGGCGGCCATCCAACGGCAGGTCGAACCGCTGGAGCACCCCATCTACGATGACCAGGACGTTGCGGGTGTTCTGCATCGCGTTGCGGTTCCGCATCTGGCACGAGTCGAGCTGCGCCTGGGCGGTCGCCTGGTTGTCACGGAAGTTCTGGACGAGGGCGACCCCGCCGATGACGAGGCCGAGGATGATCGCCGCGGCGCCGATGCGGGCCCTGTTGCGCTCCCACCAGCGCACGATGCGCAGGTCGTCAGGCGTCATCGTCTCGGTCCTTTCGGGCGTTGCGGACGGACAGGCCGCCGAGCGCCATCAGGCCACCCGACACGAGGGCGATCAGCGCGGGGTCGCGCACCACCCAGCCGACCGCCATCGCCAGGAGCAGTCCGAGGAGGACGACGAAAGCGATGACGACCGCGAGCAGGTCGAAGATGAGTCGGATCGTCCGCGCGACCGTGACGACGCGCGGCTCGGGTCTGGGGGCGCCCACTCACCGGCCTGCCCCGCCGCTCACCGCGGCATCCGGGAGGTTCTGCGGGCTCGACGTTGCCGACGCCCATGTCGCGCATCTACGGTCGCGCATGTCGTCACCTCCTGCGGGTGGCGGCACGGGCCGGGGGCGTTACCGCGCCCCCGGCCACGGGGGTGGCGCCGGGGCTAGATGGTGACCGTGACGGGGGTCACGGCGATCCACCTGTACCGGAAGTTCGCGGTGCCGGCGGTCGTCCGGTACTTCGCGGTGATCGCCGACGATGCGGCGACGCCCGTGTGGTCGTCCTCATCGGAGAGGCTGGCGCTGTAGCCCGACGCGGCGATCGCCGCCTGCGACCCGCGGTCCGACGCCGCACCAGCGGCGATCTGGTACGACATGAGGTTGGTGGCGACCCCGGAGTTGTAGGTGTTGCACCCGACCCGCACGATGTACTTGCCGGCGAGGGGGACCGTCACCGTCGGCCCCGTCGAGGCAAGGTTCGTGTACGACCCGCTCGTCGTCGACTGGTCGGTGTCGATCCGGGCGTAGAGCGGTGGGCCGCCGACGAACCGCCAGTGCCCTGCGGTGTCGTCGTAGCGGAACTGCCAGACGACCCCATCGGATTCGTCGGCGACGTAGAAGATGGTCTCCCCGCCCTTCGGGGCGTCCGGGAGGGTGTCGCCCTCCGGGATGTACGGCACCGGGGTGACGCCTGGGGTGACCACCCCGACGGCGCCGGCATGACCGGTCTGGGTGCCGGTCCCGCGGGCGGAGAGGATCCACTTGCAGCGATGCCACTTGCCGCCCTCGGTGATCTCGTGTTCGATCGCCTCGATGTGGTAGTCGCCTGAGGTGCCACCGAGGGTGTCCACCACCGTGATGCGGTCCTGGAGCTCGCGCTCGATGATCTGGGTCATCGTGTCGGCGTCCCGGTTCATCTGCTCCAGGGCGAACATCGGTGACCGCGGGTCCTTGAACTGGTCGACGAGGTATTCGGCGAGGTCGGCGGCGGCGGTGTCGTCGGCGAGGTGCGGGGATTCGATGGACCCGATGTCGCGGATGCCGTAGAGGTCCTGGCTGGCGGTGTCCTCCGCGAACTGCTGCTCCCCGCCGGTGCGCGTGACGTAGGCGCGGTTCCCGATCCGGTCGAGGTCCACCCCGGGCCGCAGCGCCCGCATTGTGTCGGTGATCGTGGCGACGGAGGACTTGCCGGTCCGTGTGGCGGAGGCCTCGTAGACGAGCCCGCCCTCCTTCGCGCAGTAGATGACGCCGCGGTCGGCGGCGAGCAGCTCCTCGATGAGGGTGAGCCCGGACTTCGTGCCGTCCGCCCAACTGTTCGGGATGTAGACGGTTGAGCCCGCCGACGCATAGGTGAACACCCCGGCGCCGGTCAGGTCGCCGACGACGGTGAGGACCGAGCCGACGTCATCGGTCGTCGTCGGGTAGGCGATGACCGGGTGGGCTTGGTCGAGGCCGACGAACTGGTCGACGACCTCGATGGTCGTCTCCCGGTAGCCGACCTCCGGATTGTGCTCGATCGACCGGATGAACCCGGTGATGAGGTACTCCAAGTCGCCGCCGTTGTCCGCCGCGACGTAGATGCGGCGCATCGGCAGGAGGTAGCTCGCGAGCGGGCTGGACGGGTTCAACGGGTTGTAGAGGCCGTCCGGGTCGTGGAGCACGATCGTCGCGGTCCCCGCCACCATCGACGCGAGGACGTCGTCGCGGCCCCGGGTGATCTTCACAGACTTGACGCCGTGCCCCGCCTGCCCGACGAGGTCGTTGTATTCCGCCGCCCCACCGTCGATGCCGAGGCCCCAGGAGACGCCGATCGCGTAGTCGGCGTACTGCGTGCGGGTCCCGTCATCGACCTCCGCCCCACCGCGCTGCTGGTGGAGGACGAGGGGGAGGAGAGTGCTCACCGGCCCATGCCCATCCGCATCCGGCGGCGGCGGCGCGTTCCTGCGGTGATGATGTTCCCGCCGCCGTAGTTGTCGATCACCGGCCGGGCGAAGTCCTCGGCCATCACGAACCCGAGCTTCCCACCCGCATAGGTGGCGTCAGACACCGAAGTCCCGTAGGTGCCCCACACACCGGACGACCGCCGGTACGCCTGGATCGTCGAGCCGGACCGGAGGACACCGAACCCGTCACCACTAGCGAGGGCAGTGACAGTCTGCGGACCGGCACCGATGCCCGTCGCGACGGCGTTGTCGAAACGGTAGAACGACAGGTTGACATCCTCGATCTCAATGAGGTACCCGTCACCCGTCGCAGACCCGGCGCTCGGCTGCTGGACACAGACGTAGATGCCGAAGTACCCGCCGACCGTCGAGACGGTGTAGTGCGCCTCCTGGTCGGGGCCGTAGGCGACGGCGTCGTACCACGCCATCCCCACCCCACCGGGGGTGACGGTCGGGCGGACCGCGTTCGAGCTGACCGACACCCCATCCGACGCGCCATCGTTGAACGGGTTGATCTGCCACGCGCCCGACGAAACGGTCTGGAGTGCCCCATCCGAGTAGGTGAACGGGTCGAGGACGCCTGTCGTCGGGTACGCCATCTACTTCTGGACCCATCCGCTCGGGCCGGTGCCGGACTCCTTCACCCAAAGCTTCGGGGTGCCCGCCGTCCGCAGATACAGGGTCCCTGGGGGGGCGGCCACCGCGTTCTGCGGTGACCCGGAACCGGACCGCAGGCGACCACCGCCGGGGAGGGCGAACGACCCGTCCGGCCGGACCCCGACGACCTCAGTGACCCCGCCGGTGAGGAGGTCGGGGGCGCCGGTGATGTTCACGATGCCGTAGCCGCGGAGGGTGCCACCGATGTTCTCGATCCCCAGCCGGCCGGTGAACGACCCCGGGCATTCACCGACGATGCGGTAACGGTTGGCATCGACGTTCGCGGAAGGCCGGACCTTCACCGCCGTCGCGTTCATCCCCTCCAACCAAACCGCGACGTCGAAGTCGCTGTTGTAGACGTAGATGCCGCGGGTGCTCTCGCCACCAAAGTCGATGCCCTGCTGCTCCTCACCGAGGGCGAAGCTGACGTTCCGCCACCGCTGGTAGCCGAAACTGTCGGTCCCGTTCGTCCGGGCGAACTCATGGTGGATGGCGCAGTCACGGACCATCACCCCGTCGAAGTCGGTCCCCTCCGTCCAGTACCGCTCGTTCAGCTGGCGGATCCCGCGGCCCGCCGTGTACCCCTCGATGTAGGTGTCGTGGAGTCGGAACCCCCACTGGTCACCGAGGTCCACCCCGATCGCCGCCGGGTCACCGTTCCCGTAGAGACGCAGGCCACTGATGCTCCGGCGGGCCGACACGTCGAACGGGCCGGCGTCGCGGCACAGGAACGCCGGTCCGTTGCCGTCATGGATGACCCGCGTCGCCGGCGACAGTCGGATGTGGACGTTCCGTGGGACTTCCACCCCACCCTCGAACTCGTAGACGGGGGCGTCGAGCTCGACGACGCCCCCGTCGTCGGGGAGCGCCTCGATCGCCGCGCGGGCGTCAGCGTCGGTGTACGCCATCAGTCCTCCAGGACGTCGGTGAGCTTCGCGGCGAAGTCGCTCGCGGCCTGGGCCACCCCGGCACGCACCGCGGTGAGCTTCGCCCGGGCGGCGTCACGCTCGTCGAGAGCCTGGTCGCGCAGGTCCCGGATGGCGTCACGTTCCGCCGTCATCGCGGCGAGCTGGGCCCGGACGTCGGCGCAGTCCTCCGGGTCCGGGTCCGGCGGCGGGACGTCGGGGACGTTGTCGATCAGGAACAGGCGGGTCATCTGCGCCTGGTTGCCGGACGTGTCGCGGGCGGTGACCTCCATCACCCACTGACCATCCGGAACCGTCGTCGTGTCGAACGGGGTCTCCCCATACGGGGCGGAGGTCTCGACGATCAGCACACGCCGCTCCGCCGGCACCCCCTCCGGGTAGATGGCGAAGGTGACGTCCCGGACGGCGACGTCGTCGGTGACGTCCGCCCGGTACGCGAGGGCACCCGACACGACCTGGTCGGGGAGTGGGGTGACGAGGGTGAGCCGCGGCGGCACGACGTCGGCGGGCGGCGGTGGGGGGGTGGTGCCACCCGGCGTCCACGACTGCTGGATGTACCTGGGGCCCGCCCCGGCCGCAGGGGACCCCGGCTTCAAGCGGTAGTTGCCGCGCGCCTGGTCGGTGAACTGCGGGTCGAGGGTCCGGGCGCCGGTGACGGTGACGCCGCGGATCCCGGACTGGACGCCCTGGGGGCCGGGGATGAACACCGGGTTCTCCACCACGTTCCCGCTGACGGGGCGGTTCGCGTCGGACGTCCAAGCCTGAACGAGGGGGCCGCTGCGGCCACCGATGATCGGGTTCACGAACCGGTTGCCGTCGCTCGTCTTGTAGGCGCTCGAGCCGGTCGTCGAGTCGAGCGCCCCACTGAACGTCACGGCGTACTTCCCCATGACGATGAGGGCGTTCTCGACGAGCGCCATGTCGCCGTCGTTGTAGAAGTGGAACGGGAACCACCCGCCGTCGACCACCATCCCGTCCACGAACAGTGGGGTCGCGGCGTTCTTGACGTACCAGGCGTGGTCGTGGGACTCGTCCACCTTCCCGGTCGGCCCCATCCGGTAGCCGATCGCCTGGAACCCGGCGATGCGGGTGACCCCGGAGCCGAGGGTGTAGCCGATCTGCCGGGCCCCCGACGTCGGACGGTGGGCCGTCGCGTAGTGCTTCAACCGGATATTCTGG
>Ga0208916_10000460_pt1 | contig 19325 bp, 20 predicted proteins | sample DEB19_08_DNA_5_FD_184523 | JGI IMG/M metagenome (GOLD analysis project Ga0208916, IMG submission 184523) | Aqueous microbial communities from the Delaware River and Bay under freshwater to marine salinity gradient to study organic matter... | ecosystem: Environmental > Aquatic > Marine >... | reverse complement strand
CTTGCAGACTGTTTAAGTGTGTGTTGAATGGCCTGTTGAAGCGGCTGCTAAACATGAACAACTTGAGTGGAACTGATTTTTCTGTGGATAACTCATGAGTTGTTAAATAATTGTCCCCAGCTTATTTGGCAAGTCTTGGGAGTCTTTGAAGTGCTTAGTTAGCCCTTGAGGGTTTGTTCTAAAACATGCAATTGCTGGTTGAGTTCCGTCATCAGTTGACGCTCAGCTGACATTTTTCGGACGGCATGCAACACCGTTGTATGGTCCCGACCACCAAACAACTCACCTATTTCAGGCAGGCTTTTTTGTGTCAGTTCCTTAGCGAGGTACATGGCAATCTGTCTTGGTCTGGCGATGCTTGCGGGGCGCTTCTTGGAATACATGTCGGCGACTTTGATTTTGTAATAGTCAGCGACTGTTTTCTGGATGTTTTCAACTGAAATTTGTCGGTTTTGGATCGACAGCAGATCACGAAGGGCTTCACGTGCCAATTGGATAGAGATTTCCTTTTGGTTAAACCGAGAGTAAGCCAAAATCTTACGCAAGGCACCTTCGAGTTCCCGCACGTTAGAGCGCACATTTTTAGCCACAAAGAAAGCAACTTCTTCCGGCATCACTGTGCCTTCAGCCTCCGCTTTGCGAATCAGGATGGCAACGCGCATCTCAAGTTCAGGTGGCTCAATAGCCACCGTGAGACCAGAATCAAAACGTGAAACAAGGCGCTCATGGATGTCCGTCAGACCTTTGGGGTAGGTGTCACTGGTCATCACGATGTGTGATTTTTTTGTCAGCAAAGCCTCAAAGGCATTAAAAAATTCTTCTTGGGTGCGGTCTTTGTTGGCAAAAAACTGAACGTCATCAATCAACAGCAAATCAAGCGAGTGGTAACGCTCTTTGAACTCGTCAAAAGTTTTACGTTGATAGGCTTTGACCACATCTGAGACAAACTGCTCAGCGTGGATGTAGAGAATCTTTGCTGAGGGGTTGTCTGCCAACAATTTGTTGCCGATGGCGTGAACCAAGTGGGTCTTACCTAGGCCAACACCGCCATAAATGAACAGTGGGTTGTAAAGCTGCCCCAAGCTACTCGCGACATGCATGGCCGCGGCGCGACCCATGCGGTTGGCCGTGCCTTCAATCAAGGTGTCAAAAGTCAGTGCAGTGTTCAAGCGGCTTTTGAACGGTGTACTAGCAGGATCTTCTAAAACGACTAATCCGAGCGGTTCAGCAGCGCCTAAAACTTTGAAGTTCTGTGGTGCTACAGTTGATTTCAAAGGGCTTTCACGCGGAGCGAGTGCCAATTCCAGGGCAACAGATTGGCCAGAAATCTTCTCTAGTAAGGCAACAATTCGAGCGGCATATTGAGCCCGAACCCAATCCAGCTTGAAGCGATTGCCAACTTGTATCGTGACTTTGCTGAGGTCTTTAGCAACATCAGCGATCAAGGGCTTGATCCAAGTGTTGAACTGCTGTTCGGGCAGTTCTTGAGCCAAATGATCAACGCAGCTTTGCCACAAATCATGACCGCGAGGAAAAGTAGCAACCCCACTCATGGATAGTTCAGGCAGGATTTAGCAGCAGAATCGACGGGCATCGAACCTTCCTGCAACTTGTGGATATTGTCTTTTTTCAGCACTCACTATTGTAGTCTGACAGGGCAGTTATCCACAAGCCGATTGATATGGTTTTGCCCTCTGGGAAGGCTGCGATTTGTCGTTTAAATGCAGCACGAAGAAGGAGGTTGCTTCAGCCTTTACCCAAAGACTGTTCTCTAAGCGGTTGCCAGCAATGAATAAATTTGCCATAATCATCGGTTTCCCTGATTCACAGGGGGTTTCACGCGCAGGCGTGCAAACCCGGCTGACCTTGCAACGCTGGCAGTACCGTGCTGCCACCAAGCTCACAAGAATCATGTAAGGGAAGATTTTCTAGCCAGTAGGATTGATCATGAAACGCACGTACCAGCCATCTAAAGTCAAACGCGCACGCACGCACGGTTTTCTCACACGTATGAAAACCCGCGGCGGTCGGGCCGTGATCGCGGCTCGCCGCGCCAAAGGCCGTAAGCGCCTGGCCGTCTAAGCTTTCAGTTCGCAAGCAGGTCTTGATGCCATTAGGCGAAGACATTGCAGCGGCTTAAAACCCGCGCCCAGTTCCAAGCTGTCTTGGCTGGTGCGACAGTGGCTAGAAGCGAGCATTTTGCCTTGCATCGGTCTGAACTACCTTCTTGCGATAAAGGCGTTGCAGGGTTTCTCGCGTCTAAACTTTCGGAGAAGGCAGAGAGAACTGAAAAAAAGTTGCAGCCACTTTTCCCACTGCTGGACCTGTGGATAGGTGCGATGGTGCCCAAGCGTTGGGCGAAGCGTGCCGTGACTCGCAACGCCATTAAAAGGCAGATTTACACCGTGTGTGCCGATTTTTCACCGAAGCAACGACAGGCCGCGTTTGTGGTCAGGCTGCGGCGTGATTTTTCGCGCAAGGTGTACGTTAGCGCCAGTTCAGACCACTTGAAACAGGCCGTGCGAACGGAATTGCTCGCGCTCATACTTGATGGTGCTCGTCATTCATGACCGGCCCGGTGAAATTTCTGCACTTCGTTGTGCGCGTACCTCAGGTCATGCTCATCACATTGGTCAAGGGCTATCGACTATTGCTCAGCCCTTCTTTGGGTTCGGGTTGTCGTTTTGAGCCGACTTGCTCTACCTATTCATTGCAGGCTTTGCAGCAACACGGCGCTGTAGCGGGCACCTACCTCACGTTAGGTCGTCTGGCCCGCTGCCATCCATGGTGTGATGGTGGGCTTGATCCCGTTGCAGCAAAATTCAGCTTCTTCCCTTCGTCCTGGTTTTCGGTTGGCTGTGTTGCCGACAAAGACAACCGCAAGCGACGCTTTTTCTCCCGTCTGGTCACACCCGTGGCCACTCCCTCTTCTGAAAAGAAACCGTCATGAACGACATTCGGCGCACCATCTTGTGGGTGATTTTTGGTTTTTCCATGGTCTTGTTGTGGGATCAATGGCAGGTGCATAACGGCCAAAAACCTACTTTTTTTCCGTCGTCGGCGCAAAGTGCCAAAGCACCAGCCAATACACCCGCCCCGATTGGGTCGGCTGTAGTTTCGAGCACGGAGATACCTGCACCAGTGACGACGACAGCGTCTTCTGTTCCCGGCATGGCACCAATTCCACCAACAGAATTGCCTATAGTCGGTGCCAAAAAAGAACAGTTAGTGGTCAGCAACGATGTGCTGACATTGACGTTTAGCACCGAAGGTGGCACCTTGGTGCGATCGATATTTGCCAACTACGCCGACATGACAGACAAAACCACTGGTTTTATGCTGCTTGACGAAAGCAACACGCGCGTTTATGTGGCCCAGTCTGGCTTGATTGGCGCAACCGGCAGCAATTTGCCTACCCACAAAACAGTCATGACGGCCGTGCCCGGTGACCGCTCCCTGCGTGATGGCCAGAACCAGTTTGAAGTCAAATTTGAGTCCCCCGCTGTTGGCGGTATTAAGCTGGTGAAAACCTACACCGTTAAGCGCGGCGCCTACGACCTTGCGGTGCGCCACGATATCATCAACACCGGCACCGAAGCGGTGACGCCGCAGCTTTACCTGCAGTTGGTTCGCGACGGGAACAAGCCGCCTGGTGAGTCTTCTTTCTATTCAACCTTCACCGGCCCGGCGATTTACACCGAAGCGAAAAAATACCAGAAAGTCGAATTTAAAGACATCGAAAACAACAAGGTCGATGTTGAGAAAAAAGCCACCAACGGCTATGTCGCCATGGTGCAACATTACTTTGCTTCAGCGTGGATCCTGCCAGACGGTCTGACGCGCGATTTGTTCTTGCGCAAGGTCGACACCAACCTTTACGCCGCAGGCATGATCACGCCGCTCGACAGCATTGCGCCCGGTGCCAGCAAGACGATAGACACCAAGTTTTTCGTCGGACCGCAAGAAGAAAAAACGCTTGAAGCATTGGCACCAGGCCTAGAGCTGGTGAAAGACTACGGCTGGTTGACGATTCTGGCCAAGCCGTTGTATTGGTTGTTGTACAACCTGCATGAATTCATCCAAAATTGGGGTTGGTCGATTGTTGCTTTGGTGCTCCTGTTGAAAATCGCTTTTTACTGGCTCAACGCAAAGGCCTACGCCAGCATGGCCAAGATGAAGGCGGTCAATCCGAAAATCATGGAGATGCGTGAGCGTCTGAAAGACAAGCCGCAGGAAATGCAGCAGGCCATGATGAAGATTTACAAAGAAGAAAAAGTCAATCCGATGGGCGGCTGCTTCCCTATCATGATTCAGATTCCTGTTTTCATCGCGCTGTATTGGGTGCTGTTGTCCAGCGTTGAAATGCGCAACGCGCCGTGGGTACTCTGGATTCATGATTTGTCATCGCCAGATCCTTATTTCATCTTGCCAGTGGTGATGACGTTGACGACGATGCTGCAAACGGCCTTGAATCCGACGCCACCAGACCCGATGCAAGCCAAGCTGATGTGGTTCATGCCGCTGATTTTCAGCGTGATGTTCTTCTTCTTCCCGGCCGGACTTGTCTTGTACTGGATCACTAACAACATCTTGTCGATTGCTCAGCAGTGGATGATCAACACCCGAATGGGTGTACCACCGCAGTTTAATTTGCCGAAGTTCAAATAACAAAAGGGCCGCTTCAAGCGGCCTTTTTTAATGAGACAGACCATGCTTGCCCGACACCAAGACCCGATCGTTGCAATCGCCACTTCACCTGGCCGCGGTGCAGTTGGCATCATCCGGATATCGGGCAAAGCGCTGGGCCCAATCATTCAAAGACTGTGTGGTTGCAGGCTTCATCCACGGCACGCCAGCTACTTGCCATTTCATGATTCGCAAGGTCAAGTGATTGACCAAGGCCTGGCGCTTTTTTTCCCATCACCCCATTCCTTTACTGGTGAAGACGTGCTCGAATTACAAGCGCACGGGGGCCCTGTCGTGCTGCAATTGCTACTGGCGCGTTGCCTAGAAGCTGCGGCTGAAACCGATGACACGAGCAAGCTGCAATGCTTGCCCGGCCTACGGCTGGCTCAGCCGGGTGAGTTCACTGAGCGTGCTTTTTTAAACGACAAGATTGATTTAGCGCAGGCCGAAGCGATTGCCGACCTGATTGACGCAAGCACCGAAACGGCGGCCCGATCAGCCGCCCGGTCGCTGTCCGGAGAGTTCTCCAACGAGGTGCAGGCACTGCTTGGAAAACTTGTGCATTTACGCATGTTGGTTGAAGCCACACTGGATTTTCCGGAAGAAGACATCGACTTTTTAAAGCAGGCTGACGCCAGCGGGCAGCTTGAAAGGCTGCAGGCCACGCTGGCAGGCGTCATGCAGCGCGCAGCGCAAGGTGCAATCTTGCGAGAAGGCATCAAAGTGGTGATCGCCGGCCAACCCAACGCCGGCAAAAGCTCCTTACTCAACGCTTTAGCAGGCGCCGAGTTGGCGATCGTCACACCGATTGCGGGAACGACGCGTGACAAGGTCTCGCAACTGATTCAGATTGATGGTGTGCCGCTGCATGTGGTCGACACGGCCGGCTTGCGCGACAGACATTTGCCGGACCTTGATGAAGTAGAGAAAATCGGTATCGCACGCGCTTGGGGTGAAATTGAAAATGCAGACGCTGTTTTGTTTTTACACGATTTGACGCGGCAAAACACGCCCGCCGAACCCGAGGTGTCTGCGGCCTATCTGGCGGGTGATGCTTTGATTCAACAAGCCCTGACAGACAAGCTGCCCGCTACAACGCCGGTCATCGACGTTTGGAACAAATCAGATTCGGCGCCGGTTGATATTCTTGTCAACGCGATGGCTAGAGATCGTGCAGCCGTCGTGATTTCAGCCAAAACAGGGGCGGGATTAGAGGGTTTGCGCCAGCAGTTGTTGCAGGTGGTTGGATGGCAATCTGCGCCTGAAGGTGTCTTCATGGCACGCGAGCGGCATGTTCAAGCGTTGCACGAAGTTGCCAGCCAACTGACGCGCGCTGACAAGCAGTTGTCCGCCAAGCAACCCGCGCTTGACTTGTTAGCAGAAGACTTGCGGCAAGCTCAACGTGCGTTAAGTCAAATCACCGGCGAGTTCACGCCAGACGATTTATTGGGTGAGATTTTCTCCAAATTTTGCATCGGCAAGTAAACGCGCAAGCACAGGTTCCTGAACCTAAGTTCCAGGACAACCATCAGGATAAATGAGCCCGCGGATCATGCCGAGCCAGACGTGCGAGCAAGTACTCGACTTCTGCTTTTGCAGTGGCCGACATGGCTGCTGCAGGTTTGCGCTGCGCATCAGATGACAACAAACCGCGGCGCATCAAGATGTATTTACGAACAGCCAAGCCAACCCCGGGCTGCTGCTCATAACGCATCAGCGGCAAGTGTGCGTCAAACAAGTCATGTGCTTTCTCGCGTTGACCGGCGGCCGACAGCCGAACCACATCGACCAGCATGTCGGGGAAGCAATAACCGGTCATGGCACCGTTGGCGCCGCGCTCGACTTCAAAGTCAAGAAAGAGCCCGCCATTGCCGCAGAGAATAGAAATCTCACGCATCTCGCCTTTGTTTTGCCATGCGCGCAAGGCCGATATTTTTTCCAGACCGGGCCAATCCTCGTGCTTGAGCATCAAGCAGGAAGCGTGGTTGTTGACGATGCGCTTGATCACGCTGGGTGCCATGACGACCGTGAACGTGAGCGGATAGTCTTGGATGACAAACGGAACGTCCTCGCCGATGGCCGCAACCGACTGCTCGTAATAGCCGACGATCTGGTCGTCGGTGCGCAGGGTGTTCGGAGGCGCGATCATGACCCCTGCGGCACCGGCGTCCATGGCATCACGGGCCAACGCGCGCATGGCCGCGAAGCCCGGCGCGGACACACCCACGATGGTCGGTGTTGTCGAGCGTTGGATAAAACGCTTGGCGACTTGCAGAGCCTCATCCTGCGCGAGTTTGGGTGCTTCGCCGAGTTGGCCAAGGACCGTGGTTCCGGTGACGCCGGACTGCGCATAAAAATCGACAAGTTGGTCAATCGAACCGAAGTCAATGGCGCCATTGACTTCAAAAGGTGTTGGTGCGATGACGTAAACACCGCTGGCTTGGGCTGTTAATTTTGGAGAAGTCATAGAGAGGTTCTGATTCAGAGTTGATTTTTACTGGCTTCGTAGCGAGCTTTGTTGTCGTCGTTCGGTGGGTATAAACCGGGCAGGGCCGCGCCGGCATTGATTTCCGACATGATCCAAGCTTCGAGGGTTTCTTGCTCGGCAGACAATCCGAGCACGTCTTCAAGCAGATTAGCCGGGATCAGCACGGCGCCATCTTCGTCGACCACGATCACATCGTTCGGGAACACCGCCACACCACCGCAAGCGATGGGTTCTTGCCAGCTGACAAAGGTCAGGCTGGTCACGGACGCGGGCGCAGCAGTGCCTTGGCACCAAACCGGTAAGCCCGTGCCCAGCACACCGACAACATCCCGCACAACGCCATCGGTCACCAGACCAGCGACACCGCGCATCTTCATGCGGGCACAAAGGATGTCGCCAAAAATACCGGCGTCGGTCACGCCCATCGCATCGACCACACAAATGCAGCCCGCTGGCATGGCTTCAATGGCTGCCCGCGTTGAGATTGGCGACGACCATGACTCAGGCGTCGCAAGATCTTCGCGGGCCGGCACGAAGCGCAGTGTGAAGGCGCGGCCAACCGTGCGCGGCTGGCCGGGCTGCAAGGGCTTGGTGCCGCGCAACCAGACGTTGCGCAAGCCTTTTTTGAGCAACACGGTGGTCAAGGTGGCGGTGGCAATGGTCTTGAGCTTGTCAACGACAGCGGGAGAAAGAGGCAGGACTTCAAGTGACACGGAAAGGCTCCTAATAAGGGCTTGTGGATAAGCACGAACTCAATGACCGGAAAAATCAATCAAGGTAAAAAGCGGCAGCCCCGATACGCGCAGTTTGTCGGACCCGCCGAGTTCGGGAAGGTCGACAATCGCTGCACCCTCCATCACATGCGCACCTAGTTTTTCAAGCAGTTTGTGGCCGGCCATCATGGTGCCACCAGTGGCGATCAAGTCATCAATCAGCAGCACTTTTTGCCCGGCATGGACGGCATCGGTGTGTAATTCAACCGTGGCGCTGCCGTATTCGAGTTCGTAGGTTTCCTGAACTGTGGTGAAGGGTAATTTGCCCTTTTTACGGATCGGCACAAAACCTACATTGAGCTCGTAAGCAATCACAGCGCCCAAAATAAACCCGCGCGCATCCAAGCCGGCCACTACGTCTGGACGCAGCGCCGGATCCATGTAGCGGTGCACAAAAGCGTCGATCAGCACGCGAAAAACCTTCGGGTTTTGCAAGAGCGGTGTGATGTCGCGAAACTGCACGCCGGGTGCCGGCCAGTCCGGCACGGTGCGAATGTGGCTACGCAGGTACTGGCTCACCGTTTGGTGCGTGAGGGCGTCTTGTTGGGAAGAGTTTTGGTTGGAGTCAGACACAAGCGGCATTCATCATGACAAAGTGGTTCGCGCCAGCACCTTACCGTTGGCATGGACGATCAAGGCTTCACCCATGGCGGTGAATTCGCCCGTGAGCGCCGTGATGTTGACTTGGTGTGTCACCCACACTTCAAACTCGCCAGCAGGCACCGCCTTAAGCCGTGCGCGCAATATTTTAGTGAGTGGCTCGGGCTGAGTGTCGTTGTTGAAGGTTGAATTAAGCGCCGGTAAAAGGGTGTAAGTACCAAATGCCAGTTCGGCCGTGTCACGTCCACGGCACCAAGCGCTCGCGTACACCGTGCGTGCTTGTAGTTGGCGGCTTTTGAACCATTGGCCAAACCGGCGCGATTGTTCGCGGCCGGCTTCGCTCAGATTGCGCTGGGTGCGGCAATCTCCAAGCTTGAAGTTGCTGGGGTCGCCAATGCCCGGGACGGTTTCAGCGTGTCGGAGCAAAACCACACAGGCGCCAGCGCGCAGCAGTGCTGCAATATCTATTGCGCTTTGAGCGTGGACTTGAGTCAGGGGCCAGTGGGCGGTGGCCAGCAGGGTCAGTGCAGTTCGTCGTTTCATGTTGTTCGTTACTCATGGGCGTGGTTTTTTAAGCTTAGGCCACAGAAGTCAGCGGGCCAGAAAGCATCAGCGTATCACCTCGCACGCATCGCCGGTTGCAGAGCACTGCGGGCATACCCGAGGCAGGGTGTCTCGATAGAATACAGGGATGAACTTTGACCGCACCGGCTTTGACCCGGCACAAGCTGTGGCCTTGGCCCGCAAGACATTTGAGATCGAGGCGGCCGCTGTGCTGAACATGGCGGCGCGCGTCGGACCTGAGTTTGCTGCGGCCGTTGAAGCGGTGCTGTCCTGCACCGGTCGGGTGGTGGTGATGGGCATGGGGAAAAGCGGGCACATCGGTCGCAAGATCGCTGCCACACTGGCGTCGACCGGCACGCCAGCCATGTTTGTGCATCCCGGCGAAGCCAGCCATGGCGACCTCGGCATGATCACAGCAGCCGATGTGGTGCTGGCGATTTCCAACAGCGGCGAAAGCGAAGAACTGACCGTGATTTTGCCGACCCTCAAACGCTTGCAAGTGGTGGTGATTGCGCTTACCGGCGGTGGACAGTCTGCCTTGGCACGCCACGCCAATGTAGTGCTCGACAGCAGCGTTGCGCAGGAGGCTTGTCCTCTTAACCTAGCGCCCACCGCCAGCACGACGGCCCAGTTGGCCATGGGAGATGCGCTGGCCGTGGCACTGCTTGATGCCCGCGGTTTCAGACCCGAAGATTTTGCGCGCTCCCATCCAGGTGGCTCCTTGGGTCGCAAACTGCTCACGCACGTGGGCGACGTCATGCGCAGCGGTGGGGACGTGCCATCTGTGCGGCCGGAGGCCAGTCTCAGCGAGCTCATGCGCGAGATGAGCGCCAAGGGTTTGGGCGTTTCGGCTGTGGTGGATGCACAGCAGCAGGTGCTGGGTATTTTCACGGACGGCGACTTGCGACGGTTGATTGAAAAAGGCGCTGATCTGCGCGCCATGTGCGCGGCTGACGTGATGCACGCCAATCCGCGTACGCTCGACTCGGCATCGCTCGCCGTCGATGCAGTTGCTTTGATGGAGCAATACCGCATCACCAGCGTGCTGGTGGTCGACGAAGCAGGGCGCTTGTGTGGCGCGCTCAATACCAACGACCTGATGCGCGCGAAGGTAATTTGATGACGCCATCTGCGACAGGCGCGAGCGCCATGCCACCCTTGGTCCCGGCACTCAACTTTGCTCCTGAACTGCTGCTCCGTGCGCAGGGCATCAAAGTGGCTTTTTTCGATGTTGACGGTGTGCTCACCGATGGTGGCTTGTACTTCAGCGAGTACGGTCAGCAGCACATCACTGAAACTCCCGGCCAGCTGTACGCTGCCGGTGAGACCTTGAAGCGCTTCAGCACGCTGGACGGTCACGGCCTGAAATTGCTGCAAAAAGTCGGTATCACGCCGGTCATCATCACCGGCCGTGACAGCGTAGTGCTGCGCGCGCGCTTGCAAGCGCTGGGTATCGTTCATGCACATTTTGGTACCGAAGACAAACGCCCGGCCGCCGAGCTGACGCTCCAAGCGCTGGGTTGCGGTTGGGCCGAAGCTGCCGCCATGGGCGACGACTGGCCTGACTTGCCAGTGATGCGCCGGGTTGCTTTCAGCTGCGCACCGGCCAACGCTCATGCCGAGGTCAAAGCGGTGTCGCACTACGTCACGCAAGCTCTGGGCGGTCACGGTGCGGCACGTGAGCTGTGTGATGTTTTGCTGGTGGCCAGTGGCCGTTATGCCGGCTTGCTGGCTGGGTATGCGGCATGAAGTCTCAGGCTGTTTCGAACGCTTTCACCCGGAAGCTGCAGGCTCTCAAAGTCAGTGGGCAGACATTCGCCAGCCTATGGGAGCAGTTGTCTCTTTACTTGCCTTTGGCCATGATGGCTTTGTTGGCGGTCGGCACCTACTGGCTGGTGCGCAACACGCCAGCCGCATATGAAGCCGAGGCAGTCCGGCCCGTGAGCCATGAAGTTGACTACTTCATGCGCCGCGCGACCGTCAAGACCTTTGATGACGCAGGTCGACTGAAGACCGAAATTTTTGGCACTGAGGCGCGCCACTTTGTGGACACCGAAACGCTTGAAATTGACCAAGCCCGTATGCGTTCCACCGGCCCGGACGGTCGACTCACGACCGCCACTGCAAATCAAGCCCTGAGCAATGACGCCGGCTCAGAGGTTCAATTGATTGGCAACGCCGTGGTGGTTCGCGAGCCGATGCAAAATCCCGATGGCAGTTGGCTGCCGCGTCTTGAGTTTACCGGCGAGTTCTTGCATGTCTTCATGAATGAAGATCGCGTTAAGTCTCATCTACCCGTGGTGCTCAAGCGCGGCTCGGATGAGTTCAGCGGCGACACCTTCGCCTACGACAACTTGGATCAAGTCGCCGACCTCAAGGGACGCGTCAAAGGCCTGTTGATTCCGCGCTCCAGCACGAGTTCTGCGCCTCCCAAGACCGCCCGATAGTTCTTTTCAGTGGTGTGCGGTTTATGTCTGTTTACCGACAGAGTCCTTAGCCGCTGGTTTCGTGCAAATTGGTCGTGCTGACTATCCATGTCGGAAATGCAAAAAGGCTCCAAAACCGAAGTTTTAGAGCCTTTCTTGAGCAGGTCTTCAATTAAAAACTGAAGATGTCAGCGTGAGCCAACTGCTGGAGTCGAGAGCTTAGTAGCCGCCGCGTCCACCGCCACCGCCGCCACCGTAGCCGCCGCCGCTTGAACGGCCGCCACCACCACCGTAGCCGCCACCGCCGGAGCGATCACCGCCACCGCCGTAGCCGCCACCGCCAGAACGGTCACCGCCACCGAAGCCACCACCACCGGTGCGCGGTGGGCGGGCTTCCATTGGACGAGCTTCGTTAACGACAACGCTACGACCGCCCAAAGGCTGACCGTTCATGCCGTTGATGGCTGCTTGGGCTTCTGCATCGCTGCCCATTTCGACAAAGCCGAAGCCTTTGGAGCGACCGGTGTCGCGTTCCATCATGACTTTAGCGCTGGTGACGGAGCCAAATTGGCCAAAAGATTGTTGCAGATCTTCGTCACGAACAGAGTAAGGCAGGTTGCCGACGTATAGTTTGTTGCCCATTGAGGGACTCCTCTAAAACACAATAAAAAAGCGATGGGGTCCCGAAAGCACAACAAATCTTCAAACGTACCGCTGTAGCGCGCGAAACTGACCGATCACCTAACTAATGCGGATGAATCCATCCACACTGGCGCATTATGCGCTCGTTTGTTTATTGGCAAGAAAATTTTCAGGCGTGTTACAAATAAGTCACAGTGCTCGTGCTGGCGGGTGCGCAGCGCGCCATCTCACCAGTTAACTTCTCGTTCAGGCGTGGCGCCGATGCGGTGAATGGACAAGTCTGCGCCTTCAAACTCTTCTTCTTGACTCAAGCGCAACCCCGTCACCACTTTGATCAAACCATAGACCGCAAAGCCTGCGACGAGAGCCCATGCAACGCCCATCGCTGTGCCAATCAGTTGCGCGCTAAAGCTGATACCGCCCAAGCCGCCAAACTCTTTCAGGCCGAAGATGCCTGCGGCCACGCCACCCCACGCACCGCACAGACCATGCAAGGGCCAAACGCCAAGGACGTCGTCAATCTTCCATTTGTTTTGCGTCAGCATGAACATGAAGACAAACACGCTGCCAGCGACGGCGCCGACCACCAACGCGCCCAGCGGATGCATCAAGTCTGAGCCGGCACAAACAGCCACCAAACCTGCGAGCGGGCCATTGTGGACAAAGCCCGGATCGTTTTTGCCCAGAACCAGTGCTGCCAGTGTGCCGCCGACCATGGCCATCAAGGAGTTCACAGCGACGAGGCCTGAGATTTTGTCGATGGTTTGCGCGCTCATGACATTAAAGCCGAACCAGCCGACCGTCAAAATCCAGGCGCCCAGCGCCAAAAATGGGATGTTTGACGGTGGATGCGCTGAGACCACGCCGTCTTTGCGGTAACGGTTGCTACGCGCACCTAACAAAATAACCGCCGGCAAGGCCAGCCAGCCTCCCATGGCATGGACTACCACGGAGCCGGCAAAATCATGGAACTCCTCGCCAGTCAAGGCCTTGATCCAGGCCTGTACGCCGAAATGTTGATTCCAAACAATGCCTTCAAAAAAGGGATAAATCAGACCCACAATCACGGCGGTGGCAACGAGTTGCGGATAAAAGCGCGCCCGTTCAGCAATCCCGCCAGAAATGATGGCGGGAATGGCTGCTGCAAATGTCAGCAAAAAGAAAAACCGGACCAGCTCATAGCCATTCTTGGCTGCCAGTTGCTCCGCCCCTACAAAGAAATGCGTACCGTAAGCCACGCTGTAGCCGATAACAAAATAGACGACGGTCGAAATCGAGAAGTCCACCAGAATCTTCACCAAGGCGTTGACTTGGTTCTTTTTGCGGACGGTACCGAGCTCGAGAAACGCAAAGCCGGCGTGCATGGCGAGCACCATGATGCCGCCTAGCAGGATGAACAGCGCGTCAGAGCCCTGTTTTAGTGCTTCCATGGGTTTATTTCCTTTTAAATTGTTTTATGTTGGTGCGTTTTGTGGCGCTGTCTCAGAAACGCACCAAATGCAAGCAAGAATCGGGCCTCAACAGTGCGCGCCCGCGCGCGCCAATGCCGTCATGCAACACGGCCAGCCGTAGCTACAATCGCGGCTTGTCATTGGGGAGTAGCCGCCTTCCGATTTGCTGCAAAGCAAAGGGCGAGAGGGGTTTGCGTCAACAGACTTGTTGGGCCTTGCAGAAAGGTCGACATGGCGCAAACGGTTGAAAAAGACTTGGCGAGACCTTTGACTGCACAGCCTTCAAGCTTCACCTGCTTTTGGCCGGAGATGCTGTGCGGTCATTGGTTTCACTCCGGCCGGAGTCATTCAACGTGGACGCATTTCTCGTATCAACCGGTATCGTTGCCCTGGCCGAAATGGGCGACAAAACCCAGCTGCTGGCACTCTTGCTTGCAGCACGCTTCAAAAAACCATGGCCTATCGTCTGGGGTATTTTGGTGGCCACGCTGGCCAATCACGCTATGGCCGGTGCGCTCGGCGCTTGGCTTACCACCTTGCTCAGCCCCGATGTCTTGCGTTGGATTCTGGGCGCTTCATTTTTGGCCATGGCCGCATGGATGCTGGTGCCCGACAAGCTCGACGACGACAGCGACAGCAAGCCACCGCGCTGGGGTGTTTTTGCGACCACGGTGGTGCTGTTTTTCTTGGCCGAGATGGGCGATAAAACGCAAATTGCGACCGTCATGCTGGCAGCCCGCTTTGACGCGTATGTGGCGGTGGTGGCGGGCACGACCTTGGGCATGATGGTGGCCAATGCGCCTGTCGTGTGGCTGGGCGAGCGGGTCACCCGCTTGGTGCCGTTGCGGGTGGTGCACGTCGTGTCGGCGATTATTTTTGCTGTTTTGGGCGTGTTGGCGTTTGTGTTGCCAGCCTGAATGTCGGCTATATACTAAGCGAGCGCCGATTTAATCAGTTTGCGGGCGCTATAAAAGTACAGCTAAAGACGACTTCCTGAAACCCGGATTCGCTTTGGCGATGCCGGGTTTTTGTTTTTTCTGCAGGTGATTATTTGACCTTAGTCGCAACACCGCTGACCATGCATTTCAAAGACGCCTTGCCGCTGCAAAGCGGCGCGTCGATACGCGCGTATGACCTGAGCTACGAAACCTATGGCGTGCTCAACGCTGACAAGTCGAACGCCGTTTTGATTTGCCATGCGCTCAATGCGTCGCACCATGTGGCGGGCGTTTACCTCGACGCATCGGGTCAGGTCCAAGCCAAGTCCGAAGGCTGGTGGGACACCATGATCGGGCCCGGAAAGCCGGTCGATACTGATCGTTTTTTCGTCATCGGCGTGAACAACCTTGGCTCTTGCTTTGGCTCTACCGGGCCCATGCAGAACAACCCCGACACGCAAGAAATTTACGGCGCCGATTTCCCGGTAGTCACCGTTGAAGACTGGGTCGATGCTCAGGCACGACTGCTGGACGCTTTGGGGATTCTGACCTTAGCCGCCGTGATGGGCGGCAGTCTGGGCGGGATGCAGGCACTGGCTTGGACGCTGCGCTATCCCGATCGCGTGCGGCATGCGGTGGTGGTGGCGAGCGCACCCAATCTAAACGCGGAGAACATCGCCTTCAATGAAGTGGCGCGTCGCGCGATCACGACCGATCCGGACTTTCACGGCGGGCATTTTTACCGTTACGGCGTATTGCCCAAACGCGGCCTGCGCATTGCCCGCATGATTGGTCATATCACTTATCTCAGCGACGATGTGATGAATGCGAAGTTTGGCCGACAACTTGCCCCCACGCTTGTCGCTGCGCGAGCCTTCGGCGGTGCGCTGCCCCATGAACTAAAAAAAGGGGCGCCTTTCCCCTTGGGGCGGCCCGGCGGGGAAATCTTAGCCCCCACGCCATCCCCTTTCAAGTATTCAACTCAAGACGTCGAGTTCCAGATCGAAAGCTATTTGCGCTACCAAGGCGATAAGTTCAGCGAGTACTTCGACGCCAACACCTACTTGCTGATCACCCGTGCGCTGGATTATTTTGACCCTGCCAGCGCGCATGGCGGCAACTTGAGTCTGGCATTGGCCAAGGCCAGTGCTAAATTTTTGTTGGTCAGCTTCACCACGGATTGGCGTTTTTCACCGGCCCGCAGCCGCGAAATCGTCAAGGCGCTGCTGGACAACCAGCGTGACGTCAGTTACGCCGAGATTGACGCACCACACGGACACGACGCTTTCTTGCTAGAAGATGCGCGTTATTTGGGCGTGGTTCGCTCTTACTTCAATAGCAAGGTGGCTGTATGACCGTGCCATCCAAAGTCTTGAAAGAAAGCTCGCCTGACTTGCTGTCGATCGCCCGCTTGGTGCCGCACGGTTCACGGGTGTTAGACCTCGGTTGCGGCACGGGTGAGTTGTTGGCGCATTTGATCCGCGAGCGTGGTTGCTCGGGTTACGGCGTCGAGATTGACGATGCCAATGTGCAGGCCTGTGTCGAGCGCGGCGTCAATGTGATTCAGCTCAACCTTGAAGAAGGCTTGTCGCTCTTCGGTGACCGCTCGTTCGATGTAGTGCTGCAAATTGACACGCTGCAACACCTGCGCAACGCTGAAATCATGCTGCGCGAAACCGCCCGCGTTGGCCGCATGGGCATCGTGGCTTTTCCTAACTTTGGCCATTGGCCGAACCGTTTGGCGGTGCTCAGGGGTCGCATGCCGGTCACCAAGGTCTTGCCTTATCAGTGGTACGACACGCCCAACATTCGGGTCGGCACTTTGCAAGATTTTCGCGCCTTGGCCCTGAACAACCACCTGAAAATTCTCGACCAATTTGGCCTGCAAGATGGCGAAGAAATACGCTTTTGGCCGAACGCTCGCGCCAGCCGCGCTGTCTTCAAGGTGCAACGCGCTTGACCCGATGCTAGATTTATTCGAGCGCCTGTTCGGCACTTGGGTACGCTCAATCTCGTCGCATACTTTGCGCGCAGACGGTATGGCGGGTTTGTTGGGTGCGGTGCTGGTGTTGCCGCAAGGCATTGCTTTTGCCACCTTGGCCGGGCTGCCGCCGGAGTACGGCTTGTACACCGCCATCGTGCCCTGCATCATCGCGGCTTTGTTTGGCTCAAGCTGGCATGTCATGTCGGGGCCAACGAACGCGAATTCGCTAGCACTCTTCGCCATGTTGTCGCCGCTGACCATGGCTTTCAGCCCGGCTTATATCCAGATGGCGCTGGTCGTCACGGTGATGGTTGGCGTCATGCAGTGGTTGATTGGCATGTTGCGACTGGGCACGTTGGCCAATTTCATTTCGCCGGCGGCTTTGTTTGGTTTTACCTCGGGCGCGGCCGTGCTGATTGGCATTTACGCCTTGCCTGACTTATCAGGGATTGGTGCTGCCGCAGAGCCAGGTGCGCGGGCTCTAATGCTGCATGTCGCCAGCCAGTGGACATGGGCGCAGCCTGCAGCGCTGATCGTGGCTGCGATGACCGTGCTGGTGACGCTGACTGTGCGACGCTGGCGACCGCACTGGCCCTATATGTTGGCGGGGCTGGTCTCGGCCACGCTGTTTGCATGGATGGCGGCGGGCCAAACGGCTGGCGCCTCTTTTGCGAATCTGCGCATGGTTGGTGCAGTGGAGGTGCCATGGCCACGCTTTGCAGTGCCGCAGCTCAGTTTGTCATCGGTGTCCGAGCTGCTTGGTTTGGCGTTCGCGCTGACGATCGTCGCGCTGGGTCAGTCGATCTCCATTGCCAAAGCAGTGGCGGCACGCTCGGGTCAGCGCATTGACGCCAACCGCGAGTTTCGGGGACAAGGCTTGTCAAATATGGTCGGCGGCTTTTTCTCGTCCTATGTGTCCTGCGGTTCTATGAATCGCTCCATGCCGAATTTGCAAGCCGGTGCGCGCACACCGCTGGCGTCTGTTTTTTCGGCTTTGTTGCTGCTGGCCTTGGTGGCGGTGAGCGCGCCACTGCTGGCGAAAATTCCCATGGCTGCGCTGGCGGCGTTGCTGTTGGTGGTGGCGATATCACTGCTTGACTTGCCGCGCTGGCGTCAGTTGATGAAGCTGAGTCGCACCGAATTTGGCGTGGCCTTGGCGACCATGCTGGCGACCGTCACGATTCGTCTTGAGATCGCGATTTTGTTGGGCACCTTGCTCTCGCTGATGTCGTTTTTGTACCGTACCTCGCGTCCGGCGATGCGCACCATGGGCTTTGACAGTACCAGCCCGGACCGACAATTTGTGGTGATCGATGAGGCGGCAAGCTCAACCGCACCAGAGACGAACGCCTTGCCCGAGTGCCCGCAACTCAAACTGCTGCGCATGGAGGGTGAGGTCTACTTTGGCGCGACTCAGCATGTCGCCGACACACTGCACGCGCTGCGCCATCTGCCGTATCCGCAAAAGCATCTGCTGGTGATGGGCAAAAGCATGAACTTCATCGACTTGGCCGGTGCTGAGTTGTGGGAAGCCGAGCTCAACGCGCGCCGTGCGATGGGCGGTGATTTGTACTTTCACCGACCGCGTCCGGAAGTCCTCAGCATGTGGAAAACCACCGGCTTCACCCGCTTGCTCGGCCCCGAGCATCAGTTCCCCGACAAGCGCACGGCAATTGCCACGATTTTTCACAAGCTGGACCCGGAAATTTGCCGGCAATGCACAGCGCGTGTCTTTTGGGAATGCAAGTCTGTGCCGGGACCTTGACCCTCTGCAGGACATTCGTCTGCCACACTGCGACAAGCTGCCTTGGCGCGCACAATATTCGAGATTGATGATTTGTATTGGCTAGAAACCTATGAAAAGATTTTTCCATTGGGCCTTGATTGCCATCTTAGGCAGTTGGCTGCTGGCATGCACAGGCGCTCCTTTGCTCGCGAGCATGGCGCCGCGCAGTGTCAACGTGCCGGAAGAGCGCTTGCAGCAGGCGCTTGCCGAGCGTTTTCCCATCAAGCAGCGCTTGGCCGATGTGCTGGAGCTGGAAGTGCTGCCGCCGCGCTTGAGCTTGCTGCCGGCCAGCAATCGGCTCGCCACTGACATTGATCTGAACGTGGCTGACCGCTTGATGGGGGGGCGCTACAACGGCCGCATCGCCTTGGATTTTGGCCTGCGTTTTGAGCCGAGTGACAACACCATTCGCATGACGGGCGCGCGTGTCAACCGCGTCAGCATGGCGGGTGTGCCTGAGCCTTACCAAACGGCCATCACACGCAATGCACCGCGGCTGGCGGAGCGCCTGTTTGACAACCGTGTGTTGCATCAATTCAGTGACAAAGATTTGAATTTGGTCAACGGCTTGGGGCTGGAGCCCGGCGAAATCACGGTCACGCCGAAAGGCTTGAGTGTGAGCTTGGTGCCGCGTCCCTTGTCACGTCCTTAATGAGCCCTTGATCGCGCAATAGTTAAAACCGCTTTCAATTTTTTTCAGGAGTTCGCCATGAATGCCCGTTTGCCCACTTCAGCTCTTGATTCGGCTTCTGCGCTGGACCAAGTCAGCGCCCAATGGGACGGCGACATCGTGCGCCAGCTCAGTGACTACATCGCTATTCCCGCCAAGTCGCCGGGCTTTGACAGTGACTGGGCGCAGCACGGTTTCATCGACACCGTCGTGCGCAACGCCGCGGCCTGGATCGAAGCTCAAAAAGTCGAAGGACTGACGCTTGAAATTGTGCGTTTGCCTGGTCGTACGCCGTTGTTGTTTTTTGAAGTGCCGGC
>Ga0208916_10000459_pt1 | contig 19349 bp, 20 predicted proteins | sample DEB19_08_DNA_5_FD_184523 | JGI IMG/M metagenome (GOLD analysis project Ga0208916, IMG submission 184523) | Aqueous microbial communities from the Delaware River and Bay under freshwater to marine salinity gradient to study organic matter... | ecosystem: Environmental > Aquatic > Marine >... | reverse complement strand
TGCCGGGATAGACTCGCATAGTGTGGCCCTTTCGGCTAGCGGGTGGTGTCGGTGAGGTTGGCCCCGCGAAGGTCGGCCCCGGTGAGGTCGGCCCTGACGAGGTTGGCCCCGGTGAGGTCGGCCCTGGCGAGGTTGGCCCCGGTGAGGTTGGCCCCGCGAAGGTCGGCCCCGGTGAGGTCGGCCTCGGTGAGGTTGGCCCCGGCGAGGTCGGCCCTGGCGAGGTTTGCCCAGGCGAGGTCGGCCCTGGAGAGGTCGGCCCCGGTGAGGTCGGCCCCGGTGAGGTCGGCCCCGGCGAGATCGGCCCCGGCGAGGTCGGCCCGGGTGAGGTCGGCCCGGGTGAGGTCGGCCCCGGTGAGGTCGGCCGGTCGGCCTTCTCGACTGGCTGCGGCGATTTCGGCAAGCGCGGCTTCGCGGTTCATGGTGTGGCCCTTTCGGCTTGACGGGGCGGGATTGCCCGACGTCGGTACTACGTTGCACGGTTCGTGCCGAACCCATCCGGACCCATTGCGAACCCATCGCGAACCCATTGAATGACGCTGTAAGTTACGGCAGGACGATAGGTTAGACGATTCGCGAACCCATCGAACCCTGCGGGGGGTATGATCCGCCATAAGGGAATAATATGTGGTAATTATTCTACATATGGCAGGATTGTTACAACACATCCCTACGCGTGTGCGCGCGCTTATGCCGGATAGTAGAGATGGGTTCGATGGGTTCGGGGCGGGGTTAAGTGATGGCCCGGTGCGGTGTTGCAGCGTTGGGAGATGGGTTCGCGATGGGTTCGGGATGGTTCCGCAATGGGTTCGGAATAGGGGTGGAGGGTATGCGGGGAGGCAGGCCGAGATCGGGCGCAACGGCGCATCGGCGTGTCACAATTTCACGTGTACGCGTAGAAATGAGGTGATATGTGAAGTGATAAGCGTAATGCCGGCAATGAGTTACGCGTTTCGCCGGCGCGGCGATACGGCGAAGCGGCAGGGCGGCGGCGCGGCGCGACCCCCACCTACCCGGTACTGCGAGGCGGGCGGCTGCTGTGGCGGGGGGTGTGGTGTGCCGGAGCCCCGATTTTTCGGTTCCAATTTTCCTGGCGGCGAAAATCCCTGCCGGAAAATCTGGAATGGCGTCCATGCATGCGAGGATCTGGAGTCCCGTCCATGCCGTCCATGCACTTGACAACGCGGCGCCGGTACATTACCCTGGGGCAGCCATGGAGGCTCGATGCCCGACCAGGATCCGATTGACCGCAGCCTGCTCACCACCGACCCGCCGGCCCGCCGCAAGGCCCCGGCGAAGGAGCCCCCGATGCGGAAGCTCAAGCCGAAGCGCCTTCCCGCCGCCCGGATCGACCGGGAGGACCCGGTGAAGGTGCCCCGGAAGCGGCTCAAGGGCGCCCCGCGCCCCGGCCGGGGTCTGCGGGAAGCGGTGGGGGAACCGAATCACCCAATGCCCAAGAGCGGATCGCTCCGGCAGATCGCCCCCTTCTTCGAGAAGTTCTGCCGGTAATGCCGAGCGGCATCTACCCCCGCACCGAGAAAGGCAAGGCCTGGGTGGCGTCGATGCCGATCATCCGCAACCAGATCGACAAGCTGAAAGCCCTCCCGGAGGACGCGCGGGAGGCGATGCTGGAGGCGTTCGCGACGGGGACGCGGGTGAAGAAGATCCTGGCCGCGCAGGGGGTCGGCTGCCGGGCGTTCTACAAGTGGCTCGAGGAGGATCCGGTCATGCGGGCGGCCTGGGAAGAGATGAAGGCCTACCGGGCCCGTTCCTACGCCGACGACGCCCAGGAAGCCGTGGAATCGGTCGAGGGCGTGATCCTGTCGACCGAAGAGATCCAGTTGCGGAAGCTCCGGGCCGACATCAAGCTCCGGCTGGCCGCGGTGACGAATCCCCGGGAGTTCGGCAAGTCGCCGAAGACGGTGCTCCAGGTCGAGCATCTCCACCTGACGGCCCTCGAGCGGATCAACCAGGAGGACACGGCCCGGCGGATGCAGGTCCTCGAGGCGACCGGCGCGGCCCACGCGCTGCCGCCGGCGACCCCGGCCGAGGTCGCGGACACGGCCCTGGCCGACGCCCTGGCGGGTTGCTAGGCGATGGCGGCGCCCGCGCTCGATCTCGTCACCCCGCCGGCGACCGAACGGTTCACGGTCGAGACGTTCCTCGCCTGGCAGCGGCGCTACCGGAACGACCCGGATCGCTTCATCCGGGAGATGTGGGCCGTCGAGCCCGACACCTGGCAGACGGAAGCCGCGAACAAACTCGGCCGGGACGAGCAGCGGCGCATCGCCATTCCCTCCGGCCACGGCGTCGGGAAGACGGCGCTGGCGGCCTGGCTGTCCCTCTGGTTCTTCCTCACCCGATTCCCGGTCAAGGTCATCCTGACCGCCCCGTCCTCGGCGACCCTCGAGGACGGCCTCTTCGCCGAGATCAAGATGTGGGTGTCGCGGCTGCCGGGCGCGGTGCGCTCCCTCGTCGAGGCGACCTCGGACCGCGTGGTGCTCAAGAGTGCGCCGGACCGGGCCTTCATCTCGGCGCGAACCGCCCGGGCGGAGAAGCCGGACGCGCTCCAGGGCGTCCACGCCGACTACGTGCTCCTCATCGTCGACGAGGCGAGCGGCGTGCCGGAGGCGGTCTTCGAGGCGAGCCAGGGCTCGATGTCCGGGCCGGCGCGGTTCATGCTCCTCCTCGGCAATCCGGTGCGGGCGCAAGGGTACTTCTACGAGGCGATCACGAGCGGCAAGACGGCGCTCTGGTGGGTCCGGGAGGTCTCCTGCTACGAGGCGAAGCGGGCGCCCCAGGAATACATCGACGAGATGGCGGTCCTCTACGGCGAGGAGTCAAACACCTTCCGGGTCCGGGTGCTGGGGAAGCCGCCGCTCGGCGACGAGGACTCGATCATTCCGCTCGACCTGATTCAGGCGGCCTTCGACCGGGAGGTCACCCTCTCCAGCACCGTGCCGATCGTCTGGGGGCTCGACGTGGCCCGGCTGGGGAAGAACCAGGCCGCCCTCGCCAAGCGCCAGGGCAACTGGTGCCTCGAGCCGGCGCATCGGTTCAAGAACTGCGACCTCATGCAACTCGTCGGGCGGGTCGCGGCGATGCACGACAGCCTGCCCGAGGCCAAGCGGCCGGCGGCGATCTACATCGACGCGATCGGCGAGGGCTCCGGAGTGGCGGACCGGCTCATTGAACTCGGGCTGCCGGCCGTCCGGATCAACGTCTCCGAGCACAAGGGCCTGACCGACGCCTACTACAACCTCAAGGCGGAACTCTGGTGGCGGGCGCTGGGCTGGTTCGCGGCGCGCGATTGCCGGTTCCCCCGGGACGACGAACTCGTCAAGGCGCTCTCGTGCGTCAAGATCGACCACCACTCCTCCGGGAAACTGCTGGTCGAGTCGAAGGACAAGCTCGAGCGGCGCCTGGCGGGCCGGATGCCGCGCATGGACGCCGCGGATGCCTTCGTGCTGACGTTCGCCGGCGGCGCGGCTGCCGCGCTCTACGGTCGCCGCCAGGCCGGGAAGCGCCGGCCGATCCTCCGCCGCCGGCTGCCGGGGGTTGTGTGACGAGCCGTACTGCGGTTACCGTCTCGCGCAGGTCAGCCCTTGCGTGGAGTGTGCGATGTCGCAACCCCTAGCCCCCCGGCGCCAGCCGCCCAGCGGGCCCATCGAAGACGCCGACGCCTTCGCGTCCGCCGAGGCGACGCCGCAGATCTTCGGCGGCGAGGCTCCCGAGGCCGAGACCGCGCCGGAGGAGGCCTGGACGGACGAGCGGCTCCAGGCCCTGCTCCAGGCGGAGATGGCGGCGGCGGTCTCGTACTACGACAGCGACGTCGCGCCCAAGCGCACGGAAGGGAGCCAGTATTACGACGGCGAGCCCTTCGGCGACGAGGAGGAGGGGCGCTCGAGCATCATCTCGCGCGACGTGCGGGACACGGTGCGCTCGATCATGCCGTCGCTCCTGCGGATCTTCCTCGGGGGTGAGAAGTGGGGCGAATTCGCGCCCGCGGGGCCGGACGACGAGGAGGGCGCCAAGCAGCGGACCGAGTATCTGCAGGTCGTTGCGTTCAAGGACAATCCGGGATTCCGGATCTTCCGGGACTGGTTCGAGGACGCCCTCGTGCGGATGTACGGGGTCGTCAAGTGGTGGTGGGAGGAGAAGGAAGAGGTCACCTCCGAGTCCTATACCGGACTGCTCGAGGAGCAGGTCATGCTCCTCGCCAACGACCCGGAGATCACGATCGACACGCAGGCGGAAGGCGCGCCGGTGACGATGCCGGACGGGCAGACGGCGCCGACGTACTACGTCACCCTGACCCGGCGTCGGCGGAGCGGCCAGGCCCGCTACGCCGTGATCCCCGGAGAAGAGTTCTACATCAACCCGAGCGCCACCTCGCTCGAGACGGCGACCATCGTCTCGCATGTTCGCAAGGTCACGCGCTCCGATCTCGTCGCGATGGGGTACTCGCTGGAGTTCCTCGAGGAGCACGAGGGGACCGCGTTCGACTTCGCCCTCAAGGAAGAGTACCTGGCCCGTCACCCGGCGGTCGCGGGACTCGAGCAGACGGAAAACCCGGACCTCCAGGAGACCCTCTACGGCGAACACCTGATCCGGTTCGACCAGGACGGGGACGGGGTGGCGGAGTTGTACCGGATCTGCACGCTGGGGACCGACTACTTCGTGGTCAACCGGGAGTCGGCGCCGGAGATTCCGTTCGCGCTGCTCTGCCCGGACCCCACGGCCCACAAGCTCTTCGGCGGGGGCATCCACCAACTCGTCGGCGATCTGCAGCGCATCAAGTCAGCGATCCTCCGGGCGGTCATGGACTCGCTCCGGGGCTCGATCGACCCGCGCATCGCGGCGAATGAAGACTACGTGGACATGAACGACCTCCTGAACAACGAGGTCGGGGGAATCATCCGGACCACGGGCGACCCCAATACCGTGCTCCGCGAGTTCGTCGTGCCGTTCGCCGGTCAGGCGGGGCTCCAGGTGCTGGAGTACCTCGACACGGTGAAGGAATCGCGGTCCGGTCAGAGCCGTGGCTCGCAGGGCCTGGATGCGGGCGCGATGCAGTCGACAACGGTCATGGGGATTGCGGCGCAACTGTCCGCGGCCCAGCAGCAGATCGAGATGATCGCGCGGATCTTCGCCGAGACCGGCGTCAAGGACCTCTTCCTCGGGCTGCAGCGCCTCCTGTCGCGGCACCAGGATGTCGCCCGGATGGTCAAGCTCCGGGGTGGCTGGACCCAGGTCGATCCGCGCACCTGGTCGACGCCGCTCGATCTGGACATCAACGTCGGGCTGGGTATGGGCCTGCCGGCGGAGCGGCTGGCGACGCTCGGCAAGATCGCGGAGAAGCAGGAACTCGCCATCAGCACGATCGGGCCGTCGCCGCTCGTCGGGTACGAGCACCTGAGCCATACCTACCGCCGAATGGTCGAGACCGCTGGCTACCGGCCCGAGAGCTTCTTCGGCGTCGTCCCGCCGAACTGGGCGCCGCCGGCGCCCCAGACCCCGGACCCGGCGACGATTCTGGCCCAGGCGCAGGCCCAGGAGATCCAGGCCAAGCTCCAAATCGAGCAGGCAAAGCTCGAGATGGCGCGCCAGAAGCAGGTCATGGAGATGGAGACCGCCCGAATGAAAATCGAGGCGGAGATCCAACTCGAAGTCCTCAAGATCGAGGCCCAGCACGGTATCCAGATCGAGGAGAACCGGGTCTCGGCTGCGGTCGAGCAGTCCCGGATCGCCGCGGAGACGGCGGCTCGGCGCTACGAAGCCGACCGCGATGTCGAGGCACGACGGCATGAGGCAGAAACCGCCGCGCTGGCCCAGGCGGCTACCCCGAAAGAGAGCACCGGGTCATGAACCTCTTCGAGCGCGTACGTGCCCTCCTCGATGGGCCGCGAAGCCGGGCCGAGGTGCGGGCTACGGCCCACCAGGCCGGCCTCTGGCTGGAGGATGAGACCCTCAACCGGGCACTCGCCAGCCTGCGGCGCCGGGCCGAGAATACCTGGCTCACCAGCTGGGATACCGCCGTGCGGGAGGAGTGTTGGCGGGAGTTGCACCGGATTGATCTCTTCGTGCGGGATCTGCAGCGCCTGCTCGCGGACGAGCAGGTCGCCGCGACCGCGGAGGCCAAGCGGACCCGTCGGCGTGAAGCCGCCGGGACGGGAACTTGACACTTCATCACCACAAGGAGTAGGGTATGGCCGATCGGGAGACCGCCGCACCGGAACGTGAGACCGGCGCCCAGGAGGACAACGGACGGGAGGACCTCGCGGAACTGTTCGACTCGCTGCTGGAGGAGTCGGAGGACGCGGAGGAGACAAACGACGACCTCGCAGCCGGCGACGAGACCGCGGAGGATGCGGAAACCGAGGCGCCGGAGGACGAGGAGCCGGACGACGAGGACGAGGAGCCGGAAGCAGACCCGGACGACGAGCCCGTCGCGGAGGATGCGGAGGAGCCCGAGGCCGCGGAAGAGCCGACGGCGCTCAAGGACACCACACCCGTCTTCACCATCCGGGATCCGGACGGAACGGAGCGGGTCATCACGGTGGCCGAGGCGCGGGCCGGCTACATGCGGACCAAGGACTACACGCAGAAGCGGATGGCGGAGGCCGCCGTGGCGAAGGACGCGGCGAAGGCCCGCGACGAGTATGTCGCCGTCATCCAGGAGTACCGGAAGGTGCTCGACAAGGCGTATCCGCAGGAGCCCGACTGGGAGAAGCTCAAGGCGGAAAACCCCGAGCAGTACGCGATCGCCCGGGTCGAGTGGCGGGAGTTACAGGACGCCAAGACCGCGGCGGATGCAGAACTCAAGCGGCAAGCGGACCTCCAGGAGGCGGAGCGCGCGAAGAAGCTCGCCACCTTCCTCGAGGAGGAGCAGGTCAAGTTGCACCAGGCCCTGCCGGCGTGGAAGACCAAGCCGGAGGTCGCGCAGCGGGAAGCGACCGCGATCCAGGGGGACCTGACGGCCCGCGGCTTCACCCCGCAGGAGATCGCGGAGGGCATGGTGGACCATCGCATGGTCCTCCTGGCCCGCGACGCGATGCGGATGCGGGAGTTGGAGGCCCGGTACAAGAAGCTGCGCCCCCGGATTGCGAAGCCGGGCAAGGCGCCGCTGACGCCGGGGCGGGCGCAGGACGGCAAGCTCACGAAGCACCGGAAGCAGCGCGCGGCAGACGACGCGTTGCGCCGGACCGGCAGTGTCCGGGACGCCGCCAAGGCGTTCGAGGACATGCCCGAACTCGACTGACCGCCGGCTCCGCCGGCAGAAGGGTAGCATCACATGGCAAAGAAGGCCGGTACGTTCCAGACGTACCAGTCCATCGGCAATCGCGAGGACCTCGCGGACCGGATCTACAACATCAGCCCGGCCGATACCCCGTTCATGTCGAACGGCGGGCGCGGCTCGTGCGATGCGGTCCTGTTCGAGTGGCAGGAGGACTCGCTCGTGGCCGTGGACACCGGGAACAAGCACATCGAGGGTGACGAGACGGCGTTCGATTCCGTGACCCCGACCGTGCGACGCCAGAACTACGTGCAGATCTCGAAGAAGTCCCTCATCGTCTCGCGGACCCAGGAGAAGATCCGCAAGGCGGGGCGGAAGTCCGAGGTCGCGTACCAGCTGGCGAAGATCTCGAAGGAACTCAAGCGGGACATGGAGGCAATCCTGCTCTCCAACCAGGGCGCGTCCGCCGGCAACGCCACCACGGCGCGCCAGACGGGTTCGCTCCTGGCGTTCCTCAAGACCAACACGGACTTCGCCGGCGACGGCGCGGATCCGACGTACACCTCGCTCGCGAGCGGCACCCGGACCGACGGGACCCAGCGGGCGTTCACCGAGACCCAGGTCAAGAGCGTGCTGTCGGCGTGCTGGGCCTCGGGGGCGTCGCCCCGGATCGTGATGGTGGGGGCGTTCAACAAGCAGGCCGCGAGCGCCTTCACCGGCATCGCGCAGATCCGCAAGGCGGTGGAGGGCGCGAAGGCGGCGACCATCATCGGCGCGGCGGATGTCTACGTCTCGGACTTCGGCAACGTGACGTTCGTGCCGAACCGCTTCATGCGGGCCCGCGACGCCCTGGTGCTGGACCCGGAGATGTACGAGGTCGCGTACCTCGACAGCTTCGCGGTCACCGACCAGGCGAAGACGGGCGACACCGCGGCGCAGAAGCTGCTCACCGTGGAGTACGGCCTCAAGGTCGGGGCGGAGGCCGCGCACGGCGGCATCTTCGATCTGACCACCAGCTAAGGCTGGGTGTAGGACCCGGGCGGGGTGGGGTCACACCCACCTCGCTCACTTTCTTTCGGAGGGGCGTATGCTCGAGACTGGCATCTTGGGACTGGACACGGAGAAGGGCCTGCTCGAGACGTTCCACTTCGACGACACGACCGGCGAGGTCACGATCGCGCGGGAGCAGGTCCTCGACGACATCATCGAGGACGCGAAGGCGCGCTTCAACACCTTCGATGAGCGGGCGCCCTGGAAGGGGGACATGCACCACGTCGGCGTCGTCCCGGATGTCATCTGGTACGACCTTCGCCGGCGGTATCCGAACTGGGAGGAGTTCGAGCAGAAGCTGATCGAGTTCCTCAACGACCCGAACTACAGCATGTTCCGGACCCGCCCGGGACGGATCGGGAAGCGGTGATGACGGATCTCCGCGTGGTGGACTACGAGACGCTGAAAACGGCGATCGCGAACACTCTCAACCGCGAGGACCTCGAGGACCACATCCCGGTGATGATCCAGGATGCGGAGGCGATGTTCAACCGGGAGATCGGGTGGCGTCGTCTCGAGGTCACGGACACGGATACCGCGCCCGGTCAGACGGTTGACCTGCCGGTCGACTTCCTCGAGTTGCTGGCGATTCAGTTCGATGGGGATACCACGCGAACGCCGGATCCCATGACCTTGCCGGAACTCATCCGGTACCAGGTGGCGCATCCGGGGCTCCAGGGAATCCCCCAGTATTATGCCATCACGGGCAATCAACTGCGTTTCGATCGCACACCGCCTGCGGGCACGACACTCACGATCACGTCCGCGATCCGGCTGGAGTCGCTGGATGCGGTGACGCCAACGAACCGCCTGCTTCTCGAGCACCCCGACATCTACAAGTACGGGGCGCTGATGATGGCGGAAGTCTTCCTCAAGAATGACCCGCGGCTCGCGACGTGGACCGCGCTGTACCAGAATGCCCGGGACGCGCTGCGCCGGCAGAGCCGGCGCGCCAAGCTCGGGGCGAGTCCGCCCGTCGTGCGGAGCCGGAGGATGTTCTGATGTCCTGGGACCGGGAAGATCTCATCGCCAAGGGGGCCACGGGCGCCACCGGCGTCGCCGGGCCCTCGGGTGCGACCGGCGTGCAGGGGGTGACCGGCGCCACGGGCGTCGGTACCACGGGCGCCACCGGCGTCGGTACCACGGGCGCGACGGGCGTCCAGGGCGCCACCGGGGTTCAGGGGGCCACGGGCGTCGGTACCACGGGCGCGACGGGCGTCCAGGGCCCCACCGGGCCGGGCGGCGGAGATCCGGGCGCAACGGGGGCCACAGGCATCCAGGGGGCCACTGGACCGGCTGGGCCCACCGGAGCGGGGGTGACGGGGGCAACGGGGGTGGTGGGCGTCACGGGGGCCACGGGTGCCACGGGCTCGGCGGGGGCCGCGGGGGCCCAGGGCGTGACCGGCGCGACCGGCGTCGGCACCACCGGGGCGACGGGCGTCGGCACCACCGGCGCTACGGGCGTCCAGGGACCACAGGGAGCCCAGGGGGCGAACGGCGCCCAGGGGCCGGACGGTGTGACGGGAGCGACGGGGGTTGTCGGGGCCACAGGGGCCACGGGCGTCGTCGGGGTGTCGGGTGCGACCGGCGTCGTGGGTGTGTCCGGCGCGACGGGCGTCATCGGCGTGTCAGGTGCAACCGGCGCGGCTGGTCGTATCACCTTCTGGATGGGTGCTGGTACGCCAACGGGCGCGACCGGCGTGCTCGGAGATGGGTACATTGATAACTCGGGGTTCCATCTGTTCGAGCGGACCGAAGGCGGGTGGACGGATCGCGGAAGCATCGTCGGCGCGACGGGCGCCACGGGACCGGGCGTGTAAGGGGGCCTCATGGCGGACACACAGACACTCAACTACGGGTATGTCAAGCCGGAACCTGGGCAGTCCCGGAACACTTGGGGCGGAAAGCTCAACGACAACCTGGACGCTCTGGACGCCGATCTCACGGCGATTCAGGCGGCGGTGGACCAGGCGGAGGCCGACATCGCCGCGGGTGCGGCCCGGCTCGACACGCTGGAGGCGGACGGAGCCGATGGCTTCGGGCTTAAGACGCCCCTCAAGAACCACGGGGGCGTCACCGGAGCGGTGACCGTCTCTTTCGCCGACGGCCAGTACCATTACGCTTCCCTCAACGGCGCGGCCACACTCACGATCAGCAATCCCGACAACAAGACGGGCCTGCTGGCGCTCGAGTTGTACGGGAATCAGGCGGCCATCGTAAATGTCGTCTGGGCCGGCGTGACGCTCGGCACGGCGAATCTCCCGGCCACGATCAACTACACCAAGACGTATGTCCTCCTGCTGATGGTGCGGGGTTCAACGGTCATCTTCCTCACGGGAGCGGAGCGGTGACCGTGGACGATCTGCTCAAGTTCGCCGCGATGGTCGTCGCCCCCTCGGGCGCGGCCTGGACGGCGGTCAAAGTGGCGCTCAACGGCACCCGGAAGCGGATCGACGATGCCCGAGCGGAGGCGAAGGAAAACCACACTGCGCTCGCGCAGAAGGTGGATGGTGTGATCGTCCAAGTGGGCGCGGTCACGTCGGATCTCAGTTACCTCAAGGGGCGGGTCGCGTCGGTGCTCCACGCCACGCATTCCCACCCCGGGGAGCACGAGCATACATGAAATGGCTCTGGCTGGTCTTCTGGGATCCCATCCTCGCGTTCGACCTCCGGGACGAGCACGGCGAGCCGGACCACGGCAAGATCACGGGCTTCGTCATGGCCTGGGCGATCCTCATCGCGCTGCTCTGGACGGGGGGACGGATCCCGTCGCTCGGGCACACCATCACGTTGCTCGCGGCCGCGATGGGCTCGCGGGTCTTCATCGCGTTCCTCCGGTCGCGGACGGTGACGGTCCAGCAGACCCACCGAGAGTTCGGCGGATCGACGGAGGATGTCGATGCCGATGACCTCCTCCGGTAGCGCCGCTTTCGAGCGCGCCCTGGCCTTCGTGCTCTCCGTCGAGGGGGGCTGGTGGCCGGGCAAAGCTGCGAGCGACCCGAACCCCACGATGCGGGGGATCACGCAGAAGACGTATGACCGCTTCCGGGATCTCTGGCGGCGCCCTCGGCAGTCGGTGCGACGGATCGAGGAAGCAGAACTCCGGACGATCTACCACAGCTACTGGGTCGCGGCGGGGTGTCCGCATCTTGACTGGCCGGTCGCTGTCCTGCATTTTGACACGGCAGTCAATAGCGGGCCGGGAAATGCGAAGAAGCTCGGTGTCCGTGCGGGGTACCAGGTCGAGGCGTACTTCACGGTGCGTCTCGCGTTCTACGAGGCCATCGCGGCCGCAGCACCGGAGAAGGCGCCGAATCTTCCTGGGTGGAAGAAGCGGCTGGCGCGGCTCCGGACCTTCATCCGGGAGCACCCCACAGCATGAAGGAATTCCGTCTTGTTCTCGGAGGCGTCGCCCTCCTGCTGACCGCCGTGCTCGGGACGTGTGCCGGCCAAGCCATCGGTGCGGCGCGCGCCGAGCGTGCAGACTCGCTCCGCGTACTCGCGGTCACGGAACTCGCTCTGGCCCAGCAGGAAGCCCGCCAAGCCCTCCGGACCGTCGCCGCCTTGACCCAGCGAGTGGATTCCCTGCGCCTGGCGCGGCATGTGGCCGCCGCGCGGGGCACGGTGGCGCTGGCGACGTTGCCTCCGGTGCCCTCCACGACGCCGGATACCTGTGCGCCGTGGGCGGCCCGAGCCGTACAGGCTGAGACTGCTGCCCGGGATCTCCGGGAAGCGAACCGGCTGGCGGACAGCACCATCGTCGTACTGCAGCAGGGCCTGGACACGGCTCGGGCTGCCCTCACGGCGCTCCAGCGAACGACGGCCCAGCAGGTACCCGTGCTGGTGCATCAGTCGGCGCCGCGACGCGGGTTCTCGTGGAACCGCTTGCTTCCGGAGGTCTCGGTGGGGTACGGCGTGGTGTTCCCGCCCGGGAGCCCCGTCGCGCACGGACCGGCGCTCGTACTCGGGTATCGCATTCCCCTCGGGAGGATTCTGTGAGCCAGGAGACGGTGGTACTCAACCGGAAGCTCTTCGGCTCCGCCCTGCTGAACACGGCGGAACTGCTGATCGCGACGGAAGGCCCGGGCGGATACGGCGAGCGGCTCTGGGACATGTTCACCCGGGGCGGGCTCAACCTCGGCAGTGGCGCGGGCGCCCTCCGGGACTGGATTGGGCAGCAGCCGGGCTGGCGCAAGCGGTATGCCGCCGCAGTCGAGTTGTATGAGAAGCGCCGGGACGGCATGGACCCGAATCATCCGGAACTCCGGAGCCTCGAGCGCCAGTTGAAGGAGAAGGTGCGGGAGGCGGCCCGGCTGCAGGAGAAGCTGGATGCTGTGGACGCCCAGCAGTCCATCTTCGATCGTCTGGCGGCGACGCTGGAGAGCACGGTCGAGCCTTTGGCACTCGTGCCCTACCAGAAGACGCCGGCGCCGAAGCAGGCTCATCCGGTGGACATGGTGGCGGCGTTCACGGACCAGCATGCGGACCAGCGCATTGAGGCCGCGGCAACCTGGGGCCTCGAGCGGTACAACTTCGACATCTTCTGCCTCCGGCTGGAGCGATTCCAGAAGATGCTCATCGAATACGCGGCCGGGGTCCATCTCCCGCAGCATCGCGTCGAGCGCCTCCACCTCTTCCACATGGGGGACGCGCTCCACGGGGACATTCACGATCACAAGCACCAGAATGCTTTCGGGAACACCATGCGGGCCGCGGTGGCCGTGGCGGACGCCCAGGCGGAGATGCTGGCGGGGGTGCTCGAGCGGGTACCCTATGTCAACCTTGTCGGGGTCTCCGGGAATCATCCCCGGACCACGGTGCGGAAGAACATGGATGACCCGCACGACAACTTCGACTTCATGATCCTCGCGCTCATGCAGGCGCGGCTCGCGCGGTACATCGACGAGGGCCGGCTGGACATCCACGCGCCGCGTTCCTACTCGGCGTTCGTCGATGTGCGGGGGAAGCTCATGGCGCTCAACCACGGCGATGACGTGAGGGGCACCTGGGGGATCCCGTGGTACGGTTTCGCGAAGAAGGCGGCGCGGGTGCAGGCGCTGGTCGCACGGAAGGATGCCCGGGTGGACTTCCTCTGGTACGGGCATTACCACACCGATATGAGCGTCACGGACTCCGGGACGCGCGATGTCCACTCCGGCGCGTTCACGCTGACGGATCCCTTCGCGATCAACGCGGTGGGCGGGGGCGGGGAGCCGATGCAGTCGGCGATGATCGTCGACGACCATCCGGGCATGCGCTCCCGGCTCCTGGATCTCCCGATCTGGCTTCGGCACGAATGGACGGAACGGCAATACTGGCAGGGGAAGCTCCGGCCGCGGCTGGGGCGCACAGGCGCGCTGGCGGCGCTGGGTCAGGTGGACCGGCAGGCGGAGGAAGGTGAGTTTCCGATGATCCGGGCACGCCGGTAATGCTCATTCCGCTGGTGCTTCCGCCGGGAGTCTACCACACGGGGACGGAGTACGCGTCTGCGGGGCGGTGGAACCTTGCCAAGCTCATGCGGTGGTTCAACAAGGACATCATGCCGTTTGGCGGCTGGGAGCGCGTCGCGGGAGGGACCCTCTCCGGGCCGGGCCGCGGCATGCTCCCGTGGCGGCCCTCGAGCTTCGCTCGCCAGATGATGGTCGGTACGCCGGATAACCTCTACGTCTGGGACGAGGACTCTTTCATCAATGTGACGCCGGCGGGGTACGCGCCGGGCGTTGTCGATGGCTTCGACGGGCCGGGCTACGGTTTCGAAGGGTACGGCGACGGGGATTACGGGGTGGCTTCCGGGTCGCCGGCGACTCAGCCGACGATCTGGGCCCTGGACACCTGGGGTTCGCATGCCGTGGCACTCGCGACGCACGAGGGCGTGGTCTACGAGTACGCGAATAACGGCGCGCCGGCCCAGCCGGTCGCGAACGCGCCGACGGGCCGCTGGGCCTTCGTGACGGAAGAGGGCATGCTGGTGGTCCTTGGCGCGAACGGGGACATGCGGCTGGCGATGTGGAGCGGCCAGCAGAATAACACGGTCTGGACGCCGGACCCAAGCAACGCCGCAGGCGACTACCCATTCCAGACACCAGGAACACTGGTGGCGGGACAGCGGATTCGTGGCGGGAGCCTGATCTGGACCACGACAGATCTCTGGCTCATGCGCTTCATCGGCGGCACACTGGTCTACAACTTCACGCGGGTCGGCCGGGACTGCGGGCTCATCGCACCTCTCGCGGCCCAGGTGCTGCCGAATGGGACGGCGATCTGGATGGGAGCCAGGGGCTTCTATTTGTGGGACGGGAGCCAGGTGCGTCGACTGGCTTGCGAACTGCAGGACTACATTTTCCAGGACATCAATCTCACCCAGGCGGGGAAGTTTGCCAGCGGGCAGATCTCGACGTTCGGGGAGGTGCTCTTCTTCTACGCCTCAGCGGATTCGGAGACGAACAACCGCTGTATCAGCTACAACGTGCTTGAGAACCACTGGAACATCGTTGATCCGGATGGCACGATGCCCCGCGGGTGCTGGGCGAACGCGGATGCTTTCCCCCTGCCCTTCGCCGTCGGTGAGAACGGCCTGGTCTACCAGCACGAGTCCGGCTGGTCGGCTGACGGGGAACCCCTCATCGAAGCACGCTTCGCCCAGAGTGGCCCCCTGGAACTCGGGAACGGGGACCAGGTGATGGAAGCGGTCCAGATGATCCCGGATGATCGGACTTTCGGGGCGACGCAGATGCACTTCATTCAGCGGTTCACGCCGCACGGAGCCGTGACCTACCGCGGCCCGTATGAAGTGACGCGGCCGTACACGGACATCCGGGTCACTGCCCGGCAGGTCGGCATCCGGTTAGAATCCCTGGCGGACGAGGACTTCCGGATCGGCCGATTCCGGCTCGAGGCGGCGCCAGGAGGGGGGCGGTAGATGACGACGGGAGCAACGGGCGCCACGGGCGTCGAGGGGCCGCGGGGACCTCGCGGTGAGATCGGGGCCACCGGGGCTCGTGGGCTGACGGGAAACTCGGGCACGGACGGCGCCACGGGCGCAACCGGGGTCGCGGGAATCGGCACCACGGGCGCGACCGGCGCGCAGGGCGCGACGGGCATCACGGGCGCCACCGGCGTCGGCACCACGGGCGCGACGGGCGTGCAGGGCGCAACGGGCGTCCAGGGGGCCACCGGCGCGACGGGTGTCGGAGCATCGGGAGCCACGGGTGCCACGGGATCGGTGGGTCCAGTGGGAGCCACGGGGCCGCTCGGTGCGGACAGCTTCCCCTGGCGGTACGCCGGAAACGGTGCGTCAGGAGATGCGGACCCCGGGGCCGGCTACTTCCGCGCCAACGGGCTGGGGATCCTCGACAACGGGACTACGCAACTCTTCGTCTCCACGGACGAACTCGGCGGGAGTCTGGTCTCCGGATGGCTGGATTCGCTCGATGACGCGGCGGGAGCGATCAAGGGACGCCTGCACATCTTCCGTCGGGATAACCCGGCAAGCTGGGTCGAATACCTCGTTACGGGCGTCACCACGGCGACGGGATACCGGAAGATCGCCGTCACCTTCCTCACGACGAGCGGCGGAGGCTCGCCGACGGCCACGGACTGGGTGTTCGCCTTCGCCCGGAATGGCGACACGGGCGCCACCGGCGTCGGCACGACAGGCGCTACCGGCGTTCAGGGCGCCACGGGTGTTCAGGGCGCGACCGGCGCGGGGGTCACGGGTGCAACGGGCGCGGCCGGTTCCGTGGGCGCAACGGGCGCAACGGGCGCGGTCGGCGTTTCTGGGGCGACGGGTGTCGGTACGACGGGCGCGACCGGACCGACAGGGGCCGTCGCGGGCGGGATGTCCGCGCTATTCAGTGCGTCCACCACGGCGGCGGATCCAGGTTCGGAATACTTCCGGACGGACAATGCGACGATCGCGCTGACCACGAAGATCTACATCAACAAGAACATGGAGACCTCAGGTGGGGGCGGGGTACTCGATGCCTCGGCCTGGTTCGCGCAGATGGCCGCCGGGGATCTGCTCCATGTGGAGGCGGCGCTGGCACCGAGCCGCTTCGGGCTGTTCCGAATCGACGGGATCACGGATAACACGGGCTGGTACACGATCGACGTGACGGTACTGGTCTCATGGCTGGACTTCTACCCGACGTATCTGCATGTGTTCCGGCTCTCTCGCCGCGGTGCGGTAGGTACCACGGGCGCCGTCGGCGTGACCGGCGCCACGGGCGCCGTCGGCGTGACCGGCGCGACGGGCGCCGTCGGCGTGACCGGGGCCACGGGGACGGCGGGTTCCGCCGGCGGCCAGGGTGCGACCGGCGCGACGGGGGTCGGATTCACCAACCTCGGCGCTTGGAGTGGCGCGACAGCTTACGTGGTGAATGACGTCGTCACGCTCAACGGATCAAGCTACGCCTGTATCCTCGGGCACACGAATCAGACGCCACCGAATGCGACGTACTGGGTGCTGCTGGCGGAGAAGGGTGCTACCGGCGCCGTCGGGGTGACCGGCGCCACGGGCGTTGTCGGGGTGACCGGGGCCACGGGCGTTGTCGGGGTGACCGGCGCGACCGGCGTTGGCACCACGGGGGCCACGGGTGTCAAAGGCGTGCAGGTTGGGGCGACGGCACCACCCAGTCCGGCCACGGATGATCTCTGGGTCGACACCACGACTACGGGCGTCATCGGGGCGACGGGCGCTACGGGCGTTGTAGGTGTCACGGGCGCGACCGGCGTGCAGGGCGCGACGGGCCCCGGGCCGAACTGGACGATGCTCAGTCAGGCGTCGGATCAGAACGTCACGAACAATGCGACGCTCCAGAACTCGAATACGCTGACGTTCTCGATGGCCGCGAACACCAAGTATCGGATCCGGGGGAAGATCTTCCTGGACACCACGGCCGCAGGGGACATCAAGTACGGCTTCGCCCAACCCGCGTCACCGACGTTGGTGCGGGCGTATGTGGAGACCTGGATCGCGGGCGGCAATCAATCGGCGAACGCCGCGATCGCCACGTCAGTCACGACCTCGGCTTCGCTGACCGGAACTGGGACGACGGGTGCCGCCATCTGGTTCGATATCCTCTTCCAGAATGGCGCCAACGCCGCGAGCTTCACGTTCCAGTTCGCGCAGAACACTCAGACCAACGATGCGGGGGTGACGGTGCTCGCCGGGTCGTACATGGAGTACGCGGTCGCATGAGGAGGCAGCCATGACCACTGGAGCCACGGGGGCCACTGGGCCCGTCGGACCGCGGGGACCCCGCGGATTGCAGGGAGCCACGGGCGCCCGGGGGCTGACCGGGCATACCGGCTCTCCGGGGGCCACGGGCGCACACTACACCGGCGCCACAGGCGTCCAGGGCCCCACCGGAGCCGCAGGCGCCACCGGGCCGGCAGGACCCACCGGGGCCGGGGTCACGGGCGCCACGGGGGTCCAGGGCGCCACGGGCGTCGCTGGGCCGGCGGGTGCGACCGGAGCCGGGGTGACGGGTGCGACGGGGGCCACGGGCGTTCAGGGCGCCACCGGCGTCCAGGGCGCGATCGGCACGCCGGGCGCCACCGGAGCCGGGGAGACGGGCGCTACGGGCGTTCAGGGGGCTACGGGTGCTCAGGGTGCCACCGGGGCCACCGGGGTCGGTGTGACGGGTGCCACGGGGGCCCAGGGCGCCGCTGGGGCCAGCTACAGCGCGACCTCTTCCTCGAGCATTGCGGTGGGCACGGGGTCGAAGACGTTCAGCGTGGAAACGGGGCGTGCCTACCTGGCGGGGGTCCATCGGGTGCGCGCAGTCGATGCGGGCGATGCCACCATTTTCCTCGAAGGCTGGGTCACAGCGTACAGCGGTTCGGCGCTGACCATCCTTGTCGATGCGACGGGCGGGGCAGGAACGCATGCCTCCTGGGTGCTGGGCCTGGTAGGCGATCTGGGGGCCACGGGGGCGACCGGAGCCGGGGTGACGGGTGCCACAGGCACGCAGGGGCCGACGGGCCCCGCGGGAGCGACGGGGGCGGGCGTGACGGGGGCGACCGGCGTCGCGGGTCCAGCCGGTGTGACCGGCGCGACGGGTGTGGCGGGGCCTGCAGGAGCCACCGGAGCCGGAGTGACGGGGGCGACCGGCGTCGCGGGTCCAGCCGGTGTGACCGGCGCGACGGGTGTGGCGGGGCCTGCGGGAGCCACCGGAGCCGGAGTGACGGGGGCGACCGGCGTTGCCGGGGCCGCGGGTGCCACGGGCATCCAGGGCGCCACCGGACCCACGGGGGTTTACGGGGGCGCGATCACCATCCCATATACCTTCTCCACGACGACGGCGGACGCTGATCCGGGGAGCGGGAATCTGCGCCTCAACAACGCCACCCAGAGCAGCGCCACGGTCATTCGAGCGGACCTGCTGGCGAGCGATGGCGTGGATTGGTCTTCGGTGCTGGGAACGCTGGCGGGCTCGACCAACACGGTCAAGGGCCATCTCCGGCTCTCGAAGCGAACAGACCCGACGGCGTGGTTGCTCTTCACCGTCTCGGCGCTGGCCTCGCCTACCGGGTACAAGAACATCACCGTGACCTGCATCGGGTCGAGCGCAGCGAACCCGTTCGCGAACGCGGATGCGCTGCTGTTCACCTTCGAGCGCGCGGGCGATGTCGGGTCCGCCGGCGCGGCAGGCGTGACGGGTGCGACCGGCGTCGCGGGCGTGACGGGTGCGACCGGCGTCACCGGCGCGACAGGGGCTGCGGGCACCAGCATCGCGGTCGGCCCGACGGCGCCTCCGAGCCCCGCGACGAATGATCTCTGGGTGGACACGAGCACCTGATGCCCTGGGGCATTGTTCGGACGGACCACGATCGCCCGGTTCCCTCGACGGCGACGAAGCTCGGGATGGTCACCCAGCCGGCGGGGGCCGTCGCGGGTTCGCCATTCACCACCCAGCCGGTGGTCCGTCTGTTGGATGCGGGGAATGCGCCGGTGCTCCAGTCCGGGGTGACGATCACCGTCGCGAAGCACGCCGGGGTGGCGGGGACGTTGAGCGGCCAGGCCTACGCGGTCACGGACAGCCAGGGCATTGCGACATTCAGC
>Ga0208916_10000458_pt1 | contig 19402 bp, 36 predicted proteins | sample DEB19_08_DNA_5_FD_184523 | JGI IMG/M metagenome (GOLD analysis project Ga0208916, IMG submission 184523) | Aqueous microbial communities from the Delaware River and Bay under freshwater to marine salinity gradient to study organic matter... | ecosystem: Environmental > Aquatic > Marine >... | reverse complement strand
CGGCGGGAACATGCGTTAGCTAGTAGGCACACTAAAAGATTCCTTAGTATTTTTACGGCGCTTATTCGCATTATGCGGCACCGGTAACGCCCGTTTAGTATATTATTGCACATTGCGGCACTCATTTGGAGTTCTGATAATTATAGACTGCGTTTATGGTGGCTCGCCTACCTTAACCCACCCGCGCCTTCCCCTTCCTCGGATCAACCGTATGCCGCAGCCCATAAGCCCCACTCTTTCCTCCCGTAGCTACCCTAATCTTCTCATCCACCGCCCGATTAGTAAGACTCACGGCCTGCCTTGTAACCCCAAGCGTCTTAGCCACGCCTGCTCCACTCAACTCCCGAAGCGATGTAACGCCAGCCAGCGTAGCCATACTGATTACCCTGGTCCCAACCCTCACGGCTGCTGACTGCTGAGTAACTGCCATGACATTAATGACCGCACACTGATTCCTACACCCCGTCTTGACCTGTAGCCCGTGCGTATTGAACCGCGTCCGATTAGATGGCTTGCGAATGAGCTTAAGCCTTGCTGGTTCCCATCGCTTCACGACTACCCCTGTTGGCCCGGCAAGCTCAACGTAGGGCAGATATACCCCGCTCGCAGCGTCCTCTCTCTGATACATGACGGCGTGCCCCGGCTTAATGACCTGCTCAATTACCTTCCACCTGCATTCAGTCCCGCCCGTGTTGATGGTGTCGGTCGCAAAGGTCAAAAGCCGGAGCAATATCTCTGCCGCCTCCGCTGTCTTAGCCTCATCCCCGTCTGTCTCTGCCTTGATTAGCGCCTCCAGAGGGTTCAAAGCCGGAGCCTGCCCGCCGTAGTGGCGATGGCTCTCCTGCATGGCGTTGTGAAGTATGATCCCCTCAAGTTCGGAAGTGCGTTGCTCCATGTATTGCGGGTTGGAAAAACCTGTATTTATAAGGTGTAGGAATGGTGTCAGGGCAAGCGGGAATGAAACTGGATTAGCCGCTTACTTCAAACCTGCGAAGGGCGGCACGGACCCGATCCGGCTCAAAAAATACCAGCCGGTTCATTTTGATAAATGGGATAGCCTTGCGTTGTTGCATTTTTCTAATCCAGCGCAGACTTGGGCGGGATGATTTATCGGGCCAGACATCAATTAGTAAATCCTGAGCCGATAGTAAGCCCTTAGGTGCAGGATGGTCGGATATATCCGGGGCGGGCTTTCGCTCTACATGAGCCGCCGCTGGCTTAACTGGCTTACTCGCCTTCTGCGGATTGGCCGCGATCAGTTTCAGCATTAAATTCTCAATATCCAAGCCTGCCCCTTTGTTCTTTTTACGGCGTTCAATCTCGGCCTTGAGATAAACAGCCAAATCAAGGGCTTCCTCGTAAGCGTGCTGAAGCATGTCGTCTGCGGACTCTGCGACGGTCCGGCCATACTTGGCAATCCCGAGCTTCTGGCGGGCTGTAATATCCGCGCAGACAGCGGCTTCAATTCCTGTTGGTTGTGTGTTCATAGTCTTAGTTTTGTTTTGAATGATTACCTCCCAGCCCGAGCCGCCTTCCATGCAAGAAGCGCGACCGGCTTAGTTGCGGCAAAGTTATCTGAACCGGACCACCAAGCCTCAAACTCCGCCCGTTCCACCTCCTCTGCAGTCGGCTCAACCTTAACCGGAATCTGGCGCTTCGGGAGGGCGGCGAGGGTTTCGTGCTTCATGTAATGAGTGAAGCCGGTTGGATTATAGCCCTCAAGGCCCCTGTAGGAGTTCACAAGGCCATTCGGATGCAAGGCAACCACTAGGTCAGGGATTGGCTTTACACTGACCGGAATCCACTCAGGCAAAGCCGCCTTAACATCCCCGCAATTGGAGCATGGCGGGCGGATTGATTCCCAATGCAATATTGCGCACTTGATGGAGAATTTTACATTATCCGGCCCATTCACATAGGCTTCTGTAATAAGGTGGAGTTGGTCGTCGGTTGGCTCTGTCGGTTTCATTCGTTCGGTTCTATTTGGTTTTGGTTTCAATAATCTAAAAGCCTCCGCAAAATCTCAATCATTTCCCAGCGGTTGCAGGTCGTCCTGCGTTCAAGCCTGATGATGATTTGCGCGAGTAGCCGCAACAGGCCAGCGTCGGTCATTCCGGCTGCGTGGGCGGCTTGGATGGTTTTGTCGGCGTTGGCGGTGAGGGTGTTCATTCTGACTGCTCCTTGCATAGCCTGAGGGCCAGGGTGTCTTTAATCCAGTATCTTGCGCCGCATTCGATGCAGTTTAGGTAATTTCGCCTCATGAATGGGCCGGTGAACTCGTAACCGCATTTGAGGCATTTGGGTTTGATTGGTGGTTTCATATTACTTTTTCCGCGTTGGTGGTGAGGGGGTTAAAGATGCCAGTTCTTCCACGGCATGAAGCAGGTTAAACACCGCATACTCCAGCGGGGTCACTCCTCCCGGTGTTTCAGTCTTCCGCTCAAGCGCATCTCTGCCGATACGGCACGATAGCTTGCACCGGTAAGCAGCCCATTCTAATTCGGTTTTTGGTGGGATTGGTTTTGCTTTCATAAAATTAACTCCGGTAGCTGCTCCAGCTACAATCAACAACCCCGCCGCATTCGTTGGCGCGGTCCATGATTCGGGGGCCTAGGGATTATGGCGTGATGTATTCAGGCCGCACCAAAGAAACCACGTTGGCGCAGTGAGGGATGATCAGCAGCCTGTCTTGCAATACCTTCCCTTGGTGAAATCCGCCCGAGCCTGAGCGAATCTCAATTGAGCCGTCCTTTTGCTGTATCACGCAAAAGAGCGTGCAGCCGTTATCGCTTACAATCTCCAGCCCGCCACTCTGCATGGCGTGCTCTGTTTTATCACCGGTAAGTGTGGCGTATGCGTCTCTGATTTTCATATTGTGTGTCTGGTGTTTAGTTCATCCCTCAAAAATCGCACTATGCTGAACAAGCCGCCGTTCAATGGCGTCAGCCGTCCCCTGATCCACTCCCTTCCCGGCAGCGATCTTTGCCGCCAGTCGCCCCGGCCCGTGTTGTGCCGTCCAGCAGGTCAGAAGCAAAGAAGTGTTCCGGTGCTCCAGTAGTTCAAAAAGCTTCTCAGCGAATGCCTCCGTGAACTTCACCTCGGCCAAGTCGTCAATCACCAGCAGGGGGATATTTCGCAGGCTGTTGAGAGTTTTCCGCGCGTCGTCACGGTCGGCGCCATCCAGCATGGCCGCATTGAGCGCCAGAGTGCGCAGGTGCGCTCCGGTGAGCCATCGGAAGGGGATTGCCGCGGACAGGGCCATCAACGCCATACAGTGCGTTTTCCCGCAGCCAGAATGGCCATGGATGCCTAATCCCGTTTGCCCCACTTTCGGAAGCCAAGTCGCGGCTTTTTGGAGCTTGGCTGAAACGGCTTCGATTTGGGCGGCTTGGTAGGCGGGCGGAACGATCTTTTCCCAGGCGTCGCGAAAGCTCTTTGCCGCCTTGGCCGTCGCCTCCTCAAGTGCGCGTTTGTCGTCACAGGCTTGGCATAGGCAGGCAAGCCCGGCGTAGAGTTCGCGGCCCATGAACATGACGACTTCGCGGGTCACGGGGGTTTGGCAGATTGGGCAGGGGGTGATTCGGGTCATGATGGTGTTTGGGTCCAGCGGTTATTAATCGGGCCGTATGGGCTTTCGGCGGCTGCCTTGGCTGGCTTTGACCAGAGCCGCGCCTTATCCACCTCGCCTTGGTAGTTGTTTAGGAATGTCTGGACCTCGGTCCGTAGGAACTGATTGCCGCTGGTGCGGTAGTAGCTTTCCACTAGGTTGAAGTCGTCGTCATCGAATGGCTCCAGCTTGGACAGTGACTTGATTTCCTTCTCTGACCATGAAGCCCGCAGGCCCCGGTTGAACATGGAGTGGATTCTCATCCCGATGACGCTCTTGGGATGGCGTGGAGTTTTTGGAGCTGGTTTATCTTCAGATTCCAATTCCAAATCACTCCCCCTTGGGGGTTGGGGGGTAACTGCTTCTGTATCTGCCTCTGCTTTATGCCTCTGCTTCTGCATGGGCTTATCCGTATTACCTGTGATTACGCCGCTTACTTCTGCTGACTTTTCCCCGTTGGCCTCTGCCTTTTTGCGCTCCCGGAACCTCGCTTGAGCCAGTCGGTTCTGTTCCGCCCGGTCATCCTCATTCTTGATGGCGCGGTATTTCCCATGGTTCACAACCCGCCAACCCCATACCCGGTGTTCATCCAAGCGGACCAATCGCGCCCCTTCCTCATCAGGCGACCGGCTTTCCTCATCTGGTGATTCCAGAACAAGGATGGCTTGTTTTACCCGGTCTAGACTCAGACCGGTTTCTTCGGCCACGGCGCGGAAGTGTTTATCAACGATGCCACCGGCTGACGTATGGGCCAACAGATTGGTAAAGACTAGGATCTCATCAGACCGGCCTCGGAGCGTGCCCTGATAGAGCGACGCAAAAAGTTTGCAATACATTTGGTTTTAGATCGGAAAAATCTTACTGTAATATTACGAGATTACTGCGAATTACGCAAATTGAATCTATCAAATGCACCTAAATGACAGCGATAGTGCATCTCTAGTGCGTGTTAAGGACGCTTCTATGCGGACTTCCTCTCAGTTCAAAGTAAAACAACCCCCTTCACCATCCTTGGATTCCTCTTAGCCCGATCCAGCCACAACTGAGCCAGTTCCACGGTCGGATAAGTCCCGACGTATTGAAGTTTCCCTTTAACTTTGAACTGCGCCCGGAAGAAAATACCGGACCTGTATTCCAGCCGGTAGATGCAGGGCGGGAGTGTCCTTTCTCCTGTGCTCTTCCATGGTTTACGCACCGGCTCTGGTGGCGGGATGAAGGTAAGAAGGAGGCTGGCTTGCTCCTTGGCTTTGGCTTTTTCGGCGGGGGTCATTTGTTTATAATTTTCAGGATTTCAGGAAAACAGGGGTTGGCATATCCGGATATTTTAATTAGGGTTTGGATATAACGCTGTTCAGCGGAGAATTGCACTCCATGACTTTCATCGCGGTTTGACCGTTGATGCGACCACTTCCGTTTCGACTGCTTCGATGTTCCCGACTGTCTGCGCACCTCCACCAAATATCGGCAGGATGAAGTCCCATGGGTTGCTCGGAGATTTCGGCTTATAGACGATGATGGTTTCACGCGGGGCATCGGAGACGAGCTTCATGAAGCCCTCCCATTCGCTTTCCAGTCGGAACGATCCTTGGACGGGTTTGCCATCAAGTTCGATGGTGATGATGTTGGACGGTATCAGTTTGGCTTTCATTGGTGTATTCGGAGTTGGTTGGTGATTCAAAGACGCTGAACAAGACGCGGGATCTAACCGGCGATAACGTCCTTTCTCGAAGCGGAGTCCACCGTCGCCGGTAGATCCGCTGGGACGTTCTTAATTGGTTCAGTCGTCATATCAGCATCCGTATTCTACAGGTTCAGATTTAGCCCCAAGCTCCCGCGCCATATCAAGGTTCTCCTGGGTGAGCCTGTCGTTTTCGTTTTCCAGGCGGGTGATTTCGTTTTGGAGAACCGCGATAGTGACGATTCCGTGTTGATCGTCAAAGTCCGCGCTAGTTCCGGGGTAATCAGTTGGTTTCAGGTCCATAATTTAAGACATTCAGCAGGGTTAAAATCCGGCAGGCTCACAGCCCGCCTGCATCGGGCGCATTCGATCCAGAGCACTCCGGGTTGGTATTCAATTGTTGCGCTCCCGTATTCACCGCATCCGCTGCACTTTGAGCCGTCCAGGATTCGTTGGGCTTCGGTTAATTCGTGCTCTGGCTCGGTCATTGAAATTCCTCCGTGATCCATTCCTTTTTCTTGTAGGTAATCGCCTTCACACGGAACGGATAGAGTGCGGCAAAAACTTTGATCTTAACTCGCGCGTCGTCCTCCCAAAAACCTTTAGTCTCATGAAACTCAATGACGCCATCAGCAGCAATCACCATGAAGTCAGGGGTGTAGAACGTAAGAGGAGCGAGCTTGAATTTAGCGCACTCGAAAGAGTAGGAGAGGATTTCACCCGCTGCCTTCAGTAGCTCAAGCCGTGCCGCATAAGATGCCTCCAGCTTGTTCATTGTGCCGGGTTTGTGGCGGGCGATTTTGGCGAATCGGTTTGGGGTCATTTCGGCCCCTCCAATCCATCAACCAGGTCATCAAACGACCCCTCGCCGTCCAGATTCCGCTTGGAAAGTTCCGCGTATTGCTGGACGTTTAAGAGCCGGAGCTTCTCGTATCGGATGTATCCAAGTGCTAGAGTAGGTGATGAAACCTCAGCCATGATTGATCCGATTTGCAGATTCAGGAGGCATCGCTGCTCTGGCGTCAGTATGGATTTATCTTTCTTGCTCATGGCTGGCCCTCCTCATTCCAGAGCTTAATCCCCATTTTTAAAGCAAGCTGAGTAATGGCTTCGTCTTCTGCGTTGCCCCATCCGGTTGATTGGATTTCAGGGTTAGACCACGCAATCCATTCATGCCGTGATTTATCCGATGGGCGTTCAAAGTTTCCTTTAGCGGTTTCGATGCCGTGTTTCTCCATCCATTGCAGCCGTGGCGACTTGGATTCCGGAATGTCGAATAGTTCACTCATGCCATACCCCCTTTCGGCCTGCAAACATTGTTGTAAGGCCGCTTCTTGACGCGCTGCTTTGGCGGCTTTGGTTTGGAGTAGGTTGGCGGGGTCATGGCGTGGGGATTCCTTTCTTTGCGGCTTTCCATGCTTGTCTTGCCAGGATCTTGTCGTCGCTTGCCCAATATTCCGTGGATTTCCACCAGGCGAGAAACTCCGCTTTCTCCAATTCCTCAGCGGTTGGCTTTGGCGCGGGCAGGGGGGCTTTTGTGCGGTAGGTGTAGAGGGATGAGATATTGCAGTCGGAATGGATCGCACTCATAACCCAGCGGGTGTCCCAAAAAAACACATCCACTGGCCTTGGCTCACCCTGCACCAGTAGCCGCCAACCATCAGTAATCCCAATCAGTTCCGGCGTCAGCTTCTCAGGATTATGCCACTCCCACCCATGCGGAGGATCAGGAAAGGCCAGCGGTTCAGGAGTGTCGCGGATAACCTCCCAATGGTCAATGACGAGAGTGAGGCATTCGCTTAGCGGCGCGCCCGTGGAGATAAGGATATGATGGAGCGCCTTTAATTGTTTGGGTGTTGGTTTCATGATTTTGCTTTGAAAGTTGTTGCCTCCCGGCCCTGATAGACTTTTCCAATAGATCAGAGCCGGGAAGCGGTCCCGCTACGTCACGGCGTAGCGCGGAAAGGTTTAGGCTGGCTTAGAACATGACATCCAGTCTTGGCCGGGGCGTTTGATTTCAAAACTGCTCTCAATTCCGCGTTGCGGCATCAATGAGCTATAAGTCATGATTTTGCCATCAACTTCGATCCCTTCGTACGTTGGCTTTGTAATCATCCACCACGGAACGTATTTATTTGGCGGGACGCACCGGATAGCACTCCCTGGCGGCACATCCTCCGGCCCCAGTGGGACAAGGGCCGGCTCGGGCTTGATGCGGATTTCAACACCTTGCCGCAGACAGGCTATTAACGCTGGGAAGTCGTCACTAATAGGAAGCCCCCAATCGTAACTGGCATTCGCCCTGGATTGCCATGGCGTGTTTTTTTCCGTGATTTCCGCAGCAAGGCGGAGTTGGTCTGGTTTTGTCATGATTTTGAAAGTTGCGCCGGGGAAACCGCCCTGGCTCTGGGTTGGTAGATTAGATCAAAAAGGAATATCGTCGTCTTCCTTCAGCTTATCAGGGCCAGCGGCCAGCCGCCCCGCGGGCGCTCCCGCCAAAGTCTTTTCAGGTTTCGGGCAATAGAACCCGATTTCATTCTTCGGGTCGTAACCGTCCTTCGCGGGGGTGATCTTAACCGAGACGTAACCCTGACGCCCTACGCAGTCATGAGCCGTAAGGGAACCGGCTTTGTAAGCGGCTTCCAGCCCGGTCAGCTTGCAGAATTCCGACAGCTTGCGGGCAAGGGATGGCATCAGGTAATCAAAGATAACCTTCTCTCCCCCGGCATCTGAATAGATACGGACGGCCAATTTCATCATTGGCTTGCCGCTGGTTTTGCTGATTGCGTCCTCTGCCGTATCAACATTGAAGGGGTAAACGCCAGCAGGGAACAGTCCCTCCATTGCCAATTCTTCGTCTGTTAGTGGTGTGAATTCCATGTTCTTATTATTTGTTGTTTTGGGTTTCAGTGATTGCTGTAGGAACCTTCTTTCTCAGGAAGGAAATTGTTTTGTCGGCTTGCTCTTCGGTGAGTTCCGAAAGGGCGACCGCGCCAACGGCGGTGAGGGTCTTTTCCATGAAGTCCGGGGCGACCTTCACAACTTCCAGCAGGCCGTTGATTGTCTGGATTTGGCCGGGGGAACAGAGAACCAAGGGCTTCGCCTCGGCTTCGATGAAGTCCTTGCCGTATCGCTCTGCAAAGCTGGAGTAATCAAGGTCCAGCGTTTCGCCTTCAGGGAATCCAAGGAGGCGGGACTTCTTGACTATAGCAACCCGCTTCGGCCCCCGGCGTTGGCAATGCAAAGCCAGATCAAGCTCGTAAATAGTCTTCTCCCATGCGTCTGGAATCTTGCCAACCTCCGTAGATTGCCCTGCGCTGTCAGTGCCCCATTCCCTCGCTTCCTGTGCCACCAGGACAACGTTCATGTCCAGCTTATCAATGCAGGCAATCAGACGCCGCATGTAGGCAACAGCGGGCTTCTTATCGGCCCCGAATTCATTCTTCTTTCCAGCGGCAATCAGGCGTTCAGCCTCGCGGGCAATAGCGGTCTGGAAGACTTTGGTAAGGCTGTCGATAATCAGGGTCTTGAAACGGTGCTTCTCAGCCGACAGGGCAAGGATTTGATCCAGGATAAAGTCAAACTCCAGAGTGCCGTCAGAAGGGCCAAGATAAGCCCCGCCAGCGGCTTTTAACCGGGCTTGGTAGTGCTTCAGGTCAGCGCCTCCCTCGGTGTCCAGATAGTATGGATTCGGAAAGGAAAGCCCGAACCAAGTCTTCCCGACCCCTGAAGGGCCAAAGATAATCATTTTAGAGTGGCCGGGTTGGACTTCTTCCGGTTCTCTTGCTTTTAGTTTTGATGTTGCCATGTTGGTTGTTTGTTTGGGTGTAAGAAATTGAATGGAAATTAGTTAAACGAGAACGACCTGATGAATAATAGCCTTCGGATGCCCTGACTTTGCGGCCCTCGCCCATCGTAAAGTTGGATGATCCGTAAAGGTGATTCCTCCGTGTCCGTCGCGCTTATAGATCAGCCGCCACTTTCCTGCCTTGTTCGCGTTGGTGGAGTTGCGTGGAATTTCGTAAATTGGGTGGTTCATAATATGCGTGTAGGTGTAAGAAATTGGATGGATGGGTCTGGCGCAGGCGTTTACCTCGCGAGTCTAGCCTTCAGGGTTCTTCGCCCTGTCCAGCCCATCCAAATTTGTTCCGGGAACCGCTGCCCCCGTTCGCCACCGCCTAGTTTTGTTTTAGTGGTAGCGGCCCCGGAAATTGTTTTAGACCGTAGTCGATTCCAGCAGGCCGATGCGGTTTGCATCTGACGGGGTGGATTTGCCAAGCCGCATGTATTCAAGCTGGAGCTTGGCAAGGCCGATCATCTTCCCGGCTGCGTTGTTCATCTCGCAGGCGACGGGCGGCTTGATCTTGCCGGTCTTGAGGTTCTGATACAGTTCGGAGAGTTCCTTTTGGAGTTCGTTGGCGTTCATTTGGTTTGGTTTGGTTTTGTTTGGTTTCTGATTTCCTCGCGGATCATGTTTTTTATAGCAATGGCCTTGAGTAATTCTTCGGGGAGGTCGGGGTTTTGATGTCGCGCCCAGCTCAACTTCCTCTTTACTGGGTTTGACTTGTGGCTGGCCTCCTCACGCGCCCTTTTTCTTTCCTTATTGGCATTACGGTATGCTTTTTCAGAGTCTCCCCACCTCGCCCGATTGTTTCTCTTATAGCTTCGTGCGTATGCATTACACCTTTCTAAATTAGACTTTCGCCACAACTCATTCCGGGCTGTGATTTTTTCTTTGTTCGTCTGGTATCTGACAGCAGCTGCAGCCTTTAATTTTTCAATGTTGTTTTTGCGGTATTCCGCATCCTTCGCCTTGAATTTCTCAGGATTTAATTTCCTACGTTCGGCCTCATTTTTGAGGATCTGATTGCGGTTTACTTTGTATTTCTCCGCCTTTGCTGCTTTCAGCCTCTCTGAATTAGCCTTATGCCATGCCGCTTTATACGCCTTCATCGCATCTGTGTCTTTGCAGGCCATGCCGGTATCAGTTTTAGACCGCGCAATGGGTCGAGAGTTTTTCTGGCTCTTGCCACCTAGATATGGCTCGGAGTAGGGCCTCGGCGCGTTGGATTGCGGTATAACGCGCCCTTAGAAACCCATCCGTAAACAGGTTGGCGAGTTGGTCGTCGTAGATGTAGGACTCATGTTCCGTCAGTCCCGTTTCCGCCTCATGCATCGCATTCAAGCACCGATGAAACCGTGGAACCGCATTAAGCCGGTAAGATTGCCCATCTGATCCGGGACGGTTGCCCCATAGCCTGTAGGATTCAGGGCAGCTTTCAATGTCAGTCCATCCAAGGAATTCAGCAATAGCCGTGTCGATTTGGTCGGGAGTCATTACCAAGCCCCCCTTTCATTCTTAGCGCCAGCCCCTTCCGGACGCCACGCGCCATCAGCAATCCTGCGTTGATGGGACACAAGCCGCAGGGATAGTTCTTTGCGGAGTTGCGCTTTGGATTGCTTGCGTTCAATGCGGGCAATGAAGTAGCAATATAGGCCGGACATTATGAGGATGAAGGCCAGCGAAATAAGGAGATAGCCCTGGATTGTATCTACTCCGGCTGACTGGCGGAGGCTTAGGATTTGTTCCAGGTTCATTAGTTGCCCCTCCGTTCCATTTCATAGAAGCTGAGTTGGCGCAAAGAACCCCACCGCATAACAACGGTTGATTGCTCGCGGAAAACAGGGCGGAAGCATTGGAAGATGATTTCCATCATCCAAAGGGAAGCGTGCCCTCCGTTGCTTGTTTGAACGACGTCGCCGCTGATGCGTTCAGGCTTAGTCCAAAGTGTGAAAGCCTTCATTTAGCCCCCTTCCCTTTAGAGTTCGGTGGAGCCTCGCCCATCAGAACGCGGTCAATAACTCCGCTGACATCAGACCCGGCATAGATGGCCGAATTAGGGCGCGTGCTGCCGGTATAAGCGCGGGGCTTGATCCATCCCGCCCGGATTGCATTATCAAGCAGGCAGGTTTTGCTGAGTGCCATTATGACCTCATCGCGGTTCATGATGGTTTTGAGTTCCGGGCGTTGGATTGTGGCCTCTCGGAGAATTGGTTTACTCATGGCTGCACCTCCGTTTCTGCGTCAGAGACTGCAACTCGTGCGGCCCTGAAATACTTATTCGTATCCAGTTGATCCCTGTGGAGTTCGTTCCGCTCATCACAGCCAAGAATGCCCTTCAACGCCTCCAGCAAAGCCCCGTGGCTATTCACGGCGCGGACGATTAGGGATGCGTGCTCCCTTGAGTCTTCATCCAGGAATTCAGAGTCGCCCAAGTGGCAAACTTCCCGGTAAGGTGATTCAGCCTCGGAAATAAGTAAGCCATTGGCTTCCCATTTAATCTGTTTCGTTTCAATCTTCATTGTGTGGCGGTGGTTTTGGGTTGGTTGATTACTTGCAATTAGGAGTGACCCGGTAGGCATACAGACCGCCCCCAAGGTAATCCTTGCTGACCCCATGACTCCCGAACCGGGGTTTCCGCAGGTGCCGTAATTGAGCGGAAACGCTGGCTTCAGGTTCGCCGGTCAGTTCGCTGATTTCGTGCAGCGTCAGGGCCTTGCCGGTTTTCATGACTTCAAAGATGCGCTCGTTCTGGCTTGTCAGGCGGGCGTTGTCGCGGGCTGGCTTGTAGTCGGGGCCGTTGAATTTCATGGTTGGTTTTGGTTGCGTTGGATTTCGTCGCTAATTGCAATGCATAGCGGGCATAGGTTCCTGTCCTCAGTCACACTAACGTCGCCGCCGCTTGCGATGAATATTTCGCCGCAGTTGGCCGCTACACTTTGTCCGGGAGGCAAAGGCCCCTCTGCGTCAACAAAGTGCTGGACTCCGGCCCACTCGGATTTCCAATCGGCGTCCTTTGGCTGGTTTTGTTTATCTTCCTTGGTCATGGTTGGTTTTGGTGCGGGATGGTTGGTAATGCGTCGTAGTAAATCAGTCCAAAAAAGATCAACCGTTGGATTTCAACCGACGGCGGCGGGCAATCTCTTTAGTCAGGATGACTTGCAGGACTTGGGACTTGTTGATTCCGTCCTCATCCGCAATCCGACTGAGTTCTTTATCAAGGCCGGGTTTCAAGCTGGCGGAGATTCTGACACGACCGGAGCCGTTGCGCTTCAGGTCCGGTTGAGGGTTTTGCTTAGGGCTGTTCGGCATGGGTGTTTAATAATTCGTATTACGACGGTGTCAATTAAATTATTTGCGAAAAATTATTACGGCGTATGATTCATTTTGAACGTAAGATCAATCACCGCCATGAAAACACCGCCACCACAGCCAGCAGCCAAACGCCAACGCGACCCGGAAAACACCGTAACCTCCTTCAGTATCTCACGAGAGTTGCTGGAAGAAGCGAAACGGATGGCCCGCGAAGAGAAGCGTCCTCTTAGTAACCTGATTGCACTTCTGTTCGAGGAAAAGATCAAGGAACGCAAAGCCCAAAGGCACAGTAAGCAGGGATGACTACTCATGATTTCTTTACCGTGGGGTAAGGATTCGGCGTAGTCGATAACAAAATAAAATAAGATTTTCTGAAACGATGGATAAGTTTTCGCGTAGCGGGCGGTTAATCCCCCGGATTCTAATTGCGGTGGGGTTGGTGATTGCCGCCAGTTTGCTGGTTGCCCTGATGCGGTGAGCCTAAGATGAGCCGGGTAAATCAGTTGCGTCCCGTTTATTGCGGAGTAATATAAGCGAGCCGCCGCAGTGCTGAAACACTGGGCGGCTCTAATCCTCAAAACGAAAGTGACTCGATATGAAGACTTATGCCAAGCTATTGCCGGATCAAGATTATCTCAAGGAGATTCTATCCTACAACCCTGAAACCGGGGAATTCCATTGGAAAACACCGCCAGGGCTAAAGATTAAGGCGGGCGCGGTCGCCGGCCAAGTCAAGGATAATGGGTATCACGCAATCACGATACAGGGGAAGGTTTACAAATCCCATCGGCTGGCATGGAAGATTCAATACAATGAAGATCCGCCTGACCACATCGACCACGTCAACGGAAGCAAGCTGGACAACCGGATTGAGAATCTACGGAAGGCCACCCCGTCCCAAAACCAATACAACAAAAGGATGCCTCGCCTCCCTAAATCCGGGGTGAAGGGTGTATGCTGGCACAAGGCGGTTAAGAAGTGGCGTGCGCAAATCGCGACCGAACGCAGGGTTATTCACCTTGGATATTTTACGGAAATTAGCGAAGCTGCTGATGCTCGCGCCGCTGCCGTTCTGATCTATCACGGGGGCTTTATGTCCAGCCCTGAAATCTAAGCCTTTTGAGACCAATCACTAAACCAACCTAGAAACCAAGATGAAACCAAAAACCACCCTAAAAACCGCCATCGCCGACAAGGTGAATGAACTACTCCTGATCAACCGGGCGACCGGAGTAAGCGCGAATGAGATTGCCGACGTTGTGATGGAAGTCCTTTCATCAATGTCACGGCCTCTGACGCAGCCTCAAACCTTCGCGGAGTCCATCAGCCACGATCCATTTAAGCCCGTCTCCACCTAAACCCCAAACCACCCAATTTTAAGTTATGAGTGAAGAAATTAATTCTGAATCAACCCTCTTTGCCGTGCTCGCGTTCCGATACGGCGGGCATGAGAACACATTCCCAATCGGCGTATTCACGACCCGGGACGCAGCGGAACTTGCAGCCAGCAAACACCGGGCATTTCGCGGGGGTAAATATCAGCACCGGATTTATGGTTTTACGCCGGATTTAGCCAATGATGACATTGGGCACGCCGGGAACAACCTGCCTTGCATTGATGCCCGCTGACACAGCCCGACTGCCACAATCCCCCAAAATAATTGATAGCCCCCTAATCCTAAAGCCTCAAACCCGGCACAGTTAATTCCCATCAAGTTTTATTCATTGCCCGTCCATCGGGGAGAGTGTAGCTGGAAACAGGCGAAAACAGGTGAAAACAGGTGCCGGTTGTCACAATTAAGCCTGTGACTGTGAGCAACGGATTTCAGGGTAATTTAAATCAGTCGTAAAAAGTGCTTGCGCTGGTCGTAAAAGGTGCGAGTATCTAAACATGACAACGCAATTTGAATCCGCCACACTCCACAGCATCCGTAAAGACAAAGCCGCCCGCCTCCGCGAATTGGCCCAACGCGGAATCCGCGACGAGGTTACCGCGATGTTTTGGCCATCCGGCCTTATTGAAGTCATGGGGGAAACGGCACGAGGCCAATGCGGAACGGGCCGCAGCCACGAGACGCTTAAAGCATGGATTAAAGCCCAATTCGGCGCTGGAAACATGAAGGCAATCAGCCGGGGCGAAACCCAAGGGCGCGAGACAATCACTTACGAAATCCGCTAAAACAAAAACAACTATGGCTAAAATCACACAGCACTACCTCGACGCGCTTGAGGAATTAGACCGAACACCACACGCCCAGGCCAGCCTTTTGCGGCTCTGCGCGAAACTGCACGCCACGTTTTTTATGGATCGGGATGAAATGGCCCAGGCCATAATTTCCAAGCGGGCGCAATCCATCGAACTTAGGGCAACAGGTAGCCCATGCCCGCATGAAAAACACTATCTCTATGGTGAGCTTTACGATTTGATTGAAGGCGTCACAGCGCCAGCCGCAAAGGTTGTGTTTCTTGTTCCTTCCGGGCGTGCAACTAAGGTTGATACAATCGGCCCGCTTATCCCATCTTAAATATCACCCCATGACCTTCCCTAAAAAACTACAATCCGAACGCCTCCGCCTCCAGCTGACCCAAGCCGAAGCGGCAACCATCCTTGGCATATCCAAGTCAGCCCTTGGTAAATGGGAGACTGGCACAAAGACCCCGAAGGAACTTACTCAGGAAGGGGCGCTTTCCAGACTGGCTAAACTCCATGAGAAATGAAATCCCAATCAGCCGGAATCTACCTCCGGGGAAAAACCTACTGGCTTGCGGCAACCCTTGAAGCATTCGGGCGGGTCAGAGTCTCCCTGAAAACGGAGGATTTAGCCGAAGCAATCACCGCAGCCCGTCACGTCAGAGCCTTCCCGGAAAGGTATTTCAACCGGCAAACCGGCGACCTTATAGAGCTTTTCCTACAGAGGCAGGAAAGGCGAGGAATCAGCCGCTCCAGACTGGTCTATTCGCGGGTTGCTCTTACTGACCTTGCCGACTATGCGGGGCCGCTGGATGGCGTCACGGTTGCGGCTGCTGGGCGGTGGTTTGACGGGCTGTCTAAGCGGGTTAAGCAAGCCACGGCAAATCAGCATCTAAAGGTGATCGTTCTGTTTTACCGTTGGGCGATTGAAGCCGGACATGTGAAAGCCTCCCCGATTGCCGGAATCGTCCCGCCAAAGGTCAGGCCGCAGCCTAGACGCGTGTTCTTGACTCCTGCGGATGCGCTGAGGGTGCTTGATGAAGCTGAAGACCCGGATCTACGCTTTGCCATCTACTGCGCGTTACATTGCGGTCTAAGGCGCGGGGAGATTATCGCCAGCCGTCCCCATTGGTTTGACTTGGAAGCGGGGCTTTTGCATGTCCAAAATGAATCCGATTGGCTCACGAAAGACCGGGACAACAGGACGATTCCCTTAACGAACGAGTTCCTTGATTTCCTCGCATGGTATGGGGTGCAGTCTCCTTATATGTTCCGGCCCTATGTGAAGCCAAAGGCGACGAATCGGACGGGGTTTTACAGGACCAACTTCGCGGTTCATTTCCGGGGGCATGTGGACCGGTTGGGATTGGGTCACGTGACCTTCCACGATCTACGCCGGACGTTCGCCAGCCTTCATGTCTCGTTTGGAACGCCCATTTATTCCGTGGCGAAGTGGCTTGGTGATGATGTCTCAATCGTGGAGAGCACTTACGGCCACCTCCTGCCGAATGACGAGCGGATTAACGACCCTTGGGTTAAGGCGCGGGGACTGTAAACACAGAAGCGCCCGGCTGGTTCGGTCTTTCGATCCCGTCCGGGCGACTGTCTGAAATTAACACCCTCTCAGGTATTTAGGCTGAGAGGGGTTCGCCGCACTTCCAGGCTGTGCTACTTTTTCCGGGCGGGATTTGAACCACGCGTCTGCGAACATGGAACGATATGGGATTTCCCGCATCGGTCAAATCAATCTTCACTGACCCGCCCTGTTTTTACCGGCCAGTAAACAATCCGGACGCTCAATTCCCAATCGTTAAAGCCCCGCCGATGGACAGGCTCCCGGTTGTGATCGCCGCCCCTCCTGATGGCGGATCAGTTTCATTTAATGCCCGATACCCTGCCGGGATGATTTCCGCGCTGAAAGTCGGGCTGTTCGGATTCACTGGCGGCCATGCAAGACTCCCAAAAAAGGCAGGCTTGGATGCATACATCATCGAATCCGGCAGGGTGTCGGCGGTGCCGTTTTGCAGGCTGCCGGTTCCGGATGCGAGGGAATGGTAATTCTCCACCTTTGTCAGGGTCGCCCCTACGTCCAAATCCCGTTCCTGCCAGCCAGCCGCGCCGGGATACATCAAAACGGCAGTGGACACGGATGGAAGCACGCCGGAGGTCCATGTGCAGGTGACTTGGTTGCCGGAAACCGCTGTCACGTAGCCCTGGACCATTGAGCTTGCCTTGGAGTTCCACCACACGGTGGGCCGCAGGACGTTTCCGCCCGTCAGGGAGGAGCCAGTAAACCAATCTCCCCCGGCCACGGTGAACACGCCAACCAGATCAGAGGTGCGGGTGGTCAGAGTGGCGGTGATTTCCCAATCCTGCCAGAAGTCGCCTTCGGAAATGTCTTCAGGCTGAATGACGTAGGTATTGATTGACCCGCCCCCGACTCCGTAGCCCGGCTGAGTGTAATCCAGTTCGCCCTCTTGATCGGAAAGCCCGGTCGGCCCGGCAAAGCCATCCGCTGCGCCGTTCCCGTTATTAGGGTTGCCGAGGCTCAATCCGCCGTCTGTGGTGCCATCCTCGCCAATCACGTTCCCAGCAATCACATTGTTCCGGTTCATCCGGCCAAGTGCCACGGTCGGCCCATAGACGTAGTTACGGTAAAAGGTTTGCTGAGAAGCTGACCCATGGTAGCCATCTGCCTGGATGAATGGGCCGACGTTACCCTCCAGAATATTCAGGGACGGGTGGGCGTCATGGAATGAGATCAACCGTTGGGAAAGGCTGGACGCGGGGAAATCCCGGTAATTGTAGGCCCATGCGTTATTAACGGCATTTCCGGAATCATAGAAGCCTGACCCCCATTGCCCGACAATGATATTATCAATGAACAGGCAGGAAGTGGTGTTGACCGTCTCGACAAAGCCATCAGACCCCACCCCGGTATCAATCACGGCGTTGCCACGGCATTTCCTGACCTCGCATTGGTAGGCTTTGGTCATCTTGATGCACGATCCGGAATCGGTCTTTTTAGACCAGTCCTCAAAGTCCAGATTATGAAACCAGCTCCGGCCCGCGCTGTCCATGTCAACAAATTGCGTGGTGTGCTGCGCGGTGTCGAAAGTGACGCTGAAATCCTCAAAGCCCCATCCTTCCGTGCGGCTGTCGGAAGCATTGGTTCCGCAGGTAAGCGTCAGATAAGTAGCGTCATCAGGGAGTGGTGGATCAATCGTGATGCTGTCGGCCCCTACGGCGGTGATGTCTGCCAGCACGGCACGCCGTTTCGGGAATCCTGCGGAGGTCCATGTCAGTGATGCGCCAGACTGAATGCGGGTGGTGTCGGTTTCGTTTTCGTAACTGATCAGAACGCGCTTTCCGACTGTATAACCGGAGACGCTGCCGATGGTCAGGGTTGCGGTCCCTTTGGTTTTGGTCCCCGTGATCGTGCGGGGATTTTGGTCCATGGTGCCCGGCGCACTGAAAAGGAATATTGGATTGGTGGTGGAAACATGGAAAGTCGTCACTCCGACTCCCGCGCCCCTGATCGTGATATTATCTTTATAGAGGGAATAAATGTAACCCGAATCCAGCAGGTAGGTCCCTGCCGGGAAATCAAGCACCGTCGCGCCGGATGCGGCAGTAATGGCGGCAGCAATGGCAGGCTGGCAATCCGTCACCCCGGTATTATCCGCCCCCCCGGCAATGTCCATGTTGACCACGGTCCCGGTGACAGCCCGGTCATTCGCCCCGCCTGCTAGATACTGGTCAATCCCGCCCGGCACGCCAATATTAGTGCCGGGCACCCATGCGCCTTGGTTGGCGGCAGGCAGCGTCCAGTCAGCGGCCCCGGCAGGAGTCGCCAATGCTGTGCAGAGAAAGAGGGAAAGAGGGAATTTCATGGGATTAAACGACCCCCATCCCAACAGCCAGTTTCCACGTAACGCCATTCCCGGAGACTGCGTAAGGGTCGGTCGGGAAGGCGGCATAGCTGCTGCCAAAATCGAGGTAGGAAGTATTTGCGGGCTGGCTGGCCAGCAGTCCGGGCTTGTTGAGCTGATTCGGGAAACAGAATCCGACTCCATAGGTGGTCCCTGACGTTACGGCTACGGCGGCATCCAAAGTCACTTCCGCCCATGCGCCAGAGCTTCCGGAAAGGGAGGTGACGGAACCTTGCCCGATCTTGACGTGGCTGGAATTATAGAGCGCCACTTTGAAGGACATCGCGGAGTTATAGTCCCGAATCCAGACCCGTAGCTTGGTGCAGTTTCCTGTCGTGCCGCAGACTACTTGCTGCATGGTCGGGTAATCCGGGTAAAGCGCGTTGCCGTCCGTGCTGGCTCCGGCCATGGAATCTGTCCATGTCGGGGCGGCGTAAGGAGCATTGTCCACGGTGATTTCGGCGGCATCCACCACGGTTGAGAGATAAGCCCCGATGATGGCCGTGATACGGTAGTCCACATCATCCCCATCCGCGACATCGGTGTCCACGTAGGGATCAATCCCGTTGTTGTTGTATGTCGCATTCAGCGTGGTCCAGCCAGCGGCATTCTTGTTCCGCTCAACCTTGAAAATCTGGCAATCGCTGGACCATGTCAGCGTCACCTCATCCTCTGCCGTTTGGGTGGCGACCAGGCTGGTTGGAGCGGGAACGGTGATTGGATACGGGGGCCAGGTGAGGTCACTATCCCGCAGCGCCATTAATTTAACTTTAGTATTTCCTGTCCCTTGGTTCGCTCCCCGTAAATAGCTTTGCAGACGAATGAACGTCGTATCCCC
>Ga0208916_10000457_pt1 | contig 19409 bp, 17 predicted proteins | sample DEB19_08_DNA_5_FD_184523 | JGI IMG/M metagenome (GOLD analysis project Ga0208916, IMG submission 184523) | Aqueous microbial communities from the Delaware River and Bay under freshwater to marine salinity gradient to study organic matter... | ecosystem: Environmental > Aquatic > Marine >... | reverse complement strand
GCTACGGGTCTATCCATTTGCAGATGGCTTGGCGGTTTACTTGCAAGATGTGACAGAACGCCACCATGAGCAGGAACTGCTGCGACTGTTGCAGACCAGCATCGCGCGGCTCAACGATATTGTGCTAATAGCGGAAGCTGGGCACGAAGGGGCATGGCCGAAAATCGTGTTTGTCAACGAGGCCTTTGTACAGCAGACTGGTTACAGCCAAGCTGAGGTGATGAGCCGCACGCCCGAGTTACTGCAAGGCCCACAGACGCAGCGCAATGCAATCAACCGCATCAACCACGCTTTCCGCAACGCGTTGCCTGTGCGTGTGGAGCTGATTTACCATAAAAAAAATGGTGCGCAATTTTGGCTGGAGTTGAACATCGTTCCAGTGGAATATCAGAACCGCGGCCTGACGCATTGGGTCATCGTGGGCCGCGACATCACTGAGCGAAAAGCAGCCAATGAGCAAATCGAGCACTTGGCCTATTACGACCCCATGACGCAATTGCCCAACCGGCAATTGTTGACAACGCGACTTGAGGCGGTTCTGTCACCCAAGAACGTGGGCAAGCAAATCGGCGCGTTGATGTTCATCGACCTTGACAACTTCAAAGTGCTGAATGACACGCTGGGGCATTCGCGGGGCGACATGATGCTGCAGCAAGTCGCCACGCGTTTGCAGAGCTGCGTTCGGCGAAGCGACACTGTCGCCCGACTCGGCGGCGATGAATTTGTCGTCATGCTTGAAGACCTGTCCGACGACTTGGAGACCGCACTACAGAAAAGTCGCGTGGTTGGCGAGAAAATTTTGGCCTCCCTGAGCGTTCCCTACGAACTCAACGGCAATCAGTACCACGGCACCTGCAGCATCGGCGTCACACTCATCGGCATCCTCCACCAAGGTATGGGCGATGCCCTGAAACAGGCCGATTTGGCCATGTACCAAGCCAAAGCCGCGGGCCGCAACACGATGTGCTTTTTTGACCCCGAGATGCAGCTCGCAGCGACGGCCAAAGCCACCCTGACCGCCGATCTACGGCAAGCCTTTTATGACCATCAATTCATCTTGCACTACCAGCCGCAAGTCGGTCGCGAGGGTCAGATGGTCGGCGTCGAAGCGCTGCTGCGCTGGCAACGGTCTGAGTGCTTGGTCATGCCGGATGATTTCATTTCGCATGCCGAACAAAGTGGTCTGATTTTGCCCCTTGGCAACTGGGTCCTAGAGACCGCATGCGCGCAGTTAGTGGCATGGTCACAGCGACCCGAAACTGAAAAACTATGCATCGCTGTGAACGTCAGCGTACGGCAGTTTTGTCACCCAGAGTTTGTCGACCAAGTGATGGCGCTGATCAAGCGCACCGGCATTCAGGCGAGCCGCCTCAAGCTTGAACTCACGGAGAGTTTGCTGGCCGTCGATATTGACGTGACGATAGCCAAAATGGGCATGCTCAAAGATGCGGGTGTGACGCTCTCGATCGACGATTTCGGCACCGGCTATTCAGCGCTGTCATCCCTCAAGAAATTGCCCCTTGACCAATTGAAAATTTGTCGCGCATTTGTCAAAGACGTGTTGACCAACCCGAACGATGCAGCCATTGCCCGCACCATCATCGGCTTGGCTCAGAGCTTGGGGCTAGAGCTGATGGCCGAAGGCGTGGAAACCCAGGCACAGCGGGATTTTCTGATGCGTCACGGCTGTGACAGTTATCAGGGTTATCTGTGTAGCCCAGCCTTGCCTATCGACCAGCTTGACGCCTTCATCACCGCGCATTTTTCTGCGCGGACGCTTGGGTAAAGTGGTCACCTGCAAAGAAGCAGAAGTGGCCCGCAGTTGTTGTTAGCCGCGTCCGCCAAAAATCGCCGTGCCCACGCGCACCATCGTGCTGCCAGCGGCAATAGCGGGCCCGAGGTCAGCGCTCATGCCCATCGACAAGGTGTCTAACGGCTGCGGCAGTCCACCCTCCGCATTGATCTGCGCCAGCAACGCGGCCGTGCGTGCGTGCACGACCCGGGCACTGGCTTCATCAAGCGCCGGTTCGGGGATGGCCATCAGGCCGCGCAACACCAGCCGCGGCAACTTCACCACCGCTTGTGCAAGTTCCATCGCATCCTCAGGGGACACGCCAGATTTGTTGGCGCCGCCATCAATATTCACCTGCAGACAAATTTGCAGCGGCGGTAAATCCGCTGGCCGCTGCTCACTCAATCGTTGGGCAATTTTCAGCCGATCAACCGACTGCACCCAGTCAAAATTCTCTGACACCAGACGCGTCTTGTTGCTCTGGATGGGGCCAATGCAGTGCCACTCTAGGTGTTGTTGCCCAGACTGCGCGGGTTCGCCCAACCACTGCCGCAAGGCTTGAATTTTTTCCACGCCTTCTTGAATGTAGTTTTCGCCAAACGCAGTCTGGCCGGCCTGCACGGCTTCGATCACGGCGTCAGCGCCGAAGGTCTTGGAGACAGCCAGCAAACGCACGTTGCTCGGCTCACGCCCGGCAGCCAATGCGGCGTCCGTGATGTGCTGTCGGACCTGCGCGAGCTGGCTGGCGATGCTGGGCTTGTCGTTGGCCTCTAAGTTCTGGGGAAGAGTCATGCAGCTGACTGTAACGAACTGCCCACCGTCTTTTACGCGCAAGGTCAGAAGCCTATCTCTGCAAGACTAAAAAATATTACTTTTGATTTACATTGAAAGAATTTAGCAAAGGCTTTTTATGGAACTCACCCAACTGCTGACCACCGCAACAACCCGCCAGGCATCAGACCTGCATCTGTCGTCCGGGCGACCGCCCTTGCTGCGCGTGCATGGCGACATTCATTCCATGGATCTACCGGTCATGGACGCGGCACAGGTTGACCATTTGTTAGCGCAGGCGATGAGCCGCCAGCAGCGCGATGACTTTGCGACTGCGCTGGAGCTGGACTTTGCGTTGGATGTGCCGGGCTTGGCGCGTTTTCGCGTGAATGCGTTTCAACACAGTCGCGGTGCGGGCGCGGTTTTCCGCAGCATCCCATCGACTGTGCCACTGCTTGAAACCCTCGGCACACCCGCCATCGTGGCCGAGTTGGCGCTCAAATCGCACGGACTGGTGCTGGTGACCGGGCCAACGGGGTCGGGCAAGTCGACCACGCTGGCGGCGATGGTGGACTTTTACAACCGCACAGAACGCGGTCACATCATCACCGTAGAAGACCCCATCGAGTTTGTTCACGAGGCGAAGAAATGTCTTGTGAATCAGCGCGAAGTGGGCCGCCATACGCACAGCTTCAGCGCTGCACTCCGATCTGCTTTGCGAGAAGATCCTGACGTGATTTTGGTGGGCGAGATGCGAGACTTGGAAACCATTCGTCTGGCTTTGTCCGCCGCTGAAACCGGTCACCTGGTGTTCGGCACCCTGCACACCACCAGCGCCCCGAAGACCATTGACCGCATCATCGATGTATTTCCCGCTGACGAGAAAGAGATGGTGCGCAGCATGCTGTCCGAGTCATTGCAGGGCGTGGTGGCGCAAACCTTGTGCAAGACGGCTGACGGCTTGGGCAGAGTCGCGGCACACGAGATCATGCTGGGCACGCCGGCCATCCGCAATTTGATTCGGGAAGGCAAAGTGGCCCAAATGTATTCGAGCCTCCAAACTGGCCTGAGCCAAGGCATGCAAACACTTGACCAAAGCTTGGCGGACTTGCTCAAACGCCAGCAGATCACGCCAGCAGAAGCGCGCAGCAAAGCCAAAACGCCCGCGCAATTTCCGGGGTGAAAACCGCCCTGATGGGATGCTGTGTAAAAATCATTCTCGCTGCAGCCACTGCTGCTACATCTCCTTTTCCAAACTACAAAGACATCATCATGACCACCAGCACCAACGCCAAAAGTTACTCACCCTCCGCCTCCCGAAAAGTCGCCTTTATCGGCTTGGGTGTGATGGGCTACCCCATGGCCGGGCATCTGGCATTGGCAGGTCATCAGGTCACGGTGTACAACCGCACCGCCAGCAAGTCGGCCGCTTGGTGCGATGAATTTTCAGGCACGGCCGCACCACGCCAAGCCGCTACACCGCGCTTGGCCGCCACGGGTGCTGACATTGTTTTTTGCTGCGTCGGCAACGATGATGACCTGCGTGGTGTGACGCTGGGCGCAGATGGCGCTTTTGCCGGCATGCAACCAGGTGCGGTGTTTGTCGACCACACCACAGCTTCCGCCACCGTGGCGCGCGAGTTGTACGCGGCCGCCAAAAACCTTGGCTTGCACTTTGTGGATGCACCCGTCTCGGGCGGTCAGGGTGGCGCCCAAAACGGCGCGCTCACAGTCATGTGCGGCGGCGACGCTGCCGCCTTTGACAACGTCAAACCAGCGGGCATGGCTTTTTCAAAAGCCTTCACCCTGATGGGTGACAGCGGATCTGGCCAACTGACCAAGATGGTCAACCAGATTTGCATCGCTGGGCTGGTACAGGGCTTGAGCGAAGCCATCGCCTTCGGCCAAAAAGCCGGCCTCGACATGAATCTGGCGCTAGACGTGATCGGCAAAGGCGCCGCCCAAAGCTGGCAGCTCGAAAACCGCGGTACCACCATGGTCGCCGACAAGTTTGATTTCGGCTTTGCCGTCGACTGGATGCGCAAAGACTTGGGGCTGGTGCTGGACGAAGCCAAGCACAATGGCGCACGACTGCCCGTCACGGCCTTGGTTGACCAGTTTTATGCAGACGTGCAGGCCATGGGTGGCCGCCGTTGGGACACCTCCAGCCTGATCAAGCGGCTGAAATAAGGGCCGTTTAGGCCTTGGGTGGCACGGCCGGTTCTGAGCGCTGCGGCTGCAAGCGACGCAGTTCATCTTCACTGATGGTCTCGAAAATGCGTACCACCCGCTGCGTACCGGGAATGGTGCGCGCGATGCCTGTGACGCGTTCGGCCTCACGTTGCGTCACGCGACCCATCAGGTAAACCGTATTGTTCTCAGTCACCACTTTGAAGGCGTTGCTTTGCAAGTCACGCGCATCCAATATCGCGGCCTTGAGGCGGCCAGTGATGAGCAAGTCGGACGAACGGTCGACCAAAGATGGCGAGCTGCGGACCCCCAACTCGTTAACGACTGACGCGACATTTTGAATTTTCTTCACCATGTCTTCGACCGCCTGCTTGTCTTGCAGGTTAGGCACCTCTCCGGTCAGCAGCACCTGCCGATTGAAGCTGACCGTACTGACGCGGACACGCGTGCCAAAGTTCTCGCGCACACGGCTGAGTGAGCGCAGTTCAATGCCTTCATCCTCGAGCTGGGCGCCCGAGGTGCGACGGTCGGTAGCGACCAGCGCCGTACCGGCTGCAGCGCCCCCCAAGACCAGCGGCACGCAAGCCGTGAGACTGCCGGCGATGCCGACGATAGCGGCCGTGAAACCTGCGGCGAGTAGCCGACGTTGAAAGACTGACGGGTTCATATAGAGACCTCCTGATCACCTAGTAATTGAGCGTCCACACCATCGCAAATACAGTGCAGGACCAACAAGTGGGCCTCCTGAATGCGGCTGGTGTGGTCGTGCGGAATGCAGATATGCACATCGGTTTCGCGCAGGGCGAATGTCATCTTGCCGCCGCCCTTGCCGGTCAGCGCCACCACGGTCATGTCGCGTTCGTGGGCCGCGTCAATGGCCGCCAACACATTGGCTGAATCGCCGCTGCTGCTGATGGCCAACAAGACATCGCCAGCACCGCCAAAGGCGCGCACTTGCTTGGCGAAGATCACATTGAAATCAAAGTCATTGGCGATAGCCGTGACAACAGATGAGTCGGTGGTGAGGGCGATGGCGGCCAGCTCGGGGCGCTCACGGTCGTAGCGACCCACAAACTTGGCTGCGAAATGTTGTGCACTGGCCGCACCGCCACCGTTGCCGCAGGCCAGCACCTTGCCACCACTGGTGACACTGGCAAGGATGGCGGAAACAGCGGCCGCAATCGGTTTCGACAGGACTTGCGCCGCTTGGTATTTGAGGTCGGCACTGTCAATAAAGTGCTGCTCAATGCGTTGTTCAATCATGCCCTCCATGATAGCGTCACCGGCTCAGACCCGTGTGTCAAGACGCATCAAACGCCGCTTGCAACCATTCAATCGTCTGCTGGCCCTCAGGCCCCTGCACCAGTACGACATCAAAGCGGCAGGGTGGCGAATTCGCAAAACGCATCAAATAATGCCGCGCAGCAAAGATAATTCGGCGCTGCTTGGTGTGCGTGATGCTGCCGCCCGCACCACCGTGCGAAGCCGTGCTGCGTTGGCGCACTTCAACAAAAACCAGCGTGCCATCCAGCGCCCGCATCACCAGGTCAATCTCGCCACCGCCGCGGCCCGGCGTGTTGAAGTTGGCCTCGACCAAGCGCAAACTCTGCCCCGTCAGGTACGCACAGGCCAAGGCTTCCGCCGCGTCGCCCCGACGCTTGGTGGTAATCTGCCCGGTCGGCGCTGCCGCTTGTTTTTTGGAAAACCACATTGAACGCTTCTTTCGACTTGGCCCTTGAGGCCGCTCGGGCTGCCGCTGGCCTGCAACATTACCCACCCGCCACACTTTACGTGGTTGCCACGCCTATTGGTAATTTGTCTGACATCAGCTTGCGCGCGTTGCATGTGCTGGGCTTGGTGGATGCGATCGGCTGCGAAGACACCCGCCACACCCAAACGCTGCTGCGCCAGTACGGCGTCAACAAGCCCTTGCTACCCGTGCACGAACACAACGAAGCCGAGGCAGCGGGCACCGTCATCAACCGGTTGCAACGCGGTGAGCGCGTGGCTTATGTCAGCGACGCCGGCACACCCGCCATCAGCGACCCGGGTGCGCGGCTGGTGGCGGCAGTCCGCGCGGCTGGCTTCAAAAGCATGCCACTGCCGGGCGCCAGCAGCGTCACCACCGCCTTGAGCGTGGCCGGCATTTCTGGCGACAGCGGTTTTGTGTTCGCCGGTTTTTTGCCGAGCAAAGCGGGCGAGCGCGATCAGGCCGTGCAAACCTTGCTGACTGAAAAACGTGCGGTGGTGATTTTGGAAGCGCCGCATCGCATGGAGGCGCTGGCCCGCGCCTGTGCGCCGCTGGCTGAGCGCGCCATCACCGTGGCGCGAGAGCTGACCAAACAGTTTGAGGAAATTGCCACCCTGCCCGCCAATGAACTGCCGGAATGGCTAGCCGCGAACCCGCAGCGTCTGCGCGGTGAATTTGCGCTGGTGCTGCACCCAGCCCCACAAGCGGCCGCCGCGGACGATGGTGGGCGCGTGTTGAAGTTGCTGCTAGCTGAATTGCCGCTCAAGACAGCCGTCAAGCTGGCGGCAGAGATCACCGGTGCATCACGCAACGAACTGTATGACGCTGCCCTCAAACTGAAGGCTGAATAAACCCGGACGCCGCGCAAAAATAACGTCATTGCGAGCGAAGCGCGGCAATCCAACGGTCATGGACTGCCGCGCTTCGCTCGCAGTGACGGCTAAGGCTCGCAGTGACGGGGAAGGGACGCAGTGACGGGCAAGGGAATTTCTATATTCCTCAAACTCAAAGACTCAGAGTTCGCGCCAGCCGACTTGCCCGGGTCGCGACGAATATTTGGTTTTAGCGTCGAGTTCTTCGACCTGAACCCGGCTGCTCCGACCCGCGTAGACGGCTGATTTGAGCCACTCGCATTCAAGCGTCAAAGCAGAGGCATCCCCCAAGCGCGTGTGCCAAACTTTTTGAGCGCCATCCCATCGGTAGCCGCGCGCCTTGAGCAGGTCTTTGGCATCAAACGGCGCGTTCGTCGCTTGCAAGCGAAAGGTTGGCGTGAGGACCGATTCGATCAAGCGCGACAGGCCACTGGCTTGGGTCGTTTTAAGTGACGCCATCAACACCGCCAGCAGCGCATGGCAGTCCATCTCGGCACGGTGCGCATCGTAGAAGAATCCGAGGTCGTAGGCCAGCGAGGTCAGCTTGGCCGAGCCGCGGCCCTCTTGCTTCCAGTCGATGTCGGCAAACGAGCACGCCCAATTCAGGGCCGCGAACTGCGGCAGTCGGGACTCAACAAAAGGACGGTCAAAGCCGGCGTTGTGCGCCAGCACCAGGTCGACCCCTTCGAGCATGCGCAGCACCTCGGCATCGTCCAGCCGCTGCCCGCGCAGCATGTCGTCGGTGATGCCCGTGATGGCGATGATTTCGTCGGGCATCGGCATGCCAGGATCTTCCAGACCGTCATACACCTGCACAGCACCGACCGGCTGGCCGGTCAGCAAGTCCACCGTGACGCGCAGCAAGGCCAGCTCGACGACTTTGTCCCGCGCCGCGTTCAGGCCGGTGGTTTCGGTGTCGAGTACCAGCAACGTTGCCACCGGTCCGGTGGCCGGCGGAAATTCTAGCCGGGGTGCCAGGCGGCGTAGGACGCGAAAGTCAGGGTGCGCGTCCAGCACCTTCGCCATGGCTTCGGCGTTAACGTCAGGGTTTGTGTCGGCCTTTGGCTTGGCTGGTATCGGCGCACTGGGCTTCGGAGCCACCTGCAAAGCGATCACCGGCGGCACTGCGGGCATCGGAGCAGAAGCCTCGTCAAAGCCAAAGCCGAGTTGGCGGCTACCTGAAAGGCTCGGTGATTTCATGGGGTTCTCAAAGGTGCTGCGGCTCAGCAGAATGACGGGCGTTGGGCCGCGAGTCTAGCATCGGCAAGGGCTTAACGCAGCACCGCGCTGGCGTTGGCTTCGGTGACCAACGCCTTGGCATCCTCTTCAAGTAAGAAGCCTTCTTTGCGGGCCCGCTCGGCGGCTTGGGTCACCGCGGCCACGTAGCCGTCGTGCGAGCCATAGCGCTCCTCCAAAGAAAGTCGAGTGTCGCGACTGGCGATGCGTTCTTTCGCGTGACGTGCAAACGGCACCATGCCGCCCACATAGTTGCAAATCTGGTCTTTGTGAAACGGCAGTGCGCCATCTGCCGTGATGTTCCAGCCAAGATACGTCCCCAGCGGGGCATCGGCCAACACCACGGGCAAACCGCCGAGCTCGTTGCCATCGGCATTGACCTTGGGGGCCATCATCTTCAGAACTTGTTTGATCTTTGGCGGTGCCAAAGAGGGAATGCCTGAACCGTCGACGGCCTTGAAATCTGGGCCCCAATCGTAGTCATGAACCGGCATGATGAAGTCGCGCTCAGGCAACGTGGGGCGCAAGCCGGGCAGCGCCGGAAAACCCATGGCAACCTTGTGCGCTTCGACCAGCGTGCCCACAGCGAGCATCGGATAACGACTGGCGGGTGGCTCGGTTCCGAGCATCACCCAGTTGCGAAAGTGCACGCGCAGCGCATTGACGGTTTGCGTGTGTGGCATGGGGTTGGCCGGTAAAACCCCTTGTCCAAAATTGTTACCAGGGCACATCGGCCCTTCTTTCGGCAAGCCGACACCCGGCAGGCTTGAATTGAAACCACCCGCGCCGCCGCCGTGGTTACTGCCCGCGATGTAATAACGCTTCACGTTGGCCGGCAAAGGCAGGTCTTGCTTGGCATCGGTGCCGACCCACTCAGGCGTCAGCTTCAAAGCCCAGACTTCAGCTGAGCCAAAGTGCTCCATCACCTTGGGGCAGGTTGTCGTGGCGGTGCAGCGGTCCAAGATTCCGGCAGCAGGAATCCCGCGCAACAGGTCTGGATGCGGCAGCCACCACTGGGGGCCTTCGCTACCCGCTTGATACAACTCAAGAACGCCGTCGGGTTGCGCCCAGCGGAAGTTCAGAGCTATTCGCCGACCCGCGATGATCGGCCACAAGCCGTCATGCACGGTCGCACCAGTTTCATCGCGGTTAAAGCCAAGGTGCAGCCAACCCCGCAAGTAATTGCCCGATTGAGAAACACCCCGGCCAATGCTGTGCTTCACCGTTTTGGCTATCGGATTGGGCGTGCCCACATCGTCGGCCTGCGCCTGTTTGAAGAATGCGCCGACATCACGCCAAGCGGCAAAACCCACACCGAGCACATAGGGGTCCGCCGCGGTGAACACCACTTGGTAAAGACGCTTCGCGTCAAAGCCTTTTTTCAGGCAAATCTGCGTCGCGTCGGGCACACCGGGAAACGGGTTTTGTGCGTCACAACGCGCCCAAGCCCAATCGCTGGCAGCAATGGCTTGCTCGTCAATCACCTCGCCGTTCATGGTCTCGCCGGCGCGCGACGTTAATTTGGCTTTGGCAGTCTCCAAACTCATGGGTTTGTAGGGCACGGGGTTGGTTTGAACCATCAGCGGCTGCGAGCCCGGACCGCTGCGGTTGACGATGCGCCCGAGGACTTGGCCCGTGACACGCGATCCATCGACCTGACGCGCAACGGGAACTTGCAAAAACTGCATGCCAGCCACGCTGGCTGTAGGCCTCACCGTGGTGGCGCCAACGTTGTCGCCCTGCCAGGCGCTGGCCAGTTCGATGTCGCCGAAAGCCCGCTCCTGCGGCGCAAAGGGATAGACCCGTCCACGGTTAGGCACGTCGTGCCACATCAAACCGCTGGCCTGTTTCAAGTCAACCGGTTTGTAAATAACGAACGACGCCACGTAACGCACTTTGCCGTCCGCGTCCTTGGCCAATTCGATGTCTTGAATGATGGCGTTGCCCGGCAGCTTGGGGTCCAACTCACCAAAGGCTCGGCCGGCCATCTGCTCATACGCCATGCCGTTTGGTGCGCCAGCCACTGCGGGCATTGGCAGGGTTTCGTCGATCACGATGCGCGTGACGCGCGCCTGCACGGCGCAGGACAAGATCAACAGGCCACCGGCCAAAATTCGGAGGGATTTTTTCATGTCTATGTACTCAGAGGGATCTAAGCCAGAGCGGCTGAATCAGCGTGAATTTTGAGGTGCGTTTTTCAGCAGTTCAGCGACTGGCTCTTTCCACCATTTAGCCTGCCCGGTGGTGCCGTGACCAGCCGTCTGGTCACTGGCCGGCAATAACAAAAGACGACCCTTTGGAACGCGCTTGAGTTCACGTTCCATCACACCCAGTTCAGGCGGATTCCGTTCGTCGTCAGCGGAATTGATAGCCAGCAGCGTCGCCTTGATTTTTTCTAAGCCGGCCAACGGGTTGTAGTCGCGCGAGGACGCCCATTGGTACAAAAGATCGTTGGCATCCCCCGGCACTGGCGTCTTGAGTCGCAAGTCCAACAACTGGTCGGCCTTGTCGCTGGTCGGCGCCAGCATTTGCAAAGCTTGATGGCCGCCGCTGGTGGCGGTCGAATAAAACACAGAGGCAAATTGCGCGCTGCGCGGCTGGGTGGTGTAGTTGCCGCCCATCCACTCAGGGTCATTGCGGATCGAGTCAATGATCAGTCGCCGCATCATCCAGTTCCGACCTGACATGGGGCTGGGCATGGCGGCCATCGGCACCAACACGTCCATGAAGTCCGGGTGCGTGACGCCCCACATCCATGTCTGCATGCCACCCATAGAATTCCCCAGCACCAAACGCACATGTTTGACGCCCAGCCCTTCGGTGACCAGCCGGTGTTGCGCGGCCACCATGTCGGTGTAGTTGTAATGCGGAAACTTGGCGCGCAAACCGTCTGAGGGCTTGGTCGAACGACCCGTGCCAATCGCGTCAGGCAAGATGATGAAGTACTTGCTGGCGTCAAGCGCCTGCCCCGGGCCGAACAGTTGACCGGCAAACGCCGGTGTCAACAGCCCCGCGCCTGACCCGGCGGTGCCATGCAAAATGATCACAGGTTCACCGGTCGGCTCACCCACCGTGGTGTAACCGATCTTCAGTTCGGCCATGACCTCACCGGTGTGAAAGCGAAAGTCCTTGGCCGTCCAGCTGCCCGGCTTGGGGGCTGGATAGCTTTGCGCCATGGCGCAGAGGGTCACGGTCGACAAAAGCAAACTCACTAATTTTTTTATCCAGCGCTGCATGGTCAGACCTTCAGGTTGAGTCAGAGACAAGCGCAAATTTTAAGACGGCATGCAGCGCCAATGAGGTTTCAACGCCTCAGCGTTTACCCTTTGCTTTGGGCGCGATGCCAGCCATATTGGCGAGCACTTCGCTCACCGAGGCCGTGTCTTGCTGGCTCAAACCTTGGGCCATGGCGGCGCTGTAAATCGGCACGCAAGCACTGAACAAGGGCGTTGGGCAATCCACAGACTTGGCCATGTCGCCGATGACCTGCATGTCTTTTTGCCAGACTTCAACTTTCATGGTCGGCGGCGAATACTCGCTGCGAATCATGAACGGCATGCGCAGACGCATGACCCCCGTGCCGATGACGGGACTGCTGCCAAACAGGTTCAGTACATCTTGCGGATCAAGCCCCATCTTGCGTGCCAGCGTCACCGACTCAGCGCAAGCAACGTTGTAGATGGCGACCAGATGATTCGCTGCAAATTTCATCTTGGTGCCGTTGCCATACGCACCCACATACGGCACGTTGTCGGTGAACACTTTGAGCACTGACTCAACGCGCTTAAAAGCCGCCTTGCTGCCACTGCAAAAAACGGTCCAAGCGCGCTCTTTCATGCGCACCGCCGTGCCGCTGATAGGACAGTCCAGCACCGAGATACCGACGCGGCGAAGCGCCTTGAGAACCTGCTCTTTGTCGTCAATAGGCAGGGTGCTGGTCTCCACCACCAACAAGCCCTCGCCCTTGGGGCGCGGCTTGGCTGCAGCGAGCTTTTTGACCGTCTCTGCCAGTGCGTATGAAGTCGACAACGACACAATGACGATGGCCGAGGCATCGGCCACAGCCGTCGCAGATGCGAGTGCCTTGCCGCCGCCGGCTTTGAACCGTTTGCAAGCGGCTGCGGAGACGTCGTACCCGACCACCGGATAACCACACTTGATGAGCTCTGCGGCCATGGCACTGCCCATGATCCCAAGACCCACGACCCCAATGACTGGCTTGCTCATTCCCTGATCCTTTTTCTGAGTTGTTCGCGACGTGCTCAATACTCGATCCGCTTTGCACTTGACTGACTTAACGACAGCGCCAAAATACCGCCGTAAGAATACTCTTCTTAACCGAGCACACGGGTCAAGTGATTGAATGGCGTGTTGCGCACATCACCAAAGATCGGTTTCAATACACTGTTGAGACTCGCTTGCCGCTGAATAAAATATACCCTCGCCCTCCCTTTAACAAGAAAGACTTTGATGACACAACTCACCCTGGCACAGGCCAATAAGATGATTGATGCGGCCCTAGAGCACTCCCAAAAAATGGGCTACAAGCCCATGGCTGTGGTGGTGTTGGATGACGCCGGCCACGTGAAAGCAACGCAGCGCGAAGACGGCGCCAGCATGTTCCGCGTCGACGTTGCCACAGGCAAAGCATGGGGTGCAGTCGGCATGGGCATTTCCAGCCGCGGCCTCAGCGAGCGCGCCAAAGACAACCCTAACTTCTTTTTGTCGCTGGCCTCCACATCAAGCGGAAAGTTTTTGCCTCAACCGGGTGCCGTGCTGATCAAAAATGCAGACGGCACCATCCTTGGCGCAGTCGGCGCCAGCGGTGGCACAGGCGATGAAGATGAAGCTATTTGCGCCCACGGCGTGTTGGCCGCAGGCTTTAAGACAAGCTGAGTTTCACGCGACTCTAGACGCCGCACTCACCAGGGCTTCTGGAGTCCCGCCGCTTGGCCAAAATCAGCCAGCTCTTGAGCGACCTCAGCAGAGAGCGGTATGCCATTCTGGCGACGGTCTGTGGCCGTGCGATGACCGCGCTCTCCTGGCATCAAGATGTCGCCGTTTTCTTCGCGCGCCGGCAAGTTCTTCAGCGTGGCCACCGTGCGCGCGACCTCACTGCGGAACGTTTCTTCTGGACAGAACCTGAAAGCGTCGATCGCAATCAGGCAGGCATTTTGCTGATGCTTTCGTCCGCCCGGTTTACCCGAAAAAAATTCTGACACCAAAGGATTCATCACCAGCAGGCTGGTGATCAATTCGAACATCAGCGCTAGGCCCGAACCTTTGGGCCCGGCAAAAGGCAGCGGAATAGCCGCTTGTTGAGGGTCAGTCGTTGGGTTGCCCTTGGCATCGAGGGCGAGACCTTCGGCCAAAACTTTGTTGAGTAGCTTCGCTTGATTGAGCTGCCCCATGGAGACGATGCTTGAGGCCATGTCCAAAACGATCGGCTCGTTCAGCGCCCCCGGTGCCGCAATGGATAACGGCGCCGTGGACACGCCAGCCACGCGTGTCCCGTGGTAGGCCATCATGGGAATGGAGGCGGAATAAGCGATGCCGATCATGCCCTGCTGCGCCAGTTGTTGGGTGTAATAGCCGAGCGCGCCGGTGTGCGTCGTTGCCCGCACCAGCACCAAGCCCACTCCGACCGCGCGGGCTTTTTCAACCGCACGTTCGACCGCTTGGCCCATGGCCACGGCACCCGCACTGGCATCGGCGTCCATGATTTGCATGGCCACCGTGTCGTGGGTGACCCGCAGATTCGGCGCCTTGTTAATGACGCCCTTTTGAATGAAGTTCAAATAGAAGCCAACACGGCTAACGCCATGCGAGTCGACGCCACGCAAGTCGGCCCAGACCAAGGCATCTGCGACAACCGCCGCATGGTCAGCCGACAAACCGGCATGCTCAAAAATCTTGGCGGTATAGCGTTTGAGCAGTCCCTCGGAGACAACGATGGTGGAGGTCATTAACGTTCAATCTTCCGGCCGTCGATCACTTGACGCCATTTTTTCAGCTCGTTGGACACATAGGTATTCATCTCCGCAGCTGAATTGACTTGCGGCTCTCCGCCGAGTTCGCGCAAGCGACGTGAAACATCTGGGTTGCTGACCATTTTTCGAACCTCGCTGTTCAACGCATTGACGATCGACTCCGGCGTTCCACCCGTGGCGGCCAGACCGATGAATGAGTAGACCTCGTAACCCGGCAGACTCTCCGCGACCGTGGGCAGTTCTGGCATGGCTTTGTAGCGCTCGTGGCCGGTCGAAGCCAAGGCGCGCAACTTTCCACTCTTGATCAGTGGGAGGGACAAAGTGGGGGCTTCGAAGATCAGATCAACCCGTCCCCCGAGTAACTCGCTCAAGGCACTTGTGCCGCCTTTGGTGGGGATGTGAACCGTCTCAATGCCACCCATGACGTTCATCAATTCCGCCGAAAGGTGGCTGATGGAGCCGATGCCTGAGGTGGCGTAATTGAGCTTCCCCTGGTTGTTCTTGGCGTACGTCAACAAATCCGAAAAAGTCTTGAATGGTGCATTGGCAGGCACATTCACGATAAAAGGGTAGGACGTGACCATCGACACCATGGCGAGGTCTTTGCTGTAGTCAAACTGGGGCGTCTTGGCCAAGGCGGCGGCGGCCGGATACGCGCCCGTCACCAGCAGCAAGGTGTGGCCGTCTGGCTTGGCCTTGGCCACAAATGCCGCACCCACCATGCCGCCCGCACCAGGCTTGTTCTCGACCACCACCGGGACGTTCAATCCCTCGCTCAACTTTTGCCCGATCAGGCGAGCCATGATGTCGGCCGAGCCACCGGGCGCAAATGGACAGACCAGTGTGATGGCCCTTGATGGATAGGTTTGCGCCCAGGCTGGCGCAGGCAGAACCGCGGTTAATGTCACCAGCATGAGTGCGCTTGTGAAGACTCTTTTTAAATTCAATCTCATCGAAATTCCAGTAAAAATATGACTCAATAAAACCCCAGAAGCCTACTGGCGTTCCATGTTCATGGTGCTCACGAGACTCGTCCACTTGTCAACCTCGCTGAACAGCTTGTTGCGTAGCTCCCCAGGTGTTCCGCCACGCGGGTCGATGCCCAAGTCCTGGAAACGTTTTTGAACATCAGGCAAGGCCAGTACAGCGTTCACCTCTTTGTTCAGTCTGTCGATGATGGCTTTGGGCGTTTTGGCCGGTGCAGCCAAGCCGTTCCAAGCATTGACGTCGAAATCTTTGACGCCACTCTCCATCATGGTGGGCACGTCCGGCAAACCCGCAAAGCGCTTTCCAGACGACACGGCAATGGCGCGCAGTTCACCGCCCCGAATCAGGCTCAGTGCCGGCGAGACCACCTCAAAAACAACGTCAATGTCTTTCCCCTTGAGGGCAGCGAAAAGCGCCGGTGTTGCCTTGTAAGGCACGACAGGCGCATCCACGCCAGTGATGCTCTTGAACAAAGTGGCCGCCATGTGCTGCCCGCTGCCGATGCTGACGGTGCCGATGTTGGTCTTGCCCGGGTTGGCTCGAGCCTTGGCCATGAAATCGGCCATGGTCTTGATGTCGGAACTTTTGTCCACCAGCACGACGAAGTCGACCGCACCCATGTTGGCAATCGACTCAAAGTCTTTCTTCACGTCAAACGGCAGCTTCCGAAACGACGCCGCACTGATCGCGTTGCCGGAGTTCAGGTGCAGCAAGGTGTAGCCGTCAGGGTCAGCCTTGGCCACCAAGTCGCCCGCCATGATGCCGCCCGCGCTGGGCCGGTTTTCCACAATCACGGGCTGTCCCATGGACTCTGTTAACTTTTGCGCCACCAGCCTGGCCGTGATGTCGGCGACACCGCCCGGTCCATAACCCACGACCAGACGAATCGGTTTGCTGGGGTAGGTTTGTGCAGCTGCCGTGCCAAGGTTCATGGCGATGCATAACGTCATCAGTAAACGAATCATGATCTTGCCCTTGTGAAAAGTCTAAGCCGTGAGGAGACCCGCCGCCACCAGGGCTTGGCGGATCCGTTCGATTTCGGGCGCCTGAATTTTGACCAATGGGGGCCGCACCACGGCACGCGGAAGTTTGCCAAGTAACACCAGCGCCTCTTTCATGCGGTTGTGCATGTCCACAAACGGCTCCGCATAAAAAACCTCTGCCGTGTGATAAATGCGCTCATGAATCTGCTGGGCCAAGGCCAAGTCCTTGGCCTGCACTGCTTGGAAAAGTTGAGCCTGCAAGTCAGCGATGACTGAGCCGCTGCCAGACAACAAGCCATTGCACCCGAGTACCAGGGAGCTGAACAGCCAAGCGCTGTGCGTGCTCAAGACGTTCACAGCTGACTTTCGGCTCTGCAGTGCGCGAATCTGGCGGTCGGCCAACTGGGCGTTTCCGCACCAGTCTTTGATCGCCACCAAGGTGGGTACCGCCTCGACCATCTTGATGAGGGTTGGCAGGGGGTAGCCCTGACCACCACTGGGCGCATATTGAAAAGCGATGAGTGGCAAGTCGGTCACGTCGGCGATGCGTTTGAAATGTTCAATCGCCATTTCAGGCCGCTGGCCAAAGGTGTAAATAGCCGGAGGGAATACCAACAAAGCGGAGGCACCGCCTTCATCCGCCATCTTGGCCAGCCGTTGCGCCTCCATGCTGCCATCCGCATAAATGCCATTGACGATGGGTAAGCGCTCGCCAATCTCATCTTGCGTGATGGCAAGCACACGCTTTTGTTCATCAAATGTGCACGATGCCACTTCAGTTGAATGGGCATTGGTGGTGATGGCACTGATGCCGCTGACGCTGGTGACATCACGCAAATGGGAACGGTAGCTGGCCTCATCAATTGACAAGTCGTCGTTAAACGGAAGTAGCACCGCTGGAATAACACCATGCGGCTTGAACTGATGGCGGGCTGTCATGAACGCTCCAAAGGATTTAACTTAATTTTTTATCGTATAACATTCGCGACATTCTGTGACTAGAAAAATCCCTAATCCCCAAGGGCTGGAGCGACGATGCAAAGAGACGTATTTTTTGATTCGGATGGCCTGAAACTCGCTGGCGTTCTGCACACGCCTGACGATATGAAACCCGGCGAGCACAGGCCAACCATTGCGGTATTGCACGGTTTTGGCGGCACCAAAAATGGGGGCGTTCCGCCAGCGGTGGCCGCCATCCTCGAGGACATGGGCTATGTGGTTCTGCGCTTCGACATGCGCGGTTGCGGCAACAGCCAGGGCACGCCCGGCCGAGTGATCTGCCTCGAGCAGGTTCAAGACACGCGAAATGCCATTTCATTTCTGGAAACGTGTGCAGAAGTTTCCAAGAAAAAAATTGGCGTCTTGGGATTTAGTTTTGGCGCTGCCGTGGCGGTCTACACCGCAGGTGTTGACGACCGTATCGCCGCATGTGTGTCGGCCGGCGGCTGGGGAAATGGCGAAAAGAAATTTCAAAAACAGCATGCTTCGCCAGAGGCGTGGAAAAAATTCTCAGACATGCTTCAGCGCGGACGCGCCGAGCTCAAGCGAGGCATCTCTATCGATGTTCCGCGCTTTGACATCGTCCCCATTCGACCCGGCATGCGGAACCATCTCGCAGACGGCGCGGTGATGTCCTTCCCATTCGATGTCGTGGAAAGCATGTACACCTTTCGCGCCAACGACGTTGTCGCCAACATTGCACCCAGGCCCCTGCTGCTGATGCACCCGGCCAATGACACAGTCACACCCACCGAACAGTCGATTGACATGTTCCAGTTGGCCGGTCAGCCCACCGATTTGCATTTGTTTGCGGAAGTCGATCACTTCATGCTCGCCGAGAACAATCCCATCGTGCAAGGTGTACTGTCGAACTGGTTGGGAAAATATTTCCCGCTGTCTGAATCCTCAACGAAGTGAACCGGCTGTTGACATAACTGCGTTCACGTGGAGCCCTTGATTCATGCCACAAAATTTACACTGCGTTGAAGGCGTTTCCCTGACGAGACCCTTTCAGATTCGCAGGCTGGGGCACTTTGGAATCAACGTTGCATCGGTCGACGTGGCACTGGATTTTTACAGCCGCTTGCTTGGATTTGAACTCTCAGATGAACTCGACTTTGGTCCACGTGTTCCTGAAGCCCTCAAAGCACAGGTAGGCGCAACGCGTGGTGTTTTCACCCGCCACGGCACGGACCACCATTCCTTTGTACTTTTCCCCAAGCGCGCTGTAGAGGCCAGTAACCCACACTACGGTTCCTATCCAGAACTCATGGTCAACCAGATCACTTGGCAGGTTTCCTCCTTGCGTGAAGTGGTCGATGGTTTCAAATGGTTCAGCGAGCAGGGCTTGAAAATTTTGCGGTCTGGCCGCGATACACCGGGCTCCAACTGGCATATTTACCCAGCGGATCCTGACGGTCATGTGAATGAGCTTTATTACGGCATTGAGCAAATCGGATGGGCCGGCATTTCAAAACCCCTCGCCATGCACGGCATCCGCTACATGCAACCGCCAGAACTGCCACACCGGTCTGAATTTGCTGAAGTCAATGCAGCCTTGCAACAAGGCTTGCCCCTGGATGGCGGCTACCGCCGAAAAACACCGCAGCCTGAGACTTTCGACGTCGGCGGCGTCTTGTTGGCGCGGCCATTCAAAATCACCAAAATCGGGCCCGTTCGGATCTTTGTGAAAGATGTCAACGAGGCTTTGGATTTTTACCAAAGAACGCTGGGGCTGAGCCTGACCGAAGAAGTCATCTACGAGGGCCACCGCTGCGTTTTCCTTCGCGCCAACACCGAGCACCATTCGTTGGCCATCTACCCTGTCGCTCTGCGCAG
>Ga0208916_10000456_pt1 | contig 19410 bp, 30 predicted proteins | sample DEB19_08_DNA_5_FD_184523 | JGI IMG/M metagenome (GOLD analysis project Ga0208916, IMG submission 184523) | Aqueous microbial communities from the Delaware River and Bay under freshwater to marine salinity gradient to study organic matter... | ecosystem: Environmental > Aquatic > Marine >... | reverse complement strand
CCCCATGGGTATCTAATCCAACAGTAGAGTAAATTATAGGGCTGTTTGCCGAATAAGATGCTGTTCCTCCTCCGATTAAAGCTGCCACAACTCTAACATCAGCATCTGAGCTGAATACTTGAGAAGATGACCAACCTACAATTGGCACATCAAATTTAAAAAAAACAGAATCCCCTGTGGCGAAAACCATTGGCGCTGATTCTGTAATTGCCCCTTGAGCAGTCCCATTCCAGTAATCAAGATTTACAATTGTTGAAGAATTTCCTCTTACTTGTCCTTGCCCAGGATAAGTACCAGCACTCGAATCATAAACTTTTGTTATACCGTATGAGGTTCTTCCATTACCAACTCCACCAGGAACTTTGGCAACGTCAATTACAAATCCAGAGGGGAGCGTGATTGTTAATCCTGTTGCAGTAGGAGCGCCAGATAAAATAACCATACCTTCAAAAAATGCCCTATCGCCTTCTCTGTGTACAGTGCAACTGTATGTTGTATTCGCTATCCATGACCCTGTGATAGTTACCGCAATGTCATCAGTAACAGCCGACCCATATAACTTAGCCTGAGGGCCTAAGTTAAAGCTTGTAAAACGAATTGTGTAGGCAGTGGACGTAGCTGTATCAACATGAAAAATTAATCTGTATGAAGTTGAGTTACTTGCAGTTTGAAATTCAATTGCAAATTTCTCAATGATACCCGAGTTCTTGATCAAGTAAGGAGACGGCTGAACTAATGCCGCGTTGGTCACATCATAAACCCACACACTCATATCATTATCAGTATAAGTACCGGATGATATAAGATATTCGAAACTACATTGAAGCACTTTCCCTTTATCAGATGGGTCTATTGAAAAATCATAACTGAATCCTTCCCCTTGTCTGTTGGCAGCACTGTGTGTCCACAGGAAGTTAGTCACCCCTCGCATAGTTGAATCGGTACTAACTGCAAATGTAGATGCTGGAGAACCACCTGTACCATCTACTGGGTTCGTTTGAGCGGCATCGGCATATGTTACCCATTTACCAAGTTTTGTTCCGTCTCTATCGGCAATATAATTCTTTGTTCCTTGAAAGCTAGGATCGAAACTCATAAGATGCTCCAATTTGTACCATTTGATACAACTGTTATGTTTTGGTACTGAGTTAATATTGGTTGCGTAAGTGCTCCATCAATAGTTTGCGATGAAGTAGTTGCAATCGTCACTGCATTTACAGAAGAATCAATTTTCTTAATGTGAAATACTTCTCCCGTGTTCCCAACTGCCGTTGGAAGAGTAATTGTAATCGCTCCAGAAGTTGCATCTCCAAGAATAACATCGTCTGACTGAAGAATAGTATAGTTTCCAGTTTTAGTTAAAACTGATTTGTTATTTGTTGTTGTCCAAGCAGTTCCGTTGTAAACGCTGAGGCCCTTCATGTCGGTGTCGTAAACAACCATGCCAGCAGTAGGCGATGCAATCGCGTTCTTTTGAGCTGTTGTCATACGAGGAGGCATGAAGGCTTTAGTAGTTGACGTAACATCAAGAATTGCGTTGGCGTTTGGTGAAGATGTTCCAACTCCTAAGTTCCCTAGATAGTCAATCCTCATTCTTTCTGCATAAGCAGTTGTTCCTGTTCTGTGTCCAAACACAATACTCCCACCGGCCGTATTAGATACGTTCCCGATAAAGGATCTATTAACCGCGGCACCACTTCGAGATACAAAACTAAGCAATGAAGCAGTTGAGTCAGTAGTATCTAGGTTCTCAATTGTAGTTAGAATATTTGCAGGAATTGCAAGTGCCGCAGAAGTTGGTGTATATGCAGTTGAATTTGTAATTGCTGCGTGAATAAGTGTTCCAGGAGCTGATGTACCTATTCCGACATTTCCACTTTGATCAATTCTCATGCGTTCAGCATTTGTCGTAGATCCTGTTGGTGTAGTCCAAATGGAATAATAACTACCATGCCCTGTTCCTGACCAGGCCTCAGTTGTTTTAGTTAAAACAAATGCACCTCGCCCATAGGCTGAACCATCCCAACCATAAAAAGCGTTATACCCCAACTCAGTTCCAGAGGTTAGTGAAGCTGTCTCATCTCCAGTCGTTCCTCTTTTATAAATATTAAACCCACCACTAAATATAGAGGGAACCTGAAAATAAGCGACCATTGCTCCAGCTGAAGTAATTGGTCCATTTACATCAAGAGTGGTTGACGGTGCTGTCGTCCCAATCCCTACACGACCACCAGTAAAAACGGCAGCGTAGTTATTAGTTGCTCCAGTTGAAGCTGCTACGTTTAAGCCATATGAGTTAGTGACGTTAGTTAATGCTGAAGTTGGGATATAAAGCGCACTTGAGTTAGTTATTGTGGCATTCGTCCCGCCGTTTGCAGGCCCATCAATTGCCAAAGCTGCTGCGTTTGTTAAGTTTGAAGTTCCAACAAATGAGTGTGCGCTAGGCGTAATCCTAAAATCTCTTTGTAAAGCAAGCGTTCCAGTTGCGTGTTGGCGAGTTTGTCCATAATTAAAATAAGCGTTTGGAGCTTCCACTCCTGCTGTTAATGTTAAATCCGATGAGCCAGTAACCCCAAACCGAACAGTGTTTGCTCCTAAGTATGCAGTACTTGTAAACGTGTGAGCATACTGAGAGGCTATGTATTTATTTAATGAATTAACCTGTATTTTTACAGATCCAGTCCCCTTTGAAGCAAGAGCTATATCTTCATTTGCTCCTGATGATATTGCCGCTATAGTCGGAGCAGTTCCGGCCGCGGCACCAGTAACTTTTACACCTGTAGCAGAGGAAGCTGTTGAGGAATCAACCTGGAAAACCGAGTTAGTTGTACCATTTGGCCCAACCGCAAGCGAGTTGGCACTATTTGATGTAATCGTTAGCGCATCTGTAAAGTTCTTAAGCCCAGCGATTGACTGTGCCGTTGTTAAGTCAACAAAGTTTTGAGTAGCTGAACCCGTACCACCGTTAGCAATCGGAAGAATACCAGTAACGTCTGTTGTTAAACTTACCGGGCCAGTCTGGTTCTTTGTCCAATCAGTATTAAGAGCACCTGTCTTTAAGTATAAATCACCAGTCGTCGTATACATCGCTATTGATCCTTTAGGGGCAGTCAATCCAGCGGTTGGTATAGTTGACGTGGTTAAAATCTTAGCAACGCCAAATAGGTCAATATTAGGCTTTAAAGTCTTAACATCGTTTCCTGAGAATATTACGGCATCTGCAAAAAGCAGCCCTGGTAAAATAATTAAAAATAATAAAAGCTTTTTCATGTATTACCTATTTTAAAAAGTTGGCCACTATTAAGCCCTTTGAAACTGTAAACACCTCAAGGCATCTAATTGAAACTCTCGACCCACTAGGAATCGGGAAAGGTAACTCTCCGTTAAATCCTCCAGGAGGAACGACAAAGAGGCGCACTTCTGAAGCGGCCGCACCTATACCAATCTCCATAGCATAACCACCAGACTCAAATAAAGTTAAGTGCTTAATAGTGTCTGATGTTGATGCAATTAATTGCACCCATGCTGCCGAGCTTACGCTTGTAGATTCATAGTTAAAAAATAAAGTTTGGACAAAAGTTCTATTTGCTATTGAATTAAGAGCTGCAATTTCTAACACTTGATTAGCAGCCGTTGATGCAAGTGGATCAGGAGTAACAACTACGTTTAGTTCTCCATTTTGCGTATATGATGGAGTAACGTGTCTGTAGAACTGAATTGTGTCTGCAACCGCAAGATCTGCCTCTGTTGCAATATAGAACGTATTCGCATCTTCTATACCAATAATTGCAATTTCCTGATCAATTGAATTACCAGAAGTCATCTTCATTATATCGCCACGGATTCTTCCATGGGCAGTTACTACGATTTTCTTCTTAACTGATCCTGCTTCAATTGCTGCTGGTGCACCTGATGCAAATACACCGTGAATAACAGTGTCAAGTGCACCTCTAAATCCAGTGATTTCTTGAACCGATACATGCTGGAAGTTATCAGCAGATTCGGCAGTCGCACCTGGGACGACCACTTGATTATAAAACTTTGATTTTGATCCTACTAAAGACTCTGACATTTTCGCCTCCTTTCCGGGCTTTTGTTAAAAATGATTAAGCTCCTACGTATCCTTGAGCATTAAAGTGAACAAATCCTGTTGCTCCTGTTGCTGTCAGGGTAACGACTTCTAGCAATGTGTTTAATGTTGGCTGCTTTATTGGAGTTGAAAAACTGAATGAATAGATACCAGCTGCTGCAGGAAGACGAATTCTAAAAATTCCTGTACCACCAGCTCCGTCTCTTATAACTAGTTCAGAAGCAGTACCGCCAACCCATGTCATCTGAATTCCTGTAATGTAATTTCTAAGAAGAGCACTACCTGGTGCAGCTACAATTGTGACTGCTGTAGTTGTGTTAGCAATACCGGCCGCTGGGGCCGGATAACTCCAGTTTGTTGGATTGTACGATATAACTGTTGATGGAAGAAAAAAACCAGAAGAATACATCACACCAGTCCCGTCTGCCACCGATACGCTATATCTAACAAAGTCATAAGTAGAAATATCAATAATATCTTCAGTTGCACCAACTATTGTTTTCAATGTGGTCCATACTGACGATGTCTTAATTCTTCCTTGCACTTGCAATGCGTTTGTTGCTCCAACTGATACCAGTTGAACTCTTAATTTAGTCTCTGCAAAAATTGGAAATTCTTCAGACCCAATCACGCCAGTAGCACCAGTCAGTGCGATACTAGCGCAGTGTTTTGACTCTGTTCCGCTGCTATTTAACATAATTACCCCTATTTCATTTTTAACATAATGCTATCATAACATTATAAAAGTTGAAATAAAAAGGGGGGCCTAAACCCCCCAAAGCAATTAAGCTAAATTCTTTAAATGTCCATGGTATGTTGGACTGATGAAAAGTTCACCGTATGCGCAGTAACGAGCTTCATACTCGTCGTTTGCTGTTCTTAGTAATACTGTACCATCTTCGTCTGCCCACTGAGCTCCACCTGGACGAAGTCTGTATTCCATATAGTTTTTGTTAAGGAACCAGATTTCAGTTGATTTAATCATTCTGTCTGGAATAACAGGAACTGGACCAGCAGTAGTCATATACTCGATTGCTTCAAATCCATAGTTGGCTTTTTTGAAGTTTCCATTAGCAGGAGCAACGATTGTATAACGCTTTTGATCTTCAGAAAGGTCTAGCATTTTTTGGAATTGTTCGTATGAAGGAGCGATCATAGTGATTGCTTTTCCACATCTTTTTTCAATTGTAATTGCCATTTGGTTGATTAGTGCTTTTGTTAAAGCTGAACCACTGTTGTCAAATACATACATTCTCCAACGTCTTTGAAGAGGGATTCCATAAAGAGTTAGACCAGTTGTTCCAGAGTCGAAAGCTGCTGATTTCTCAGATACTGCTTTTAGGCCTGTAAAGTCACCATTGTATGAACGTTGCATACAGATAGCGTTAGCTGCCCCGAGTGGACCAGGAGCAAGAACAAGAGCTGCCAAAGTAGCAGATGTTCCAACTAGTTTAATTTTTCTTGTAGCTGGAAGAACTTCAGAAACTAAAAGAAGGTTAGTTTCAGTATCCCCACCTTCAGCTGTTCCGCCTGCACCAAGTGAATCTACACCAGTTACAATTTGAACATAGTCGTTTTCTTCCCAGAAGCCTTCATTGAAGTTAGCAGCTGAAAAAGTAACGATGTATGGAGAACCAGTTGTACCAGCACCAGTAACGTTTGCAGAAGCAGCGTCACCCATACCAAGAATCCCTGTTCCGTTTCCGAAAAGCATTCTTGAACGGTTTCTATCGAATGAGTCAAGAGCATCAGCTACTGGCTTATCCATAAATTTAAAGAATGCACCCTCAGAAGAAGATGAAGCTTTAAGTGATTCACGGTCAACGATTACTGTGGCGTATAACTTCTTAGAAGTTAATGTGCTGTTAGCATAAGTTGCTGTGTATGATTTTGGAAGAACTCTTGAGCCAACTGATCCAGAGAATCCCAATGGATTATCTTCAATAAGAGACTTTCCTTCGAAATCGTTTTTTGTAGAAATTTGCATAGTGATAGGGTTTCCAGCATTGAAAACTTTATCAGCTAATTTTCCGTATTTAATCTTAAAAGACTCATCTCGCGATGCGAGTGACCAAGCTGTACCTGACATAATTATCTCCTTCTAAATCGTTTGTTAAAATCTTCGTCTACGTCATCGTAAACGTTTTTCTTTGGTGCGGCCTTTGGAGGTATCTTACCTGCAAGCTTTACCTTTAATTCCTCTGCCTGCTTATCCTTGTATCCAAACGCATTTAAAATCTCATCGTCAGTTGTCTGAGGGTGGTCAAGCAATAGCTTTGCAACCTTAAACGCTGCCTTCTGATCTCCTCCTGCTTTTTCAACCAAGGCACTCGCTCTATCAAATGCTGGCTTTTCTAAGCTCCATCCAATGACTTTCTCAGTACTGAGGTCTTTAGGATTTATGCCAAACTTCTCAACCAACTCTTCTCTAAGCTCAGAGAACTGCTCCTCTGAAACACCATATCTTTGCTTGATCGAGTTTTCTTCTTCGAGTCTCTTTTTTTGTTCAGAGTTTGCTCTTTGACCCTCGACAAGTTTATGCTGCTTCTTATGGAACCACTCATTCTCTTTTTTAAGCAGAAACGCGTCACGTCCTTCATCACTCATCTCAAGAAAACTATGTACCTGAGGAATCATGTGAAAAAACAGCGCCTTCTCATATGATGCAGGGTCAATGTTCATCTTGTCAAGAAGATTATACACCACACCAACTGGATCAGATTTTGTATATCCCAATTCATTAAACTCTTTAACTATTTGCTTAAATCCATCTTCTATTTGACCAACTTCATCAAGAACGTAATTGTGATTAGCGACCACTCGCTCTTTTTCTTTCTCAAATTCCTTTTTAGTCTTATCAAACTCAGTGAATCTTTTCTGAAGTGCTTTTTGTCCAGAGTAACTGTTAATTAAATCTTGCTCAGTTACTTCTTCCTCAAATTCTTGACCATCAACCTTGTATTTTACAAGTTTCTTTTCAGGACCTTCCTTTTTTGGCTCTTCTTCTTTTTCCTCTTTTTCTTCTTTTTCTTCTTCTTTTGCAGGTTCTTTTTCTTCTTTTTGCTCTTGCTTTTTCTCTACTTTTGGAATGGCATCACCTTTCTTGATACCTGTGTCTTCTGGGTCAGCCGTTTCTTCATCATCAGAGTCGTAGTCCATGTTCATAATGGAATTGACTCTTGATCTGCCGGATTCTGACTTTAGACTTGGACTCTCTGATGGTTCTCCTGACATTTCCGCGTTTGTTTCGGCCATCAATGCTTCGATACTCAAATTATACTCCCTGTGGTTCTAGTGCTGCTTGCTCAGCAGACATCTTAGATATTGAATCCATCTTTGTGATGGGCTTTTCGTTCTTAACTGGAGCTGGAGGAGCTGGTGGAATAATAGGAACCATGTAGAACATCGGATAATTCATGTTCATAGACACTTTTTGCATAAATATAGGATTCATCTGTGCTTTTTCCCACATTAAATACTCTAATCCTCTAATGTAAGTCTCTAATCCATGAACAATTTGCTCGTCGTCACCCTTATATTCTCTTTGTCTTATTGCTGTAGTGAATACGTCATACTCAGAAAGTAGATCGTCGTATTTTTTAGGCTCTGGCTGAAGCTCTTTCTTGAGAATTTGCTGTAACTTGAACTGAGCTGCCCTGATACCCGAATTACTCTCGCCTTTAAACCTTCTATCGTTACCAAGATCAAGCATCTGAGCAATCTTTTCAGGACTGAACATAGGATTAGCCTGAGTTGCTGTGTTTAGATCAAGAATAGCTGCAATTTTACCTGTTTTAGAATCAGGTAGTGCTGATGCGTTCTCTAATCTAATATCAAAGTCACCGTTAATATCGAGCTCGCTGAATGCTAGTGCTAGATACTGATTATCTTCACCGAGAATACGCATGATACGCCCATCTTCTGGTGTGTAGAACTGCTGCATACGAGAAAGAACCAGCTTATTTAAACTGATAATTCGCTTCTGCCTCTTCGCCATACCACGAGACTCTCTTTGCATCTCTTGTTCGTCAAGAAACTGTAAAGCTACTGCTGCTTTAATCCCTTTAGGTGGTTCTCCTCTTGAGATACCAAATACAGTAGATGCCTTCTCAATAGATTTCTCAGTCCATCCAAGCATATCAAACGTAACTGGTGAAATTGCATTATATCCAACTAGCTGAGGTGCCATTGGACCTTTAAATTCTAAGCTAGAATAGTTATTTCCAAGCTTATTAGCATCCACTGAGCCTTTAGGGTAAACCCACTTAGGACTAGACCCAATCGCAAACGCTCTGGCCATACTAGATGAAACCATATCGTGTAATCGCTGAAGCTTTTCAATGTTTCCTACAAACGGACGTCCTGTAATCTCACCTTGAACATCAATATCCGTATCAAAAATAATCGGCAATACTCCATCATCATATGGGAAATCGCTTTTTTCAAGAATACACCCTGGAATGTACTTAACGTATTTACCAGCTTTCAAGTGTCTTGTTGGTTTATGGTAATAAGTAACAACCATCGCACACTGTGCATACTGACTACGCTCTTCCATTGTGAAGTAATTGTGATAAATAGTCTCACTTGGTACAATATCATCAGCATGTTCAGGATAATCTGCCTTCAGTTCATCAACGTGAACCCATTCAATCACTGAACAGTCATCAACATCTTCCCATTTCTTCTTACCTAACTGATGATACGCTCTGTCTGGACCTAAAACTGTAATATCAATATCACCGTTAAATGCTACATCTATTTCCGTACCGTCTTCATACTTAGGGATAATGCCATTTGCTCTGGCCTCATCTAATTCAGGATTGGCACCACCCTTATACTTATTCCAGTTAACATATGTGTAACTCTCACCAGATAAAAAGTTAATCTTATCTCCGTTAGCTAACACAGTCTCGAAATCTAACAGCTGTGCCTGGGCAACAAGAGCGGTCTTTGCTCCTTCTGCCTTGTTCTCGTCATCTGAGTCAACATTCGATGGTATGACCGAAATACCAGGCTTAAAACGCGACCGCTGAGCAACCTTAGCTTCAACCATTTCGTTAATGAAGTTACAAATAGATTTTGGTTTTCTGAATCCATCATCATCATCGTCATTTGCGGTTCTTCCCGTGTAGCTGATTCCTTTGAACATTGCATCGTACTTTCTAAGCGTCTCAAGTCTAGAGGTTCTAGATCTAAACTTCCCCTCAATATCCTTAGTTAGCCAATCGAGCATCTCGTCATCGTTATTTAAATCAATAAATGGAAACAAGTTCTCATTCTGATTACCACTATAATTGTCATCAAATGAATCCCATATAACTTGGCGCAATGTAAACTCCTTATATTAAATCATACTCTTTTAATACATCGTTTGTTTCCGGGTCTTTTCCAGGTATCTGACTAGACTCCAGTGGCATCCATTCTATCTTATGAGTACTTTTATTAAATGATCTCAATTCAATTATTGCAAACAATGCTGCCATTAAGCAAATAACTGATAAGAACATACTAACACAACTAACCGTTAAGCAAATAATCATCGATGTCGCCATACACGTCTTCCTCTTTATGTTTTCTGAGCAAATCTAACTCTGGAGTACCTATTTTATACTTCTGTTCAAATGTCAGCGGTCTTGCCTCATCCAAATTAGAATATCCCGCAAGATTTAATATATACCTGAACGCATCTATCAAGTGATCGTTCTCTTTTTTCAGAACACCAGTATCGTTTAACTTGTATTCGTCCATTTCTTTGTAAAACGACTTGCATCTTGTACTGACTGTAATAACACCTTTTAGGAGCATGTCCTTTATCATGGATAATTTAGTTTCTTTATTTTTTAGGTCCTTTTCGCAAGGAAAAAGTGCATGAGGATAATCAGGAAAACTGGATACAATGTCTGATGCAAACCAGGCGGCAGCGTAATCATAGCAATCAGACCAGTCGTCATCAATAGGGTTAATTTCATCAGCCTTAAACAGCGCAACTGGAACAATTTTACCCGTCGTATTCTCTCCCAATTTTGTCGCATAAATTTCGTCCATTATTATAACGTGTTTATTAAATCTGTGTATCGCAACCAATAAAACAGCAAAACATTTCGCTGATCCTGGGTCGTATCCAATGTAAAAATCAAAATCTCGTCTGTTTGCCCTGATGAATGTATTTAATTCATCATAATCACGAATCATTGAGCGTCTTAACATCGGGAATATGTATTTTGTCCCAATTTTTACTCTTTTTGCCAGGTATTCAATCTGAAATATGTCGTATTCGCCTCGTGCGCGATATTCGGCCTCTTTTTTTGCTAGAAATTCTTTGCTGATGTGGGGATTTACATAACTTGGAAAGTTAAATGCAGCTCCATACGGGCTGATTTTAGCTGAATCGAATAACTTCGTGAGCAGCGCCTTCTCGTCTCCTGGTGTCCCTAGTGCCAACAACGGTGCATTGTTAATACCTCTGTTCGGATCATACGCATCGTGAAACATCGGGTGAAAATCCTTCGTCTCATCGTACACAGTCAACCCATTTCCAGTGTATCCACGCGCCTTCTGGTGCGAATCAGACCCATCACACCTAATAAACGACCCGTTCTTGAAATTTACCCGATATTCTGACTTACTCGGGTCCCCATCTAGGTATTTACGCTTCAAATGCAGTGGTAAAAAATCAGGCATACGTCCGTTCGCCCAGATAATGTCCCCAATCTGATCTTTCTGTGGACAAAAATAATAATTGTAACTGTCATTATGGGTTATCCCCCATCTATACTGACAGTATGGCGCCAACTCCGACTTACCATACTTACGCCCACACTCAACTATTACATCTGTCTTCTCATCGTAAAACAGTGCCTTTCCAATCGGTGCCTGCCCAATATGTGGAGTCCAAAAACTGAGATCCTGAATAACCTGGGATCCAAACCTGAGCTTTCGCTCAAGCATTTCTCTATCACTGTATGCTGACTTTGGATCAGTATATACATCTTTTCCTTGCAGCTTTTCATTCAGCTTAATCGTCGAGCCTGAAATTACACTGTGGGGTTTATCGTTCACTTGGAACCTTTTCCTCGTAATCCCACGGCGCCTTATCTACCACGACTTCTTCTATTTCCTCGTGTACCTCTACATAGTCATACACGGGTATATCTAGCGGATTTAAAAACGGATCCTCTGCAAGTATTCGTCGTGCCTCTTGAACTGACAGTGTAACAAACTCAGATATCTCAGTCGGCTTATTGCTTTCGAGTCTCACGATCTTATCTAGCTGTGTCGCTATGTCGGCCATAACTTTCATTTCGGAAACGTTTAACTGATACTGTTCTTCATTGTTCATTCGCTCGTATAAATCATTTAGACTTTTACCGAGTATCTTGTGTGCCATACCCGCTGTCTTTTCAAGCGCACCTATTTTTTCTTTTACGTAAAACGCAATCGCTGTGGGCTTTAACTGTTTCTTTAACTGATGCCAACAGTGTTCATTGTTTCCAGTTTCATCTTCACCATAAATATAAAACCTAAGCGTATCGATATCTATATTTAATATTTCACATATATCACCCAGTTCATAATCACCAAAGTAATACAGCCTCGCCTGATCACGAGTTTTCTTATCAATACCTGCAATTTGTATATCTGACATTATACCTTCAAAAAAAACAAACCTAAATAAATCAGGCCGAACTTTACACACAAGACTATTAATATTGTATTCGGCCTGAAATACACTAAAACAAAACCCTGACGTTAAATTGCCTTAGCATTTACATTTAATTTTTCCGCACTTTTTACATTTCTTCTTAACGATTACTTTTTTAACTACCATAACTACCTCTAGAGGATTACCAGCTTTTACTGATTGCTTTACTGTACCAGTAAGCTTTATATATTTATCGTAATCTACATTATAACAACAATCCATAATTACCTAAAAAATAAAAACGGCCTGAAAAATAAAACTATTTCTTTTTAATTGTTTTTTTCGCTGATTCTACGACTGGTGTCTCATTAATTGATTTTGTTTCTACTGTTATTGTTTCTGGCAACTCAGCTTTTGCCTCACTGTCTGTTTTCACTGTTACTAATTCAATTCCACTTATCAACTCAAGCAATTCCTTCTCTGCATCTTCAAGCATTTTAGTGTGTGCGACTTTACGATCGTTAAGCATGAACAGTTCTAGCTCGTGCTTCATTCTCATTAAGTGAACAATGTTTTTTCCTTCAATGTGCTTAAGTGCAATGTTGTTAAACTGATTAAGAGCCTCTTTCTCAATGTGCTGAATAGCTAACTCAGGATCGAAGCCCAAGCTTCGGTTCATTACTTCGTCAACCATTGTTCTAAGTGTTTCATCGCTGAATGTAGATGGCGTAACTTTGTTTTCATTCTTGAACTGAAATGGCTTGCTGTAATCATCATGAGCTAATGCAATGTCAGTGTAGTGGATTGCTTCTTTAATGTTCTTAATCTTTTCTTGTAAGCGCGCTTGTTTCATAGTGTGTATCTCCTGTTATGTGCTGTATAGGTTAGGGTATGTCAATGATGCTGTAAAGGGGAAAGTGGGGGGAGGGTATACGCGAAAAAATTAACCAAAAGTACTGCTTTCCTACCCCCCACCTATTTCACCTTTCTAACTTTATCATTATATACAAAGTCAAGAATAAAACAGAGGGGTTAAATATATAACCACTTGATATTATTACTTAGTGCAGACAAAAGTGTCAACTTCTTTAGGTATAGCTGACATGAGGTTAAATGCTCTTTGATATCTCGCTTGTTCCATTTCCGGCAACTTGCAGAACGCCAATGCAAATAAACCATATGCCATCCCAATATCATGCGGTGTGAATTTAACTACTTCGATCATTTTTTCCTCGGCAGGTTTCGTGGTGTAGCTATACATTAGCGAGTAGATATCGCACAAGTCAGCTGTTGTTGCGTTGCACATTACCCCATGCTGGTTTATGCAAATACTGGCTCTTAACTCATGTGGCACAATGAAGTGTCCGCCCATTCTTCTTTTGCGCGAATAGATATTTTCTATCTTACGCGCAACATTAGGATCATTAATCATCATCATGCGCTTATTGTCAAGGAAAGTGTCGTGCAAATGATCAACAGCGAAGTGCTTGTCACGCAGCGAGCATTTGTTGTACGGCGTGTCAGTTTCATGATTCATCGAGTTACTCCTTTAAATATGTATTGTTGATTTTCCTGCCGTAAAAAATACATCAAAACGTAATAGTAAGTCAAGTGCGCACTATTTTTGTCATTTTGTGCACGAAATATACAGTTGACAAATTAATAAGTGTATAATATACTTAATATAACGCTACCGCTTGTGTGTAAGTGTACCAACGACACACAGAAAATACCCTATATAACAATCTAAGAAATAAATATACTCTCATTTCTATGTATATATATATATAGACCCTTTAAGGAAAATTTTGTTGCTTACTGGTACACACGCATCAGTATATTCGGATACTATTTACATACCCATTGACATAGTCAAGAACCATTGTTATAAATCATTCAGACGAATAAACAAGCTGACCAATAACATTCAGCTAAACTAGTAACAACGGAGAATCCCATGAGCACATTCCTACTTTTTGTAATTGTCGCATTAATCATACTGAAATAATCAGCGAGGCGAAGCCTCAAGATAATAACAGTGAAAAACAAAACGATAAAATTTAAACCGCGGGATACGACTATGAAAAACTTGATCACACTATTTCTACTAAGTACGCTAGTAAGCTGTACTACTCTCACACCATCAGTGAAAGAATACTCAATCACCAAACACTACCGCGTAATAGGCACTAAATGCTCAAGCAACGCCTATTACAGTCACGAGCTGAATAAATGCGTTAGAGCTGAAGAAGTGGATGCTCTCGCATTCCAAGAGAGAATTCCTAGTACCAATATTATTCCCAGTATTCCCCCAGTAAGTGACCACCAGGTCACGGATTCAATCAGCAAGAAACAAAGTTCAGTTAAACGAAAGGCAACCCCGATTATACGAAGATCTAAAAAGATCGATTGCGCGTATATACTAAACAATATTAATCAATGCTCGATTTAAAGCCTGTTTTTACAAAAAACCGCTATGTTTTTTAAAAACAATATGATTTAACGTGATCAATATATCAAATTGATTTTTTACACGTGAGGACTACGAAAATGAGAAATAAGAGCGAGATTAGAGCTGACCAGATGACCAATTTACCAGAATCAGTAAAAGCCACATATTTGAGGGCCTTTGAGGGAAGTAAGGCAACTGCTATAAAGGCAAAGTGTTTAGAGTGTTGTTGTAATGATCGTGGTGAGGTTAGGGATTGCGTAGTTTATACATGTCCGCTTTTTGAAGTGAGACCATATCAAGTGAAGAGGGGTTAATTATGACTAATTTAAGGACATGTCTTTTCCAGTCCTAAAAATGTTATTCGTAAGGGCAATAATAAATTTGAATATTCAATCTCATATGCAAGGAACTATTAAAATGAAAATAAGTAATACTGAAAGTTTAGATGAGTTCTGCAATAGAGCACGCAGTGAGTTTCTATTAAGAAACAGTGAATCTGTTATACGCAAAAAAATAGTGGGTGAATTACTTGAAACAAGTATATTTGATATCTCCTACTGGTATGGAAATGGGGAATTGATTGCTAGCAATGATTTTTACAGCGTGACATTTGGACAGGACTATAATGGGTTTAACTATTCGTGGGCCATATTAGATAGTGAGGTTGCTTAAATGAAAGAATATGAAGCACTAAAATTATTTGATGAGCAAATAAATGAGTTACATGAATATATAACTATTTGTGGCTATCACTATACAGTTAGTAAGGCATTTAAAGAGATTGACCCGATTGCGTATAGAGAAGAATTTAATAACTGGCTTGATGCTAGTGGGATAGAGGTGGACTATGCCTAAATTTAATGTGACTCCCTATTTTGTTTTAAGCCATAGTTCGGGCCGATTTTATATGAGAGGATATTTAAACGAGATCCCCGAAAATATCATTGAACTTTTAGACAAAGGATACTTATGCACTGTTTGGGATATTCAGGGAAATGATCCTGAAATATTAATAGAGCGCAATGGGTGGAATCATCCATCTTTTGCATTTAATAGTTTTGATGAGCTATGTTTGGGAGATTATGTATAAAACAGGCCTCTTTAAAGGCCAATAGAGACATTTAAACCAACAGGCCTTTGCGATTGCAGGGGCCTTTTAATCTTATTTCAAAAGGTGAAATATGAAACTAACTAAACGCCAACAAGAAATATTAAATCAAATAATAGATTATGAGTACCAAGATAGTTTCAATGACTTTCATACCACTAATAAGTATTTAGATGAATTAAGGCAATTGGCATACTTACTTAAAGAATCAAATGATATTGAAATACATGAGGTGGACTAATGAATAAAATAGGCATAACAAATTTTTGGACTAATCTACAACAACTACAAGAAATAGACGATTGCGAAGTCACTGTTACAACTCAGTTAACAGTTCCAGTTTCAAAGCACGTAAAAGTATTAAGTAAGTTAATGAACAATTGGGTTTTATTTGTTGGTATCTGTTTCAGTGCAGTTACATTGAAGATATTAGCTGAATGGCTAGTTGAGAGGTTGAGATAATGGAATATCTACAACAGAGAGTTTATAAAGAACATAATGATCAAACTATATGCATGTTCTGGATTGATGAGAATGGCGAAGTTGACAGTGATAATTTGCCGAGTAATGGTGAGTTTGCAGAGTTATTAAAGCAGCTAAGGGTTCATGATATATCAGTTGAGTTCACTGGTAAGATAGTTGAGGATTGATTATGAAAGTAACTAATGAGTTGTTGTTAGAATTTCTAGTGGTGTTCTTTTGTGTTCATTTTATCGGCTTAATCACGATTGGATTGTGGGTGTTGGATATAAAGAGAATGCTTAAGTGAACATTGACCAGGTAATATTTACAGCGCCTTTATATAAGACACTGAGCGCGCTAGCTAGGCATTTCGGTGTAAACGTACAGTTTCTAAAATACAGATTAATGAAGGCGCACAAGCTGGAGTTAGTGAAGAGGATAATTAAACAAAAGGAGAATTAAAAAGATGAAAGAATTACAAATTAACGGGAAAACATTTAAGATCAATCAGTCCGTCGAAATAGCAGAGGAATATAAATTGGGCGATACGGTTAGAATTCTTGTAAAAGATTACAGTGAATTTGTTGCCTATAGTGGAATTATTGTTGCTATTGATGATTTTGCAAAATCCCCGTCAGTAACTGTTTGTTATTTTACTAACGGATATAACCCAGAGGTTAAATTTAAAACTATTTCTGGAAATGAAAAAGATAGCGAGATTTCTAAAGGCGGAGACTTTGACGATTCCTTGTCTTTTGATACTGTCATTTCTATTTTTGAAAATAAAGTATTAACTAAAAAAGGAGAACTGGAGTCCCTTGTTAAGCAATTTGAAAACGTAAGGAGGGCATTGGTCAGAATACAAGGCGATACTATTAAACATAAGGAGAATTAAAATGAGTTGTTATTATGAAGATTGTTTCGATGTTATTAAAGCCACTCATGTCGCATCTACGTCATACACCGAGGAAAGTTTAAACCTTACATTAAGTAATGGTTCTAAGATTGAATATAGAGCGATTGGAGAATGTTGCTCTAGTTCCTTCATTGAGAGCATTGATGACCTATCAGTGCTTCAAGATTGCACCATCTTTGACGTTCAGATAGTCGAAGGAGAATCAAAAGATGTTGATGATTGCAGTGTTCATAAATGGCACTTTGTAAAATTTAAAACAAGTAAAGGGTGGGCAACGCTGTCGTTTAGAAACGAATCTAATGGCTACTATGACGGACAGCTAGAGCTAATTAACTGTAATTAAAACAGTGGGGGAATTAAAATGCAGTTTGAACCCGACCTCGAAGATCAACTCTTCGCTCTCTTTATAGCCTATAGTAATTCAGCTCATTTTAATAAAATGGGTGGGCCTAATACTGAGCAAGGATTGGCGTATATTATTTATTTAGTGAGTACTGAGTATCAGAATTTTTGGCTTGATCGAAGTTATCACGAACCATTTTATTCTGAAGTGATTAGAATAGTTAAGGAGAGTGCGAATAAGTGAACTCTTTAATTGTTACTACTGCAAGATAGATAAACCCAAAAAAGAATTTAAGAAATATTCTATTACTCTAAAAACAAAGCGTGGAAAATGTTTAAAGTGTCACGCTTTAAAGAGTAAAGAATGGAGAAACATGATGAAGGAATATGCAAAATGAGTGAGATATTAGGAGACACTGGAAAAAGGGTGTCTGGTGGACGCGCTCTACTTCTTTGTATTTGCCATGAGTGTGGAAGTAATTTTGAAATCCAAAGGCGTAGGTTTTCACAACTAAAGCCATGTTTAACGTGTTTAAGAAAAAAACAAAATGCATACAAGCCATTCTATGCAAAAATAGAAGAACTTGAGCATGAAATAGAGCGGCTTAATAAGTTCTGTAAAGAGTTTATTTATGGCGAAGATAATCCAAAATACTACAAAACAATGGATGAAAAAATTGCCGAAAAAGAGGCTAGAATTTTAGAGTTGAAGGAAACTAGAGATGAAAGAAATATTGAGCGAGCTTTTTTAATTGAAAATAATTGTCTAGAGGAAAGGTACTCCGAGGCTTCACATTATAATTGGCTTGATGATAAAAACGAAGAACTTGAGCATAAGCTTGAGCTGGCGAAAAAGGCGCTGGAGGAAATAGAAAGATTCCAAGTGTTAACAAGTCAAGACATTGCACTGCCTATGGAAATAGCAAGAGAAACGCTAGGGCAGCTCAAATGAAATGGCGATACGAAACAATGACCGAAAAACTTAAGCGCCTTTCGCAATGGCATGAATGGTTCGCATGGCATCCGGTGTTTCAGCAAGGGCAAGTTATTTGGCTTGAGAAGATTAGGAGAAGAGCTATTGTGTTGAACCTTCCTTATGAAGATCTAGTTTACGTTTGGGAGTATGACATATGAGAACACCGCTTTTATAGATAGGGAGGATTAATGGATAATCGACAAATGAGAAGAGCTAAAGCCTCAGCATTTAAAAAACAAGTAAAGGCAGTTGTGAAAACTGGTGAGTGGGGCGAGTGGGAAGACAAATCACTTGATTTTAGACAAAAAAGAATGGCAAACGCTTTTGCTTTTTACGCTAATAATATTTATTCTGTTCAAGTTTACAATGACAATGGTCAGAAAGTTTTAGGAATAAGAAGACATGACCAATCTGCAAATATTTCTTGGTCAGACAAGCAAAGAATCAAAGACGAGCTATTTGGAAAAGAATCTTTCTTTGTTGAATGCTTTCCCCCTGAAAGTAAATTAATCGATCAGGCTAATTTGTTCTGGTTGTGGGAAATGATATATAACGAAGACTGCTTTGACCTAGAAAGCGCAATAAGATTGGAGGAGAAATTAAAATGAGCTGGCAAATATGCGAGCATTGTGGGTGTCTCAATGGCGATAGTAGAATTTTTTGTTTTATATGTTTAAAGAGGTTGAAATGAGAACACCGCAAGATATTTTAGAGAACATGGAAGAAGAGATTAATAAAATCAGTGAGGGTTGAGGATGAAAAAATATGCATTAGAGGTGTATGAAGACAGCGAGCCAGAGTATTTAATTTACGAGGTAAACATTAACATTCTTCTTTCGTCTTTAGATATAAAACAAGTGAAACACATTCAAGAAGCTTTGATGCAAAAAAAAGAAATAAAGCTAATTGGTATTTCTTCAAGGGAACTAAAAGAAGCAGAGCAAAGAGAAAGGTGTTAAGATTAAAAGAACTGGAAGGTGAAGAATGAGTGACTTTAAAACAGAATACCCAGTACTATACTTTAATGAATATTTCAAGCGAAAGCCAATGCGCCTAAACGAAAGAGAAAGCGAAGATCTTTTTACGTTAGAAGAAACGGATGTAAACAATTTCGAATATATTTCACTGCATGACCATGAAAAAGAAATCGCCTCGCTGAAAGAGCTTCTCGAAAGAGCATTGCCAAAAGTAATGGACAGAAAATACGCAAGGGCACTGGATAAAAAAGATTACAGCGAAGAAGTGCAATGGCAGAAAGACTATGATGTTTTATTGAAATATGGAGTGGGGAATGAAATATTCCATAACAATTGAATGCGAAGACGAAGAAGAATTAAAAATCATTACCAATGCCAGAAAAAACGCTCAAATAGTGGGCGAGCTGTACAGGAATGTTTTCAGAAATAAAATCAAGCATGG
>Ga0208916_10000454_pt1 | contig 19463 bp, 16 predicted proteins | sample DEB19_08_DNA_5_FD_184523 | JGI IMG/M metagenome (GOLD analysis project Ga0208916, IMG submission 184523) | Aqueous microbial communities from the Delaware River and Bay under freshwater to marine salinity gradient to study organic matter... | ecosystem: Environmental > Aquatic > Marine >... | reverse complement strand
ACTGGTGTACCGCTGACATCGCTCTTGGCAACGGGCGAGATCGATGCGCTCGTGTCTTACACGCCGCCCGTCGATTTCGGCAAGGACAGCTGTCCGCTGGTACGACTGTTCCCGGACTGGCGATCCGCCGAGCAGGACTACTTCAGGCGCACCCGCAGGTTCCCGATCATGCACATCATGGGCATTCGCCGAGACGTGCTGCAAGCTCACCCCACGCTACCTGCGGCCTTGCTCCAGGCCTTCAATGCATCGAAGGCGCACGCCCAGGCCCTGCTGGCCGTGCATCAGGCCCTGCCGGTCATGCTCCCTTGGATGACATCGGAAGCCGAGGCCACGCAGGCCCTGATGGGTCAGGATTTCTGGCCTTATGGCCTCGAGGCCAATCGTGACATGCTCGAGACCCAGATTCGCTGGTCCTTCGAGCAGGGTCTCATACCGCGGCCTCCCGGCATCGCAGAGCTCTTCGTGCCGACGTCAGATGCAACCCAATGACAGGTCGCATTTATTAGTGGGCCATGTCAGTACGTGTCAGCTTCTTCACGCGCCACAGTAAAAACAAAGCAATGCCTAAATTCAAAGCATTCCACAACATGCCATTGACAAACGCAGAGTGATAAGACCCTGTCAGGTCAAACACTTTGCCAGACATCCACCCACCCAGCGCCATGCCAATCATCGTGGCCATGATGACGGCACCCACCAACACACCTGCTTTTTGCGCAGGAAAATACTCTCGCACAATGATGGCGTAAGAAGGCACGATGCCGCCTTGAAATAAGCCAAACATGGCCGAGATCACATAGAGCGACACCATGCTGTCAAAAGGCAAAAACATCAGCAACGCCAAGCCCTGCAGCACTGAGCCCAAAACCAGGGTTCTGAGACCGCCAATGCGATCACAGATGGCACCAGAAATAAGCCGACTCACAATGCCGCAGGCCAGCATGAGCGACAACATTTCAGAACCGCGCGCCGCACCAAAGCCAAGGTCAGAGCAATAGGCCACGATGTGCACCTGAGGCATCGCCATGGCCACGCAGCAGGCCAACCCAGCCACGCAAAGCAATGCATGTGCAGTCCGAACAGGCATGCCAAACGGTTTTTCCGAAGCCAATGACTGCACGCTACCCGCGGCCGCGATGGTCAACAGGGGCGGCCTTTGACGCATGAGAAAAGCCAAGCCCATCATGCCCAAGCCGCACACAATGCCTATCCAAATATAGGTGTTGCGCCAACCCAAAGTTTCAACGCCATGCTGCGCCAATGCAGGCCAAATACTGCCCGCCAAATAGTTGCCGCTGGCACATACCGCCACGGCAATGCCTCTGCGCTTGTTCCACCAGAGCGAGGTGTCTGCCAGCAACGGTGCAAATGTTGATGAGCTGCCAAAGAACCCCATGAGCACACCATGCGACAGCGCAAACAGCCAAATGTTTGTGGACATGCCTGCCAATACAAAGCCACTGCCCACACCCAAAGCGCCAATCCATAGCGGCACATGCACGCCCCACTTATCAGCCAACTTGCCCATGACCAAGCCACCAGCGCCAAAGCCCAACATCATCAAGGTATAGGGGAGTGAGGCATCAGCACGGGTGACGCCAAACTCTTTTTGTACTTCGGGCAAAACGACAGACACCACATACATGCTGCTGCCACCTAGGGTCATGAGCATGAGTGTGATGAAAAGACGCCTTGCGGCGTAGGCTGAATCAATCAGTGATGCTTCGGCGTGTTGAGAGTTGGGGAAATTCACAGATTGACCTTATCACCCAACTTGCACTTGCATGCCCCCTAATTTCCCCTAAGAAAAGCCTTTTTTCAAGCGCAAAAAAACCCGCTACGCCTTTTGGCGTGCGGGTTGTGAGGTGTTTTGGGATGCTCTGAAGTGATCGAATGGAGCGGATAGAGGGAATCGAACCCTCGTGGCTTGCTTGGGAAGCAAGAACTCTACCATTGAGCTATACCCGCGTTGGCCGTTATTTTAACGGGCTTCCTACAGCGTCAAAACAATATTGCCAATGTCTTTTCCGGCCTCAACCGCTTCATGTGCTTGTGCAATGTCAGCCAGTGCAAAAGACCGGCTGATGGTGTGCTGCAGACGATTGAGCTGAAGCAGGTCGCCGAGTTGCTTCAGCGCGGCGGCGCGGTCGGCAGCTTGCAGGTCGTAGACCAAGAAGAACTTCAGCTCCAGCGAGTTCGACAACATGGTCCTGAAGTGGATCGGCAGCTCCGTCCCCACGTTGGAGCCGTAGCACACCACCCGCCCATGCGGGGCGAGTCCACCGGCAGTCAGCAGGGCTGACGTGGTGGAGAAATCCATGTCGATGATGATGTCGACACCTTTGCCGTTTGTCAGCGTCTTGAGGCGCTCGGCCACCGGTTCGGTCTTGTAAAAAATCACATCGCGCACACCAGCGGCTTGGGCGTGCTTGGCTTTTTCAGGGGAACCGACGGTGCCAATCACATGCGCGCCAGCCAGCGCCAACAACTGGGCAACGTAGTGACCCACAGCCGATGAGGCAGCAATCACCAGCACTTTTTTGCCAGCCACGTCACCGCTCAGGCGAACCGCCTGGATGGCGGTCAACGCTGGAATGCCGAGGCAAGCGCCTGCCGCGAAATCGATGGCATCTGGCAAATGTGCCGCTTGGGCTGTGGGCAAGACAATGAATTCGCTGGCCGTGCCCATGGGGCGTTGCCATTGCGCGTTCCAGGTCCACACGCGCTCGCCGATTCGGCTGGCGGGAACCCCGTCACCGACTTGGTCGATGACGCCAGCGCCATCGCTGTGCGGCACGATGCGCTCGTCGGTCAAAGGCTTGGCGCGGCGGGATTTGACGTCTGACGGATTCACGCCAGACGTTGCCATGCGAATACGAACCTCGCCTGGACCGGGTGTCGGGTCAGGCATGTCACCCACGATCAGTACGTCTCGGGCTTCTCCATTTTTGCAATACCAAGCAGCGCGCATGAAAATCCTCTTAGGGTGTTAGTGGGCTCTCAAAGAAGGCTCAAAGAGCAGCCCGGAATGAATGTCGGCGACTGAGCAGGCGCCGCAGAGCTGCATGGTACGCGTGAATTCGTCGCGCAGTATGGCCAGCGCCCGGTGCGCGCCTTCTTCACCAGCGGCTACCGCGCCATAGAGGGTGGAGCGACCCACCAGCACGCCAGACGCGCCAAGGGCGATGGCTTTGAAAACATCGGAGCCGCGCCGTACACCGCCGTCGAGTAGCACGGGCATGCGGCCTTTGACGGCCTGCACAACAGCGGGCAGAGCGTCCAGCGTGGCGACCGCGCCGTCAAGCTGGCGACCCCCGTGGTTGGACACCACCAGCGCATCGCAGCCCATGTCGGCTAGACGAATCGCATCGTCGGGCCGCAAGATGCCCTTGACGATGAGCTTGCGTGGCCATTGATCTCGAATTTTTTGCAGGCTGGCCCAGTCGAAGGCCGGGTCGTAGCTACGGCCAACTGACGACGCAATGGCTGTGGCGTTCTTGGCATGCATGTCGAGTCCGATCATGTTTTCCATGACCGGCATGCCATAGCGCACGATGTCCGACAGCCATCTTGGGTGGTACGAAAAATCCAGCAGGTTCTTGGCGGTGAAGCGAAACGGCACCGAAAAGTGATTGCGAAAATCGCGTTCGCGTTTGCCGCCCACGGGCAAGTCGACGGTGATCATCAGCGCTTCATAGTCAGCCGCCAGCGCGCGTGCGATCAAACCATCTAAGAAAGGTTTGTTGCGCAGAATGTAGGCCTGAAACCAGAGTCGTCCGGGCGCTGCCTTGGCGACTTGCTCGATCGACGCGGTGGCCGCACTCGACAGCGTGTACGGTATGTTGGCCGCAACCGCTGCGCGGGCGATGGCGATGTCACCGCCGCGCCAGCCAAAGCCGACCGCACCCGTCGGCGCAATGGCCAAGGGCAGGGCAGCAGCTTGGCCCAGCACCTGCACGCCGGTCTGGATTTGAGACACGTCGGTCAGCACTTTGGGCAACAGACGAACACGCCGAAAAGCAGCTTGGTTGTCGTCGAGCGTGACTTCGTCTTCCGCGCCACCGTCAAAAAAATCGAAGATCGCTTGCGGCAGTCTGTGACGTGCTGCGGTGCGCAGGTCTTCAATTGAAAAGGCTTTGGATGCAGTTGACAAAGTGACTCCAGCTGCAACGACTTAGTTGGCTTCTGGCTTGATGTCGGCCGCCTTGATGACCGCTTCCCAACGGTCGTGATCGCGCTTGAGGAAGGCAGCGAATTCTGTGGGTGTGTCGCCAACGATCACGGCACCCAGCTTTTCAAGCTGCGCTCTGACGTCAGGCTTGGCCAAGGCTTTGGTCATGGCGTCATGCAATTTAGCGATGATGGCCGGCGATGTTTTAGCTGGCGCCAGCATGCCGACCCAAGGTGCCGTTTCTTCAAAGCCGGGGAAGCCGACTTCTGACATGGTCGGCACGTTGGGGAACTGCGGCAAGCGTTTAGCGGTACCGACGGCGAGGATTTGCAGGCGCTTGGATGCGACGTTTTCAGCTATGCCGATCACCGGGTAGAACATGTAATCGACACGGCCAGCCATGACCTCAAGCAACGCTGGACCATTGCCTTTGTAGGGCACGTGCAACATTTTGGCCTTGGCCTGTGTGGCCAGAAGTTCAGAAGCCAAGTGGCCTGAACCGCCCGCGCCAGAAGACCCGAACGTCACTGCTTCAGATTTGGTGCGGGCCTTTTTGAGCAAGTCCGCCATGCTTTTGATCGGTGAGTCGTACGCATTGACAGCGACCAGCGGCAAGTTGGCCGCATTCGAGATCGGTGCGAAATCTGTCTTCGGGTTGTAGCCGGCTTGTTCGCCGAGCAAGATCGGATTGACGTTCATGCCGAGCGACGAAAACAGCAGCGTGTAGCCATCCGCTGGTGCGTTGCGCACTTCGCGGGTGCCGATCATCGAACTGGCGCCGGCCTTGTTTTCGACGATGACCGTCTGACCTAAGGTCACCGACATGTCCCGGGCTAGCACACGGGCGATGACGTCGGTGGGCCCGCCTGCGGCAAAACCGACCACCAGCCGAATCGGTTTTGTTGGATAAGCATTCTGGGCCAGCGCGAAGCCAGAAGCGACTGTCAGCGTGGTCGCCGCGACGAGCGTGAGCAGGGATTTTTTCATGGGTGTCTCTTGATAGTGTTGTCGAAAAAGCCAGATGGTAAAGCGAACTGGCAGCTTCAGGCAATCAGGTGTGTCATCACGCCGACTTGGCTGACTTCCAAGCGGAGTTCATCACCCGGCTGTAAATAAACCGGTGGTTGCCGGAAGGCACCGATGCCGGCAGGGGTGCCGGTGCCGATGATGTCGCCGGGTTCGAGCGTCATGAAGCGAGACACATAGGCAATCAGCGTGGCCACGGGAAACAGCATGTCGGCGGTGCGGCCGTGCTGCATTGGTGTGCCGTTCAGCCAGCAAAAGACTTCCAGTTTTTGGGGGTCTGGGATCTCGTCGCGTGTCACCAACCAGGGCCCCATGGGCGCAAAACCGTCCATGCTTTTGGCGAACGTGGTCTGCGCCTGTGCGATGTCGAACTGAAACTCGCGTGCACTCAGGTCATTCAAAATGGTGTAACCCGCGACCAGCGACAAGGCCTCAGATTCAGGCACGTCTTTGCCGTAGCCGCCGATCACGACTGCCAGTTCAACTTCGAAATCCATCTTGGCGACTGAGGCGGGGCGGGTCACAGGTGTGCCGGGCGCAGCGATAGACGACGAGACCTTGAAAATGATGCGTGGATTCTCGAACGGGGCAACGCCGGTTTCCTTCGCGTGGTCGGCGTAATTGCGACCAACCCCGATGATTTTTCCAGGCCGGGGCACGGGCGCATACAACTGCAGGCTGTCGAGTTTTTCAAACTGAGTGTCAGGCTTGAGCAATGCGGCGCGGACATGTTCGGTCAGTGCGGCGATGGCTTCATTGCCCGACTGCAACCAGCGCATCACGCCGCCCGCCGGGGCATCTATGCCCGCTGCGGCATTGCGGCTCACGGCCTCAGTTGATGTTGCCAGTTCAGCCGCCCACGCGCTGATGTCCAGCACGCCCTGGTCGACGACGACACCGGTCAGCACCGGGCTGTTGCCTTGGCGGTAGCTGATGATTTTCATGCGGTCGCATTTTCAAAATAGCGATTGGCCATGACCTGGCAGCGCTTGATGTAACGGTGCTCGTCTGGCCGGTAGTCCGGTACCGCGTTGTGCAGGGTGCCCATGTTGTCCCACATCAGCACATCGCCGACGCTCCAGCGGTGACGGTACTGGTATTTGGCCTGCAACTGGTGCTTGAACAAAAATTCAAGAATTTCGTTGCTTTCAGCTTCAGGCAATTCGTTGATGCGCATCGAATAACCCGGGTTGGCGTAGAGCACTTTTTTGCCGGTGATCGGGTGTGTCATGAAGATCGGATGCGACACCGGCGGCTTGGCCGCGCGCTGGGCGTCCGTCAGCGGCGGGCGCTGGCCTTTTTCAAGCCGCATTTTTTCCCAAAATTTTTCGAAGTTGTGCGTGATAGTCATGCTGGCCAATTGCGTCTTGAGTGACTCTGGCAGGTCGTCATAAGCCGCATGCATGTTGCAGAACTCGGTGTTGCCCAGCGGCTCGCCATCACGGTGCGGAATCTCAATGCCGTACAACACATTGGTGAAGGCAATCATCTTGCTGTAAGACATGTCGGTGTGCCAATCTTGTCCGGCATCGCTCAGGCCCAGCGGTTTCCCGTTCTCGACTTTGTTGGAGAGGATCATCACTTCAGGCAAGCCGGCCTCTTGGTACATGTTGGCGACGTTGACTTCTAGCTTGCCAAAGCGCTCTGAAAATTGTTTCAGCTGAATGCTGGTGAGCTTTTGTTGGGGGTAGCTCAAGACGCCGTATTGGCCAAGGGCTTGTTCCAGTTGCACAAACTGAGCGTCGGTCAGTGGGACCGATAAGTCGAGTCCCTCGACGCGTGCGCCCAACGTTTTTCCGCTTTCAATGATGTTCATGTGAGTTTTCCAATCAAGGGTGTGGATGGGTAAAGAATTACCAGGCGGCGAGCAAGATGGCTTCAAGCTCGCTGGCGTTGCTGACGTTGCGAGGGTTGTAGGCCAGCCCGCGTTCGTGCATTGTTTTTTGGGCGATGCCCGCGAGCTGGTCGCGCGCTATGCCGAGGTCGCGCAAGCGGCTCGGAACACCGATGGCGTGTTGAAGTTCGTGCAGCCAGTTGACCAATTGGTCGGCGGCTTCTGCAGGCTGTCCGGGCAAGCCGAGCCGGGCCGCGGCAGGCGCCAGTTCGCGCCCAGCAGCACCCGCATTGAAGCGCAGTGCATGCGGCAACACCACCGAGTTGACATCGCCATGGGCCACACCAAAGGTGGCGCCCATCACATGGCACAGCGCATGATGCACACAGCTGCGCGCACTTGCCAACACCATGCCGGACAGGTGCGCAGCGAGCAGCAAGTTGGCTCGCGCGTTAACGTCTTGCGGCATGGCGGCGACCTGTCGCAACGCGTGGTTGAATTTGACGATGCCATCCAGCGCGAGGATGGACGTGATGGGTGAGCCCGCCTTGGAGTACAGACCTTCAATGCAGTGGGCCAATCCATTCATACCGGTTGAGAGCATGACCGAAGCCGGTGTCGCAAGGTTGGCCACAGGGTCCAGAAAAATAACGCGGCTGGCCAGTTGTGCGTCCCAAAAAAGTAACTTCGTCCCTTCAGGTGTGCGGATGCCCATGGACGGCGTGGCTTCGGCTCCAGATGCGGTCATGGCGATCGACAGAATGGGCAGCTTGGGTTGGACCAAGTCAGGCATCAGCACGGTGGACGGCGGCACGAAGCGGGAAGCATGCTGGGCCAATGGTGCGCCTTCAGCCAGCACCAACGCAACCGCCTTGGCGGTGTCTGAGACGCTGCCGCCACCGACGGCCACCAAGGCATCTGCGCCGTGTTCGCGTGCCAGCTGGGCGACACGCTCAACAGTTGCCAGCGAGGAGTGCGCCTCAATGTCTTGCACGGCCAAAAAAGGCAGATCGCCCAAGGCGCTTCGGACTTCCGCCCAGACCGGGCCCGCTGCTGTGCGCTGGCCCGATAGCAGCAGTGGCCGTTTGCAGCCAAGGCGTGCCAGTTCGCGGCCAAGTTCAGCCACCGCGCCCGGCTTGGCAATCACCCGGGTGCGCAGCGCTTGGTGCACAAAAGGGGTGGTGCATGCAGTACTCATGGTGGGCTCGCTGTAACGGGTGCATTGTCAGCTGCAAACTCAAACTCGGGCACCAAGTCGAGGTCTGTCACACGCCAGCGGCCGTCTGAAAATTCCAACTTGGCGTGTACCACCGACAGTCTGAAAGGCCGACTGATGGTGACTGAGCCAGTTTGATGGCTGCCGTTGTCAAAGCGGTAGGCCGTCATGTAAGCCGTGAGCGTGGCCGACGCTGGCTCAGAGGCCGCTAGAAATGCATTGCTGATGACGTGCCGAATGCGCTGCGTGGTGGGTCGCTTGGCCAAGGCTTGCAAGATCTGCGCATGCCCCGTTAGTAATTCGCCCTGACGCTTCCATGTCCCTTGTGGCATGAACAGCCCAACCAACTGGGGGTAATTCGCTTCATCCAAAAAGTAGAACAGTTGGTGAATCAGTTGGGTACTGGCGCTCAGTGTTGATGCTTGTGAAATGCTCAAGGGGTGTCGCAGTCGGCTTTGTAGGATAAACCGGCCCAAAAAAAAGAAAACAGGCCAGAGATGCCGTGATGTTATAGACAAGCCAAGCGTCACCATAGCCCCAAATTGGAATAGTATTGTTCTCGAATTCGAAACAGTAGCAGGCGCAATGCGCAGGAAATGAGGACACATGGACCGACTCAGGGCAATCGAAATCTTTGCTGAAGTGGCTCGCGGGCGTAGTTTTACCGCAGCGGCGGTGCGACTCGGCATGGCCAAAGGCAATGTCACCAAGCACGTGAAATGGCTGGAGGAAAGCTTGGGTGCGCAATTACTGACGCGCACCACCAAGAGCGTCAGCCTGACTGAGGCTGGCCTTTTTTTACTGGAAGATGGGCAAGAACTGTTGCACCGCTTTGAAGAAGTTGAAACCCGGGTTCGCGGCGCCGTGAGTGCACCCAAAGGATTGATTCGCATCGGCACGCCGCCATCGTTTGGCGCTGCGCACCTGGTGCCGCTGATCACGGCGTTTTCAGACTTGAACCCTGAGATCAAGTTCGCCATGCACCTTGACGACGGCCGGGTCGATATCGCTGGCGAGAGTCTGGATTTGTCGCTGCGCATTGCCCCCACTTTGAAGGACACCAGTTTGGTGGCCCAGAAGTTGGGCAGCGTACCGCAGTTGCTGGTGGCATCAGAGGCCTATCTGGTCGCCCGAGGGATGCCTAAGACGGTTGAAGATTTGCTGCAGCATGACTGTTTGGTCAACGCCTTGAAGTCGCCCACCAGTTACTGGCGTTTCACCGGGCCAGAAGGCAAAACATCGATCCGCGTGACGGGTTCCATGCGCGCCAACTTTGGCGAGCCTTTGCGTCATGCGGCCTTGCTCGGGCTTGGCATCTCGATGCATCCGAATTACATGGTGACGAAGGACATCCAAGAAAAGCGGCTGAGCATCGTTTTGCCGACTTTTCGTCCTACCGGGCTTGACATCTATGCGGTGTATCCCAGTCGGCGAAACATGCCAGGTCGGGTGCGGCTGTTCCTAGAATTTCTCAGGGAGCGTTTTCACAACACAGCTGAATGGCAAACTGATGTCGATTGCCCAAAGAAAAACGTGGCGTCAGCTGACCATGCGTCCTGACGAAGGCACTGCCAGCTTGCTTGCGATGGGGCAGTTAAGAGTTTTCCATATTGTGTTTGCCGTGGTTTGAAATTATATTTGGCGACTTTTCTTGGTGGGACATGTGTTTGCGATTGAGAGAGACATCTCCACACTTGATATGAAAACCCGCCCCCTGTTAACTTTAAGAAAAACCAATGACCATTCGTTCCGTGACCGCGATTCCCGTGAGTGTGCCTTTCGAAATTGGCGCACCCAAGCCCATGTTGGCTGGCAAGCCGCGACAAATGGACATGCTGCTAATTCGTGTCGAGACCGATCAAGGCACTGTCGGCTGGGGTGAGGGTTTCGGCTTTGCCGTCTGGCCATCTACCAAAGCAGCCATCGAGAGTTTGATCGAGCCTTTGGTCGTCGGCCGTGATGAGGCTGACATCAGTGGCTTGTTGGCTGAATTGGGTCGCAAGCTACATCTGTTGGGGCGCACCGGGCCGGTGGTTTATGCGCTCTCCGGATTTGAAATCGCTTTGTGGGATCTTGCTGGCAAAGCCGCCGGCAAATCGGTTGTCGATTTGTTGGGGGGCGCGCAGCGTGACGTTGTCCCAAGCTACGCCAGCTTGATGCGCTACACCGACCCGGAGGCCGTGGCCAGAAATGCGGCAGCGGCTGTGGCGCAAGGTTTCAAAGCCATTAAATTACACGAAATCACCTTAGAGCCGATTCGGCGCGCCCGTGAGGCCATTGGCCCTGATGTCCAGTTGATGGTCGATGTCAATTGCGCTTGGAGCGTTGAAGAGTCTCTCGCCATGTGCCGGGAAATTCGAGCGCTCGACATTCTTTGGTTGGAAGAGCCGGTCTGGCCACCCGAAGACCATGGCGGTTTGTCGCGGATTCGCCGCGAGGGACGCATCCCGACGGCCGCGGGAGAGAACGCCTTGGGCTACATGGATTTCAAAGGCATGTTCGCTGCCTGTGCGGTCGATTACGCACAACCGAGCGTGACCAAAATTGGCGGTATTTCAGAGTTCCTGCGCGTGGCAGCTTTGGCCCGTGAAGCCGGGGTGACGCTGGCGCCGCACTCGCCTTACATCGGCCCGGGTCTGGTGGCGACAGCGCATCTGTTGGCGTCCATAAAGGAAGACATTTTGTTGGAGTATTGCTACTGTGAAACTGACGAAAACCCGTTGGGTGCGTCCGTCAAAGTTGCTCAAGCGATGTTCCCCGTTTCGAACGGCCCCGGTCTGGGTTGCGACCCTGACTTGAAACTGCTTGCAAAACACACGATTAAATAAAGAGAAAGAGATTCCAATGTCGATTCCCCAAAATATTCTGCAGCAAGTTTTTAAATTTGCATCGTCTCTCGCCCTGAGCGCAGGGCTGATGGCCAGTTCAACGGTTTTTGCGCAAGTGGGCGTGATTCAAATGGTGATCGCGTTCCCGCCCGGTGGACCTTCTGACCAGTTGGCGAGAATTTTGAGTGAGCAACTGGGCAAGGAGTTGAATCAAAAAGTGCTGGTGCAAAATCGCCCGGGTGGCAACGGTGCTCTCGCCGCTCAGTTCGTCTCGAACGCACCACCGGATGGCAAAACAATCTGGCTGACCACTGCCGGTGCGGTGTCCATCAACCCGGTTCTCTACCCTGAACTGGCCTACGACATGAAGAACTTTGCACCGGTTTCGCTGGTTGTTAACAACCGTGAAATTCTGGTTGTTAATCCAAAGAATGTCGCTGCGGATGGCACCCAGTTTGTTCAAAATTCGATGAAGCCCAATACGCGCACAAGCATTGCGTCGTCAGGTATTGGCAGCATGCCCCACATGGCGATGGCTTTGCTGGCGGAGTCGACCAAGGTGCCCTTCACGCACATTCCGCACAAAGGCGCCGCGCCCGCCATCACCGATTTGATGGGGGGCCATGTGGATGGATTTTTTGGTGACGTACCGGGTGTGCTGCCATTTATTCAGTCCGGAAAATTAAAAGCCATCGGTATCGCCGCACCTCAACGGCATCCCCTTTTTCCAGAGGTAAAAACCTTTGACGAAATGGGCATCAAAGGGATGGACTTGAACAACTGGAGCGCTGTCTATGTCTCCAAACAAGTGCCTGCCGCGGTCGTCAATGACCTGAATCGCGCGATTCGCCGGGCACTTGAGAACCCTGCAGTCAAGGCAAGGCTCAGCGCAACCGGCACAGATCCGCAGGCGTCCAGCCCCGAGGAGTTGGCTGCTTTGGTGCAGAGCGACCTGACGAAGTGGACGCGGATTATCAAAGCCTTTGACATCAAACCCGAATAATGACCATCCGCTCTGTGCAGGCGATCCCCGTCAGCTTGCCGTTTGAAATGGGTGGCCCCAAGCCCTTGTTCGCGGGGATTCCCCGGCAAATGGACATGTTGTTGGTGCGCGTTGAAACCGATGCCGGATTGGTCGGCTGGGGCGAGGCATTTGGTTTGGCGGTTTGGCCGGCCACGCGCGCGGCCATGCAGCAGCTGATCGCTCCCTTGGCGCTGGGCTGGGATGAAGCTGATATTGCGGGCCTCTCAGACAGCATTCAGCGCAAGCTGCATCTGTTGGGGCGTACTGGTCCGGTGATGTTTGCGCTGTCCGGTTTGGACATTGCGCTGTGGGATCTGGTCGGTAAGGCCGCAGGAAAATCTTTGTCGGAAATGCTCGGTGGCGCGCGGCACACGAGTCTTCCTGTCTATGCCAGCTTGATGCGTTATGGGGACTCTGCGCTGGTTGCTCGCAATGCGGCTGAAGCCTGTGCGCGGGGTTTTCGGGCTATTAAGTTGCACGAGGTCCTCACGCAACATGTGGTGGCAGCCCGCGCGGCGATAGGACCGGACGTGGATCTGATGCTGGACACCAATTGTCCTTGGACGGTTCAACAATCATTGAGCATGGCCGATGAGCTTCGGCCCAGCGAGTTGTTGTGGTTGGAGGAACCGCTCTGGCCACCGGAAGATTTTGCCGGCTTGGCCCAGATCAGACGCGAGTCTGGCATTTCCATTGCCGCTGGCGAAAACACCATGACGGCCCATCATTTTGGTCAAATGTTTGACGTCGGTGCGGTGGATTACGCCCAACCCAGTGTCACCAAAATCGGTGGCGTCACCGAGTTCATGAAAGTGGTTGCCATGGCTGGGACGCATGGCATTCCCGTCATGCCGCATTCTCCGTACTTTGGCCCGGGCCTGTTGGCGACGCTGCACATGACTGCCACTTTTGCACCGGAGACCATGATCGAATATTCCTACGCTGACTTGGGTGCGAGTCCGTTAGGGGCTGCCATTGAGGTGCACAACGGGCGTATCAACGTCCCGACCGGACCGGGACTGGGCTGCGACCCTGATCCCGATGTCGTTGCTCAATACAGACTGGACGTCGCCCCATGACTGCAAACGGTTTCTCGCCGTTGACGATTGATTATCAGCCCGTCGCCATTGGCCGCATTCAGTCGTTCGTTTACCGTGCGCCGGTCGACAAGCCGGTGGTTTCAACGTTGGCCAAAATCACCGAACGGGTGTCGTTGCTGGTGCGCATTGAAGATCAGGACGGGGCCTTTGGTTGGGGCGAAATTTACAGCACCTTGCCGTCTTACGGTGCCGAGCACCGCGCCATGGTGTTGCATCGAACCATCGGGCCTTTGTTGCTGGGCCAGCAGGTGAGGAACCCAGCCAAGTTCTGGGAGATGGCCACGCAGAAAACGCATGCGATGACGGTCCAGACCGGCGAGCCCGGTCCCATGGCTGCCGTGTTGGGTGGGCTGGATTGTGCTTTGTGGGATTTGTTTGCTCGCAAAGCGGCGCAACCACTGTGTTCGTTTTTAGGCGCTGAGCCGCGCCCTGTGCCGGCGTATGCCAGCGGTCTCAACCCTGCGGATGGGCCTGAGGTGGTGGCGGTTTCTCGCGCCAAAGGTTTCCGTGCTTTCAAGCAAAAAATTGGCTTTGGCGATGCCTCCGATCTCTCTATTCTTCAGCGTATTCGAGACGGCATGGCTGACCACGAGCGCCTGATGGTCGATGTGAACCAAGGGTGGACCTTGGCGCAAGCCCTTCGCATGGCACCTTTGCTAACGCCTTTTCAGCTGGATTGGGTCGAAGAGCCGCTGATGGCCGATCGGTCTGCCGGAGAGTGGCTTCAATGTGCGGCGGCTTTTTCTTCTCACTTGGCCGGTGGTGAAAATTTGCGGGGAGCCGACTTTGCCGAGCAATCGCAGTGGCTGGATGTGATTCAACCGGATGTTGGCAAATGGGGCGGCATCACGGGGGGCTGGACGGTGGGGCGCAATGCCTTGGCCGCTGGAAAGCGCTATTGCCCGCACTGGTTGGGTGGTGGTGTTGGCATGATGTTCTCTGCGCATTTGCTGGCTGCCGTTGGCGGCCCAGGGAGTTTGGAAGTGGATGTCAATGAGAACCCGCTGCGTGACGTTTTGAGTCAGCCTTATCCGACGCTGTTGGATGGGGCGATGGTCTTGTCAGACAAATCGGGCATTGGTGTCGAGCCGAACATGGACATGGCCTCGAGGTGGCTGGCGAGCCATCAGGAAACCTTCAGCGCTTGAAGTGGCTGCATCCGCGGTTTTAGCGATTCACTTTTGTAATTTTCTTTCGTAATTCAAATAACTATTTTCAGGAGATAGCGTATGCCGACTTTTTCACGGGCGATCTTTGCAGTGCTGATGACGTTGGCATTGATGCCAGCCGCCAACGCCCAGGACTTTCCGACCAAACCAGTTCGCCTGTTGGTCGGATTTCCGCCTGGAGGCTTGGCTGACATCATGGCCCGCGTGATCTCGGAAAAATTGGGCGTGCTTTGGAACCAACGGGTTATCGTCGAAAACCGACCCGGCGCTTCCGGCACGATCGCGGCTGACGTTGTGGCCAAGGCCGCGCCTGATGGCCACACCCTGCTGGTGATTTTGACCAACCATGTGGTGGTGGCGGCGGTTCAGCCGAAGCTGCCGTTCGATCCATTGGCTGACTTCACGACGGTTTCCCTGCTTGGCAGTTCACCCTTGCTGCTGATGGCCAACCCCAAGCTACCCGTCAACAATTTGTCGGAGTTGATTGCGCTGGCGAAATCAAAGCCCGGCGTGGTCAGCTATTCAACGCCTGGTGATGGCTCCGTGCACCATTTGTCGCAAGAGCTTTTGAATTCAGCCGTTGGTATCAAAATGCTGCATGTCCCTTATTCGGGCGGTGCGCAAGCTATGCTGGACGCGATTGCCGGCGTGGTCGACCTCAATATCGGCAGCCCTGCGCAGTCTTTGCCACAAGTTGAGGCTGGAAAACTCAAAGCCTTGACTTTCTCTGGTCAAAAGCGTTCCGCCTTGCTGCCGAACGTTCCGACTGTCGCCGAGTCGGGCGTCCCCGGTTTCGACGCGGCGTTATGGGCCGGTGTGCTCGCCCCAGGCAAGATGCCCAAGGCTTTGGTGTCTCGAATCCAGGCAGATTTGAAGCAGGTCATGAACTTGCCAGATGTGCGCGAACGCATGCTCAAACTCGGTGTTGATGTTGTCGCCAGTCAACCGGAAGAGTTCGACCGCTTTATGCGTTCCGAGTTGGTCAAGTGGGGTGGCGTGGCCAAGCAGGCGGGCGTGAAAGCCAACTGATCGGGCTTCACTCAGTTCAAGCGCGACCATCGCTAACAGTTCAGAAAACGGTCCAGCAAACAGTTCCTCATCAGCCGCCAAACTTTGATGAAAGTTTGAGATGCGTCAACTTCTGAAGGACGCGGGTCACTAAGATTTTCAGTGGCTTTGCACTCATTTTTCTTCAGGAGATTGGCATGAAATACGTTCACAAGTTTTTACTTTTATCGGCGTTGGCTGCATCGCTGTCCGGTTGTGCAACCCAGCAAGGTCAGCAGGAGCAGGGCGGCATGATCATCGGTGGCTTGTTGGGCGGCGTGCTCGGCTCTCAGATGGGGCAGGGCAGCGGACGCACGGCGGCGACCATTGTGGGCACCATGATTGGTGCGACCGTGGGCGGCAACGTGGGCCGGTCAATGGACCAAACGGATCGGCTGAAAACGGCCCATGCGCTGGAAAACGTCCGCACCTCTGTTCCAACAAGCTGGGTCAATCCCGACTCGCGCAATCAATACACCGTGACGCCAACCCGAACCTACGACGCCAGCACCGGTCCGTGCCGCGAGTACACGGTTCGCTCTGTGGTGGCAGGTAAACCGGAGACTGTTTATGGCACGGCTTGCCGGCAGGCAGACGGCAGTTGGAAAGCCACGAACTGACCTTGACAATATCCACCGCCCCGACATGGCGAGCACAGCGCGGCCATTCACTGTCCCGTCATGGCGAGCGTAGCGCGGCCATCCATCTTCGAGGTGCGCGGTGATGGACTGCCGCGCTTCGCTCGCAGCGACAGCGTTTTCGCTCGCAGCGACAGCGTTTTCGCTCCCAGAGACGGAATTTTGAGCGTGACTTAGGAGTCGCCGGGTTTACTTCTGAATGTCACCCATGCAGAGGTACTTCATCTCCAAGTATTCGTCCATGCCGTGGCTTGAGCCTTCGCGGCCGAGGCCTGACTGCTTGACACCGCCGAAAGGGACGTGCTCGGTGGCGATCACGCCAGCGTTGATGCCGACCATGCCGTATTCGAGAGCTTCTGCAACGCGGTAAATACGACCGATGTCACGGCTGTAAAAGTAGCTGGCCAGACCAAACTCGGTGTTGTTGGCGGCGTCAATGGCGTCCTGTTCGTTCTTGAAACGGAACACGGGTGCAAACGGACCAAAGGTTTCTTCCCGCGCGCAGAGCATGTCGCTGGTGGCTTCTGAGATCACGGTGGGCTCAAAAAACTGACCGGTCAGCGCCTTGCCGCCCGCCATCAGCTTGCCGCCTTTGGCCAAGGCGTCAGCCACGTGGCGTTTGACTTTTTCAATGGCCGCGTCTTCGATCAGCGGGCCTTGCACCACGCCGTCGTCAAAGCCGTTGCCGACCTTGAGAGCTTTGACCTTGGCCGCGAATTTTTCAACGAAGGCGTCGTACACACCTTCTTGCACATAGATGCGGTTGGCGCAGACGCAGGTCTGGCCTGCGTTGCGGTATTTGCTGGCCATCGCTCCTTCAACAGCGGAGTCCACATCGGCGTCATCAAAGACGATGAAGGGTGCGTTGCCACCGAGTTCAAGTGCGAGTTTTTTGACGCTGGGGGCGCTTTGGGCCATCAAGATGCGGCCGACTTCCGTGGAGCCGGTGAAGCTGATGTGGCGCACCACGTCGCTGGCGCAAAAGACCTTGCCGACCGCAATCGAGTTGTCTCCGTCAGCGGTCAGTACATTCAAGACACCGGCTGGAATGCCAGCGCGCAGGGCCAGTTCGGCGGCCGCCAGCGCGCTCAGCGGCGTCAGCTCTGCAGGCTTGATGACCACTGTGCAACCGGCGGCCAGCGCCGGAGCGACTTTTCGGGTGATCATGGCCAGCGGAAAGTTCCACGGCGTGATGGCCGCGCAGACACCGATGGGTTGCTTCAACACCATCAGGCGGCGGTTGTTGTCAAACTGCGGCAGCGTTTCGCCGTTCACCCGCTTGGCCTCTTCGGCGTACCACTCGACAAAGCTAGCGCCATAAGCGACTTCGCCTTTGGCCTCCGGAAATGGTTTGCCTTGCTCTGCCGTCATGATGCGGCCCAAGTCTTCTACGTTGGCCATCAGCAACTGATACCACTTGATCAAAATCGCGTGGCGTTCTTTGCCGGTTTTGTTGCGCCAGGCGGGCAGGGCCGCGTTGGCGGCGTCAATGGCGGCGTTGGCGTCTTGGGTGCCAAGGTTGGCGACGTCGGCGAGCTTCAGGCCGGTCGCTGGGTCGTTCACATCAAAACGGCTGCGGCCCTTGACCCATTGGCCGTTGATGAGCGCATCAGTCTTTAAAAGGCTGGAGTCGTTGAGCAGGGAAAGGGGTGAGGTTTTCATGTCCATGGTGTTGAGTCTTTGGTGTGTTGATGCGTCCCCGTAGGCGGACTTGGCCGTTGACTTTACAGGAATCCGTCAAGTTGAGGGTCTGTCACCCTGCTGTGATTTTTCGGTCTCGGACAACTTGGCCCCACTGGGTTTGTTGGGCTTTCAGAAAGGCTGCGACACGGCCATCGGCGCCATCTGGAAAGACTTCGCCGCTCAAAGCGCGGATGCGGCCCAGCACTTCCGGGTCGGCCATTGCTTTGCGCAAGGCGGCCACCAGCATGGACTTGACCTGTGGGTCCATCCCGGCGGGGCCGAGCACGGGGTTCCACTCCAGCACTTCATAAGCGGCAACGCCACTTTCTTGCATGGTCGGAATGTCGGGCAGGGCACGGGTGCGCAGGCGGCTGGTCACAGCCATTGGACGCAGCCTGCCTGATTGGATTTGCCCCAGTGACGACGCCACATTGGCAAAGAACAGCGGCACTTGCCCTGCCATGACATCATTCATCGCCGGTCCGCCGCCTCGGTAGGGCACGTGCACCAAGCTCACGCCGGCACGCGCTTCAAACAGCGCGCCAGCCAAGTGTTGCGCTGATCCATTGCCCGATGAAGCGTAAGAAATTTGGCCCGGTTTGGCCTTCGCCATCTTGATCAGGTCCTGCACATTCTTGGCTTCGAATTGCGGCGAGCACACCAAAACGTTCGGGAAAAGGGCCAAGACGGCCAGTGGCGTGAAGGCTTTGTCCGAGTCGTAGGGCAGCTTGGGAAACAGTGATGGGTTGACCGCAAAGGACGATGCATCGAGCAACAGTTGTGTACCGTCAGGCGTGGCGCGTGCCACTTGGCTGGCGGCGATCTGGCCGCTGGCCCCGGGCTTGTTGTCGACCACCACGGTTTGCCCCAACGCCTCGGCCAAGCGAGGCGCAATCAACCGAGCCATCAAATCGGCACCACCGCCTGCGGCATAAGAAACAACCAGCGTGATGGTTTTTCCTCCTGCAATCTGACCTGCCGCATGCGTCAGAGTCCACGGTGCAGCCATGGCCGCAGCCGATGCCTGCAGCAGTTTTCGACGGCTGCGGTTGAGCTCTGCGGATGCGAGATGCTTGGGCAATAAAGGTGGATTTTGAAATGTCATGGCCATGTCCTGTGGGTCGATCTTTGCAGAGATGGTAACGGTGGTCTCGAAACTTATAATCACGGGTTAACCCAAACAATCACTGACATGCAGCCTAGGCCCTCGCGGGGCCTGAGGTCAACAGAGCCCTTCCAAGATGAGCCAACCCAATTTCACCGTCGCCGACATCCGCAAGACTTTTCTTGATTTCTTCGCGTCCAAAGGCCACACGGTGGTGCAGTCCAGCCCGCTGGTGCCCGGCAATGACCCAACGCTGATGTTCACCAACTCAGGCATGGTGCAGTTCAAAGACGTGTTTTTGGGTGCGGACAAACGTCCTTATGTGCGTGCTGCGTCTGTGCAAGCTTGCTTGCGTGCCGGCGGCAAACACAACGACTTGGAAAACGTCGGTTACACCGCGCGTCACCACACGTTTTTCGAGATGATGGGCAACTGGAGCTTTGGCGACTACTTCAAACGCGAGTCTTTAAAGTGGGCTTGGGAGCTGCTGACCGAGGTTTACAAACTGCCGGCCGACAAACTCTGGGCCACGGTCTACATTGACGATGACGAGGCCTACGACATCTGGACCCAAGAGATTGGCTTGCCACCAGAGCGCGTGGTGCGCATTGGCGACAAC
>Ga0208916_10000452_pt1 | contig 19488 bp, 19 predicted proteins | sample DEB19_08_DNA_5_FD_184523 | JGI IMG/M metagenome (GOLD analysis project Ga0208916, IMG submission 184523) | Aqueous microbial communities from the Delaware River and Bay under freshwater to marine salinity gradient to study organic matter... | ecosystem: Environmental > Aquatic > Marine >... | reverse complement strand
GATCTCGCCCGTTGCCAAGAGCGATGTCAGCGGTACACCAGTCACCGCACGGATGGGAACGCCGTTTGCCGGCCAGTTCTTGCTGTCGATGTTTTCACGCTCGATGTGGTCCAAATCGCCGATCAGCCATTCGCTGCTGCCAGGCGCATAGTCATACTCGTCCGTCAGGATCCCGCGCGCCACCAGTGACAGCGTATTGGAGTACTCGCGGGTGCCGATCCGTTTGCCTTTCAGGTCAGCGGGGGAGGTGATTCCGGCGCCAGCCCGGACATAAATGGCCGAATGCCTGAAAGAACGAGAGGGAAAGATAGGCAGGCCAACATACGGACAGTTGCCCCGCACACTGGCGATCAAAAAATTGCTGAATGAAAGTTCAGTGACCGCAAACGGTGCGGTGCTGAAGGCTTGGGCGAAGATTTCCTCTAGGTCGCCCGCGGCAAAATTGGCCCTGAAACCAGCGACCGGTACAGCGCCATTCAGGAGTTGTCTTGTCCGGTCGTAGTCGCCTACTGCGATGCCTAGCGCCTCACCCATCACGTGGCCAGTTGCTTCACTCAATTTTCGCTCCTGATATTTTGATGACATTGGCCCATTTCACGATCTCCGTTCCCGTGAAGCGCTTGAACTCCTCCGGTGAACCGCCGGCAGGCTCTGCGCCCTGGCCGGCCAGTTGCTCGCGCACGCTGGGCATTTTAAGGATCTTGTTGATCTCGGTGTTCAGTCGGAGAACAATCTCACGCGGCGTACCCATGGGCGCGTAAACGCCGGACCAGGCGTAGGTCTCAAAGCCCTTGAGGCCCGCTTCATCCATCGTGGGGACATCCGGCAATTGCGGAACGCGCTGCTTGCTGGTGATGCCCAGCACCTTGACCCGCCCCCCTTTGACCTGCGGCATGCCTGTCGGCATGTTGACGAACATCATGCTGACCTGGCGCCCGATCAGATCGGCAATGGCTGGCGCGCCCCCCTTGTAGGGCACATGCAGCACATCAATGCCTGCCATGGATTTCATCAGCTCGGACGACAGCTGACTGGACGTGCCGTGGCCGGTGGACGCGTAAGACAGCTTGCCCGGCTCGGCCTTGGCCTGCGCAATGAATTCCTTGAGCGAGTTGGCGGGATACGACGGGCTGACCAGCAAGATATTGGGCACGGTGCCGATCAACACGACGGGCTCAAGGTCCTTGACCGGGTCGTAGCCAAGCTTGCTGTACAAGGAAATATTGATGGAGACGATTTCCGAGCCCATCAGCAGTGTGTAGCCGTCGGCCGGCGCTTTCGCGACGGCTTCGGCAGCGATGTTGCCGCCTGCGCCGGCCCGGTTTTCAATCACCACCTGCTGACCGAGTGCGTCACTCAGCTTGGGCGCGACAGCACGCGCAAAAAAGTCTACCGTGCCCCCTGCCGGGAAAGGAACCAGCATCCTGATGGGTTTGTTCGGATAGGACTGGGCCTGGGCTGCAAGGGGTAACGCCATCAGTGCGAGGGCAAGGCAACGCAATGCGAGATATTTCATTTTCAAAATCCTTTTAAAGATTCAAGGGAATGACTGGCAGCAACCCGCCGCCCAGCAATAATCAAGCGCAGTTTACGACAAGAAACTTGATGTCCGACATTGACATTTCTTCGAGCGCGCACGCTCTCTGGCATGGCAGATCGTAAGATACTTTGAAGAAGGATGATGATTGATGAAACACCTCTGCAGGTGTTCTGAATCACAATCGTTTTCGTGGATGGTTATTCAAAGTTGCACGTCGTGCTTGAATACGCCATAGAAAAAATTACAGGTGATTTCATTGAACCAAGACAAGAAAATAATTGCCTTCATTAACATTGGGCATTTTATTGATCACTATGCGATGCTCATCTTTGCGGCTGCTGTCATTGTGATTGCCCCGACCTTTCATATGAATTACGGGGAATTGCTTCCCTATGCCACGCCTGGTTTCATTGCTTTCGGGGCTGGCTCTTTGCTGACCGGTTGGCTGGGAGACAAATGGAGCAGAAGAAATATGATGGCTATTTTCTTTTTTGGAATGGGACTATCTCTGGCCGGCGTGTCCATGATTGAAACTCCTCTACAGCTGGGGGTTATGCTTCTGTTGATCGGGTTGATGGCTTCCATCTACCACCCCGTTGGAACGGCAATGTTGGTTTCCAACTCCGAGAAATTAGGGAGAGAAATGGGCATCAACGGCATGTGGGGCAATGTCGGTGTTGCCTCATCCGCGTTGGTCACCGGTGTTCTGAACGAATACATGGGATGGCGGGTTTCTTTTTTAATTCCTGCCGCTCTTTGCCTTGTTGTAGGGCTGATTTATGTCAAATCTGTTCCAAGGTCTGTGGATCAGATTGTAAAAAAATCAGCAGCGGGGACGGCTCGCGTTTCAAAATCCGCCATGCTCTGGGTCGTTGCGTCTTTGGTCATCACAGTCATCGCCAGCTCAACTACCTTCAATGCGATTACGGTGGCACTTCCTAAGATTTTTCAGGAAAGACTTTCAAATTTAACGACCAATACAGCCACCTTAGGTGCTATTACCTTTTGTGTTTACTTGTTCGGCGCTTTGGCCCAATACATCATTGGGAACTTGTTGGATAAGTTTTCTCTAAAAAATGTCTTCTTACCCTTAGCCATCGTCATTGTTCCCACACTCTATTTGGCATCAACCTTCAGTGATTATTGGCTGATTGCTTTAGCAATTATTATTGTTGCGGCGATATTTGGGCAAGTGACCGTTAACGATACGATGCTTGGGAAATACACTTCTGACGAGTGGAGGGGGCGGGCTTTTGCGGCTCGCTATTTTTTAGGCTTTACTGCCGCAGGACTTTCAGTCGGGTTGGTGTCGCTTCTTTATGAGCAAGGCGGCTTTGATTTGATGCTAAAGGCAATCGCTGGTTTGAGCTTATTGACTGTACTTGGGGCCATCATTTTTCCTAAAGAAAATAGGTCAAACTAAATCAGCTCTTTCGAGGGGATGCCAGCTATTGCGACCATCTGTTTCAATGGCGACAATTTCTCTACAAGTACACTGAGGATTTTCGAAACAATCATTCAAGTAAAAAATCGCTTGATGGCCATCGACCCTGGTGTTCGCACGCTCACACCCAACGGCAATACGTTAGAGTTTTTATGAAGTAACTCTAACGCGGTTTTGACAAAGGCCTCAACCGCAGGCATTGGTTCGCGATCGCCAGCGTGAAAAAAAACAATCTCACGAGACACTCCAGGTTTGACAAAGGGCAGTGACACCACAGTGCGCAGCGCCGCAGGTGGACAGCTTAGACCTGGCAACAGTGAAACGCCAAGTCCAGCCTCCACCATACCAATCAAGGTGGCCGGTTGATCCACTTCGATGGGTGAATATTTCAACCTCACCTTCCTGAGAGCGGCATCAGCGAATTCTCGGAACAAAGTACCGGTGCGCAACAAAATTAAACGTTCGTCGGTCAATTGAGTGTGCTCGACAAATTCTGCCCCCGCCAAATGATGGCCGGCATGGCACACAAAACGAAACTGGTCATTGAGAAAAGGCAAAGTTCGTTCTTTGGGCTCTCGATATGTTTGGGTAAAAATTGCAAGATCTCCCTCGCCCCGTTCAATCTGTTGCCGCAATATCGGATCGGCGTGGTCATGAACATCGACACCCACATGAGGATGTGTGACCCGAAAGGCTCGCATGATGCTAGGCAACAACCTGTGCGCTACAGATGGGATAGATAGCAAGGAGATATGGCCCCTTTGAGCTTGGGCCCACTGCTCACCATGCTGTATCAAGCGTTCGTTTTCTTGTAGAACCCTTTGGGCGTCAATTAAAAACTCCTTACCCGCCGCACTTAGGGCCAAGGTTCTTGTCGTCCGCTCAACCAATCTGACACCAACCAATTGCTCGAGATTTGCCAGCGCCTGGCTTAAAGCTGGCTGGCCTATATGTAACTTACGTGCTGCGGCGCCGAATGAACCCGTTTCAGCAATCGTCACAAATGCGCGTAAATGGCGAGGATTTGGATAAATCATTTAATTGCATCAATGTTGTAAAAGATTCGATTTGTAGCATGAGTAGTTTGCCACTACATTTAGCAGAAGATCACCTAGGCTTCGAGATTTATGAAAACAATTTTCCTGCTTTTTGACTCACTAAATTTAAGAAGCCTTCAACCCTATGGCGCCACCGCCATAAAGACGCCCAATTTCGAACGTTTGGCACGATCAAGCGTGACCTTCGATTCGCACTATGTTGGAAGTCTTCCGTGCATGCCCGCACGCAGAGACATGCACACCGGCCGCCTCAACTTTTTACATCGAGGGTGGGGCCCTCTTGAACCCTTTGACAATTCGTTTGCGGCGCACATGTTTAAGCATGGAATCTATTCGCACTTGGTGTCTGATCACTATCATTACTGGGGCGATGGCGGCGCAACTTATCACAACCGTTATGACACCTACGAATTCATCCGTGGGCAGGAACGCGATCCGTGGAAAGCAATGGTGCAACCGCCTTGGGAGCGACTTCGCGAGATGTATCACCCCACACAATACAGCTCTGAGAGACGCACCAAGTACGCTCAATACATCGTGAACCGCCAGTCCATCCGGGAATATGGTGACTTTCCTTCAGTACGTTGCTTCGACGCCGGTCTTGCATTTCTAGAAGCCAATAGTTCAGCGGACGACTGGTTGCTTCATCTGGAGACTTTTGACCCACACGAGCCGTTTCATGCCCCCAGCGAATTTCGAAGGGAGTACCCCAGTAGTTACGAAGGTCCAATTCTGGACTTTCCGCCCTATCGGCGTGTTTCTGAGTTACCCGAGGAATGCGATGAACTGCGCGCTAATTACTCGGCCATAGTCGCCTTGTGCGACCACGAACTTGGCAGGTTGCTAGACGTGATGGATGCAAAGGAGATGTGGAAAGATACCGCTCTCATAGTAACGACAGACCACGGGTTTTTGCTGGGTGAGCATGACTGGTGGGGTAAAAATATCATGCCCTGCTACGAAGAAGTCGCCCACATCCCCTTGTTTATGCATCACCCTGATTTCAGGTCACAAGCCGGCACACGTTGCGCCGCCCTGACACAGACTATTGATCTGATGCCAACCTTGCTGGAAACCGCATCGTTGCCAATCCCCGCAGAAGTGACAGGGCACTCTCTACTTCCACTGTTGAACGGCGAGGACTCGCCAAGAGACGCACTCATCTTTGGCGTTTTTGGAAGCGCAGTGAATGTGACGGATGGTCGATACACGTACTTTCTTTACCCACCTGAAATCCACAAAGAGGGGCTGTTCCAATACACCCTCATGCCCATGCACATGAAGGAGATGTTTTCTGTCGGTGAGTTGGCCGACGCCACGCTTTCTCCGCCCCAAAGTTACTCCAAGGGTGTCCCTTTATTGAAAGTTCCCGCGACGCCAAAGTCACCCAATTACGCACTGCATGGCCCAGCCGCACAGCACGACATTCAGACCGTTCTATATGACCTTCAATCAGATCCTGGTCAGCTGCATCCGATTCAGGACAAAACCATTGAGCATCGTCTGCGTGCATCCATCGTTCAGCTCATGCAGGAAAACGGAGCACCTGAAGAGTATTTCGCCCGACTAGGCTTGGCACAGCTCATCTCAAACAAGGAGTCCAAATGAATTGCTATCGTTTCTTAAATACCAGCTTGATGTTGATCGCATCGCTTGTCACTTTCACTGCACACGCTCAACAAGCTTATCCAGAAAAGCCGATCAAATTGATAGTTCCCTGGCCAGCTGGGGGTTCCTCGGATACCGCCGCACGCTTAATAGCCAAGCATCTGCAGGATCGGCTCAAGCAGACGGTGTTGGTTGATAACAAGCCTGGTGCTTCAGGAAATATTGGTACGCTAGCCGTTGCAAAAGCTGCACCAGACGGCTACACGCTACTTTTGTCTTCTGGGCCTTTTTCCGTGAATCCAAGTCTTTACCGATCTTTGCCATTCAACACCTTGCGCGACTTCACACCCGTTGCGCAAGTCTCCCTTATCCCTAGCGTGCTGGTAGTTCTTCCATCGTTCTCGGCAAGCAGCATGACTGAGTTCGTTGCCTTGGCTAAGAACAAGTCAGCACCAATGGCTTACGCCTCGCCAGGAAACGGCACAGCCCAGCATCTCGCAATGGAATTACTGCGGCAAAAAGCAGATCTCTCGCTCACGCACATACCCTACAAAGGGGGTGCGCCAGCGCTGAGCGATTTACTGGGAGGTCAAGTCCCCGCTCTCATTTCGGGCTTTCCAGAAGTGGCAACCTACCTCAAAACATCCAAACTGCGAGCACTCGCGGTGACGACTGCCACGCGCTCGAGTTTTCTACCCGATGTGCCGTCATTGCTTGAACTAGGCCTGGCCGATTCTGGTTCTGCGGGGTGGAGTGGATTCCACGTACCAGCAGGAACACCTCCGGAAATTATAAAAATCCTGAATCGTGAGATCAACGAGATCCTAGTTGTGCCATCAGTTCGCGACCAGTTGGTGGGTCTCGGTTTTGATGTTCGCCGCGGAACACCCCAAGAGTTTGGGACTTTTGTAAACCAACAAATCGAACGCTGGTCTCAAGCGGTTGCAATTTCTGGGGCGAAAGTCGACTAATCCTCAAGCACCAACCATGCTTCAAACGTTCCCCGAACTATTCATGCGCTCTGGCCGGTATGAAGCTCGCATTGCACCGAACGCAGGAGGACGCGTCACACGCCTCTCATGGGTGGACGACGAGGGGAACCCTGTTCAACTTTTAGTGCCACTGAGTGACACCAGCTTTGACTCGCACCAGTGGCCCAAAGCTGGCGCATTTCCGATGATTCCGTTTGCCAATCAACTGCCTGATGCGGGTATTTTTTCAAAACTCGAATGGTCGGAAATAGTATCGAGTTCAGCGTCTGGGCGTCAGCATGGACTGGCTCACCGACGCGCTTGGGCGGTTAAATCTGCAAATCAATCGCATGTTCACTTGAGCTTCACGCATGACTTGGTGAGTGTGGACTGGCCTTGGCGATTTAGCGCAGAAATGGAGGTGGGCCTAAACGACCATGGAATGACCGTAGAGCTACGCCTCACCAACCATGCGGCGCAAGCTATGCCGGCCGCCATGGGATGGCACCCTTATCACCCACTAGAAAGTCTGCCGGCTGACGCCTCAGAACTAGTATTTGAGGCTAACCAGACAGTCCCACTAGATGACGCGGGGAGAAGTTTTCCCCGCCACGAATGGGCACCCTTTTCATCTTTTCCGCCACTGAAAACTTTTTTGGCAACAACGGCTTTTTCGGACTGGAAGCATGCTGCGAGTCTGAAAACGAACCTCAACCTAGACATAAAAATCGGTGGCCGAGGCTGGGACAATCTTGTGGTTCATCGACCGGTCAGCGGAGAGTACATCTGTGTCGAGCCAGTCACGTTATTACCTGGCACGATTGGACAAAATCTGGAACCGAATGGCCTTGGCATACTCTTGCCGGGAAAGACTTTGACTGCGGTCTGGACTTGTGCGGCATGCACACCGATCGCTCATGGTTCTCACCTAATGTCTTGAGTCTTTTCCGACGGCCTGCTGCACCAAATACCAAGCCGAGAACGTTGTGACAAATCTATCGGCCAATGGTAAATATAAAAATATGAAATCGATGTAACATTTAAATTCATAAAAAAATATGGGTGACAAAAATGCAATTTGAACCGTCTTATGGCCGCACCTTTCAGAGTGTTCTCTGTGTGGCCTTCTTCGGCTTTATGGCTTCGGCAACGTTTGCTAATGCCCAAAGCTATCCCAACAAGCCCGTCCGCCTCATGGTTGGTTATGCGCCCGGTGGCTTGACCGATGGCGTGGCCCGTACGTTGGCACCACGACTCTCCGAGATCTTGGGTCAACAAGTGGTGATTGAAAATCGAGGCGGTGGCGGGAGCACTATCGGCACAGACGTGGTCGCCAAGGCCCAGGCTGATGGCTACACGCTTCTCATATCTGACCAAGCGCTGATCAGCAACGCCAGCTTGTTTCAGAAGCTGCCTTACGACACCCTCAAAGACTTACAGCCCGTCGCTTTAGTGGGCGTCGCCACGTCGGTGATAGTCGTGCATCCATCTATATCCGTGCGCGACCTGAAAGAGCTTATCGCGCTGGCAAAGAGCAAGCCCGGCGTTCTTAACTATGCCTCGGGCGGGAATGGCACATTGACACATTTGGCCGGTGAGCTGTTCAAGCAGGTGGCCGGCGTTGACATCATGCATGTGCCGTACAAAGGCACCGGTCCCGGCGTCGTGGATTTACTGGGTGGGCAGGTGCCCATGATGTTCAGCAGCATCGGCCCGGTCGCACAACATATCAAATCGGGCAAAGTTATTGCCGTTGCTGTTACCGGCGAGAGTCGGTCCCCTGCACTGCCCGATGTTCCAACTTTGGCGGAGCTGGGTCTTGCGCCGGCCACAGTTGTTGGCTACTGGGGCATGATGGCTCCGGCAGGTACGCCGCGCGAAATAATGGACAAGCTCAATAAGGCCGTTAACGACACCGTTAAACGCCCCGATATTTACCAGCGCCTAGCTGATCAGGGGGTGGAGCCAACCGGCGGCACTTCGTCGGGCTACGAAAAGATCCTGCGCACTGAAATCCCCAAATGGGCCGCTGTCATCAAGCGCGCCAACATCAAAATTGACTGAACCCAAGAAAAGGAATCTTCGTGAGAATCACTGACATCCGTGAGGTTGCTATACCTCTGAACTCAACGATCCGTAATGCTGTATTTGACTTCAGTGAAATGACAACATCTGTTGTCGCCGTTGTCACCGACGTTATTCGCGATGGTCGGCCGGTGGTTGGGTTTGCGTTTAACTCTACGGGCCGTTATGCCTGCGGTGCACAGATGCGTGACCGCCTGATCCCGCGGATCATGAAGGCCGCACCAGAGTCACTTTTAAACGAGGCCGGCGATAACTTTGACCCTGAAAAAATACTGAGCTGCATGATGCAGCGCGAAAAGCCAGGTGGCCACACAGAACGGTCTGTCGCTGTCGGCACCATCGAAGTTGCGGTCTGGGATGCTGTCGCAAAAATTCATGAGCGTCCATTGCATGCCGTGTTGGCCGACATCTATAACGGTGGGCAGGTACGTCAAGTGATCCCCTGCTATGTCGGTGGTGGTTGGTACGCGCCGAACAAAGGGATTCCTGAGTTGCAGGATGAGATTCGCAACCGACTGCAGCAGGGCTACACCACGATGAAGATCAAGGTGGGAGGCGCTTCTGTGGCGGAAGATATTGCCCGCGTCGAGGCTTCACTCAAAGTGGTTGGGAGCAGTGACCATCTGGCCGTCGATGCCAATGCCGGCCTCAATTCAGAGCGTGCACTGGCGTACGCCAAAGCTCTAAAGCCTTACCAGCTGCGCTGGTTCGAGGAGCCAACCGACCCATTGGATTTTGCATTGCTTTCGGAAATTGCGAGTGTGTACCCATCGCCCATTGGCACCGGTGAAAATCTTTTTTCCACGCAAGACATTCAAAATTTGGTGCACTTCGGTGGCATGCGCAAGGATCGAGACATCATTCAAATCGATGTACCCCAGTCCTACGGCATCGTTCAGTTCGGGCGTACGGTCAAGATGCTCGAGAGCCGGGGTTGGGGACGACATTCGATCTTCCCCCATGGCGGCAATCTCATGACGCTGGCGATTGTGGCGGGATTCGGGCTCGGCGGTTGCGAAGCATACCCAGGCACTTTTGGCATCTTTGCCGGCTTCGCAGACGATTCGAATGTGGAGAACGGACAACTGAGCTTGTCAGAGAGGCCGGGTATTGGCTTTGAAGGGCAAAACATTCTTTATGAGGTCATGCGGAAAATCGTTTCTAAGTAGCCATGCGGTCCCAATCAAGCCAGAGTACATACGAAGGAGAATGTGCATGAGTGTCCCCTCAACTGCGGAACTGACGACGGTCGTTAAATTCCCTGTCAACTATTTCCTCGAAAACCTCGCCGTCCGTTCGGACAACTCGTTGCTGGTGACCGTGCTGAACCACAAGGAGTTGTGGTTCATACCGGCCTTCGAGCAAGAGACGCCCCAACCGATTCGCCTTTGCTCGTTCGATCAAGCCGCCATGGGTATTGTGGAGGTCGAACCGGACGTCTTTGTCATCTGCACTTCCGATCTGTGGGGCAACCACGCGTCATACCTGCACCGCTTGGACATGCGTGGCTGGTCGCCTGGCATGCCCGCCAAGGTCACCAAGATTCTGCAATTGCAGGAACCTGTGCGAGGACTGAATGGCGCAAGTCTTGTGGGGCCGGGTGTGATACTGATCGCAGATTCGTTTGCAGGGCTTATCTGGCGTGTTGACCTTGCGCCGGGTGCCTCCAGCGCCAAGGCTCGAGTCTGGTTGAAGCATGTCAGTATGGCCTCTATTCCAGATGGCCCCATGCCGGATCAGCCCGGAATCAACGGGCTGGCATTTGCCCCGAAAACACACTTTCTGTATTTCACGTCGACGGCACAGCAGTTGCTCATGCGTGTGCGAGTGGAACCCCACACACTGGAAGCTCTAGGCGAGCCCGAATTCATTGCCGATGGAATGATGGGGGATGACCTTTGCATCGACGAAGACTCAGAAGTAGCCTACGTCGCCACTCATAGGCAAAACTCCATTGACCGTGTTCCTCTGCAACCGGGGCAGCGAGGGAGTCAGCGAAACAGCATCGCTGGCGTTCCATTTACCGAGGAGCTTCTCGGACCAACAAGCGGTCGCTGGGGGCGTCTCCCAATGCAAGCCGGCAAGGTGGCATTTTTTCTCACCGATGGTGGGATCAAAGGGCCGATGCCCGATGGAAGCTTGAGGGAGGCGCGAGTGCTCCGAGTGAAGTTTTAACGCCTACGCAGGCTTGCTCTAGGTTCGAGCAAGCCTGCCGCAACGTCAACTCAAATCAGCGTCACACCCGTCTTCGACTGCAACAGCTCCAGCGTCACGCCGGGTGCCATCTCCATCACTTTCAAGCCTTGCGGCGTCACGTCCATGACGGCCAAATCAGTGATGATGCGATCGACCACGCCGAGGCCTGTCAACGGCAAGGTGCATTGGGTCAAGATCTTCAGGTCTTCTGTGCCGTCTTTCTTTTTGGCAACGTGTTCCATCAGCACGATGACACGCTTGACGCCGGCAACCAAGTCCATGGCGCCGCCCATGCCCTTGACCATCTTGCCGGGGATCATCCAGTTCGCCAAATCGCCCTGCTCACTGACCTGCATGGCACCGAGGATGGACAGGTTGATCTTGCCGCCACGGATCATGGCGAAGCTGTCGTGACTGCCGAAGATCGACGAACCCGCAATGGTGGTGACAGTTTGTTTGCCCGCGTTGATCAGATCAGCGTCCACCTGGTCTTCAGTTGGGAAAGCGCCAATGCCGAGCATGCCGTTTTCAGACTGTAGCCAGACTTCAATGTCGGTGGGCACAAAGTTCGCCACCAGCGTCGGGATGCCGATGCCAAGGTTGACGTAAAAACCGTCTTCGAGTTCTTGGGCAGCACGGGCTGCCATTTGGTCTTGGTTCCACGCCATGTCAGGCTCCTGTTGTGTTGCTGGTCGGCACGGTCACCGTGCGTTTTTCAATGCGCTTTTCCGGGGTCGCATTGAGCACGATGCGGTGCACGTAAATGCCCGCCAGATGAATGTCATCAGGGGCCAGTTCGCCGACTTCCACAATTTCTTCAACCTCCACAATGCACAGCTTGCCCGCCATGGCCACAGCCGGGTTGAAGTTGCGGGCCGTTAAGCGAAAACGCAGGTTGCCAGACTTGTCTGCCGTGTGCGCTTTGACAAAGGAGACATCGGGGACCAAAGAGCGTTCCATGACGTAGTTTTCGCCATCGAACTCACGCAGTTCTTTGCCTTCAGCCACCAAGGTACCGACGCCGGTTTTGGTGAAAAATGCCGGAATGCCAGCACCGCCAGCACGCAGCTTTTCAGCCAGCGTTCCCTGCGGTGTGAACTCCAGCTCCAGCTCGCCTGCGAGGTACTGGCGCTCGAACTCTTTGTTCTCACCGACGTAGCTCGAGATCATTTTTTTGATCTGTCGCGTGCCGAGCAATTTACCGAGGCCAAAGTCGTCAACGCCTGCGTTGTTGGAGATCACGGTGAGGTTTTTAACCTGGCTGTTTTTGAGCGCCTCGATCAGCGCCTCAGGAATGCCGCACAAACCAAAACCACCTACCGCCATGAGTTGGCCGTCCTTGACAACGCCCTTCAGGGCGGCCTCGGCCGAGGGAAATATCTTGTTCACAAAAGTCTCCAGTTATATCCGCAAGGCCGTGAATCAGCTCTGCCGCAGAGCCATTACGATACTACGTAACGCATTACGTAGTTTCCCCTAAAGGTTTGCCCCATGGAAGTGGATTACCAATTGGCTTTTGATTTGGCACCGGTGGGCTTGGTGTTGTCCCGAAACCGCACCATCGTCGACTGCAATCAGCACGTGTGCGACATGTTTGGTGCAGCGCGCGACCAGTTGGTGGGCCAGTCCTTCAAGGCGCTCTACCCCAGCGCTGCTGAGTACGAGCGCACCGGCGCGCGCCTGACACCCATCCTGAATGCCAGCGGCGTGTACGCCGACGACCGCATCATGAAGCGCGTGGGTGGCCGGTTCAAAGACGAAACCTTTTGGTGCCACGTGACCGGCAGAACCCTGAACCGAGACGCCCCGCACGAGGCCGGCATCTGGACCTTTGAAGACCTGAGCTCAAGACGTCCCGTCACAGCCGAACTCACCGCCCGCGAACGCGAAGTGGCCGCTCACCTGATGGGTGGCCTGACATCGAAAGAAATTGGCCGGGCCCTGGCCATCAGCCACCGCACGGTGGAGGTTTATCGGGCGCGTTTGATGCGCAAATACAAAGCGTCGACCACGGCTGATCTGGTGCATAAATTGTTGGCCGGCTGAGTCCCGCTCAACCTCTTTGGGCCGTCTATAGTCAATCCATGCGACACATCCATTTGCGTTTACGGTTTTTGACCCGCCGCGGCTTGGTCTATCCCCTTTGCCTTTCGTTGACGATCTTGCTGCTGGGCGGCGTTGGCTTTTGGTACCTTGAGCCGAAAGTCGAGACGCTCAGCGACGGGCTTTGGCTGGCCTTCACAACAGCGGCCACGGTGGGCTACGGCGATATTGTGCCGAGCACACATGGCTCCCGCGCGTTTGCGGTGTTGGTGGTGTTGCTGGGGTTGGCGGTGTTGTCGCTGGTCACGGCCTCCGTGGCGGCCGTCTTTGTGGGCCATGAAGAGCGCGACATCGAACGCGAACTGATGAAAGAAATTCGAGCCCTGCGCGCTGAGGTGGCGGCCTTGCACCAGCACCAGCACCAACAAACGGTCTGGGGGAGCAGACACAACGCCAAAGACTGAATTAAGCTTTGCGCTATTGATGTGACCACAACTCCGGAGCCCTGCATGACCCGCTTCCCAGCACCTGAACTGAACGACCTGCCTGAAGACATCAGGCTCAAAATCCTAGCGGTACAAGAAAAAGCTGGCTTTGTGCCAAACGTCTTTCTGGCCCTGGCGCGCCGACCCGCCGAGTGGCGTGCTTTCTTTGCTTATCACGATGCCTTGATGATCAAAGAGGAAGGCGGCAACCCGACCGGTTCGCTCACCAAGGGTGACCGCGAGATGATCGTGACCACCACCAGCGCGGCCAACCATTGCCTGTATTGCGTGGTGGCACATGGTGCGATCTTGCGGATTTATGAAAAGAAAGCGCTGGTGGCGGATCAGGTGGCGGTGAACTACCGCAAGGCCGACATCAGCCCGCGGCAGAAAGCCATGCTCGACTTTGCGATGACAGTCTGCGAGCACTCACACGAAATAACGGATGCCGACTTTGAGGCGCTGCATGCGCATGGGTTCACTGACGAAGATGCGTGGGACATTGCCGCCATCACCGCATTTTTTGGACTCTCAAACAGAATGGCGAGTTTCAGCAACATGCAGCCGAATGCGGAGTTTTACGTGATGGGTCGAATTCCGAAAATCAAATGAAGACCGCGTCAAGGCAGCGCTCCTCCGATTAACATCACGCATGAAATTTTTAATCCGCTCCTTTTTTAAAACTCTGCGCATCGTCCTAGGTCCGGTGATGCTGCTCAAAGAACGTTTGACCCGTCCCGCTGGCCTAGTACGTGCACTGGCGGCGCAAGACATCATCGACAAGCAGTGCGAAAGCTTGGTGCTGTATCACTACAAGACCTGCCCTTTTTGCATGAAAGTGCGCCAAGAAATGCGGCGCTTGTCTTTGCCCATTCAACGCATCGACGCCCAACCTGAAGGCAGTGATCGAGAGGCGTTACGGCAAGGTGGTGGACTCGCCAAGGTCCCTTGTTTGAGAATCACAGACGACGCTGGCAACAGCCAGTGGCTTTACGATTCAGACGAAATTGTGGCCTACCTGCGTGGCCGTTTTCCAGCCAGTTCAGTCGCTGCCTGAGATCATTTTTCGAATGTGCTCAGGCAAGGTCTTGGCTTTCTGCGCCGGAAAGTCGACCCAGATAGTGGTGGCGCCACCGGCGGCATAAATCACGCCGGGCTGGTCGACCCTTTCCATCGTGACCCAGGTTTCAAAGGTGGTTCTCGCGGGGTCACTCACAAACATTTTGATCCGCACATCGCCCGGGTATTCCAGCTGCTTGTAGAAATTACAGAAAGCATTGACGATGACTGGCCCTTCGCCTTGGGGGTCTGGCATGCCTCCGATACTGTGCATCCAGTCAATGCGGATGGTCTCCATGTAGCGGAAGTAGGAACCGTTGTTCAGGTGACCCATCGCGTCCATGTCGCCCCAACGGATGGGGATGTGCATGTCATACACCAGCTTTTTAATCTCAGGAATCTCGATCTTCATGTGTGCCTTCATGGATAGCAGGATGCCGAACCTTATCAACCCCCGCTCGGCGGCATAATAAAATTCGTTCTTCGCCGCAGGTGAACCCTCACCCCCAGCAGCCAGACCGACACCGCTACAACGCAATTATCACGGAGCCCCACCGCATGAACAACGAAGACATCCTGGCCCAATACGGTCCCCGTGAGGCCATGGACTATGACGTGGTGGTGGTCGGCGGTGGTCCCGGCGGCTTGGCCACGGCGATCCGCCTGAAACAACTGGCGGCAGAAAAAGGCACTGAAATTTCTGTCGTGGTGCTGGAGAAAGGTTCTGAGCCCGGCGCACACATTCTCTCGGGCGCGGTGATGGACCCGATCGCCTTGAATGAATTGATTCCCGACTGGAAGGCGCTGGGTGCACCCCTGAACCAGCCCGTCACGGCAGATGAAGTGCTGTTTTTAAGCGAACACGGCGCTACCAAAACGCCTGGATTTTTAGTCCCCGACTGCATGCACAACGAAGGCAACTACATCGTCAGCGTAGGCAACGTGGTGCGCTGGTTGGCGCTGCAAGCTGAAAACATGGGCGTTGAAATTTTCCCAGGCTTTGCCGCTGCTGAAGTGCTTTACAACGAAGACGGCTCGGTCAAAGGCGTCGCCACCGGCAATCTGGGCGTGAGCAAAACCGGCGAACCCGGCGAGAACTTCCAGCTCGGCATGGAACTGCACGGCAAATACACCGTTTTTGCAGAAGGCGCGCGCGGCCACTTGGGTCGCCAGTTGATCAGCCGCTTCAAGCTGGACGCAGGCAAAGACCCGCAAGCCTACGCACTCGGCATCAAAGAGCTGTGGGAGATTGACCCGGCCAAACACAAAGCCGGGCTGGTGGTGCACACCGCCGGCTGGCCGATGCAATCCGACACCTACGGTGGCGGCTTCATGTACCACCTTGAAGACAACAAGGTCACGCTCGGGCTGGTCACGGGTCTTGACTACAGCAACCCCTACCTCAGCCCGTTTGAAGAAATGCAGCGCTGGAAAACACATCCCGCGATTCGCCACTACCTTGAAGGAGGCAAGCGCATCAGCTACGGTGCGCGCGCCATCACGGCTGGCGGCGCCTTGAGTTTGCCGAAGACAGTGTTTCCTGGCGGTGCCTTGGTCGGCTGCGAAGCCGGTTACCTCAATGCAGCGCGCATCAAGGGCAGCCACGCCGCCATCAAGACCGGCATGCTGGCGGCTGAGGCGGCCTACGCCGCGGTGACGAATGGTCGCCAACATGACGAGCTCAGCGCCTACCCTGCGGCCTACGCCAAGAGCTGGCTGGCCAAGGAACTGAACCAGTCACGCAACTTCAAAGCGTGGTTCAAAAAAGGCTTGTACATGGGCTCGTTCATGACGGGCATTGAGCAGTGGCTGCTGCCGCGTCTGGGCATTCAGAGCCCGCCGTGGACGATTCACCGCACCCTGCCCGACCACGCCATGCTGAAGCCGGCGGCAGAGTGCCAACCCATCGTCTACCCGAAGCCAGACAACAAAATCACCTTCGACCGCTTGAGTTCGGTGTTTGTCTCGAACACCAATCACGAAGAACAGCAGCCAGCGCACCTGACGCTGAAAGATGCCAGCGTGCCCGTCAGCGTCAACCTGGCCACCTACGCCGGCCCTGAAAGCCGTTATTGCCCGGCCGGTGTTTACGAGTACGTGAAGAATCCGGATGACACCGACCGGCTGCAGATCAACGCGCAAAACTGCGTGCACTGCAAGACCTGCGACATCAAAGACCCGACGCAAAACATCGTCTGGGTCACCCCCGAAGGTGGCGGCGGACCCAACTACAGCGGCATGTAAAAACGCGCTGGCTGAGTCGCCGCCAAGCTGGCTCAGCCCTCTGCGACCTGATGGTTGGCCATCAGCTCGAGTGACCGAACCAAGGCGGAATGATCCAGGTCTTGCATGCCATTGGCACTGCAGACCTGCATCAGTTGCGCCGCACCGGCGGTTTGTGGCAACGCCACACCCAAAGCCCGCGCACCGTTCAGCGCCAAGTTCAGGTCTTTTTGATGCAAGCCAATGCGAAAGCCCGGTGCAAACGTGCGTTTGATCATGCGCTCGCCATGCACTTCCAAAATGCGTGAGGCCGCAAAACCACCCATCAGCGCCTGACGCACTTTGGCCGGGTCTGCGCCGGCCTTGCTGGCAAACAGCAAGGCCTCGCCAACCGCAGCGATGTTCAGCGCCACGATGATCTGGTTCGCGACCTTGCAGGTTTGGCCATCCCCATTGCCGCCGACCAGCGTGATGTTTTTACCCATCAACTCAAACAGCGGCTTGACACGTTCGAACACCGCATCGGGTCCGCCGATCATGATGGTCAGGCTGGCCGCCTTAGCACCCACTTCACCGCCAGAAACGGGCGCGTCCAGATAGTCAGCGCCCAGCGCATTGATCTTTTGGGCGAAGGTCTTGGTGTCCATCGGCGAGATCGAACTCATGTCGACCACCGTCTTGCCTTTGGACAAGCCGGCGGCTACACCGTTGTCGGCGAACAGCACTTTGTCGACATCCGGCGTGTCGGGCAGCATCATGAAAATAATGTCCGCGCGCTCAGCCACTTCACGCGGCGAGGCACAAGCGGTGGCGCTGCCGGTGAGCAGGTCAGCCGGTATTTTGCTGCGGGTATTCAAGAACACCTCATACCCTGCCTTGATCAAATGTGCGGCCATCGGTGCGCCCATGATGCCCAAGCCAATAAATCCAAGTTTGCTCATTCAAATACTCCAGTCTCAGTTCATAGAAAAGCGTGTCATGCGTTGCCGCTCAATCGCGATAACGATCGCACAAGGCTTGCGTGGCGCTGCGAAAAGTCCCGAGGTCGCTGCCGACGCCAACGAAGGTCGCACCCAGCGATAGGTAGTGTCTGGCTTGTGCCTCCAATGGCGCCAGAATGCCGACCGGTTTGCCGGCAGCCTTGACATCGGCAAACACTTTGGCGATCACGGCTTGAACTTCGGGGTGTGACGGATTTCCCAGATGCCCTAGCGCAGCGGCCAAATCTGAAGGGCCGACGAAGATGGAGTCAACGCCGTCTATGGCCGCAATCTCTTTGACCGCAGCCACACCCGCCAGACTCTCGATTTGAACCATGACGCAGATGTGGTCGTTGATAGATTTCAAATAGTCAGGAATGGAGCCATAGCGATTGCTGCGCTGTGACACGGCGACACCGCGAATCCCTTGCGGTGGATAGCGCGTGGCAGAGACCGCACTGCGTGCTTCTTCAGCACTTTCAACGAAGGGCACAAGGAAGTTGTAAAAGCCCGCATCCAGCAGTCTTTTGAGCTCGACGGCGCTGTTGCACGAAGGCCGTGCGATGGGTGCGGACGGGCTGTCTTTGAGCGCCATGAGTTGCGGAATAAAGGTGCTGACATCGTTAGGCGAATGCTCACCGTCCAGCAAGATCCAGTCAAAACCCGCTAACCCCAGCACCTCTGTCGTGATGGGACTGGCCAAAGACGACCAGCAGCCGATGAGTTTTTTCCCCGCCAATAAATCTCGCTTGAAGCTGTTGGGGAACGGTTGGTAGGGAACAGTTTGTGTCATGGCTGGTTTCTGTCTTTTAAATGGGAAGCATTGTGCTTGAGCGTCAATCGCCTATGTTACGCGGCCATCCATTTGTTTTGTCACTGCGAGCGTAGCGCGGCAGGCTAGGTGCCCGAATTCGGATTCATGGACTGCCGCGCTACGCTCGCAGTGACAGAATTCATGGCCTAACTGTGATGTATTTTTCTCACTCCATGGGCTTGTCGTCGCAGCCTCCAAATACGCCCGACCTAGGGTTTTCCATGAGGCCTCATAAAAAGTCTTGACTTGTTAGATTTCGGCCTAGATAATTTTCTACTTGTCAGACAACTCATGTCTGACGTGAGATTAACAACTTGGAATTGCTGACATGATGACAACCAAGAGCCACCCCAAGCTTTTATTGACCGGCGCTGCGGGCGGCTTGGGTCAAGCGCTTCGCGAACGACTCAAAGCCAATTGCGATGTGCTGCGCCTGTCGGATCGCGTTGCTTTTGGCGAGGTCGGGCCAAACGAGGAAATCGTTTTAGCCGATTTAGCGGATGCCGATGCTGTCAACGCCATGGTGACGGGCGTCAATGCCATCATTCACTTGGGTGGCATCTCGGTTGAAGGACCCTTCGAGCCGATCATGCAGGCCAATATTCTGGGTGTCTATCACCTGTACGAGGCCGCTCGAAAACAGGGTGTCAAACGAGTGGTGTTTGCCAGCTCTAACCATGTGACTGGTTTTTATCGCCAGAGCGAAACCATCAACGCCGACCAGCCTGCTCGTCCCGATGGCTTCTATGGGCTCAGCAAAGCCTTTGGTGAAGACCTGTCCCGGTTTTACTTTGATCGCTACGGCATCGAGACAGCCTGCGTGCGTATTGGCTCTTCTTTTGCCGAGCCGCGCGATCGCCGTATGTTGGCCAGCTGGCTGAGTTTTGATGACCTGCATCGTCTGATCACGGCTTGTCTAACAACGCCCGTGCTGGGCCATTCCATTATTTTTGGCATGTCGAACAACGCGGTGACGTGGTGG
>Ga0208916_10000451_pt1 | contig 19504 bp, 16 predicted proteins | sample DEB19_08_DNA_5_FD_184523 | JGI IMG/M metagenome (GOLD analysis project Ga0208916, IMG submission 184523) | Aqueous microbial communities from the Delaware River and Bay under freshwater to marine salinity gradient to study organic matter... | ecosystem: Environmental > Aquatic > Marine >... | reverse complement strand
AAGTGCTGAAGGACTACAAGCTTCCGGGTTGAGCTGCCCGTTTAATCGTGCTCCAGATCCCAGATGAAGTGGGCATCTGTGAGCAGGCCGTAATACGCTTTCAGTGCGCCGACTTGGGCTTGCAAGGCGCTGTTTTCTGCGGCCGTGGCTTGTCGCCGGGCCAAGAGCAAGGATTGCAGGTCACCTTCGCCCAAGGCATAAGCGCGCTGCACCAGCTTGGCGTTGTCTTGCATGGCGCGGGCGCCTTCATTGGCCATCTGCAGACTGTCGAACAAGCCGCGAGCTGTCACGAAAGCGGTCGCAAAGTCGGTTTCCAATTCACGCTGCGTGAGCTCCACCGTTTGACGGGCCACTTCAACCGCTGCGAGTGCTTTGGCGCTGCGCGAATCACGCAGGCCGCCGACCAAGGGGATGCTGATGCTCAAGCCCATCAGCCGTTCGCGACCGCCCACTTCTGAAGTGCTGTAGACGCCCAAGGTCGGATCGGCAAAGCGACTGGCGCTGGCATGCTCGGCCTGCGCTTGTGCGATTCGCAGCTGTGTTTGCGCGAGTTTGAGCACATCGCTTTCGCCCATGATCCGCTCTCGCCACTGGCTCGCGTCTTCCGCAATCAACAGCGGCGAAGGCAGAGCGATGCGCAGAGGCTGGATGCCTGGGAATCTAACGGAGATGCGCGCCCACGCTGCGGCGGCCAAGGTCTGCGCATCGTTGCTCAAACGCTTTTGCTCAGCCAGTTCGGCGCTGGCCAGGTTGAAATCCAGCGTTGAGGAGTCGCCAGCTCGGCGGCGCTTGTCGACCGCCAGCATGTTGTCTTGCACCGCCTGTAAGTTAGCCAACGCCAGCTCACGGCCCCGTTCGGACGCCAGCCAATCAATCCAGAGCGAGACCAAGTCTTTGGCTGATTCGTGCATGGCTTCGCCATAGCGCGCCTCAGACTCCTCGATCGTGGCTTTGCCCATGTTGCGGTCTGCTGCGCGCTTGCCGGGTAGCCGGATAGCGCGCTCGACGCCGACGTTCCATTCGCGGTATTGCGCACCCGTGTCGATGGACCGGCGTTGCCCAAACGCTCTGGCGGTCCACTCGTAGGGCGACAGCTCGAGAATCGTGGACTCTTCGCGGGCCACCGCCAAACCTGCTCTTGCGGCAGCCACGCGAGGGTCGTGCTCGAGCAGCGGGCGCGCCAACTCGGTCGGCAGCAGACCGGACACGGTCGGCGCTTGCAAGGCATAAACCGGCGCAGCCACGCCACACCAGCTGATCAAACTGACACAACAGATGCGCAAGCATCGAATCATCATGCGATGTCTCCCGCATCTACAACTGGCGTTGTCCAATAGCGCACACCAGCGCCAGCCAACTGCGCCTGGATGGCTGCTAGCAAGGCGTCTTTGTCAGCGCTGGCAATGATGACTTGCACCTGGGTCGCAAAGCCGCGCCCGAGCACTTGTTCGGTTTGATTCAGATGGTTAAAAGTCAAGCCATGTGCGGCGGTGTGCGCGCTGGTGAAAACGTTGGCGTTAGGCGACATCAGCAGCAGGTCGAGTAGTTTTTCTTCGACCGCCGGCGGGCAGAGCAAAGTCAGGCACAGGTCAGACATCGGAGTTCTTTCGTTTCGCAAAGCCAAAGCGCAAATACAAAATCGGCAGCAGCATCAAGGTCAAGGCCGTGGCCGTGATCAATCCACCGATCACGACGATGGCCAGTGGGCGTTGAATTTCAGACCCCGGCCCCGTGGCAAAAAGCAGGGGAATCAGACCAAAGGCGGTGATGGAAGCCGTCATCATGACGGGCCGCAGTCGGCGCTTGGCACCCTGCACCACAACATCCATCATGGCCAAGCCTTCGCTTTTCAGCTGGTTGAAATAACTCACCAAAACTACGCCGTTGAGCACCGTGATGCCGAGCAGCGCAATAAAACCAACCGACGCCGGCACCGACAGGTATTCGCCGGTGACCCACAAAGCGACTATGCCGCCCACCAACGCAAACGGGATGATGCTCAAAATCAGCAGCGCTTGGCGGACTGATCGAAAGGTTGAAAACAGCAACACAAAAATCAAGCCGAGAGCGATTGGCACGACCACGGTGAGCCGAGCTGCCGCGCGTTGCTGGTTTTCAAACTGACCGCCCCAACTGATGCGGTAACCCGTGTCGAGCTGGACTTTTTGGGCGACCAAGGCTTTCGATTCTTCGACAAAGCCGACCAAGTCTCGGTTGGCCACATTGGCCACGACCACGCTGTAACGGCTGCCCATTTCCCGGTCAATCTTGACGGGGCCGGCGGCACGTTCCAGCTTGGCCACGCTGGCCAAGGCCACCGTGTGGCCGTTTTTGCTGGTGATGCGCATGGCCGAAAAATCAGCCGGCGACATGCGCAGGCTTTCAGAGCCGCGCAAGACAATCGGCGTTCGGCGATTGCCTTCAATCACCACACCAGCGCGTTGGCCTTCAATCTGCATGCGCAGCGCGTCCTGAATTTCTTCGACGCTCAAGCCCAGCCGACCCGCTTGCAAACGGTCCACGGTCACCTTCAGGTATTGCACGCCGTCGTTTTGTACGGTGTAGACGTCTTGGTTGCCAGGCACGGTCTTCAGCAAGGCCTCGACTTGGCTGGCGTAGGCGTTTAACTTGCCCAGGTCAGGGCCGAAAATCTTGACGGCCAAGTCGCCGCGCACGCCGATGATCATTTCTGACACCCGCATCTCGATCGGTTGCGTGAAGCTGTAGAGAATCCCCGGCATGGGATCGAGGACCTTGCGCACTTCATCCTTCAACGCTTCTTTGGTTTTCATTCGCCATTCGCCTTGCGGTTTGAGCAGCAAGTAGGTGTCGGTCTGGTTCAGACCCATCGGGTCCAGCCCGATCTCATCAGAACCGGCACGGGCCACGATGCCATGCACCTCTGGAATGGCCTGCATGATGGCTTGTTGAATCTTCAAGTCCAGTGCGGCACTTTGTTCCAAGCTGATGGACGGCAGTTTTTCAATGCCAACGATCAAGTCACCTTCGTCCATGGTCGGCATGAAGGTCTTGCCGACCTGGGTGTAAATCACCCCAGCCGCCAGCAGCATGACAAGCGCCGCCGCTGCCACCGTGCGCTGCCGGCGCATGGCCCAGGCAAGGGCGGGTTCATACAGCGTCAAGAGTTGGCGTGGCAACCACGGGTCTTCGTGCTTGACTTCGCGAAGCAAATAAGACGCCAGAACGGGGATGACGGTCAGCGACAAAGCCAGTGAGCCGGCCAGTGCAAACACAATGGTCAGGGCGACCGGCACAAAGTATTTGCCTTCCAGCCCTTGTAAGGTCAGCAACGGTAAAAACACCGTGATGATGATCAAAATCCCAGCGGTGACTGGCACCGCGACTTCACGCACCGCGCGGTAGATGATGTGCAAACGCGGCAGTTTGCTGGCGGTCGGGTCGGTGGCCAGACGCTGCACGATGTTTTCAACCACCACGATGGCGGCATCGACCAGCATGCCGATGGCGATCGCCAGACCGCCCAAGCTCATCAGGTTGGCCGACATGCCAAAGGTGCTCATCAGAATGAAAGTGATGAGGGCCGCCAAGGGCAGCACCAGCGCCACAGTCAGGGCGGCGCGAATGTTCCCCAAAAACAGGCCCAGCAAAATGATCACCAGCACCGTGGCTTCAAGCAAGGCCGATGTGACCGCGTGAACCGCCTTGGTGACCAAGGAGGCCCGGTCATAAAAGGTGTTGATGACCACACCAGCCGGCAACGTGGGCTGGAGTTCTGCGAGTTTCAGGCGCACACCTTCCACCACGTTTTTGGCGTTGGAACCGGCCAGACCCAGCACCAGACCTTGCACCGCTTCGCCACGTCCACTCTGCGTCACCACGCCGTTGCGCGTGACTGTGCCGATGCTGACGTCAGCCAAGTTACCCAAGCGAACGGGTGAGCCACCCTGCATCGTGACGACGATGGCGCGTAAGTCCTCCAAGCTGTTGACGCTGCCTTCCGTGCGCACCAAAAGGACTTCGTCACCTTCCCGCAGGCGGCCGGCGCCGTCATTGCGGTTGTTCGCCGCAACCGCGTCTTTCAGCTGCGTGATGGTCACGCCGCTGGCGGCCATGCGGATAGCGTCAGGGACGATTTCGTAAGCTCTGACGACGCCGCCCAACGCATTCACGTCGGCCACGCCTGGCACGGTGCGCAGGGCGGGCCGGATGACCCAGTCCAGCAGGCTGCGACGCTCAGCGAGTGACATCGCGTCAGACTCAACGGTGAACATGTACATTTCGCCAAGTGGCGTCGTCACCGGGGCCATGCCGCCGGAAATCCCTGCCGGCAAGCTGGCCGTTAAACCGCCCAGCCGTTCACTCACCTGCTGGCGCGCCCAATAAATGTCGGTGCCATCTTCAAAATCAATCGTCACATCGACCAAGCCGTACTTGGTCACGGAGCGCAAAATTTTGGTTTTGGGAATGCCGAGCATGTCCACTTCGATCGGCACCGAGATGCGGCTTTCGACCTCTTCCGGTGTCATGCCCGGCGCTTTCATGATGATCTTGACTTGCGTGCCCGAGACATCCGGAAAAGCGTCTATCGGCAAGCCGCGCAAGGCATACCAGCCGGCCGCCGCCAGCATCACGGTCGCCATCAGCACAAAGAGGCGCTGCGCCAAAGAAAATTGAATCAGTCTGGCCAGCATCACTGCGCTTCTTTGTGGTTGATCCAAGCGCCTTTGAGCGCCACAACACCGCTGACAGCGACTTGATCGCCAGCTTTAACAGGCCCTTGAATTTGCACCCGCTGACCGGCGCTGGCAGTGACCTGAACCGCCTTGGCTTCAAAGCCGTCAGCCGTGCGCACAAACACATAAGCCTGCTTGCCGTCATGCGCCACGGCGGACAACGGGAGTTCCCATGCGCTTGTCGCCGAATTGATTGGCGCGCTGGGCAAGTCAACCGACAGCATCTCACCCGGTCGCACCAAACTGGTTTTGCCTTGAACCAGCGCGCGCAGGGTCACCATCTGGCTGCCTGATTCGACCATTGTGCTGCGATTCAAGATCTGTGCGGTCAGGTTGCGGGCCAACACGTTCAGTTGGGTGCCTGGCAACCAAAGCGAGCTCTCAGCAACGGGCACCTGAATCTCCAACCAAAGCGTTCCGGTTTGCGCCAGGTGCAACAAAGCCGTGCTGGGGTCGACCCGTTGGCCCGGTTTGACCGCCATCTCGGTGACAACACCAGCCTGCGCTGCGGCCAACACCAAGCTGTCTTGGGGGTTGCCGGAGGCGAGAACTTGCTCAATGCTGGTGCTTGACATGCCCATCAAGCGCAAGGAGGCTTTGGCTTGCTTCAAGGCCGCCTCGGCGTCCATCGATGCGGCTTGCGCTTCCTGCACACGGCGCAGTGCGATGAGCCCTTCAGCGAAAAGAGATTGCTCCCGCTGGCTGGCCTGCGCCGCCAAGCGGGCCCGCGTGCTGGCTTGCAACAATTGCAGCTGCTGCTGGCCAAACTCTGCGCTGGCCATGCGAACCAAGGGCGCGCCGGCACGCACCGCATCGTTGGTTTGGACCAGTAACTGCGAGATCACGCCGTTCACGGGAGAGGCAATGACCTGTTCCGCGTTCGGCGGGAGTACCACCTGAGCCGGGTAAGGGGTGCGCACAGAGTCGGCTTGGCTTTGATGTGGTTTTGCTGGTATTTTCAATGGCGCCGTCTGAATCCCCAAGGCCTTCACTTGACTGCTGGCAACGGCAAACTTGGCAGGTCGATCAGCCGACTCTGCGCAGAGGGGCAACACGCAAAACGCCACCGTGGTGAAAACGCTCAAGAGAGCTTGCAACCGGGCATCAAAAATACGCATAACGAACCCCCACTAAATAACTTGAAACTGAACTTTTTCGACACAATTGTAGTAATCATCTGTTTCATGAACATGACATCGCCAGTGTTTTTTTGAGCCCATCCCTGCACAAATGCGCTTTCATGTTCAGCTGTTTTCATCGTTCGTACAATGAAAAAATAGATCGTACTTCTTTAGACATCACCCGAAAGAAATTCCCATGACAGCGCACTACACAGTTCACGGCAACGTGGCGGTTATCACGCTTGACAACCCGCCCGTCAATGGTTTGGGCATGCTGACCCGCCGCGCCATCACTGATGGCTTGCAGCAAGCGCAAGCCGACAGCACCGTCAAGGCGATTGTCATCACCGGTGCGGGCAAGGTATTTTCCGGCGGTGCCGACATCAAAGAATTTGGCACGGACAAAGCCGCTGTCGAACCAAACTTGCGCAGCGTGATTCTGTCCGTTGAAAATTGCAGCAAGCCCGTGGTGGCCGCCATCCATTCGGTCTGCATGGGCGGCGGGCTGGAGTTGGCGCTGGGTTGCCATTACCGCATTGCAGCACCCGGCTGCAGCGTGGCACTGCCTGAAGTCAAGCTCGGTTTGCTGCCGGGTGCTGGCGGTACGCAACGCCTGCCGCGGGCACTGGGTGTCGAGGCCGCGCTGAACATGATCGTCAGCGGCGAAGCCATGAAAAGCGAGATGTTGGCGATGGTGCCGGAGCAAAAGCTGTTTGACATCATCAGTGCCTCGGCCGACTCGCTGGCCGCCGAGGCTTTGTCTTTGGCGCAAGCCATCGCCGACGCACGGCCCTTGCCGCGCGTGCGCGACTTGACTTGCAAACACCCGCAAGGCGACGGCTATTTTCAGTTTGCCCGCAACATCGTCAAGGGCAGGGCCAAAAACTTCCCGGCACCGCTGAAATGTGTGGACGCGGTGCAGGCGGCGACACAGAAAAGTTTTGAAGACGGCGTGGTGTTTGAGCGTGAGCAGTTCGTGAACCTGATGCTGTCGCCCGAAAGCCGGGCGCTGCGGCACCTGTTCGCAGCCGAGCGTGCGGCCTCCAAAATCAAAGATGTGCCAGCTGACACGCCGCTGCGCGATGTCAAGTCGGTGGCCGTGATTGGCGCGGGCACCATGGGCGGCGGCATTGCCATGAACTTTTTGAACGCGGGCCTGCCCGTCAAGTTGCTGGAGATGAAGCAAGATGCTCTGGACCGAGGCATCGCTACCATCCGCAAAAACTACGAAGCACAGGTCAAAAAAGGCAAGCTCACACAAGCCAAGTACGAGCAGCGCATGAGCCTGCTGAGCAGCACGCTGAGCCACGACGACTTGAGCTCTGCCGACATGGTGATCGAAGCGGTGTTTGAAGAGATGGGCGTGAAAGAAAAAGTCTTCAAGAAATTGGACCGGGTGATGAAGCCGGGCGCGATTTTGGCGACCAACACCTCGACGCTGGATGTCAACACCATTGCCAGCTTCACCCAGCGCCCGCAAGACGTGGTCGGGCTGCATTTTTTCAGTCCCGCCAATGTCATGAAACTGTTGGAGGTGGTGCGCGCTGACAAGACCGCCAAAGACGTCATGGCGACCGTCATGGCCATAGCCAAAAAAATCCGCAAAACGGCGGTGGTGTCTGGCGTCTGTGACGGCTTCATCGGCAACCGGATGATCGAGCAATACGGCCGCCAAGCGGGCTTTTTATTGGACGAAGGCTGCACCCCGGCGCAGGTCGACAAGGCCGCCGAAAAGTTTGGTTTTGCCATGGGGCCGTTTCGCATGAGTGACTTGGCGGGCAACGACATCAGCTGGGCCATTCGCAAGCGCCGCTTCAGCGAAAAGCCTGAAATGAAGTACAGCAAAACCGCCGATTTACTCTGCGAGCAAGGCCGTTTCGGGCCAAAAACCGGCGCCGGCTGGTACGACTACCTACCCGGCAAACGCGACGCGATTCCGAGCGCGGACGTGGTCGCCATGGTGGCTGCGCACCGTCAGTCGCTGGGCATCACGCCGCGCAAAATCGGTGACGAAGAAATTGTGCAGCGGCTGGTGTACAGCTTGGTCAATGAAGCCGCCCACATTTTGGAAGAAGGGATAGCCGCCAAAGCCAGCGACATCGATATTGCCTATGTCTTTGGCTACGGCTTCCCGGCGCATCGCGGTGGCCCCATGCTGTACGCCGATCAGGTGGGGCTTTTCAACGTTGTGCAAAGCATGAACCGCTTCGCGCTGAACCCGCTGGATGACGCGCAGTTCTGGCAGCCTGCGCCGCTGCTGCTCCGGCTCGTCGCTGAAGGCAAGACCTTCAACTGAACCCCACCCACCGAATCCGGAGAATTCCATGACCTCAGCTGTGATTGTTTCCACTGCCCGCACCCCTCTGGCCAAAAGCTGGAAGGGCTCTTTCAACATGACGCACGGTGCGACGCTGGGTGGCCATGCCGTCGAACACGCCTTGCAGCGCGCCGGTCTTGAGGCCGCTGAAGTCGAGGACGTGATCATCGGTTGCGCCACGCCCGAAGGCGCGACGGGGGCCAATATCGCGCGGCAGATCGCGTTGCGCGCCGCTTGCCCGGTCAGCGTGTCGGGCATGACGGTGAACCGCTTTTGCTCCTCGGGTCTGCAGTCGATTGCACTGGCCGCGCAGCGCGTGATCGCGGGCGAGGCAGATATCTTTGTGGCCGGTGGCGTCGAGAGCATTTCTTGCGTGCAACAAGAAATGAACACGCACATGCTGAAGGACAGCTGGCTCAGTCAAAACAAACCTGAGATTTACTGGAACATGCTGCAAACCGCCGAGCAAGTGGCCAAGCGCTACGGCATCTCCCGTGAACGCATGGACGCGTACGGCGCGCAAAGCCAGCAACGCGCCGCCGCAGCGCAGGCCGCCGGGCTGTTTGAAGCCGAGATCGCGCCTATCACGGTGGTCGCTGGCGTGATCGATCCGGTGATGGGCTTGACGACTCAAAAAGTCACCGTCAGTCGTGACGAGGGCATCCGCGAGGGCACGACGCAAGCAGGCATCAGCGGCATCAAGCCAGCCATGCCCGGCGGTCTGGTGTCTGCGGGCAATGCCAGCCAGTTTTCAGACGGTGCAGGTGCTGTCGTGGTGATGCATGAGGCCGTGGCTGAGCGCAAAGGGCTCAAGCCGCTGGGGCGTTTCTTAGGCTTTGCGGTGGCCGGTTGCGAGCCGGATGAAATGGGCATCGGCCCGGTGTTTGCTATCCCCAAAGTGCTGGCCAAACTGGGGCTTAAAGTCAGCGACATCGACCTGTGGGAGCTGAACGAAGCTTTTGCCGTGCAGGTGCTGTACTGCGCAGACAAACTGGGCATCCCGATGGACCGCCTGAACGTCAACGGCGGCGCAATCGCTGTCGGCCATCCTTATGGCGTGACCGGCCAACGGCTGACTGGTCATGCGTTGATAGAGGGCAAGCGACGCGGTGCCAAACTGGTTTGTGTCACCATGTGCATCGGCGGCGGCATGGGTGCCGCTGCTATTTTCGAGGTTCTTTGAATGACAACACTTATTAACCTAAAACGCCTGCAGCAGCTCATCTGGGTCTTTATTTATGGCGGTTTGCTGACGCTGGTGCTGGGCTTGTCGATGGAGCGGACTGACGATGCGACAGGTTGGCCCATGGTGGTTGGCGGCGGTGGCTTCGCGCTGCTTGGCGTTGTGCTGATTTATGTGCGCTCACGGCTCAAGGCAGACTGAATACCATGAACTTCGGCGTCGAAATTCCTTTTGTCACCACCCTTGGTTTTGAGCTCACGCGCTTTGACGGCGGCGAATCGACCTTGGAATTTTCAGCTCGACCAGAGCACCACAACTCCTTTGGCGTCACACACGGCGGCGCGATCATGACGCTGTTGGATGTGACCATGGCGACAGCTGCCCGCAGTGTGGCACCGGAGATGGGCGTCGTCACCGTCGAGATGAAAACCACCTTCATGAAACCGGCCCCTGGCGATAGCAGCACCTTGACCGGACGGGGTCATCTGATTCAACGCACCAAATCAATGGCCTTTGTCGAAGCCAAGCTTTACGACCATGAAGGCAACTTGTGCGCCCATTCCACGGGCACGTTTAAATACGTCAAGCGACCTGATCCACAAACCGCACTGGCTGGTTTGCCTGCGCATCAGATCTCGACCGACTGACCATTCACCGGACACAGACCTCGTCGCCTCTGCGAGCGGAAAATTTCCCCGTCACTGCAAGTGGAACGCGGCAGTCTATGACCCCGAATCCGCAGTCATGGATGGCTGCGCTGCTCTCGCCATGACGAAGCTGCTCATGCTAGCCATGACAGGGCTCAACGCAGGCGGTTGCTTTCGGCCTCTACGATCGGCTTGCCGGCAGCCCGTTCCAGTCGGTCTTCAAGTTCACCGATGTAGGCCGCCAGTGTGTTGCCCGACTGCTCGATCTTTGTCTCAATGTCTGCCTGCAAACGGCTCAGACGGTCATCGATTCTTTGGCTGTCTTGGGCTTCGCGCTCGGCCGCGGCATGGCTTTCAGCGGCCAGGTACTGCTGCAACTCAGTGAAGCGCGAAGCTTCGGCTTTGTCGGCCAGTTCCCGCTGGGCTTTGAGTTCACGTGCCGTGCGCCGGTTCTCGATCAAATACGCGCTTTTGGCATAAGCGCTGAAAAGCAAAAAGACCACCAACGCAGCGACCAAGCCGATCAGCATGACCGTCGCCAAAGGCGCTTGTACACTGGCAAAACCAAGGCTGAGCGGGCTGATCCGGTTGAACTCTTCGAGGTTCAAGGCCACGAAGGCCGTCGTCAAGACGATGGCCAATACCAGCAAAATAGACCGTGTGCGCATCGGAGCTCCCGTTAAAGCTTCATCATACGCAGAGCTTGCCAAAAGGGCTGTGGGAGAATGGCGCTTCATTTTTTCGCCGGCTACAAGACCCTCTCACATGCAGAAAATCATCCGGCAAATCGCCGCAGAAATCAAAGTTCAAGAGCAACAGATTCGGGTTGCCGTGGAACTCTTGGACGGCGGTGCGACCGTGCCTTTCATTGCCCGTTACCGAAAAGAAGTCACAGGTGGACTCGACGACATTCAGCTGCGTGAGCTGGAAGCCCGGCTGGGGTATTTGAGAGAGTTGGAAGATCGCCGTGAAACAGTGCTCAAAAGCATTGAAGAGCAGGGCAAGTTGACGCCTGATCTGCGCCGCGCGATTGAAGCCGCCGGCACCAAGCAAGACTTGGAAGACTTGTACTTGCCCTACAAACCGAGGCGTCGCACCAAGGGCCAAATTGCCCGGGAGTCAGGCATCGAGCCACTGGCCGATGCGCTGTTTGCCGACCCGATGTTGGTGCCGCAAGACGCTGCCGCTCCCTACGTCAAAGCCGAGAAGAACGAGAGCGGTGACGACTTCACCACCGTTCAAGCGGTGCTGGATGGCGTGCGCGACATCTTGAGCGAGCGCTGGGCCGAAGACGCGCCGCTGGTGCAGTCGCTGCGGGCTTGGTTGTGGAGTGAAGGGCTGTTCGCCTCGAAGCTGGTGGCCGGCAAAGACGAAAACCACCCGGACAACGCCAAGTTCCGCGATTACTTTGCCTACGACGAACCGATTGGCCGTGTGCCGTCGCACCGGGCGTTGGCGGTGTTTCGCGGGCGCGGACTGGAGATTCTGGATGCCAAGCTGGTCTTGCCCGAGCCGCCGGTGAGCGTCAGCCCAGCGGGCGCCAAGGCTGCACCGACGGTGTCGGTGGCTGAAGGCAAAATTGCGCTGCATTTGGGCTGGAGCCACAAAGTCCGCCCGGCAGATGATTTGCTGCGCAAATGCGTGACCTGGACGTGGCGCGTCAAACTCAGCTTGTCGATTGAGCGCGACCTCTTCACGCGGCTGCGCGAAGACGCTGAAAAAGTCGCCATCAAAGTGTTTGCCGACAACCTGCGTGACCTGCTGCTGGCCGCTCCAGCCGGCCCGCGTGTGGTGATGGGCTTGGACCCCGGCATCCGCACCGGGGTCAAAGTAGCGGTGGTGGACGCCACCGGCAAACTGGTGGAAACCGCCACGGTGTTTCCGCATGAGCCGCGCAAAGACTGGGAAGGCTCACTGCACACGCTGGCGAAACTCAGCGAAAAGCACGGCGTCAATCTCATCGCCATAGGCAACGGCACGGCCAGCCGCGAAACCGACAAGCTGGCCGCCGACCTCATCAAGCGGATCACGCAACATGCCGAGTCAGCGGGAACCGCTTGGCCGATTGACAAAGTCGTGGTCAGCGAAGCCGGCGCATCGGTCTATTCCGCCAGTGAATTCGCCTCCCAAGAAATGCCCGATGTTGATGTCAGTTTGCGCGGTGCCGCCAGCATTGCGCGGCGCCTGCAAGACCCGCTGGCCGAGCTGGTCAAGATCGACCCGAAATCCATCGGCGTGGGCCAGTACCAACACGATGTCAACCAAAGCGAGTTAGCGCGCAGCTTGGAAACCGTGGTTGAAGACTGCGTCAACAGCGTGGGCGTTGACCTGAACACCGCCAGCGTGCCCTTGCTGGCGCGGGTCTCGGGCCTGAGCCAGACGGTGGCCAAGTCGGTGGTGCGCTGGCGTGATGCCAACGGCGCTTTCACCAGCCGCGCTGACCTCTTGAAGGTCACCGGCTTGGGTGCCAAGACCTTCGAGCAAAGCGCCGGATTTTTGCGCCTGCACGCCAGCAGCAATCCGCTGGACATGACCGGCGTTCACCCCGAAACCTACCCAGTGGTCGAAAAAATCATCGCCCACACCGGCAAACCTGTGGCCGAACTGATGGGCCGTGCCGAGATGCTCAAGACGCTACGGCCTGAACTTTTTGCCAATGAAAAATTCGGCGTCATCACCGTCAAGGACATTTTGGCCGAGCTCGAAAAGCCGGGCCGGGACCCCCGCCCTGACTTCAAAGTAGCCCGCTTCAACGAGGGTGTCGAAGACATCAAAGACCTGGTCGAGGGCATGACACTGGAAGGCACCGTGAGCAATGTGGCGGCCTTCGGCGCCTTTGTCGACATCGGCGTGCACCAAGACGGCTTGGTGCATGTGAGTCAGCTCGCCAACAAGTTCGTCACCGACGCACGTGAAGTTGTGAAAACGGGTGACATCGTCAAGGTCCGCGTGACCGAGGTTGATGTGGCCCGCAAGCGCATCGGCTTGACCATGAAACTAGACGCTGCCCCTGCACGCCGTGACGCGCCACGCGACAACAAGTTCGAAGGCGCTGCCCGTGGCGCGCGGGTGGCCAATCAAAACTTCTCCAGCAGAAATGAGCCAGCCGGGCAGGGCAATGCCATGGCGTCGGCTTTTGCCAAGCTGCAAAGCCTGAAAAAATAAGCCCTGACTACATCGACGCTTGCAGCATCTGCCGATAGTCTTCTGCCGTGGCAATGCGCGGATTGGTCAAGTGGCAATGGTCGGCCAGTGCGCCTTCAATCACCTTCTCAAACAAAGCCGGCGTCACACCCATGGCGGCCAAGCCCTTGGGCAGACCGAGGCGGGCGCTCATGTCTTGAATAGCCGCCGGAATATCAGTGCCGGATGCCAAATTCATGGCCCGCGCCATGCGTTCAAGGCGTCGGTCTTTTTGCATGGAGTCAGCCGCCGCATTGAAGCGCACCACAGCCGGCAAAAACATCGCGTTCAGCGTGCCGTGGTGCAGGCGCGGGTCCACGCCGCCCAGACTGTGGCTTAGCGAGTGCACGCAGCCCAAGCCTTTTTGAAAAGCCATGGCGCCTTGCATGGCGGCGCTCATCATGTTGAGTCGGGCGTCACGGTCTTGGCCGTTGCGGGTGGCTTGTTCAATGTTGGCCCAGCCGCGCTCCAAGCCGTCCAGGCCAATGCCATCAGCCGGCGGATTGAACGACGGCGCCATGAAGGTTTCCATGCAGTGCGCGATGGCGTCCATGCCGGTGGCTGCGGTGAGTTGCGGCGGTAAACCCAGCGTGAGTTCAGGGTCGCAAATGGCGGTCTTGGGCACCAAGGACCAAGAATGAAAGCCCAGCTTGCGGTGGTCATCAACGATGAGAATCGCGCCTCGGGCGACTTCACTGCCGGTGCCGCTGGTGGTGGGCACGGCAATGATGGGTGCAACGCGGTCGGTGATCTTGGTGGAGCCGCCTTCAATCGTGGCGTATGTTACGAGGGGGCCTGGGTGGGTGGCGGCGATCGCCACGCCTTTGGCACAATCGATAGCGCTGCCCCCGCCCACGGCAATCAGACCGTCGCATTGGCCTGCTGCGTAAAGCGCTGCGGCCGCGCGCACCGCCGCTTCGGTCGGGTTGGAGGGGGTTTGGTCAAAGACAGTCACCGGCACAGCCGACAGCGCATCAAGTGCCTTTTGCAGCACACCGGCTGCCTTCACGCCTTGGTCGGTGACGATCAGCGGACGCCGAATGCCGACGCGCTCGCACTCTTGACGGAGCAGTTTGATCGCGCCAAATTCAAACTGTATCTGCGTGACGTAAAAAATGAAGGCCATGGTGTGTCTTTTCTGTTGTGTTGATTCTTTGATCAAAGTGATATCTTGCACGAATTCAACCGTGGCGGGGCCATGCGCACAGGTTTGACTTGGCGCAGACCTTTGCCACTCACTGATGACTTTGAACCTGAGCCGACTGAGGCCCCTCATTGTTGGTGATTCAGGACACAGTGAATGATGAATGCCCCACCAAAACAAGTCGGTGGGGGTATTCATCAGGGGGTAATATTGAGCGCTCATCAATACAAACAAGACCCCCTCAAACGAACGCAACGGCTCGTTCTTGGCGCTGGGGACTTGCCCGCCGCCATGAAGCGACCAGAACCCGAAAAGTTGTTAACACCTGCCATGCGCAGCATCGTCTCGGCCATGGTCCGTGCCGCGCGGCCGCCGTTTTACAGCATGACGCCGAGGCAAGCCAGAGCGACTTACGAAATGGGCGCTGGCATGCTGGAGCTGCCCGCCAGAGCATTGGCGAACGTGCAAGATTTCACGCTACCCGCTCGGGACGGTTATGCATTGCCGGCACGGCTTTATTTGCCGCGTGATCCGGGTCAGAGTCAAGCGGCTTGGCCAACCTTGCTCTATTTCCATGGTGGTGGCTTCACGATTGGGAGCATCAACTCGCACGATGTTTTGTGCCGAGAACTGAGCTTTGGTGCCGACTGCGCGGTGGTCTCGGTGAACTATCGACTCGCGCCCGAACACAAGTTTCCAACTGCGGCACACGACGCCTGGGACGCGTTGCGGGGTCTGTTCGAGATAGCCGACAGCATGCGGCTGGACAGCCGCCGCTTGGCCGTCGGCGGTGACAGTGCAGGCGGCACACTCGCTGCCGTGTGCGCCGTGCTGGCGCGTGACGCCAAGTTGCCGCTGTCGCTTCAATTGCTGATTTATCCTGGTTGTACGGCGCATCAAGACACCGCTTCACACCACACCTTTGCGCATGGTTTTGTTTTGGATGAACCCAGCATCAGCTGGTTTTTCAATCAATACCTACGCACGCCGGCAGACCGTGATGACTGGCGCTTTGCCCCGCTGAACGTGCAAGATCTTGATGGCGTTGCGCCTGCCTGGCTGGGTTTGGCGGAATGTGATCCCCTGATCGATGAAGGTTTGCTGTATGCCGACAAATTACGGGCAGCCGGCGTCGCAGTTGATCTTGAAATTTACCGTGGTGTGACGCACGAGTTCATCAAAATGGGCCGGGTTATTCCAGAAGCCTTGCAAGCGCAAGCCGATGCCGCAAAGGCACTGCGCCAGGCTTTTGGAACTTAACGGATCAAACTCTAAAAAACAGCTGTCACAACGGGAGGAATGGCGCTATGGCAGAGATCAGCAGACACATACCCAAGCTGGATTTTCGTTTTTCTCATCGACTGCGGGTCCGCTGGGCCGAAGTCGACCTGCAAAAGATCGTCTTCAACGGCCACTACCTGATGTACTTTGACACAGCTTTCGCCGACTACTGGCGCACGCTGGCCTTGCCCTATGAAGACGCCACGCAGCTGTTGGGCGTTGATCTTCATGTTAAAAAAGTCAGCTTGGAACACCACGCCTCGGCAAAATTTGACGACCAACTCGACGTCGCCCTGAAATGTCAAAAAATCGGGCATTCTTCCATTCTGTTCAACGGTGCTATTCACCGGGGTGACGAACTGCTGGTGACCTGTGAACTGCTTTATGTGTTTGCCGATCCGATCACCCAGCGCTCTTGTCAAGTGCCGGCTGCGCTGCGGCAAGTGCTGGATAATTTCGAGGCTGGTCAAGGTGTCTTGACACTGAAAACCGGCGATTGGGAAGCGCTCGGCTGGGACGCGATGGAAATTCGCATTGAGGTCTTTGTTGATGAGCAGCTGATTCCTTTGGAGCTGGAAAATGACGCGGACGATGCCGCCGCATTTCATGCTGTGGCTTACAACGGCTTGGGCCAAGTGGTTGCCACAGGACGCTTGCTCCCAGCCCGGCAAGGACAGGGACGGATTGGCCGGATGGCAGTCAAGCGGGTTCTCAGAGGTTCGGGGCAGGGCGCTGCGGTGTTGCTCGCCTTGCTCAAGGAGGCAACCCGGCGCGGTGACAAGGAGCTGGCGCTCCATGCACAAACCAGCGCGCAAGGTTTTTATGAGCGGCTAGGCTTCAAGGCACGCGGCGATGTGTTCGACGAAGTTGGTTTGACGCACATTGAGATGTTTATCTCACTGTGAGGCGGCGCGGGCCGGCTGACTTCAGGCCCGCAGCGACCAGCTCAGTCGAACAATTGGCTCATTTGAAGCGGCATTCTCTTGGGATGAAGGCGCCTTTGTTTTTTCGCACAGAGTGGCCTTGAACGGCCCTTGCGCAGACTGCGCAGCCACCCACATCAGGGTGCTGCAGCGCGTCCCGTAATTCCGCTCGGGCATATCGACCAGTGCACTCGACAAGGCATGCTCGAGCGCCTGCGCGACACCGGTATTGGGCAGGTCATGCAGGGCGGCTCGTTGCGGATTGGCCAAAGCCGGCCACAGAATACGGGTCAACGCTGATTCAGCTTGATGCGCATCTGCCTCGGTCAGGGCCTGCCGCATGGCCGCTTTCAGTGCCTGTGTTTTCGGCCAAGGTGTGTTGAGTAGACCGTTGGACAGCCCGTAGATGCCTGGCGACAGCACCATTGTCTGCCAGCCAGTCGCCGTTGAGTGGCTTTGTGGAGGAGGTGAACAGGCAAAAAGGTCGCCTCGGTTGCTGGCCCACGTCCAACGGCCGCTTAGAAAATCACCCAACACCACATTACAGCCTCCATAAGACTGGGCGTCGGACCTCGCGAGAAATTCAGTGGCATCCATCTGCCCTTCCAACCAGCGCAAAGGCAAGTCGCCGCGCGACAAGGGAGCGCTTGCGGCATCAGGTTCCCGTACATTGGTCAAGAGTGCAACCCGTCCGCTGGGTGTGCAGCCCAGCCAGGTTCCGCCGGCAAGCAAGTCACGGCCGGACAACAGGGTGTTGTCGTGAGGCGTATTCCAAACAGCCAGCGGCAGCGTCGGCCGGTCGCGAGATTCATCGCGGTTGGAGGCGATCACCAGCGGCCAACGGTCCGATGCGCCAATCGCGATGGCCAGCAGGCACATGTCAGATGTCTTCCAGCAGTGGATAAGGCAAGGGAATCAAGCTGAGACGCGGCCCGCTGGCTGACCCCAACGTCAAATGGCCGCCCATGGCGGCGGCAGTTTGAATCGACACAATCGCATCAAAACCGCTCGGTGCAGGTGCAGCAGACGCGACCAGCCCGCAAGGCTGCTCCGCATCGTCGCTGTGAAACACCGCCTGACCCGCACTCGGTTCTGCATCGGCATGAACGATGTAAGCGCGCCGTTTCAGCGTGCCACGGAACTGGCTGCGGGCGACGATTTCCTGACCGGGGTAGCAGCCTTTTTTGAAATTGACGCCGCCGACGGATTCGTAGTTCAACATTTGCGGCACAAAAGCCTCAAAAATCGGCTGCGTGATCATGGCGACACCCGAACGCACACTGAGCCAATGCCACTGATCCAGCGCGATAGCGGGTAAATCAGGCGGCGGCGTGCCCACTGGGGCGCACCACAATGCACGCGGGGTGCCGCCTGCCGGCGGTAACACCACCAAGCTGGCCGCTGCTGCGTCGGGGCCTGTGGTTGTCCTGGACCAAATCCGCCGGCTGCCAGCCCCTTGGCTGATCACCGCGTCGCCCGTCAATCCAAACAAAGAGAATTCGGCACTCGCATCACTGAGTTTGGCTTTGGCGCGCATCACAAACATGGACAAACGCTTGAGCGTGGCCGGCAAAATGTCCAGACTGCAAACCAATAGCAATTCTTCGGGGCTTGATTTCAGGACTATAAAACTGGCCTGCATACGGCCCTTGGCATTGCAAAATGCAGCCAGCCGCGCTTCGGAAGAGCCGAGCTGTGCCACATCTTGCGTCAGCTGGCCCTGCAGAAAGCTGACGGCGTCTGCGCCGGCGGCGCGGATCACGCCCATGTGCCTGAGCGCGACCTGACCGGACGGTGCAGCAGAAGTGATTGAAAGCGTAGAGGTGTCCATCCCTGAATTATCATAGCCATCGGGTTTTAATGATGATTTTGTTCAAGGTGGTCCACGCGTGCGTCGTGTCTTTTCTAGTTTGTTGACCGTGGTTTTGACTGGCACCCTGCTGTTTGTCGGGCTGACCCTGTGGTGGCTGCATGAACCGCTGACGCTGCAAGTGCCAGCAGGCAGTCAGGTTCTTGACCTCGAAATCGAGCCGGGCACGACCGCCAAAGGGGTTGCGCAGGCCACCGTGAGCAGTGGTGCAAAAACCCAGGCCAGTTGGCTTTATCTGTGGTTTCGCCTGTCCGGGCAATCGCGACTGATCCGCGCCGGCAGCTATGAGATCAACCCGGGCACCACACCACGCTCGCTGCTGCGCATGCTGGTGCGCGGTGAAGAGGCCTTTAAAAGTATCACCTTGCCTGAAGGCTGGAACTTTAACCAGGTCATGATGGCGCTGAAGTCTGCAGAGCAACTTCGCCCGGACGCACAAGGCATGAGTCCCGAGACCCTGATGGCCACACTTGGCAAACCGGGCGTCCACCCTGAAGGTCGTTTTTTCCCAGACACCTACACCTATGCCAAGGGCAGCAGCGATTTGGCCGTGCTGAAACGCGCCGCCCGCGCCATGGACAAACGGCTGGAAGTCGCATGGACGCTGCGCCGTACCGACACCCCGCTGAAAACCCCGGATGACGCGTTGATTCTGGCCAGCATCATCGAGAAAGAAACCGGTCAAGCCGCCGATCGTGCAACGATCGGCGGTGTCTTCACCAATCGCTTACGCATCCGCATGATGTTGCAGACCGACCCGACCGTCATTTACGGATTGGGTCCCCAGTTTGATGGCAATCTTCGCCGGCGCGACTTGCACACTGACACCCCCTACAACACCTACACACGGGGTGGCCTGCCGCCGACACCGATCGCCATGCCAGGCCGGGCTTCTTTACAGGCCGCGGTACAACCAGCCAAGACCGACGCGCTCTATTTCGTGGCGCGTGGCGACGGCAGCAGCCAGTTCAGCGCGACCTTGGACGAGCACAACCGCGCCGTCAACAAATTCATCCGGGGGCGCTGACTCTTGACCAATTCACAATTGTCTGGACTTTTCATCAGCTTTGAAGGCATTGATGGCGCCGGAAAATCAACCCATATCGGGGCCTTGGCTGCA
>Ga0208916_10000450_pt1 | contig 19512 bp, 17 predicted proteins | sample DEB19_08_DNA_5_FD_184523 | JGI IMG/M metagenome (GOLD analysis project Ga0208916, IMG submission 184523) | Aqueous microbial communities from the Delaware River and Bay under freshwater to marine salinity gradient to study organic matter... | ecosystem: Environmental > Aquatic > Marine >... | reverse complement strand
GACCACGGCCTTAACCGCCGCAGTCACCACCACCTCAATCCGATAGGCCGGGACGGCCAGCGCGGCTTGCACGGTGGCCCTTGGTGGTGCGCTGCCCGCCACCACCCAGGCGTCCCATACCTCGTTCATGGCAGCGATGTCGGTGATGTCTTTCAGGTAGATCTGGGTGCGCAGGATGCGCGTCTTGTCGCTGCCCGCTTCGGCCAAGCGTTGCTCGATTTGGCGCAGCACATCGGCGGTCTGGCTGCGGATGTCGGTGGCTTCGCATTCGGGCACCATGCCCGCCAAATAGACCACCCCATTGAAGATGGCCGCCTCGCTGTAGCGGGCTGCCACATGCAATCTTTGCAAGTCTTGGTTCATGCTTTTTTCTGTCCCAGTTTGGATTCGGTACCTGCCAGCAGGCGGTTGATGTTTTCACGGTGACGCCAGACCAGCAGCAAAGCCATCACCGCCAAGCTGAAAACCTCCGTCGCATTCACATCCCAGGCCACGCCGCTGCCAAACACATAAAACACAGGCGCAAACACCGCAGCCACCATGGACGCCAGCGATACATAGCGGCTGAAATACACCACGATGGCAAATGTGAGCACGGTCGTCAGCGCCAGCAAGCCATTGACGCCCACCAGCACACCCACCGCCGTGGCCACGCCTTTGCCGCCCACAAAGCCAAAGAACACCGGGTACAGGTGCCCCAAAAATGCGGCCAGACCAGCCAGCGCGGCCACGCCCGCACCCAACCCGTGCTGGGGGCCATAGGCCAGCACCAGCGCCACTGGCAGCCAGCCCTTGACTGCATCAAGCAGCAAGGTCAGGATGGCGGCTTTTTTGCTGCCCGAGCGCAGCACGTTGGTAGCACCTGGGTTTTTGCTGCCATAGCTGCGCGGGTCGTTCAACCCCATCAAGCGGCTCACAATGACGGCAAAGCTGAGCGAGCCCACCAAATAACTGGCCAACACCACGGCCACCGGAATCAACACATCCATCGAAAGCTCCCTTGTTCTTGTACGGGCGTCATTCTGCCAGTGCGCATTGGACGGGCTGCGCGCCCAACAACTGCACGCACACTTGCGGGTCGATGCCCACCAGATAACCGCGCCTGCCCCCATTGATGCAAATGCGAGGCAAAGCCAAAATGGTTTGCTCGATGTAGACCGGCATCTGCCGACGCGTGGCAAAGGGCGATGTACCGCCCACCAGATAACCGCTGTGCCGGTTGGCCACTTCGGGCGCGCAGGGCTCGATGGCTTTGAGCCCCACCTGCCGCGCGAGGTTTTTGGTCGATACCTTGCGGTTGCCATGCATCAGCACCACCAGCGGTTTGGCATCTTGGTCTTGCATGATCAGGGTCTTGACCACGGCAAATGGGTCCATGCCCAAGACCTGTGCGCTGTGTTGTGCGCCGCCGTGCTCCAGGTATTCGTAGGGATGTTCGGTGAAGCTGACCCCCTGCTGGCGCAAGAGCGCCGTGGCCGGGGTTTCGCTGACTTTGTCTTTTTTGGCCATGGGCCAGGATCACAAAGCCGGGTCGCGCATGTCCCACCGAATCGCATCAATGGCCTTGAGCACTTCAGGCGACAACTCGGTCGACCACGCGGCCAAGTCTTCGTTCAATTGCGCGACCGATGTCACGCCAATGATGGTGCTGGCCACGCTCCAGCGGTGGTAGCAAAACGCCAGGGCCATTTGGGTGGGGGTCATGCCGTTGTCGCGGGCCAGCTGGTTGTAGCGACGTGCAGCCACCAGCGCCTCGGGGCGGCCCCAGCGCTGTTTGCGCATCGAATCGTAGCGGGCAATGCGGCCACCTTCGGGCAGCAACGGGCCCGTCAAATCCGTGTTGTCGTATTTGCCCGTCAACAAGCCAAAGCCCAGCGGTGAATAAGCCAGCATCGACACGTTCAGGCGGTGGCAAGTTTCATCCAGTGCGTTGTCGTAGGTGCGGTTGACCAGGCAGTAAGGGTTTTGCACCGTGGCCACACGGGGCAGGCCATGCTGCTCGGCCAGGCGCACGAATTCGTGAACGCCGTAAGGTGTTTCGTTCGACAGGCCGACATAACGCACCTTGCCGGCTTTGACCAATTTGGACAAGGCTTCGAGTTGCTCATGAATCGAGGTCAGTGGCTTGTCTTTGCTCGGGTCAAAATACGCCATGCCAAACGCAGGCACATGGCGCTCGGGCCAATGAATTTGATACAGGTCGATCACCTCGGTTTGCAGGCGGCGCAAGCTGGCATCACACGAATTCAAAATGTCCTGCCCGCTCATGCCAGAGCCCTCTCGAATCCAGGGCATGCCACGCGATGGGCCTGCCACCTTGGTGGCCAGCACCAGCTTCTGGCGGGCACCGGGGTTTTTGGCAAACCAGTTGCCGATGTAGGTTTCGGTGAAACCGCAGGTGGCGGCGGTGGCGGGCACGGCGTACATCTCAGCGGTGTCAATGAAGTTGATGCCGGCTTCGAGCGATCGGTCCAAGATGGCATGCGAATCGGCCTCGTTGACTTGTTCGCCAAAAGTCATGGTGCCCAGGCAAATGGGCGTGACATGCAAGTCGGATTGGCCGAGTTGAACGAGTTTCATGGTGTTTCCTGTGTTGTGCTGAATCGGGGGTGGCCGAGGCCTGCGGTGAGCGCCTTGCTCGGACGGAGCGCAGATTGGCAGCGCACCACCCTGTCGAGCGCTTATTTTGTCATGCCAAAGCACCTTTGCCGGCTGCCCTGGCTTCTTCTTGCAAGCGCAGCACGCGGCGCTGCACTTTGCCCGTGGTGGTCATGGGCAGCTGCTCGATGAACTCGATCTCTTTGGGGTATTCGTAGGGGGCCAACAAGCCCTTCACATGGGCTTGCAGTTCACGCCTGACCTGCTCTTCAAACGCGGCTCGTCCTGCGCCTGCAGGCCTGCGGCTTTGCCAGTCGGGTGAAAGGACCACATAAGCCTTGACCAGTGCGCCGCGATCGGGGTCGGGCTTGGGTACCACGGCGGCGTTGGCCACCGCAGGGTGTTTGACCAAGCAGTTTTCAATCTCGCCCGGGCCGATGCGGTAGCCCGCCGCCTTGAACATGTCGTCGGTGCGCCCTTGGTACCAAAGGTAACCCTCTGCGTCGGCCACCGCCATGTCGCCGGTGCGGCACCAGTCGCCTGTGTATTTGGCCTGGGTGGCTTTGTCGTTTTTCCAGTAGCCCAAAAAGAACACCGGGTCCGGGTGGCCGTGCACATCGCAACGGTGGACAGCCACCTCACCGGGCGTGCCTGCAGGACACACGCGGCCCGCATCGTCGATCACCGCCACCCGGTGGCCGGGATAGCCCTTGCCCATGCTGCCAGGTTTGGCGGGCCACAAGCGGGTGCAGTTGCCCACCACATAGTTGATTTCGGTCTGGCCAAACATCTCGTTGACCGTCACACCCAGCTGCTTTTGGCAATAGTCGAACACCGCATCGCCCACCGCTTCGCCCGCGCTCATCATGGCTTGCAGCTGCAGTTTGTAATGGGCTTTCACATCGGGTACGGCCTTCATCATGGCCTTGAGGGCGGTGGGGAACAAAAAGGTGTGCGTGACGGTATGGCTTTGCAAAATCTCAAATGCCGTCTCTGGCGAAAAGCGCCCATTGAAGGCCACGATGGGCCGTCCAAAATACAAGCTGGGCAGCAAGGCATCCATCAAACCCCCTGTCCACGCCCAATCGGCGGGCGACCAAAACACCGCTTGGGACGGTTGGGTGGTGTCAAAGGGGTCAAATCCAAACCAGTTCTGGCTGCACACAAAACCGGTGAGGTTGCCCAACAGCGCCCGGTGCGGGATCAGGGCCCCTTTGGGGTTGCCGGTGGTGCCGCTGGTGTAGATCAGCACCGCAGGGTCATCGGCCAAGGTGCTTACGGATTTGAAAGTCCCAGGGCTGGCGGCCATGGCACGGTGGCCATCCAGGTCGGCCAAGGCACCCGCCTGCCCCAGGCCGATCAGGGTTTGCAAGCCCGGGCAATCGGGGCGGGCTTGCAGCAAAGCGTCAAGGGTCGACTCGTCACACACCGCCACTCGGGCTTGGCTGTCGTTGATGCGAAAAGACAGCGCTTCAGGCCCGAACAGCATGGACAGTGGCATGGCCACCGCCCCCATTTGCAGCACCGCCATGTAGGCCACCGCGGTCTCAAAGCGCTGGGGCATCACGATGGCCACCCGGTCGCCGCGCCGCACGCCTTGCGCACGCAAAACCCGACTCAGGCGATTGGCGTCTTGCTGCAGCTGCGCAAAAGTCCAGCTGCGGCCCAAGCCATGCCCTGCCACATGCTCACGCACCGCTTGGCGTTTGGCCGTCGCAGGCTGCGCGGCCCACTGCGTGCAACAAGCTTGGGCCATGTTGAAGTGCTTGGGCACCTTCCAGCCAAAGCCTTGGTGGATGACTTGGTAAGGGTCAGTGACAGCTCGAGGGTTGGCTTGGGGGGCGGCTTGACTTTGGCGGTCCTGCTTGCGACTGACGCTCATGGTGGGTCTCCTTATGATCGAAAGTATGTACCAAGTTCAACGCGAATCTCAAAGCCTGTGGGTGCCGCTGCGCGGCTGCCGTTACCACGTCCGTCAGTGGGGCACACCCACGCCGGGTGCCACCCCTTTGGTTCTGGCGCACGGCTGGATGGACGTGGCCGCATCCTGGCAATTCATGGTGGATGCGTTCAGCCAAGCCTTTGCCCAGCAACGCCCCATCATCGCCATGGACTGGCGTGGCTACGGACTGACCGAGGCCCCGCCCACCGACAGTTATTGGTTCCCCGATTACCTGGCCGATTTGGACGCCTTGCTGGACCAGCTGTATCCGGGGCAAACGATTGACTTGGTCGGCCACAGCATGGGCGGCAACGTGGTGATGATGTACGCAGGAACACGGCCTGAACGCATTCGCCGGCTGGTCAACCTCGAAGGCTTTGGCATGCCCGCCACCCGGCCCGCACAAGCCCCGGGTCGCATGGGCCAATGGCTCGATGAGCTCAAAGCGCTGCGCGATGGTGCCAGCGACCTGAAACCTTATGCCAATGCCGCAGGTGTCGCGGCGCGCTTGATGAAAACCAACCGCCGTCTGAGCGCAGACAAAGCCAACTGGCTGGCACAGCATTGGGCGAAACCCGGCAGCGATGGGCAGTGGCGCATATTGGGCGATGCGGCTCACAAAGTGATCAACCCGTATTTGTTCCACGTCGAAGAAGCGCTGGAGATATACCGCCGCATCACGGCCCCTGTGCTGGCGGTGGAGGCGGCCGACGATTCTCTGGGCCAATGGTGGAAAGGCCAATACACACTGGCCGAGTTTCACGAACGTTTAAAAAGCGTACCGACGCTGGAGACAGCCGTGATTCAGGACGCAGGCCACATGCTTCACCACGATCAGCCACAAACACTGGCAGCACTGCTGCAAAAGTTCTTGGCCTGACAAGCTCTAGAATCAAACCGTTTTAGTTTTGATGACTGTAGGCCATGCGTTCTGTACACATTTTTCGAATTTTGCTAGCTTTGGCTTTAGCGTCACTTTTCTCGTTCGCGCACGCTGCTGCCAACAACCGCTATTGCCCCGACCTGTTGGCCGTCAAAGGTGCACCCGAACCCACACACCGGGGCGAATTCACGTTTTCACCGTACACCCACCACTGGAGCCAGAACCCAGATCACAAACAAGTGGTCTTGGTCGCCATCGATGAGCAATTGCCGGGCGACCGTTTGTGCGGTGTCAGCGTGTTCAGCAACTCCTTTGGCCAACCCTCGGTGTATGTGTACGCCGGGCGTCAGTTCAACAATCTGCTGGGGGTGCCGCAACTGTTTGCCAAAGTCACGGGCGGCCTGATGTACGGTTACGTGGCGCCTTATGAAAACAAAGTGCCCCTCAATTACCACGGGTTCTCGCCTGCCATCATCCCTGCCCTTGGCTACAAACTGACGCAGCACGACTCGGTTCAACTCAAGTTCTTGGGCACCGCGGCGTTGATGTTCTCTTACGGACGGCAGTTTTAACCGACTGCCCGAGGCCGTGCCCAGCCAACTCATGAGAAAATGCCCGGTTTACCGAACCGGACACATTCCCCATGGACGCAGAACACATCAACCAAATCGGCGCATCCCTCACAGACCTGACCGCTCGTACCCACGAGTTACGGGGGTATCTTTGACTACGATGCCAAATCTGAACGGCTGAGAACCGTCAACGCATCGCTCGAAGATCCCTCGGTCTGGAACGACCCGAAAAAAGCCCAAGAGCTGGGCAAAGAGAAAAAAGCCCTGGATGGCGTGGTGGTGACCATCACCAACCTGACCAGCGAGCTGGCCGACAACCTTGAACTCTTCGAGATGAGCAAGGAAGAAGGCGATGACGATGGTTTGAAGACCATCGAGGCCGAAACCGCCAAATTGGCCAGCCTGGTCGAAGACCTCGAATTCCGCCGCATGTTCCGCCATGAGGCCGACCCGCTGAACTGCTTTGTGGACATCCAGGCAGGCGCAGGCGGCACCGAAGCCTGCGACTGGGCCAGCATGCTGCTGCGCCAGTACGTCAAATACGCCGAGCGCAAAGGCTTCAAGGCCACCGTAGAAGAAGAAACCCCCGGCGACACCGCAGGCATCAAGGGCGCGACCATCAAGATTGAGGGCGAATACGCCTTTGGTCTGCTGCGCACCGAAACCGGCGTGCACCGCTTGGTGCGCAAAAGCCCATTCGACTCGTCGGGCGGCCGCCACACCTCGTTCGCTTCGCTGTTTGTGTACCCCGAAATCGATGACTCGATCGAGATCAACATCAACCCGTCTGACGTGCGTACCGACACTTTCCGTGCCAGCGGTGCGGGTGGTCAGCACATCAACAAGACGGACTCGGCTGTGCGCCTGACGCACATCCCGACGGGCATCGTGGTGCAGTGCCAGGACGGCCGAAGCCAGCACAGCAACCGTGACGTGGCATGGCAGCGCCTGCGCTCGCGCCTGTACGACTTTGAAATGCGCAAGCGCATGGAAGAGCAGCAAAAGCTGGAAGACACCAAGACCGATGTGGGCTGGGGTCACCAGATTCGCAGCTATGTGCTGGACAACAGCCGCATCAAGGATTTGCGCACCAACGTCGAAATCTCGGCCACTCAAAAGGTGCTCGATGGCGACCTGGATGCGTTCATCGAAGCCTCACTGAAACAAGGCCTCTGACCCGGTCAGACCTCAACCAAAACGGAGTTAGTGATGCGTGAAGGACAACCCACCGCGATTCACCGGGAGGCTTATGCCGCCCCGGCTTTCTGGATCGACACGGTCGATCTGACGTTCGACCTCGACCCGGCCAAGACCCGCGTACTGAACAAAATGCGCCTGCGCCGCAATCCGGATGTGGCGGCCCAGCCGCTGCGCCTGGACGGCGAAGACCTGAACCTGGCACGCGTGCTGGTGAATGGCGCGGGCACTTCGTTCAAGATGGACGGTGGTCAGCTGGTGCTGGAAAACCTGCCGAGCTTGGAAGATGGGGGCCAAGAGGGCTTCGATCTGGAAATCTTCACCACCTGCAACCCTGAGAAGAACACCCAACTGATGGGTTTGTACGTCAGCAACGATTCGTTCTTCACGCAGTGCGAGGCCGAGGGGTTTCGCCGCATCACCTACTTTCTGGACCGCCCCGATGTGATGGCCAGCTACACCGTCACCTTGCGTGCCGACAAGGCCAAATACCCGGTGCTGCTGTCCAACGGCAACTTGCTTGAGCAAGGCACACTGGACGACGGACGCCACTTTGCCAAGTGGGTCGACCCGCACAAAAAGCCTTGCTATTTGTTCGCACTGGTGGCGGGCCAACTGGTCGCACGCGAACAGCGCATCATCAGCCGCAGTGGCAAAGAACATTTGTTGCAGGTGTTCGTGCGCCCCGGCGACCTGGACAAGACCGAACACGCCATGAACTCGCTCATGGCCAGCGTGGCCTGGGACGAAGCCCGCTTTGGTCTGCCGCTGGACCTTGAGCGCTTCATGATCGTCGCCACCAGCGACTTCAACATGGGCGCGATGGAGAACAAGGGCCTGAACATCTTCAACACCAAGTACGTGTTGGCGAATCCGGCCACTGCCACCGACATGGATTTCGGCAACATCGAAAGCGTGGTCGGTCACGAATATTTCCATAACTGGACGGGCAACCGCATCACCTGCCGCGACTGGTTCCAGCTGTCACTCAAAGAGGGCCTCACGGTTTTCCGCGACCAAGAATTCAGCCAGGACATGGCAGGCGACACCAGCGCCCGCGCTGTCAAGCGCATCGAAGACGTGCGCGTGCTGCGTACGGTGCAATTTGCCGAAGACGCAGGCCCCATGGCCCACCCGGTGCGCCCTGACAGCTATGTGGAAATCAACAACTTCTACACCGTCACCATCTACGAAAAGGGCTCTGAAGTCGTTCGCATGATGCAGACTCTTGTGGCCACGCCCGCTGACCTGCAAGGGCGCGACGGCTTTGCCAAGGGCATGAAGCTCTACTTTGAGCGCCACGATGGCCAAGCTGTGACTTGTGACGACTTTGCGCAAGCGATTGCCGATGCCAACCCCGGCTCGGCACTGGCGCAGAACCTGGCCGCGTTCAAACACTGGTACAGCCAAGCGGGCACGCCACGCCTTCAGGCCTCAGGGGCATACAACGCTGCCGAGCGCACTTACACGCTCACCCTCAGCCAAAGTTGCCCCGCCACGCCAGACCAAGACCGCAAAGCGCCCTTCGTCGTCCCGGTCACGCTGGGCCTGCTCAGCCGCGATGGTCAGGCCCTGCCCTTGCAACTGGCAGGTGCATCTGATGTGGTGCCGCAGCAAACATTGGTACTGACCGAAGCCAGCGCCAGCTACAGTTTTATCAACATTGACAGCGAACCTGTGCCCTCGCTGCTGCGAGGTTTCAGCGCCCCCGTGGTGCTGGAAGACGGCTTGTCGGCGGCCGATCTGCTGATCTTGCTGGCCCACGACAGCGACCCCTTCAACCAATGGGAAGCCAGCCAACGCCTGATGCTGCAAAGCGCCACCGATGCCATCCAGCAGAACAAGGACCTGACGGGTCAGCCTGTGCTGTCCGAAGCGCTGGTCGCGGCCTTGCGTAACGTGCTGCGCCACCCCACACTGGATGCCGCGTTCAAAGACCTGGCGCTCACACTGCCGTCAGAAAACTACATCGCCGACCAGCTGGACGTGGTGGACCCACAGCGCGTGCATGCGCTGCGAGAAAACATGCGCCTGCAACTGGCCACGGCCTTGCAAGCCGACTGGCAATGGGCTTGGGACGCACACAAGAACAACGGCGCTTACTCACCCGATGCCCAGTCGAGTGGTCGCCGCGCATTGGCCGGGTTGGCCATGGGCATGCTGTGCGTGGCAGCCGTGCACAGCGGTGACGCCGTCACACCCGGCCGTGTGTACCAGCAGTTCAAGGACGCCAGCAACATGACCGACCGCTTCAACGCCTTGTCGGCGTTGGTGGTCAGCGGCCATGTCCTGGCACAAGACGCACTGGCCCTGTTCCACAAGCTGTTCCAGCACGAAGCCTTGGTGATCGACAAGTGGTTTGCCTTGCAAGCCGGAGCACCCGACCGCGCTGGCGATGTCTTGCCCCGTGTACGCCAACTCATGCAGCACGCCGACTTCAGCCTGCGCAACCCCAACCGCGCACGCAGTTTGATCTTCAGCTATTGCAGCGCCAACCCCGCCGGTTTCCACCGTGCCGATGCAGCAGGTTATGTTTACTGGAGCGAACAAGTGCTCGCCTTGGATGCCATCAACCCGCAAGTAGCCGCCCGCCTGGCCCGCGCCATGGACCGCTGGAGCCGACTGGCCGAGCCCTACCGCAGCGCCGCCCGCGTGGCGATCGAGCGTGTGGCGGCCAAGGCCGACCTCTCCAACGATGTGCGCGAGGTGATCAGCCGCGCCCTGAGCAGCACCTGACAGCACACTGAACCCGAGGAATGAACATGAGCAACAAAATCTCCCTTTCCCGCTACTTGGTGGAGCAACAACGCGACAAAGGCCACATCCCGGCTGACCTGCGCTTGTTGCTCGAAGTGGTCGCTCGCGCCTGCAAAAGCATCAGCCACGCCGTCAATAAAGGCGCTCTGGGCGGTGTTTTGGGCAGCGCCGAAAGCGAAAACGTGCAAGGCGAGGTGCAAAAGAAACTGGACATCATCGCCAACGAAGTGCTGCTCGAAGCCAACGAATGGGGCGGACACCTCGCGGCCATGGCCTCCGAAGAAATGGACAGCATCTATTTGGTGCCCAACCGCTACCCGCAAGGCGAATACCTTTTGCTGTTTGATCCGTTGGACGGCTCGTCCAACATCGACGTCAACGTCAGCATTGGCACCATCTTCAGCGTGCTCAAAAAAGCCGAAGGAGGCCAAGGCGTGACGGAACAGGACTTCCTGCAGCCAGGCAAGCAGCAAGTGGCTGCAGGCTATTGCGTCTATGGCCCACAAACCACCCTGGTGCTCACCGTGGGCGATGGCGTGGCCATGTTCACGCTGGACCGCGAACAAGGCTCCTTCGTACTGACACAGGAAAACGTGCAAGTGCCCGCCGACACCAAAGAGTTCGCCATCAACATGAGCAACATGCGCCACTGGGACGAGCCCGTGCGCCGCTACATTGACGAATGCCTGCAAGGCAAAGAAGGTCCACGCGGCAAGGACTTCAACATGCGCTGGATCGCCAGCATGGTGGCCGACGTGCACCGCATCTTGACGCGTGGCGGTGTGTTCATGTACCCCTGGGACAAACGCGAACCGCACAAGCCCGGCAAACTGCGCCTGCTGTACGAAGCCAACCCCATGAGCTGGCTGATCGAGCAAGCAGGAGGCGCATCCACCAACGGCAAGGAGCGCATTCTCGACTTGCAACCGAGCCAACTTCACGAACGCGTGAGCGTGGTGCTGGGCTCCAAAAATGAAGTCGAGCGATTGACGCAGTACCACGCCAAACCATAAGGTGCAGAGTCCAGCCGATGCCGCGCCATTTTGAGTGCGACTGCGTCGACACAAAAAATGGGGTCCGGACCTTCATCTGCTCAGTACCCCCAACAAAAAGCCCTGACTCTGGCGAGTCAGGGCTTTTTTTGTGCGGCAGACCCTGCGGCCCGCAGCGTTGATTTACGCGTCACTGTCAGGCGGAAAGTCGGGGCCTGGCAATATCGTTGCAGGCGTCGATCCAGGTGCCGATCCAGCGGCAGCTGAAGAGGCCACGGAGGGTTCGGCCACCACCGAACGCAGTGTTTCACGCAACATCTTTTTCTCCGGCAAGCTCAAGGCGCGGGCCAGGCGCTGGCGCATGCGCAGCAAGAGTTGGCGATCCACTTCTTGCGGAATGCCTCGGCTGATCTGCAGCGCATCCCGCAGGTCCTCGCGCAAATCCTCAGGCTCGTCCGCCCACCATGCGGTGATGACTTCATGCATCGACTTGCGGAGCTCTTCTACATCTTCCAGTGCCAAGCCCATGCCTGTGGGCAATTTGCCTTGCAGCATGTCGGCCAGGGCTTGCGAGTTGACCACCACACGGCGGTCACCTTGGGCCAACAAGCGGGCCCAACCCGGATCGGTGCGCACCATTTGAGGCATGTTGCGCGCCGATTCATCGGCCAGCAAATGCACGCTCACACCGCTCAACTGGGCTTCGTCGATGGTGGCCAAAAACCGCTCATCGTCGCTGGCCACCAACACATGGTCACAGGCATGGTGCTCAGCCAGTTGCTTGAGGTCATGGCCCAAGGAACGGAGCAAGGAAGCGCCACCATCGGCATCGTGGGTTTGCACCAGGCGCACGATCTGGTCGTCGATGATCAAGCCATCCGATCGGTCGCTGTACCAATAAATACGGCGCAAGTCGACATCGAGCCCGGCATGCAACAGTGCTTGCGACAGCAAACTGAGCAAGCCTTGGCGATTCACCGACTCGCCCGTGGCACCCACAGCGCCTTGTTGCGCCATCCAGATCAGGAACCGGCCATCGATCAGCGCCATGCAGGTGCCGGAGCGGTGTTCGCCAAAACGGCGATCGGACGAGGTGCTTGGAGAAAAATAATCACGCTTCATGGTGTCAACCTAAATCAATAAAAATAGCGCTGCTAAAAAGTGCAACGTCGGCCATTCTAAAGCTGGCCGTCCGCGGTCGGTTATAAATACCGCCTGTGCCAAAACCTTTGTCTTTTGACCCCCGCAATGTTCCGATTTGGCGCATCGATCACGATATGCCAGCGGTGCCGTCTGCGCACTTGTCGCCTGCCGCACTGAAAGCCCGGTTCGCGCAGCCCCCCATCTGGCAGCCTGAAGTCGAACGGGAAACTTCTTTCACCAACAGATCGCCCGCCCATGCCGCGGTTTTGGTACCCATCGTGCTGCGTGGGCCTGAATTCTCGGAATCCACGGTTTTACTCACCCAGCGGGCCAACCACATGTCGACACACTCAGGGCAAATCGCTTTTCCTGGCGGTAAAGTCGACCCGCAAGACACCAGCAGACACGCCACTGCGCTGCGCGAAGCCCACGAAGAAGTGGGCCTGCACCCCAAGCATGTTCAGGTCATTGGCGAATTGCCGGTTTATGTGACCGGAACTGCTTTTTGGGTCACCCCCGTGATTGCTTTGGTGTCACCCGAATTTGAGCTGGCACCCAACGCCGACGAAGTACAGGATATTTTTGAGGTGCCCTTGGCTTTCTTGATGAATCCGGCACACCACCGTCGCCATGCCTTTGAATGGCAAGGTACCCAGCGACATTGGTTTTCAATGCCATACCAAGAGCCACGGTGTGCAGCAGATGGTCAGATCGACCTTGTCGAGCGCTTCATTTGGGGTGCTACAGCCGCTATGCTTCGTAACTTCTATCGATTTTTAGTGGTCAACCCAGTGGAATGAGAATGCCATGAGTTTTTTTGCAATCCTGTTGGCTTTGGTACTGGAGCAAGCGCGCCCGCTCAATGCCGTCAATGTGATCTACACCACCGTGGAACGCTGGGTCGCCTGGGTGGCCCGCACATTTGATGCAGGGGTGCGACACCAGGCCTGGATCACTTGGGGCATCACGGTGATTGGCCCGGCGCTTGTGGCGATGCTGGTGCACTGGGGGCTCGAGTGGGGTTTGGGCTGGTTGTCTGCCGTGATCTGGCATGTCGCACTGCTTTACATCACTTTGGGATTCAGGCAGTTCAGCCACCACTTCACGGCCATCCGCGAAGCTCTGGAAGACGGCGATGAAACCCAAGCCCGCGAATTACTGGCCGAGTGGCAACAAGTGCAAGTCGGCCAAATACCGCGCAGCGAAATCGTGCGCCATGTCATCGAATACTCCATGATCGCTGCGCACAGGCACGTGTTTGGTGTTTTCTTTTGGTACGCAGCACTGTCGATCATTGGCTTGGGGCCTGTCGGTGCCGTGGTTTATCGCCTGACCGAGTTGGCGCAACGCCGCTGGCAAAAACCGACCGAAGACGACGGCTCCGTGATGAGTGAAGCGCTGCAATCCGTGGCCTCGCGGGCATGGCAAGCCATGGATTGGCTGCCTTCGCGCATGACCGCCATGGGTTTTGCGATTGTGGGCAGCTTTGAAGATGCCATGGACGGCTGGCGCAACCACGCACAAAACTTTCCAGACGACAACGATGGGGTGATCCTGGCTGCGACAGCGGGTGCCATCAACATCCGCCTTGGTGGAGCGCCCTTGCAAGCGACCGATGAAGACGACGAAACCAACGTCACCCCTGGCGGAAACAGCACTCCAGGCCGAACGCCCGAGGTGGCTCACTTTGCCCAAGTGGTCGGCTTGGTCTGGCGCACAGTGATCATGTGGTTGGTGCTGGTGGCCTTGCTCACCATGGCCAATCTGGTGGGCTGACCCAGCGTCTTCACCAGCGCTGCTGACTCAACTCTTCAAACAACTGCGCATAGATGCGGTGACGCCGCACGCTGATGGTGCCGGTTTGCTGTTCGTTTTCAACCTGTGCGAGCACGGCGCAACCGGGCTCATGCAAGTGCGTGCAGTTGTAGAACTTGCAGCCTCCCACATGGGCGCGTAAGTCGGGCATGCAGTCGGCCAGTCGGGTCGGCTCGATGTGGTGCAAGCCAAATTCCTGAAATCCGGGTGAATCGATCAAGGCCGTTCTGGCGGCATGGGCTGCGTTGGGTGTGTCGAGTGCGGGCACCCAATACCAGCGCGTGCTGGTGGTGGTGTGCTTGCCCGAATTGAGTGCCAGCGAGATTTCACCCGTTTCCACCTGCGCATCTGGCACCAAGCGGTTGATGAGTGTGCTCTTGCCGCTGCCGGATGGCCCCAGCACCAAGGTCGTCAGGCCCTGCAAAAGTGCGCACAAAGCCTGCACACCGTCATCGGCCACTGGGCTGCGCGGACTCAGGCTGATGGGCATCACCTTGTAACCCATGGCGCGGTAAGGGGCCAAGCGTTCCCAGGCTTGGGCAAAGGGCTGCGCCAGATCGCTTTTGTTGAGCGCGATGATGGGCGTGATGCGCTCGGCCTCAGCGGCCACCAAGGCCCGCGACAGTTGGCTTTCCGAATACTCGGGATCGGCAGCGATCAAGATCAGCACACGGTCCAAGTTGGCCGCAAAAGATTTGGTGCGAATTTCGTCTTGGCGGTAAAACAGATTGCGACGGTCTTGCAGTTTTTCGATGCTGCCTTCGTCACCCGCAATTTGCCACAGCACTTGGTCGCCCACCACCACTTGGTTCTTCTTGCCACGTGGGTGACAAATCAGGCGTCTGCCTTCGGGTGTCTCCACCAGACAATGCCGACCGTAAGTGGCCACCACCAGACCGGGCTCCAGATCGCCAGCCAGTGGCGTGATCGGGCGTTGTTTGGGTTTACTCATGAAGTTTCATGTCGGTAACAAGGTATCGGTTTGGGTGGCGGCATCAAAGTCAAGACGACTCAGGCCTCGCACATCGTGCGTGCGCCAACGGACAACACAGCGACGGTGATTGAGCACAAGCTCGGGGTGGTGCTTGAGTTTTTCAGACAACCAACCAACGCTGTTGACGAACAACAGCGCATGGGCATGGGCGGTAAATTCAAAGGTTTTTTCAATCGCGATGAACTCGCCATCGCCCGACAATGTCCAGCCAGTCACCTGGCTGAGCGCCAAGACAATTTCAGTGGGTTTGAGGGCGCGAACTTCAGCTTGGGTCATGCGGTTTTCATCCTCAGCAGACGCTCACTCGCAGGAGGGTGCGAATAATAAAACTTCACGTACACAGGATCAGGCGTCAAAGTCGATGCGTTGTCTTGGTAAAGCTTGAGCAAGGCCGACGACAAATCCTGGCCGGGGGTTTGAGAAACCGCATAAGCATCGGCCTCGAACTCTTGTTGACGTGAGCGCCAGGACGCAACAGGGGCAAAGAACAAAGTGAACACAGGGGTCACCAGCATGAACAGCACCAGTGCCAGCGCATTGTTGCTGTCGGTCAAGCTGGGCATGACCCCCAGGCCTGTGTAAAACCAAACCTGCTGGGCCAACCAGCCCAAGAGTGCCAGGCCAGCCAAGGTCAACGCAAAGCTCGTCGCCATCATCTTGACGATGTGCTTGTGCTTGAAGTGCCCCAGTTCGTGAGCCAGCACCGCTTCCATTTCGGATGGGCTCAGTTGCTTGAGCAAGGTGTCAAAAAACACCACCCGTTTGCTGGCACCAAAGCCGGTAAAAAATGCATTCGAATGAGCAGAACGGCGGCTGCCGTCCATCACAAAAAAGCCTTTGGCTGTGAAGCCTGCGCGCTGCATCAGAGCCTGCACACGGGTCTTGAGAGATTCATCGTCCAGCGGGGTGAACTTGTTGAACAGCGGCATGATGACATTGGGTGCGATGGCCATCAAAAACAGCTGCCACCCCACCAAAACGCCCCACGCCCAAAGCCACCACCAAGCCCCGCCGACCTGCATCAACCAAAGCACCACCCACAGCAGCGGCATGCCCAGTGCCAGGCCCAAAACCAGGCCTTTGACCATGTCCGCCAGCCAGAGTTTGGACGTGATTTTGTTGAACCCAAAACGCTGCTCTACGCCAAAGGTTTGCATCAGCGACAAGGGCAAGCCGATCAAGCCGCCCACCAAACTGAACCCCAATACCAACGCGATTTGCTGCGCCATGCCAGGGCCCATCCAGTCCAGCAAAACCTGGTTCAAGGCATCCAGTCCTCCGAGCAGTGTCCAGCCCAGCAGCACTGCGGCATCCAATGCAATGTCTATTTGCGACAAGCGGGCCTTGGCGAGGGTGTAATCAGCCGCCTTTTGGTGGTCTGCCAGCGATACCGTATCGGCATAGGTGGCAGGCACAGCACTTCGGTGCAGTGACACATGCCTGACCTGGCGGGCATTGAGCCAGAACTTGAGCGCCACATGCGCGAGCAAGGCAAACACGAGCGTCAGGGTCAAAGTGAGGGATGCATTCATGGGCGCAAAGTGTAGGGCAGATTGAAATCACGCTCCGGGCCATTGGCATCAGCGACAATCCAAGCATGTCTCAAGCCCACACCCCCTCCACCGCAGCCGAAGTGATTGAATTGCCCAAATCAGACCAAAATTTGGTCTGGATCGATTGCGAAATGACCGGACTCGATCCGGAAAAAGAACGCCTGCTGGAAATTGCCGTCATCGTGACCGGCCCCCACTTGACGCCCCGCATCGAAGGCCCGGTTTTGGTCATCCACCAAAGCGATGAACTGTTGAACAAGATGGACGCCTGGAACAAGGGCACGCATGGCAAAAGCGGCTTGATCGACAAAGTCAAAGCCTCCACCACCAGCGAAACCGATGCCGAGGAGCAAATTCTCACGTTCCTTAAAAAGTACCTGCCCAAGAGCGCATCGCCCTTGTGCGGGAACACCATCAGCCAGGACCGCCGTTTTTTGGTCAAGTTCATGCCCAAGCTGGAAGCCTTTTTTCACTACCGCAACCTCGACGTCAGCACCCTCAAGGAACTCTCACGCCGCTGGAAGCCCGAGGTGTATTCCAGCTTCAAGAAGCAACAAAAGCACACGGCGCTGGCCGATGTGCACGAATCCATCGATGAATTGGCGCATTACCGCGAGCATTTCATCAAGTTGTGAATTTTTCAGGGAAAACCCTAGCGTTTTTTTCTGATCCATGCCATAATTTGCGGCTCGCTGCACAAGAGTGCGGCGTTTCATACATCTCCCTTCACGCCTTGACCCAACGATAGGGTCACTCACAGCGGCCAGGCTCCACGCCCAGCGCCTCTCGCGAGCACCGTTTGATGGTTGATGTTTTTTCAACCTTGCGGTGCCTGCGGCCTAAGCAATACCTTGCGGCCGCTGTTCCGTGCGAGTTTTTTTACACACATGACTGACACTTTGAACACAGTGCAGGACGACTTGTCGCCTGCCGAAAACATTTCCATCTCTTCCGAGTCCGCATCCGTGACGCCAGCGGCCAACTTGGCCACTGAAATCATGGTCGCTGCTGCTGCCGAAATCACGCCTGCAGATACCCCTGCTGCAGAGGCTTCCGCCGAAGCAGTGACCGAGGTTGAAGCAGCCGCCGACGTGCCCAATGGTTTCGTCGAACTGGGCCTGGCCCCGGAACTGGTGCAAGCCGTGGCTGACCTGGGCTACACACAGCCCACCGCCGTGCAACTGCGCGCCATTCCTTTGGCTTTGCCCACTGCGGGCGGCTCCAAAGACGGCAAATCGAATGGCTACACCGACCTGATGGTCTCTAGCCAGACCGGCAGCGGCAAAACCGCGGCCTTCTTGCTGCCCGTTTTGCACACCTTGATTCAGCAGATGGCCGAACAAGAAGCCGCTGAGCGCGCCGAGTTTGACCAAGCCTGCGCCGATGCCGTTGCCAAAGGCGAGCCAGCCCCCAAGCGTTCCAAGCGCAAAGACCCGACCAACCCACGCAACTTCAAGGCCCCCACACCCGGCGCCCTGATCCTGTGCCCTACCCGTGAATTGGCTCAACAGGTGGCGCAAGACGCCATCGAACTGGTCAAGCACACACGTGGCCTGCGCGTGGCCAACGTGGTCGGTGGCATTCCTTACCAATTGCAAATTGCCAAGCTGCAAAACGCCAATCTGGTCGTGGCCACCCCAGGCCGTTTGCTCGACTTGCAACGCTCCATGCAAATCAAGCTGGACCAAGTCCAGTTCTTGGTGGTGGACGAAGCCGACCGCATGCTTGACCTGGGCTTCTCGGACGACCTGGCCGACATCAACGACATGACCAGCCAGCGTCGCCAGACCATGATGTTCAGTGCGACGTTTGCGCCTCGCATTCAACAACTGGCCATGCGCGTGATGCACGACGGTGGTTCTTCGGTCCAGAAAATCCAGATCGACAACCCCCAAGAAAAGCACAACAACATCAAGCAGGTGCTGTTCTGGGCCGACAACGCGCAACATAAGCGCCAGATGCTCGACCATTGGCTGCGCGACGCCACGATCGACCAAGCCATCGTGTTCTCCAGCACCCAAATCGAATGTGACGGCTTGGCCGCAGACTTGCAGCAAGACGGCTTTTCTGCTGTGGCCCTGCACGGCGCCCTGAGCCAAGGCATGCGCAACCGCCGTTTGATGGCGCTGCGCAATGGCCAAGTCCAGATTCTGGTTGCCACCGATGTGGCTGCTCGCGGCATCGACGTGCCCACCATCACCCACGTCTTCAACTTCGGCTTGCCGATGAAGGCCGAGGATTACACCCACCGCATCGGCCGCACAGGCCGCGCTGGCCGCGATGGCCTGGCCGTGACTTTTGCCGAGATCCGTGACCGTCGCAAGATCGGTGACATCGAGTCCTACACACGCCAGCCATTCAAGGCCGAAGTGATTCCGGGCCTGGAGCCCAAAGTGCGCATGCCCGAAGCACGCAAGCCCATGGGCCGTGGCGGTGACCGCTTTGGTGGCGAACGCAACTACGCCAACGCAGGCGGCGGCTTCCGCGGTGGTCGTCCACCCGCTGGTGGTCGCGACTTTGGCGGCAACCGTGACCGCGATGGCGGTGGTTTCGACAACCGCGCCCCACGAGGCAACTTCCGCGACGAACAACCCCGTTTTGAGCAACGCAGCGAACCCCGCTTCGATCAGCGCAAAGAAGGTGGCCGTTTTGACGCGCCCCGCGGTGACAACCGCAATGACAACCGTGGCGGTGACCGCTTCGAGCAGCGTGCTGCCCCAGCCCACCCTTGGGATCGCGGTGACAGCCGCCCTGCTCCACGTCAAGACGCTCGTCAAGATGGTCCCCGTCAAGGCGGTCGCTGGGAAGATCGCGGCGGCGACAACCGCAATGCCGCTCGCCCAGCACCTCGCGGCGCTGGTGCTGGCGCTGCTGGTGACAAGTTTGGTCGTGGCCCCAAGCAATTTGGTGCCAGCAACTTCAAACCCCACGCCGCAGCTGGCGAAGGCCCTGCGGGCAAACGCGGCGGCACCCGTGTGCTAAAAATCACACGCGGTTGATCATGCTGTTCCAGGGCTAAGCCCTGGACTTCAAGGTCCTTGAAAAGGTCTTGCCTTCACCGGCAAG